>Ga0222648_1001154_pt1 | contig 10307 bp, 8 predicted proteins | sample AntAcemetagen335_FD_181021 | JGI IMG/M metagenome (GOLD analysis project Ga0222648, IMG submission 181021) | Saline water microbial communities from Ace Lake, Antarctica - #335 | ecosystem: Environmental > Aquatic > Non-marine Saline and Alkaline > Saline | place: Antarctica: Ace Lake | collected... | reverse complement strand
TGTGTTGTTTGATTTGACCCTATTTTTTGTGCGTCACGCGCCTTACCCGACTCGGTATCCACCGGTATCAGCCGGTCTAACTCAGTGGTGAGAAACCCCAGGGGCAAGCACATCGCGCCGCCCACGGCTATTCCCAGCGCGAACCCTTTCGCTCGAATGGCCAAGCCCCCAGGCAACGCTAACCCCGTCGCCCCAGCGGTCACGACCCCCGCCACGACCGTGTCCCACATATCACGCCTCCCGGAAGGGTGATTCCGGTAACTCGCGCTCCCCAGCTGCACCGCGCTGAACACCGCGACGAAGCTCCCGAACCGCAAACCCCCGTACGTCGCCTCAGCGGTGGCGCGCATCCATCGGTGTCTTTTTTGCACAATCGCGGCGACGTCTTGGTATTTAGGATCGGCCGCCCGCCACCCCCGCACCGCACCGTACACCATCCCCCCAGCCGTACCGCCCGCAGTGTTCCCGGCCCACTCCGCCAGCTCCTTCGGGGGGGGGGGGGGCTCATCCCCAGGACCCACGCGCTTGAACGCGACGTCCATCGCGCGACGAAGCGTCTGACGAGGAAACAAACACAATTTAGACGAGAGAGAAGTGTTCCGGGAGGAGAGAACTGCCGGGTTAATTTTCGGCTTCATCTTCATTTACTCGATAACACATTCTACGCTCCCTCCGCACTCACCCAACTCACGGGTGGAACTTGAACCTTCTCAAGGTGAACGCACTAGGCGGTGTCCTTTTGAACCCTTGCTTGCTTTCCGCACCCGTTCCCGCACCTTTTCCTGAGTTAACAGACCCAAACTCCGCCGCCGCTTTCGCTTTGCTGAACTGAAACCGCCGAAGCGTGAAGGTTCCGTTTCTTTCAAACGCCGCAGCCGCGTTGATTTCCACCGGGACGTTGTCGAGTTCAATTTCCGTTTTCGTGGCGGGGTCGGTGAACACAAGTCTTCGCTTGGTGAAGGTTGCGTTTCGGTCCCTTTTGAACGCCGGCCTCGCCAGGCGCGTGGGCACCGCGGTGGCGCGCACTGAGGGGAAGGACAACTTCCGCAGGATGAACTGGTCGGGCGAGGCTCTGGTGAATTTCTTTTTAGAAGGCACCTCCTTGTTGTTCGCAGTCGACTTTTTAGTCACCGCCTTTTTAGGCGTCTCCACGGCGTCGTCGAACGTGTACACCACCGGGTCTCCCTTGACTTTGGAGTAAGTGCTGCTTCTAGGGCTTGTCGGACCAACCGACTTCGCTCTGGACGACGGCGCGAACACGAGGCGCCGGAGCTTGAACGCATCCGGCGCCGCGCGCTGGAACGCTTTCGGCGCGACAGCGACGGTTTCCTTCGCCGCAAACGTCAACGACCGCTTGGTGAAGGTCGCGTTCGGGTCTCGCACGAACGCTTGTTTGCGTCCGTTTTGGGGTACCGAAGTTTCCGCCGGTTTTGAAGCAGTAGAAGCAGGTTCAGTGTCAACCTTACGCACAGAGTCATCCCCCGCGACGCTCGCTTCGTCGTCGTCTTCGTGTGACATGGTGGCCATCTCCGATTCAAGCGCGCGAACTTTCTTGGTCACAGAGTTGCCCCCCTCGGGCATGTCTTCTGGGTAAGTCATTTGGGTCATTTCTAACTCAAGCGCGCGAACTTTCTTGGTCAAAGAGTTGGCCCCCTCGGGCATGTCTTCTGGGTACGTCATTTGGGTCATTTCCGACTCAAGCGCCCGAACTTTCCCTCGAAGCGCGTCTGTTTCCTGTTCCAGTTCCCGGGCCCTCGTCTCCGCGGCGAGAAGCGCGTCGGCGTCCACCATGTCCGCCGCGCGCGCCTCCACCGCTCGGACGTGCGCCAGCAATGCGTCCATCTCCTCCGGGTCAATCAGCTCCGCCATTTGCGTCTCTAGCGAGCGGATAGTTCGAGTCAACACGTCAGAGCGCGCGTCAGCTTCGGTTTGCGTCAGCATCTCCGCCATTTGCGTCTCAAGACCGCGTATCTTTTCCGTCAACACATCAGCGCGCGCGTCAGCTTCGGCTTGTGTCAACATCTCCGCGACTAAAGATTCGAGTTCCCTGATCTTTTGAATGGAACCGGTTTCGTGGGAGAGTTGCTTTTTCAAGGAGGCGACTTCCGCGGCCGCCGCCGCCTCCGCTCGCATCAAAGCATCCCCGCGCTGTTCAGCGAGAAGGGTCAGCCCTTTGATCCGCACCCGCGCTTGTTCCAGGGGGTTAACAGAGTCGTTTCCAGTCACAGAAACGCCATCCCCAATCTCACCCTCCGTCACCGCCAACGCCGTTTCAAGCGCCCGGACTTTCGAAAGAAGCGCGTCGCGGTCGGCTTTGGCGTTCGCTTCAGCCGTTTTCAAGGACTCACGCGCGGTTTCCGCTTCTTTGCGTAACGTCTCTAAAATGCCCTCCGTGCGTGATGACGACGACTCATCACTACCAACCACCATGCTCGCGACTTCCTCCGCCGCCACCGCGAGCCGGATGTTCAGGTTTCGCAGCGCCTGGGCTTCGGTCTCAAGATCCTGCGCCTTCGCGAGCGCCACCGCGAGCGTCGCGGCGTCTTCCAAAAGCTCAGCCTCTTTGTCGTCGTTGAAAGCCTTGAGCTGCGCGACGGTTTCGCGTAACTGGGCGTTTTCGGACTCGGCTTGGGACAAGCGCCGCGCCAACGCCCGGGCGTCGATTGCGTCGTCTGATCCTTTTCTCGACGCGGAAACAGCCTTGGCGTCGCGAATCGCGTCCAGAAGCGCCGCGAGCTTGGCGTCGTTTCCGGGTGACGCGGCCGTGCACACGGCGTGCCCGCCGCGTCGTGAGACGCGCAAGAAGCTCTGCGATGGGTGGGGAAATACGGTGAGTGAGTCTCGCGTCGCGAATGATGATTCGTGGATAAAAAAAGCCGGCCTCCCCTCGGGACGAAGGTTTGAAACCGAACGGGTAGATTCAATGTCACCGGCGGGTGCTACTCCGGGATCGAAACGCGGACCGTCCGGGTTGGCGCGCGGTGAACGCGCGGTGGGAAACACATGCGCCTCACGGTCGACGCGCGTGCGTCTAACCGCGCGATGCTTGGAAGCGCGAGGAGAGTTTTGGGGAGGTGGGGCGCCCGTGACGGTGATTGCGTGAGGGGTGTAGTACCTTGTGAAATCGCCCCGAGTCGACGCCGCGGCGCGCGACCGTAGGGACGCCGCGCGGCTTCGACGCGGAGGCGTGCCCGACGCGTCGCGAGGACACAACCGCCGCGGGCGCGACCGCGGAAACCGACGCCATCCTTACAAAGTGTGTTCCCGCCCTGCCTCCTGGAGCGCGCGCTTGGTTTTGGAGCAATGTTGGGCGATGTTGGCTTGAAATGAAAAGTTTGAAATATTTTTCGAAAACTGTCAGATCGTTGTTGCTTCGTCGCCCTCACTCGGTCCCAGAAGACGTCGCACCCCGCCGTCTGCCCTCGCTTTCGAAGGTCACTCACCACATCTCGTCGCGGCGCCCACACGACACCGGAAGCCACACCGACGCACTTCACATGGCGTCCCCGGAGTGGAACTTCGGGCACGTCGCGGGCGCGTGCGATGTGGGGTACTTGGGCGTGGGCGACGACGCGAAGCTGGTGACCTGCGGCGCGGACAACGCGGTGTACGTCCGGAACCCCACCTCCGGCGAAGTCGAGCACAGCTTCACGGAGACGCACGGCGACGCGGTGAACGTGCTTTGCGTCGCCCCGAACGGTGGCGACAAGTTCGTCACCGGGAGCGACGACTGCAGCGTGAAGCTGTTTTCGTTTGACGGGACGAAGATTGCGGGCGAGTTTGAAAAGAACGTCACCCGGTTCTCCCTTCCCGTCCGCGCGCTCGCATGGAGCACGGACGGTACGTTCCTCGCCGCGGGCGGGGAGGACTCGATGGTGAAGGTGGTTGACATGAGCGACAACTCGATTGCGATGGAGCTCCCTCACAGGGGGAAGTGCATCAAGTCCGTTTCCTTCGACCCGAAAGGCGAGTTCCTAAGCGCGTGCGACGACGCCGGGGTGCTCACCGTGTGGGCGCTGAAAACAATCACCAAAAAGGACGGCGGTGACGACGACGACGACGACGAGAACGCAGAAGATGACACACACAAGTCCTCCATCGAGCCTGGGGACAGTGTCATGTCGGCTACCGTGGCGCCGGTGACGTAAGTATTTCCCACTCACCACATTCCGCCTCCCTGATTGCCCATACGAGACTGACACTTTTTCGTTCACAATCAGGAATAACGACTCGCCCGCCGCGAACGGCGCGAAGTGGCGCGGCGACGGTTTAGTGCTTGCGGCGCCTGGCCGCGAAAACGACGTCACCTTTTTCAAGCGCGACGAGTGGATGGAACTGGAGAAACACCGGCTCATGGCACCGATTGATGGCGAGGTCAACCTTGATGACGACGACACCGAGACACCCGTGGCAAAAGCCTCCACGGGCCACGCCGACGCCGTTTCCTTCGTGGAGTGGTCTCCTAACGGGAAGTACTTGTTAACTTCCGGTGTGGATTGCTTGGTCGCGGTGTGGGACGTCGCGGCGCGCAAGATCATCGCCAAGTTCAGCCACGACGCCGTGGTGTGCGGCGCGGAGTGGAAGGGTGATGCCAATGCCGTGGCCTTAGTGGACGTCAACGGCCAGTGGGCGGTGTGGCGTGACGTGGTGCCGGCGAAAATGACCTCGCCCTTCGCGGCGGTTGCCGCGGAGGAGCTCGAGTTCTGGACAGGCGACCGCGGCGTCGCCGGCGACGCGAACGACGCCGCGAACGACGACGACGACGAAGAACCGCGATCCGACGACGACCTCGCGGACATGGACGAGGAGAGTTACTATTTAGAGATGGAACGCCGACGCCAAGAAACGAGGAAAGCCGCGGAGAAGGCGAAGGCGGCGACCGCGGTTGCGGCGACGGCGACGGCACCGCAGTCTCAGCCCCCCTTCCAAGTCGGCGCTGTCGCGGTGGATAAGTCGCAAAAGAGTTCCACCGCCACTGCCGCGCGTCGTTTCCTGTGCTACAACATGATGGGCACGGTTGTGACCACCGGCGAGCCCGGGAGCGATTTCAACTCCATCGAGATGGCGTTCCACGACACCTCACGGCAAGGCCGCGTGCCCACGATAACGGACTACCACGGGTACGACCTCGCGAGTTTAGGCGAACGCGGGTGCGCGCTGGCGAGCCCCGGGGGGAAGGACGGTGCTTGCGCGACGCTGTTTTACCGTCCGTTTGAGTCCTGGGCGCACTTACCGGAGTGGCGGGTGACCCTGCCGAAAGGCGAAAGGGCGGTCGCCGTGGCGTGCGGGAAGGACTGGGTCGCCGTGGTGACGAGCGAGCGGTTGTTGAGGTAAGTACATCCCATCACCACATTCCGCCTCCCTGATTGCCCTACAAAGACTGACATTTCTTTTTACACTCTCAGGACGTTCACGCAAGCGGGGGCGCAGAAACACATCGTGCAACTCGCTGGAACGCCTGTGACGTGCGTGGGCAAGGGCGACTCGCTTTTGGTGGCACACCACGCCACGCCGCCCGTTTACGTCGCCGCAGGCGCCAAGAAGGACGCGCTCAAGCTTGAGCAGAAGGTGCGCAGCCTGTACCACCCACCACACGCCGCCTCGCTCGTGAGGCCCCCCGCAACACTGACACTTTCTGTTACAATCAGATTCACTTCGTGCAGTACGACGTTTCCGCGAACGGGGCGGTTCTCGCGCAAGGCGCGCTTCCCGTCGCGCCCGGCGCCACGTTGACCTGGCTGGGTTTCGTGGAGGACGCGTGTTCCGCGGTGGCGTTTGGTTCCTCCGACGGCGCGGTGTCCGTCCGAACCCCCGACTTCGGAGGCGCGTTCGCCCCCGTGTTTAGAAGCGCCGATACCAAAACGCAAGACAGCGAGCACCACTGGGTCGTCGCGGTTTCCGTCGCGGACGACGTGCGGTCCGGTACGTGTCGTATCTCCCAATCCCGCCTCCCTGTTTGCTCATACGAGACTGACACTTTTCTTTGGCCCAATCACAGGCGCGGGTTTGTACTGCGTCGTGTGCCGCAGCGGCGCCGGCCCGAACGTGCACCCCAAGCCGGTGCTAACGCCCATGCCTTTGTCCACCCCCGTGGCCCTTCCCGAAGGCAGTTCGGGCGATTTAGAGGACGTCGCCGGGAAGGCGCGCGTGGCGGTTGCCCTGGCGTCATGTTGGGCGGAGAGGGACGCCAGCGACGGCCCGGCGCGCGACGCCGTGCGCCAAGTCCAGGCCGCGTGCGACAAAGCGTCTTTGCGGTTGTTCCACGCGTCCTGCAAAGCTGAAAGGCCGGCGAGAGCGGCGGATATCGCCAAGGGGCTGCACCTAACCGCGTCAATGCACGGCGCGTTGAAGCTGGCGAACGCGCTGCAGCAGCCCGCGCTGGCGCAGCGGGTGACGTCCCTCATCGAGGACGCCATGGCGGCGGCGGCGGCGGCGGAACACTCGGCGAAGATGCATGCGCATACGAAATACCAATCTCAGATGGAGCCGTCGTCGTACTACGACGCCCCGAGCGCGCTTGAGACGCCGGGTCAGGGTCCGGCCGGTGACTCAGCGCGCGGGTCCGTTTTCGCCGACGACGACGCCAACCCTTTCGCGCGGCGCGCTTCGGTCGGCCCTGTGGCTCAAAAAAACGAAAACGACCTTGTCGATCCGGCACCGTCAAACCCGCTGAAAAGCAAAGCCGGGTACGAAGCCAACGTGGGGCCTGGGAAAAAGAGCAGGGCGGCGAATCCGTTCGCGAGGAAGTGAGAGGGTTTGGAGGTTCGGAGTGAGATGGGAGTGAGATGTGATAGAACACGAGCGCGTCTCTGCAATGGAACTTTGTGTTTGCTAATACTTCATACGCGCGAACGCGTCTCTACCGAACTTTGTTTCTAAAAACCTAATACTTCATACAGCGGAGCTTAGATACTCCCGGGTCTTCCCTGCTTTCACTCCGAGCTCTCGGAACTCTCGCTCGCCTTTGCGTTCGCCTCGGTGAACGCGTTTTTCTTCTCCTGCGATACTTTCGGCATTGCCTTGGCCGGGTTTTTCTTCCCACCACCCTCGGGTTCGTCGTATTTGTTCTCCAGGTAGTACTCGATGCCCCACCAGTACCCCGCAGTTAACACGATGAACTGCCATACCTGGATGTCGCCGAACACGGGGTCCCGCAGGGACACCGCGAAGGCGGGGTCGGGAAGAAACGCGGTGGCGACGCCGGTGGCGACCACGCCGGTGAGCACGGATTTGGCGAGCGATTTCGCCTTCGCCAGAGTCGGCGACGAGATTTCGATTTCGGCGGGTTTCGGGGTGGTGGATTGCGTGGAAGCCTTCGCGGCCACAACGCGCGTGCGCTTAGGGAGCGGCGCGCGCGTGACGACGCGGGGCATCGTGACATTCGAGACGAGCATAGCGGCCATGGTCGCGGGAAGAACACACAACGCGTGGGGTCGAGTGCGTCGCACGCGAACTTTCTTCCGTCTGATGCCACGCCAAAAACTACCGCAATCTCCACCAATCACGAAGCAGGAGATGAATCTGCGGATTCAGCCGCGTTTGTTTCGTATGGCGTCGGGACACGAACACGGACAACACAAAGGGGCGAAGCCCCTATTCTTCCCTGCGAACGGAGTTTCTCGACAAAACCTCGAGCGCCGCGAACGCGCCCGCGAGCCGTTTGGCCCCGAAACCTCTCGGAAAAAGCGTTGGTGTTGTTTTCTCATCACTCTGCGACGACGCGTGCTGCTTGGCCGCGGTCGCGATGTCCGAAACCGCGGCGTTCCCTGGGTCACCCGAGCCCGTCACGAAAGCGCCGCGCGATGAAAACACCGCGTTGCGTTTATGGGAAGCCTCGGTGAGTCGCAAGACGCACGACGCGCGGGTGCGATCGGCGAAGAGCGTGTACGCGCCGATTTTCACGGCCAACGGCCGTTCCCCATCTTCGGCCCGGCGTCCGCCGTCCGCTGCCGCGTCTCCGTTTGGCGCGCCCGTGACCCCCACGCTAGGGTCGTACGCGTCAATGGAAATGACAAGGCGCGCCTTACACACGCCGCCCTCGGATTTCAGGACGCGAGCCGTGTACACACCGGGGACGACGCCCAAAGAGAAGCACCGACAAGCTTCCCATTCCGCATTGCTTACCACACCGCTCGTCGATTCAACGAGTTCAACGACCGGCGACCCCAAACAACAAACACCCCCCGCGTCGCCGATGTCAAAAATACGCGCCGCCGCAACCAAGGCGCTTACGCACGTTTCCGTGGACCATGTTCATACTCCTGGAGTTAATGACTCACCGACGGAGCAGGAGCGCTCGTCGCCGCTCGGCCCGGGGTCGTCGCTGGGCGGATCGCGGTTGGCGCGTATGGGTAAACAGTCACGGTCGCCGGTGTCCAGGCTTCCCTCTTTGCCCGCGGAATGCAGGCCGAGCCCGGTGACGCAAGCTGATGGACTGCCGGTGAAGCAAGTGGATGGACTGGATAAGCAAGTGCTTGGACTGGATCTGGATGGAGCTCATCACGGCGAACACAGCCGCGACTCCTCCCGAGTGCTTGTTGAAACCCCATCGCTGGCCGACGCGTGCGCACCGCGAAGTTCCGAGTCCTCTCCGTCAGCGTCTCCCGCGCTCGGGAGCGTTGGCCGGCCGAGCACGGGAAGGACCATCGCGCGATTTCTAAAGCGACGACAGCAACTACGCGTGGAGCGAGGAGGCGAATCTGGGTTCACCAAGCTCGACGCCATGAACGACAAGGAAAACCGGGACCCGGCGTGGGCGGAGTTTGGCGAGGCGGTGGTTTTGATGTGCGCCATGTCGGGGAAGAAACTGGGCACGAAAACCGAGGCTTCGAAAAGAAACGATACCGCGCGGGCGCTTCTGAAACAACGCGCCAAACACAAAAAGGCGGGCGCGAAGACGAAAACGAAAACCCCGCTTCGCTCGCCGCTGGCCACGCTTTACGCGAACGATGCCGTGAATGAGGCGTTCGCAAAAACACAAACCACAAAATCCAACGGAGGCGCGGTTCACACCGAATCCCTAGCTTCATTCATCGCGCGCGCGACGAGCGAAGCGGAGGCGTACGGTGCGTGTGATTTTGATTTTGCAAACGACGAACAAGACCTGGACGTGTTCGACGACTCGCTCGCGAACGACGAGGACGAGTTTGTGGGTCAATTCATGAAACGAGGAACGAGCTCGGAAACTACCTCGGAAAGAACCAGCCCTGTGCTTTCCACCCAAGTTTCGGAGTTTTCCGAACTCTCACCGCAACGCGTGGGCGCGCGGAACGAGGTATCCAAGGAGGAAAGCGACGACGACCGCTCGCATTCGCACGTTTCGTCCTCCTTCGGCGTCTCGCCGCCCACCGCGGCGGACACGCCGTCGCCGTTACGAAGCGCCAACTCGGACACGCGCACCAAGGCTTGGCTCGCGGAGGGGTATAAGGAAATTAGAGCCAGCGCGGCGGTGGCGGCGCGACGGTACGCGGAGGATGATTGTTTTGATGAGTTATTAACTCCCGAGGACTCGGAGGCGGGGTACGCCGGCGAAGAAAACGCCGACGTTTGTTTGTCCACCGACGCGTGGGACGAGTACGCCGGTTCTGATGGATACTCTGGGTCTAATAACTCAGGAAACTACGGTAACTCGGATCCAAACACCGACTCACCGTTCAAAATGCTATCGCCCAAAGTGCTGCGCGCCGCCGCCGCGGAAACCGCGCGGTCCGCGTCGCTGTCGCAGCTGAGGTACTCGTGAGGGTATTTATAGCCAGGTGCCTTTTATTCTCACCTGTTGTATGCATATTCACATTATTTTTCGAGATTGTTGTTCACGTCTTCCTTCCTTCTTGCGTCCATTTTTCAAACCGGTCACGTCTCACTCCTTGGTTTCAATCGTCGGTTCCATGTCAAACCGTTTCCCCACCAAGCCCTCCACGCACTCGTTGATCGCGTCCACGAGCAGGTCGTCCCAGGAAAACTTTTCCCTGCCGAACTGCATCCTGATCCTGTCCTTCCCGAACTTCCGCACTAGCTTCTCAAACTCCTGAGATAAATAAAAGAAAGTGTCAGTATGGGCAAACAGGCTCGGGTTATGGGAAACACAACACGTACCTTCGAGTAGTGTTCTTTTTCTGTGTCGCTCCACCCGTTCGGGAACTCCCTGCGGTGTCGCACGTGGTACTCGCCCTCGAAGTCGTAAATCGCGATGCCGTGGAACTGAAACGCGTAGTGCTCGCAGGATTTGATCACGGTTTGATGCGCAAGAATCGTGGCGCAACAAAATATCGTCGCAGGGGTCGCGCATTGGATTTGGCCGTTTCTTT
>Ga0222648_1001148_pt1 | contig 10354 bp, 12 predicted proteins | sample AntAcemetagen335_FD_181021 | JGI IMG/M metagenome (GOLD analysis project Ga0222648, IMG submission 181021) | Saline water microbial communities from Ace Lake, Antarctica - #335 | ecosystem: Environmental > Aquatic > Non-marine Saline and Alkaline > Saline | place: Antarctica: Ace Lake... | reverse complement strand
CGCACCGCCCAATAAACCCAACTCCACCGTCCGCCATATCAAGTCTCCATCTGTGTCCACAGACGGTGTGGCAGACACATCACGCGTCGGAAATCCTCGAAATCAATGGGGCCTAGGCGGCGCTTACCCTTCAAGCAGGGCACGCTTCCATTGATGGATCATCGTCGGATGCACCCCAAACCGACTGGCCAACTCGCTGACCGTCTGCTCGCCCTTCAGCGCTTCCAACGCGACCTTGGCTTTGAACTCTGGATGATTTTGCTTCCGTTTCGACATCTCTGATCTCCTTCGTGTTGAAGATCAGCAGACAGCAAATCGCAGCTTACGTCAGTGTCCGAATTTCGGGGGGTAGCTCAGTCGCTTTGGCCAATAAAATGGCTCGTCAGATATGGGCGATGCTGACGAAGAATGAGGATTACAGGGATCTGGCGCTGGCAGTTGCGACATGATAGACATGTTTAACAACCAGCAGTGGTGCGAAGGGGGAGTGTGAGAAGACGATGACCTGAATGGGCAAAAAGATCGAACAGATCTGGATTGGGAAAACCAGTACGTGTCTTCGAGCACTAAGCTCGCAGCTAAGATTTGGACCCAATTCGCTGATCACCATCCCGGCCCGCGGCTTTTGGAATTACCGCATCTTGAGGCCTTACAGAAGACCGCATTCGATCACTCCTCAATACAGGTCATAATATTCTTACTCGACGGGCGGCAACCACAGAAGAAGGTCTCAATCATCAAGCAAGAGCCCCGAAAGGCGAAAACAACGTCAAATCAGGAAGTAGAACGACCGCAACAAGCGCTATTGCCGCGCGAGCGGTTTAGTCCTAGCGCCCACACTGACCGAAGCTACGTCGTTGACGAATGGCCGTTACTCGACGATTAGTACTTGCCCGTTCACACGTCCCTCAACTGATTTGCTAAATGCGCGCCCAACGGCTTCATTTGAGACATGATTGTGACCTCGGAAGAAACCGTCATATTTAGCGCGGGAAACCTCTAGAACTTCAGGGCTAACCGCATTGATGCGAATGCCTCTTGGCATTTCAATTGCCGCACCACTGACAAACCCATCAATCGCACCGTTCGCAGCAGCAGCGCTAGATCCGCCTTTAATAGGATCACGATTAAGAACGCCGCTCGTCAAAGTGAACGAACCACCATCGTTTATATAATTAAACCCTGAGAGCACCAAATTTATCTGCGGCAATACTTTCCCGTTGATGCCTTTCATGAATTGGTCAGTTGTCATGTCATCGACGGGCCCGAAGTGTCCATGTCCAACGGCGCAAACCATTGCATCAATTTTTCCAACAGCTTCGTACATCGCCCGAATACTGTCTGCATCTTCGAGGTCAACCTGGATGTCACCGCTTGTTTTGCCGATACGGATTATCTCATGCCTTTCAGATAGCGCTTCGACAGCCGTATTCCCAACGGCGCCGTTTGCGCCAATAATAACAACTTTCATTTATATATCCTTTTGGGTGTTTTTCCGTCCAAATACTACTTCAGCATTGAGGCTAGATCGTCCGCAAGGTAAAAGCAACGGAAGGGTTAGTATGATTTATGCGGCCTTCTAAATATGTATTCGTGAAACGTCCCAAGTGTCCGTCGTCGAATGATTTGGAACAGCGGAGCTGATTTTGGATCGGAAGGCGCGGGCTCATCGGGTTCAGGTTACGCTGCTTGACGCTGATGGTTCAAGCGGCGGTTTTGGATGATTTTCTGTTTGATGCGCCTCCTTTCGGCCAGGATGGTTTCGCTGCGACCGAAGTAGACGTCGGCTGGGGTCAGGTTCCCGATGCTTTCGTGGTAACGGCGATTGTTGTAGTGGTCGATGAAGGTGGCGATTGCGGCCTCAAGTTCCCCCTCGAAGAAGTAGTTTTCCAGCAGGATGCGGTTCTTCAGGGTTTGGTGCCAGCGCTCGATTTTGCCCTGGGTCTGGGGATGCATTGGCGCGCCGCGAACATGTTTCATGCCCTTGTCCTCGAGGTATTCGGCCAGATCCCCCGCAATATAGGACGAGCCATTGTCGCTGAGCAGGCGCGGTTTGTGCAGAACCCTGGCACTGTCACAGCCTGATGCGGCCAAAGCGATGTCGAGCGTGTCGGTGACATCCTCGGCCCGCATGTTGCCGCAGAGTTTCCAGCCGATGACGTAGCGGGAGTAGTCGTCCAAGATCGTGGATAGGTAAAACCAGCCCCAGCCGACGACTTTCAGGTAGGTAAAATCAGTCTGCCACATCTGGTTTGGTGCCGCCGTCTTGTCCTTGAACTCGTCCGCAGCCTTGATGACGATATAGGCTGGGCTGGTGATCAAGTCGTGGGATTTGAGCAGGCGATAGACTGAAACCTCTGATACAAAATACTTTTCCGCATCAGCGAACTTCACTGCCAATTCGCGGGGCGACAGCTCCGGCTCGTCCATCGCGAGGGTAACGATCTGAGCCCGCACCGCATCGGGGATGCGGTTCCAGACCCGGGAAGGGGAAGAGGGCCTGTCTTCCAACCCCTCGGGCCCATGTTCGACGAAGCGGTCATACCACCGGTAAAACGTGGTGGGTGCGTTGCGTGCAGAAAGACGATATTCATTTTGCAGATAGCGGGCGAGTGTATCAACCAGCATCTGGCGTTCGTCTGAATGTTTGAATTCCATGTCTTGCCCTACAGTCCCAAAATCATCTTGCTGACGAGATGAAAGAAGAAGAGCTGGTCGCCTTGGAGCAGGAGGCGTTCCGCTTCTCTGGGATTGAACCATTTGAGCGTTGAAAACTGACTTTATTAAATGTAAGGCTGGGCTCCTGGCTTGGCCTTAAACGTATTTTATGCTCTCAATTTGCGCTTTCAACTCGACTGTGCTTCGCAAATTGACCAATCAATTTTGATTGTCTGTGGAGTGGGTTCACTCCCCAGCCCCTGCTTGCGCAAGCGAATAATGAGATTGGCCGCCTCAGTTCCTATCAAACGAGGCTGGGGATCTATTGTGGTTAGTGTGGGGTGCGATACAGACGAAATTTCATAAGCACCAAAACCTGCGATACTCATATCTTGCGGTACGCTTATTCCGCGTCGTTGGCATTCCGAAAGACATCCGAACGCCACAAGGTCCGACACACCAATGACAGCTTCGGTATCGGGCATGGAGGAAAGGAGGTGACTCATAGCCTCTGCACCTTCACGCATTGATAGCGGAGTATGCCCCGCGTTTATCAGTCGGCTAGCATCTAATCCGTGCCTGTTCATGGCGGCAATGAAACCCATGCGGCGGTCAGCGCCCCTGGTATCGTCATTGGTGTCGCCACCAATAAATGCGACCCGAGATTTTCCTTTTGCGACTAGGTGATCGACCAGAGCTTGCATCGTCGCGGCATTCGAAAACCCTACGACATGCTGAATTGGATTTTTAGGTAAATCCCAAGTTTCGATAACCGGAATATCGGTGTTGACCAATAGCTGTCTTCCGTAGTCGCTGTGGCGACCGCCAGTCACGACGATTGCGTCTGGTTTGCGGCGCAAAAGTTGCTCGATTAGTTCTTCTTCCTTTGCGATATCGTACCCGCTGTAGCCTAATAAAACCTGCATACCGGCTTCTGCCAACCTGTCAGATAAGGCATCGACTGTATCAGCAAAGTTTGCGTTGTTGATCGAAGGAATGATCACAGCAACAAAGTCAGTGCTCTGTGTGCGCAGATTTGCAGCCGTTGAATCTAAAACATAGCCGAGCTCGCGCGCAGTTTTGAGTACTTTGTTACGGGTCTCTTCGCTAACAGAGGTGTCAGCCTTGAAGGCGCGGCTAACGGTCATCACCGATACGCCCAGCATCTTTGCCAGATCCTTCATTGTCACAGCGGAGCGTTGCATGTTTTGATCCCTTCACCGACAAGTGATGCGCGTCAAAATAGACAAAAATGCTGGCGAGGCCAGTGCCCTCAGCTTTGACAACCAAATCTGACCTGCGATTTTCACCGTGACCAACCCGGATATACGGCAACTGCAAGACCCCCGTTGTTCAGGGGCAAGTCTTGCTACTGTACCTAAGTTTTATATTCTGTTGCCGAAGTCACGTGGTGATGTATGCGGCCGTCGAAAAATTCAGCCACGACTTCGCCTGTCATCTCTTTCGACTGGTTGCGCGCGTCACTGGTCAGCGCGGCATTCATTGTTGCAAGGTCCAGATAGCTGATGGCCAGGATCAAGGGAAATTCTGGTGCTCTTTCGTCGCGCTGTTCGCCAAACATAACACGAACGTCCGTATTGCCAGGGAACTGCGTCCATAGCGGTACAAGGCGGTCATTGACTGCATTTCGGAAGTCTGAAGTTTTTCCAGTTTTGACGTTGCCTTCAAAAAAAGCGTAGCGGGTGATCATTTGAATAAGTCCTTATTAGGTCCAGCAAAGTATTCCATCAGTGCTGCTTGATCCTCGCCGCCCAGACCGGCGGCCGTCAGCATCCTGTGGATTTCCGCGCAAAGAGCCGTCAGTGGCATGGATGTGTTGGTGCGCCGTGCAAGATCCTGTGCACCATTCAGATCCTTGACCATATTGTCGATCCGGCCGGTCCGGCGGTAGTCTTTAGCCACGAAACGTGGCATGTATTCCTGCAGGATCGCGCTGTCAGCACGGCCGCCTTTCAGCGCTACTGGTATTTTGTCGGCATCGACACCGGCATCAAGGGCCAGTTGCGTGGCCTCGGCGACGGCCATGAAATTCAGGCCGCATAGCACCTGATTAATCAGTTTTGTTGTCTGACCGGCGCCGACAGGCCCCATATGGGTGTAATTGGTCGCTAGATGTTTCAGCACATGATGCGCATCCGCGACGTCCTGTGCGCTACCTCCTGCCATGAGGGTCAGTTCACCGTTCAACGCCTTGGGTGCTCCGCCAGACAGAGGGCTATCGACCCATCGCAACCTGTGATCAACCGCTTTTGCCGCAAGGACTATTGTCGCAGCGGGATCGATTGACGACATATCGATGATCAATGTGCCAGGGCGGGCACCCTGGGCAACGCCGTCAGTGCCGAACACGGCGATATCAATGATCCGCGGCGCGTTCAGGCTGGTGATCACATAATCTGACACCTGCGCGGCATCTGCTGCCGAAGCAGCCGCTGTCGCGCCATGTGCCACCAGCTCAGCGACTTTGTCTGGATCAAGGTCGAAAACCACAAGGTTCTGACCGGTTTGTGCGAGGCGGGTGCCGATCGCACCGCCCATAGCACCTGCCCCGATCAGGGCAATATTCAGGCTCATCTGTTCAATCCCTTGGATGCTTCAATGAATAGGTTCACAATTTTGTCGGGCGGATTGTTGATACTTCCGATGATATGCAGTTCGTCGGCTGCTGGCGGTTCCAGCGTGGCAAGCTGGCTGTCGAGCAAGGCGGGCGGCATGAAGTGGCCAGGCCGATTGTTCATTCGGTCTAATAGCAAGGGTCGCTCGCCTTGCAGGAAAAGGAAAGCAACAGGCGCACCAGCACTAGCCCTGATCCTGTCGCGGTAGCTCCGCTTGAGAGAGGAGCATGCGATGATCGTGTTAGGCCCCAGTACCAGCCCAACTTTCTCGAGCCATGGCGCACGGTCCGCATCGTTTAGCGGTTCGCCACGGCGCATTTTGGCGATATTTGCGTCTGGGTGTAAGGTATCGCCGTCAATAAAGTTGGCAGCTATCGCCTTGGCGAATGCAGCGCCGATATGGCTTTTGCCGCAGCCGGATACACCCATGACGACAAAGCGGTTGATCATAGCGATGCGGAAATGCCACCGTCCACAAAGACGGTCGTGCCGTTGACGAAAGATGATGCGTCCGACGCCAAGAAGATACATGTGCCGACCAGTTCATCGACATTGCCCCAGCGCCCGGCTGGGGTGCGTTTTGCCAGCCATTCACTAAAGTTAGGGTCGTCAACCAACGCTTTGTTTAGCGGGGTGTCAAAATAGCCGGGTGCCAAACCATTGCATTGGATACCATGTTTAGCCCAATCGGTTGCCATACCTTTGGTCAGGTTGGCTACAGCACCTTTTGTCGCCGTGTAGGGCGCAATGCCTGGCCGCGCGAGCGCAGTTTGCACTGAACAAATGTTCACGATCTTGCCTGCGCCGCGTTTGATCATGTGATTGGCGCAGGCCTGTCCGACATGAAACACCGATGCGATATTGGTTTGCAGCAATCGCTCGAAAGCGTCTGCGGGAAAATCTTCAAGGGGCGCGCGGTGTTGCATGCCCGCATTGTTGACCAAAATATCTATGGCACCGGTTGTAGCTTCGAAATCATCGACGGCGGAGCGCACGCCCAAATGGTCAGTGACGTCAAAACCAAGTATTTGAATGGTGAAGCCATCGCCACGCAGTGTTTCTGCGGCAGTGCTGAGCTTGGCAGTATCGCGGCCGTTCAACACAATTTCTGCACCGGCGGCTGCAAGGCCACGAGCCAGTGCAAAGCCAATACCTTGCGATGATCCAGTGATTAATGCGCGCTTACCGCTCAGGTCAAATAGGCTCAGGCTCATGGTGTTCCTTTTTGTCTCGACAAACGATCGTTTGCATTGTTATGTTATCGATAACAAAAAAAGTCAACTCTTATAGGATCCCGTCTATGTCCAAAATCGAAATTCTTCAGGTAGGCCCCTATCCTGAATGGGATCAGGTCCCGCTTGACGCGGCCTTTACAGTACACCGTTATTTCGACGCTACAGATAAGGTCGCTTTGCTACGCCAGGTTGGCCCGAACGTACGGGGTATCGCGACACGTGGTGAACTTGGTGCAGACGCCGCGATGATCGCAGCCTGTCCAAACCTTGAGGTAATCGCAGTCTATGGTGTCGGTTATGACGCAGTTGACCTTGCTGCCTGCAAAGGGCGCGGGATCAAAGTATCCAACACGCCGGATGTTCTGACCAACGATGTTGCAGATCTTGGTGTTGCGATGATGTTGGCGCAGTCGCGTGGGATGATCGGGGCTGAAAAATGGGTGCGCGACGGGTCATGGGAAGCCAAGGGGCTTTATCCGCTGAAAAACCGTGTCTGGGGCAAAAAAGCTGGTGTGCTTGGCCTTGGGCGGATTGGCTTCGAAGTCGCTAAACGGCTTGCTGGCTTTGATCTGGATATCGCGTATTCGGATGTTACAGCAAAAGATTATGCGCCAAACTGGAGCTTTGTCGCCAGCGCCGTCGAATTAGCGGAACGGTCAGATTTTCTGTTTGTCACACTCGCCGCATCGGCGGCGACACGGCATATCGTCGATAGATCGGTGATCGAGGCTGTCGGACCAGACGGCATGATTATCAATATCAGCCGCGCGTCCAATATAGATGAAGCAGCTTTGCTGGATGCGCTGGAAAGTGGTGCGCTTGGGTCTGCCGCTTTGGACGTGTTCGAAGGTGAACCTGCACTAAACCCACGTTTTCTGGCGCTGGACAATGTGATGCTGCAACCGCATCACGCGTCCGGCACATTTGAAACCCGCAAGGCCATGGGGGCTTTGGTGCGTCAAAACTTGATCGCGCATTTTGACGACCAGCCGCTGTTGACACCGGTGCTTTGACCATGAAATCACTCGTCATCCATGCGGCCAAAGATTTGCGTGTCGAAGAGTCGGACGCTGAAACACCCGGGCCGGGTCAGGTTCAGGTCAGGCTGGCGACCGGCGGGATATGTGGCTCTGACCTACATTATTTTAACCACGGAGGTTTCGGCAACATCCGCCTGAAGGAACCGATGATCCTTGGCCATGAAGTTGCCGGTCACATTACGGCGCTTGGTCAGGGTGTGAAGGGCCTTGAGCTTGGGCAACTGTTGGCTGTGTCACCGTCCCGTCCATGCGGACAGTGCATCTATTGCAAAGAGGCCATGTTCAACCAGTGTCTGAATATGCGGTTCTATGGATCAGCAATGCCTTTCCCCCACATTCAAGGTGCCTTTCGCCAAATACTTGTCGCAGATGCTACCCAATGCGTTGTCGCTGACGGGCTGACCCCGGGCGAAGCGGCAATGGCCGAACCGCTGGCTGTCTGTCTGCATGCGATCAACAGGGCCGGCCCACTTGTCGGCAAGTCGGTTTTAGTTACGGGCTGTGGCCCGATCGGGATCTTGTGCATTCTGGCGGCACGGCGCGCCGGTGCTGATGTGGTGGTTGCCACTGATCTAGGTGATTTTACGCTGGCCATGGCGCAAAAGGCGGGTGCCGACGAACGGATCAACATGGCGTACAATGCGGATCGTCTAACAGATTACACTGCTGACAAGGGCACGTTTGATGTGTTGTTTGAATGCTCTGGCGCTGCACCTGCGTTGGCGGCGGCCATCCCTGCAATGCGTCCCGGTGGGACAATTGTTCAGCTTGGGCTGGGCGGCGATATGACCTTACCCGTGCAGGCGATGACAGCAAAAGAGCTGTCGTTGAAAGGCTCATTCCGGTTTCACGCTGAATTCTATACCGGTGTCAGCCTGATGCAAAAGGGACTGATCGATGTCAAACCCTACATCACACACGCCTTTCCGCTGGCTCAGGCGGTGACCGCATTTGAGACAGCAGGCGATCGCACAAGGGCCATGAAGGCGCAAATCAGCTTTTCTGACGCCACATAAGCCATTGGTAATAGGCAGAATGGTCAAGGTCAGCGCCGTTGTGTGCGCTGACAAGATCTCGGAATCCTGCTGCGATCTGGTTTGATAAAGGAAGATCGATCCCTACGGATTGGGCGACAGCAAGCGCATTATCAATATCCTTGAGCTGTGCAGCTGATCGTCCGCCTGGGACAAAGTCACCGTTAACCATACGGTGGCCGTGAAGGTCCAAAATGCGGCTGTCGGCAAAGCCGCCCTGCAGGGCTTCGCGCACCAAGGCTGGATCGCAGCCGGCCGCTTGTGCAAGGCGCAAACCTTCTGCTACGGCCCCGATCGTTGTGGCGACAATCAACTGGTTGGCCAGTTTGGCGATCTGGCCTGATCCCACCGGCCCAAGATGGCTGGCGCGGCCCAATGCAGTGAAAATCTTGCTGGCCTGTGCGACGCTATCCGCCTTGCTGGGGTAATCCCCCCATTTTTAGCGGGGTGCGGTTGTAGAACTTACGCGGCCATTTTCAGTTTCATGGCGGGTGTGATGCCGCCGATGCCCATGTTGGGGCGGTCGTTGTTATAAGTCCACAACCATTGTGTGGCCTGATCCTGTGCCTCCTCGATGCTTTCGATGATGTATTGATCGAGCCATTCGTGCCGAACCGTGCGGTTGTAGCGCTCAACATATGCGTTCTGCTGTGGCTGCCCTGGCTGGATGTGTTGGATGGTAACCCCATGTTTCTCAGCCCATTTTCTCAGCTTTTCACTGATGTATTCTGGGCCATTGTCGACCCGAATGGTGCCTGGCTTGCCGCGCCATTCGATGATCCTGTCCAAGCTGCGGATGACGCGTTCGGCGGGTAGCGAGAAATCAACTTCGATCCCCAGACCTTCCCGATTGAAGTCGTCCAGCACGTTCAGCAGCCGGAATGCCCGGCCATCCCCAAGCCGATCCGCCATGAAATCCATGGACCAGGTCACATTGGGTGCATCAGGCACCGCCAGCGCGTCGGGCTTGTCTCGTTTCAATCGCTTGCGGGGCTTGATCCGAAGGTTCAGTTCGAGCTCGCAATAGATGCGGTAAACCCTTTTGTGGTTCCATGGATGCCCCTTGACATTGCGTAAGTGCAGGAAGCATAGGCCAAACCCCCAAGTCTTTCGCGCATCAGTCAGCCCGGTCAGCAGATCGGCGATCACCTCGTTCTCGTCCTTCAGCTTCGGGCTATAACGATAACAAGTCTCGCTGACCCCAAAGGCCCTGCATGCCAGCGCAATGCTGACGCCCCGTCGTTCCACCGCCGTTTCGGCCATCTCACAACGTTGAGATGGCCCCGTCACTTTTTTCCAAGGGCTTCCTTCAGCAAGTCGTTCTGCATGCTCAGGTCCGCATACATCCGCTTCAGCCGCCGGTTCTCGTCCTCCATGGCCTTCATCTGGCTGACCATCGACGCATCCATGCCGCCATACTTGGCCCGCCACTTGTAATACGACGCATCGCTCATGCCATGTTCACGGCAAAGCTGAGAAACCGGCACTCCGCCTTCGGCTTGCCGCAGGATCGCGATGATCTGCGCTTAAGTGTATCTGCTTGTCTTCATTCGAGTTCTCCTCGTTCATCTTGCCGAGAAAATTCTACTTATCCAGCTCCTTAATTTCGGGGGGGATTACCACCCTGGAGCCTCTGGCCGAGCATATCGGCAAACTCGTCCGAGCGGGGCCAGCCCTGTTCGCAGACGACACCCCTGTCAAACTGCAGGTGCGCGCCATCACCACGAAGACCAAAACTGCCCGGCTCTGGA
>Ga0222648_1001146_pt1 | contig 10392 bp, 8 predicted proteins | sample AntAcemetagen335_FD_181021 | JGI IMG/M metagenome (GOLD analysis project Ga0222648, IMG submission 181021) | Saline water microbial communities from Ace Lake, Antarctica - #335 | ecosystem: Environmental > Aquatic > Non-marine Saline and Alkaline > Saline | place: Antarctica: Ace Lake | collected... | reverse complement strand
CGGTGAACGCGGACGCCAACAAAAAAGCCGGCGCCGCCGTCACGGGCATGGCCGGGAAGGTCGGCGAGCTGTTCTTCAAAAAACTAATAGGAGTTTTGACTGAGTTGTTAACCCTACGAGGTGCCTTAGAGCGGAGCGCCGCGGACGCGTCCCTCGCGCTGTGGGCGTTAGCTTGGCAGCCGTCGAACCGGCGGCACATGCGGGACGGCGAAGTTGTTTTTCCGCTCATCGTTCTTTACCGGGAAGGATCCAGGTTAGCCGCGGACGACGCCGGCGCGGTGTTAGGCGTTTTAGCAAGAATGGACAAGGACTGTGCTTCCCTGATCAACAACGTGCCTATTGTAGGGCCTTCCTTGTTGAAGCACTTGACCCAGAAAGACAGCGCGGAAAGGTCGGAATCACCCAACGCGAGGGAACGCGCGAGTCAACGGCGGTTTACGTTCGCGAACGGCGGGGACGGGGAAAACGGCGATGGAACGAACGCGAACGTGAATGGCGACTCGGCCGCGTCGCCCAACATCCGGGGGACGATCTCGGGGAACCACGTCGCCGCGGCCGTGGCCAGAGCGTCACCCAAGTGATTTTTTAGCTTTGATGAAATACGTTGAAGTAATAAACTCTTCGTGACGAGACGCGGTAGATGACGACGCTTATTTTTTGGCCTTTCAATCTGCGCACTGCAGTGGCTTTTATTCACTTCTTACCTATCCGCCGAAGCATCTCTGTGCCATTGATCAGCGCGCGCCACTCGGGCGGGCTGATGCTGGCGGCGTTTGTGTGTAGACCCGTGTTTTTTCGACTTACACACGCCACAAGAGGCTTTCCCGGCAACGCCTCGGGTGCGGTCGGGGAGCTCAGGGCCATCGCGTGCGCAAACGCGCGTGCCGGCGCCGCCGGAGGAAACGCCGCCGCCGCCGCCGGGCGCTTTGCCCAAAGATCGTCTGGATTGCTCGCGCCTTTCCGAAGGCACTTACGAGTGGTACCCCCCGTCGCGGCGGCTTGGAAGAAAACCAGGACCGGCGGGTTCGTGCGCGTGGAGAACATCACCGGTAACGTCACCGCACGAAGCACCGGCAGCGGCGGTGGAGTACCTCGGGGAACGGGAACGTCTCCATTGACAAGAAAACAAAACCAGAAACCGGTACGAAACGTCCAGGCGAAAGTTTCAAAAACCGAAATGGGAAAACGCGCGTCGGTTCACTCGCGGGAAACCGAAAAAGGCCTCAAAACCAAAGGCGTGGGTAGTCGGGCGTACATCCAGGTGTTAGGGCTCGGGGTTGACGTGAACGACACGAGCGCGTCGGTGTTACTTTTCACGGATACGCAGCGAATTCTTTTCAACGTCGGCGAAGGGTTCCAACGGTTCGCGGTTGAAAACGGCATCAACATTCGGAAACTCAACCGCATCGTGTTAACCCAAGTCAACTCACGCACGACCGGCGGCCTAACCGGCATGCTGCTCACCATGGCGGACGGTGCCACCGAGCACCACGACGACGAACCCACACTCGTGATTCACGGACCGCCGCGGACGGAGCGGCTGATGGGTACGTTTGCCTTTTGTTTTCTCTTTTTCTTTTTCGATGGTATTACCCGACTCCCGCCCGGCCCGACCCCCCGTAAAAAAACTCTCGTAAAAAACGTTCCGCCGATGAATGCCAGCTTTACTGCGTTATCTTCCCACCCGCGGGGGTAAACGGGTTTCCCGTCAGACGGAAACACGCCCTTCATCTGAGGACACAAATTATAGGAGGTTTGAACGTTTCCACGAGAGTTTTTCTTTTACCCAGTCCCGGACCTGTATGGGCAAACAGTCTTGGAAATCCGTCCCACCAACCTCGCCGATGAGTGGCATTACACTGCGTTATCTTTCCCACCCGTGGGGACTCACGACGCCGACTTAACAGCGGCGTCGCCTCGCACATGAGGAGACAAACTAACACGAGGCGTCCGTGCGTGAAGTCGAGTTTGTGAAGGACAACTTTTTAAACATTTTTTTGGTTTTTTTCTTACCTCGGTTCTTTTCCTTTCTCTGTACCGTCTCGTTCATCAAAACAGGCGCCGTGGATACTTTGGTTGGCGGCCGAGGCGTGCGCGCGATCGTCAAGTCCTTCCCCACCGCGGATGCGGGCGGCGGCGTGCCAACCGTGGATGACGACTGCGTGCGGTTAGTTCCAATCGTGGTGCGGCCGAAGGCGGCGGATGATTCAAATCAAAGCCCAAACAAAAAAAATGTCGGTCCCTTGGGCGAAGCCCCTAGCGCGAAACGACTCAAAAGCGAAAACGACCACGCGGTTGATACCAAAAAAAGGCACGTGTTCTCCGCCCTGTCAGTGCCCTCGCATCTCGCGGAGTCGGTTTGTTACCACGGCCAGGTACGTGTCGCGCGTTTCCCAAATCCGACACACCTACGTTTTATCTCTAACGCTGGTGACTGTTCGGACCGAAGGCCGGTGACTGTTTGTCCATACATCGTCCAATACACGCCCAACACGGGACTGACACTTTCTTTTATTTCTCGGCCAGCTCGCCGGCATGCCCGGGAAGTTCGACGCGGCGAAGGCTGATTCGCTCGGCGTCCCGCGCGGCGCGGCGAGGGGGCAGTTAGTTCGGGGACTTGACGTGACGTTGCCCGACGGAAGAATAATAAAATCAATCGACGTGGTGGCGCCCCCGCGGTGCGGGTTTCGGTTCTTCGTGATCGACCTTCCAACCGCGGCGCACCTCGCCGCGGTTTCTGATCCCAACTCCAACGCGTATAAACACCTACTCGGGGCAAAAAATATTTGGAACACGGAAACAGGCGACCTCGCCGTGGTGGTGCACCTGGCGCCAGGTGACGTGGCCAACTCAACGGAGTACACGGAATGGATGGAGACGTGCCCGGCGTTTATTTCTGAGACGGACGGGCGCGCGACGAAACCGAGGCACCTGATGGTGCACTCCATCGCGACCGGTGCCGTACCGGTTTTCCGCGCCGCCGCCGCTATCAACGCGCGGCTGCACTCAATCGACGAATTGATATTTCCCGACCCGAGAAACAGCACGCTTCTGGACGAAAACACGCAGAAGGCAATTCTTACCAACGCCCAGGCGGTGGAAACGCAGGCCAAGGAAAGCGAGGAAAAGAACGCAACCGGTGTCGGCGAAAAAACGCGACACGCCCCGGTAACGCTTCCCGGAAGCAACCTACTTAAGTTCACCCTGGTGCCGTTGGAAAGGGCCGGTTTGGATTGGAGTTCGGTTCCCAAACCCCTAGTCGCGTCTCGGGTGAGGGACGAGCTTTCCACGTCGTTTGGCGTGACCGCGCGTACGGGTGGTGCGCCGGCGTCGGGTGGAGACGCGGCGAATACGGCGAGTACTTTACCCAGCCGAGACGCGGTGGTCCGTACTTTACCTAGTGATACGGTGAGTACCTTACCCAGTGATACGGTAAGTACCTCGGTGGGTACCTCGGCAAGCGCGTTACCGAGATCGTTGTCGTCCCTGAACCCCGGGGATTTGGAACTCGCGTTTCTCGGCACCGGCTCGTCCATGCCCGCGAAGTACCGCAACGTTTCCGGGATTTTCCTGGACTCGACTTTGGCGTCGCGAAACGGCACGGTGGTGATGGACTGCGGCGAAGGGTCGTTCGGTCAGCTTTGCCGTTTATACGGCCTCGCCGGCGCCAAGACACGGCTGCGAAGACTGCGACTGGTGTGGATCTCGCACATACACGCGGACCACCACGTCGGGTTGCCCACCATTTTGGTGGAGCGCCGGGACGCGATTTTGGAGTGGCGCCGGCTGAACGGGAACGCTGATGCTAACGCTAATGGCAACGGTACCTCCGAAGGACACACCGAAAACGTCCCTCCTTTGTTAGTAATAGGCCCCGCCCCGCTGCGAAGGTTCCTGAACGCGTTCTCTCAGGTGCAGCCGCTGGATTTCGAGTTTGTGGACTGCAGGCAAACCACGGGCGAGAAGTGGGACGAGCGCTTTGACGGGGTCAAAGCGACAGAGGGAACCAGCGACGCCGACGATGGCGCTAATGCCTTACCCGACCGCTTCGCCCTCGACCCTCGAGTCGTGGAGGCTGCAACCGCGCTCGGTTTGAGACGCATCGTCTCCGTACCGGTGAATCACTGCGCGCAATCGTTTGCGCTGGCGCTTGAGTCAACGCCCCTCGTTCCGGGTGACGAAACAACGACCTGGAAGGTTATGTATTCGGGCGATACGCGACCGTGCGCGTCGTTAACGGCGGCATCCAAAAACGCGACGGTGCTGATTCACGAAGCCACGTTCGAGGACGACCTCCACGAAGACGCGGTGAGGAAGCGACACAGCACCACGAGTGAGGCGATCCAGTGCGGCACGGACGCGGGGGTGTACCGGACGATCCTGACGCACTTTTCGCAGCGGTACCCGAAAGCGCCCGTGTTTGACGATGGGAATTTCGGGAGGACGGGTTTTGGGGAGGCTGAAAATGCGGATGAAAAAAAAGACGGTGACGCCGCCAAAAAAGATCCCGAAACGACAACCAGTCGCGTCGGCGTCGCGTTCGACCTGATGCGTGTGGATTTTACCTCCCTTCCCCGGTTACCCACGCTGAACCCGAAAATTCGACACCTGTTCCCCGATCCGGAACAGAAGTTTTCGGAAAACGGGGGGGAGGATGCGTCGCGGGAGTTTTGACGAGGGCGATGGATTTTTTTCGAATCAGGTAGATGAGAGCAAGAATTTAGAGCCACCGCAAAGGTTGTATTGGTACGATGTAGTGTATTACCTTCGAGGTATCGAACCCACTGTTTCGGGGGCGCACCCATTCCATTGCCTTCGAGGTATTAAACACACTACGTACGAACTAAGTTTCCCAAACACGTCCTCCAAGGTCACACCAGAAACGTCTGCGGTTTCTTTTTCACCACCACGTCTGACACGTCGATTTTGTCCAGCTTCGCCGCCATGACAAAGTCGTTTTGGTGCAGCCCGCCGACGGCTTTCGAGGTGAGTTCGAACCGCACGCCTTTTTGATTGGAAAAGAAAAGTGTCAGCATTTCGTGATGCGTATGAGCAAACAGTCAGAGAGTTGGGCTCTAGTCACGCGGAACAGTGCGTTTGTGACGTACGTAGCGCGCTCGACCAGGGGCGGTAAACATTGACCCGTAAATACCGGGCCGAACAGTGTTTGGATTTGATTTGGGAAAGCCGTACGCCATACGTACCCGGGCCTTCGATGAAACTGCGTAGCTGTTGTCCTTCGCTCTCCGCAACCGAGGTGAACCTGGTTACGACTTCCTGGGCTTTTTCCTTGGTTTCCGTTCGAAACTCGCGTCGCAGCACCAACGCGGCGTCGACTTTCCGGATTTTCCAATCGATGACTTGCTTTTGGTACACCAGCGCTTGCCGTTCTTCTAGCGGTTGATCCCCCGCCACCAGACCAACGCAACTCCTCAGATGCAACGACGTCCACTCCCCAACCCCCGCGGGTACCTGTAGCATGTGTTCCGTGTCTGCTTCACCAGTTGATTTGGCGTTGAAGTTTGATTCGAGCTCGCCCGCGGTCGCATCTCGTGCGCCGAAATCACCGCCAAGGCCGCCCAGATCTTCGTCCCGGCGTGTCGTGCCGGATGGGCCTTCGGTGGCTTTTGTGGAGGTGGTCGCGGTTCGTTTTTTGTGCGGGAACCGATTGGGAAGAACAGTCGCGACGCGCGACGCGGAGACCACGCGGGGGCGCGCGCCTGTGATTTTTAGGGTGGGAAAAGGGTAGGGTTAGAGAGTCAGGGTCCCGTACGGACGATGCGTGCGGTGAATGGCGGAACGGAGACGCGACCGTGGTCCTATCCAAAAGCACTTCGCGCGAATGAATGATGGCCGTTCTCACAGGGTCACTTGGTGTGCAGTGCGTTTCCGGACGACGTACCGTCCACGGGCGCGACGCGCGCGCCGGTGGTTAGAACGGCGGAGAGAGCGAACATCTCGGCTCGGGTCCGCGTTTCGGGTGCGGCGGGGTGTGGGAAAAGCGAGGGAGCGGTCGGCGACAAAACGGCGGCTCGCCGGCCAAGCAAACTGACTTTTTATCGTCCAGTCATCGTCGGCGTTTCGGGGTGTCAAAACGCAAAAGTAGAAAAGTTTGCGCCTCCGAGACCCGGTCACACTCCCCCTGGCCTCCGCCGCGCGCATGCGTCCGCGTCACACGGTCGCGTGTTTCGCGCTCGCCTTCGCCGCGCTACTGTTTCCCGCGAAAGCTGACCCCCTCGCGTCGCTGCGCCCACCGACTCGAACTGACACGCCGCGCGTTGTCCCCGCCAGCTCTAAAGGTTTCGACGGCACGAGAAACTCGGTGGTTCCGACCACGGTGGGTCTTCCCGTGGTGGCCTCCGCGACGTCCACGACGACGCGGGAAGATACCGCGCAACGCGACGACGCCATGGACGCCACCCTCGCAACGGACGTCTCAAGCGCCGTGGCGTTCGCGCGTACCACACACGACGACGTGTTTGACGACGACTCTAGGTACGCCAACGTTGTGCGTGAGGCGGTGGAGGCGCTGGAAACGCGGTTGCTTGACGACAGGTTCGAGAACCGAGGAGTGTTGAGTCCCGACCAGGTTCGCCGAGACGCGACGTTAAGGGAAGCACTTACTGACTTGCGGGACGAAATCGACCGCGCGCTTCCCCCCGGGGGTGGTGGGCACTTACCCCCGGAGGTTTATTACGAAATGATACCGGTAGGGGGTGCCATTTACGGCAGTGACGGGAAGCGAGGCGGCGGCCAAAAGAAAACACAAAAGAAAACACAAAAGAAAACCCAACCCGATATAAATTTCTTCGGCGACTACGACTCCTACGATGAATACTCACACAAAACCTCACAGAAAGAGCTTCCTTCCTCCGGTGATGCCTCCCGCGTCGCGTACGTGGACGTGGGCGTGATCGGCGGGTTCATGCAAAGCATGACGTACGCGTTTTCGGGAAAGAAATACGACTCCCCCACGTTGTTCGATGACTGGATGCGCTGCTCAACGTTGGCCATGCCGTGCTCGCCCAGCGAAACGTTTCGGCGGTGCACTTACGAACCCAAGAACACGGTAAGTTTTTTTTCAAGGCGCGGGGGGGCTTTATTTTTTCCGGTCAGCTCGAACTCGTCGAGGCCACTGTTTGCCCGTCAAGTACTTGCACGTACCAAACCAATCCACATTACTTTTACTAATCCCCGTGACCACTCCCTGCGTCTTACTTTCACGAATCCCTGTTACTACTCCCGTCTTAATTTTCTTTCACCACTCCCGTCTTACTTTTACGACTCCCGTGTTACTTTCACCAATCCCGTCTTACCTTTCCTACTCCCGTCTCGTTACTTTCCCTACTCCCCCGTACCTAAACACGCGCTACCAAAAACCAAAAACCAAAAAACCACAAACAAAACCGCTCGGATGTTTTTAAAAACAAAAAAGTGGTACCGCGAGCGCCGGTCGCGAATCAACGCGCCGCTTGATTGGCCGTACTGCGCTGATGACTTGGGGGAGGTTTACGAGTACTGCACTCAAAAGGAAAAAGACTCCGGGGTTTGCGACCCGCGAGTAGCGCGCAGCCGGGCCGTTTTCGAACGCGCGCGGGAGCTGGAGTACGAGCGACAGACAAGAGGACGCAGAGCAGGCGGGTTGTATTAAGGGGATGATGATGATGATGATGATGATGATGATACACTGGTGTTTTTTAATAGGCTTGCTTGGAGGTCGGCGAATTGGAGTATTTTTTATACACAACAGGACGTAAGCTTGGTCTTCCGGGTCTTTGCGGCGCGGGTCGTCGCGTCTCTCTCGACTTGTCTTTTCACTAACATACAGAGTACAGAGTTTCCATCAGAGTACGAAGTACTGGTACATCTAATCGTTTTGGTACCGTCATGGACACCATATACCCATACAAAGTACATCTCGCCAAAGTTCAATTCCGCAGCAACGCGTCCACCCCCGACGTGGCGTCCCCCGCCACGACGCCCGCCGAAAACGCCGGGTTGGCGAGCGGGATTGCGCTTTCGGCGGAAATTGCCAGCCCGCCGAACCCGTATGGGTAGTTAGTCTGCACCGCGTTTCCAGTAGTCTCGCCAGCAAAGCCGCCCGGCGGTTGCTGGTCGAAGGTCTCACCCGCCAAACGCCTCCGGCTCGCGTTTGACTGCGCCACGGTCCACATCCGGTCCTCGCCCGAACAAGGCGGTCGGTTTCGTATCCGTGGGTACTCCCGGAGCCAAATCCCCTGTAAATTGTTACACGAAAAAGATCAGTCGGGACCGTGACGTGTATGAGTAAACAGTCGGCGGGATTCGGCCGAACAGTCGGGCGTAGTCGGGCCTCCACAGTGCATTTGTGATGTATTGGTAACAGCCGCGAGCACGCCAGTAAGAGAAACCAGTAGTGCACTTCCTTTGGATGACAGTGGACGTCACCGAGGGGCGGTAAACGCCGCGTCCCCGGATTTGGGAAAGCCGTAAAGTCCGGCCGTACCTGGTACACCTGCTGCGGCCTCATTATTTTCACGTCCGGGTCGCTTAAACTCTCTCTCCAGTGCGCCAAGTACCCGGTGGCTCTTGGCACCGCGAACAACACGGTGAAGAACTCGGGGGGAAACCCCAGGGCTCGGTACACGAGGCCGCTGTAGAAGTCGACGTTGGGGTAGAGTTTTCTTTCCACGAAGTACGAATCGTTTCGCGCCGCGGATTCCAACGCCACGGCGACGTCAATCAGCGGGTCCTTCCCCACCAAAGAAAAAACCTCCTCCGCTATTTTTTGAATAACCCCCGCCCTCGGGTCGAAGTTCCGGTACACCCGGTGGCCGAACCCGAACATCTTTTCTTTTTTCTCCTTGACGCCTTTTAAAAAAACGGGGATGTTTTCCACGACGCCGATTCGCGAAAGCATCTTCAGCACCGCTGAGATTGTGAAAATAAATGTCAGTCTTGTATGGGCAATCAGGGAGGCGGAGCATGGTGATTGGGAAATACTTACCCTCGTTCGCGCCGCCGTGCAGTGGGCCGTACAGCGCGCCGACGGCGCCGGCCACGGCGCTGTACACGTCCACCCCCGAACTCGCTAGGTGCCGCGCCGCCGCGGTTGAGCAGTTCATCTCGTGCTCGGCGTGTAGGAGGAACATCGTATCCAGCGCTTTCGCTAACCGGGCGTTCGGCCGGTGGTGCCGGTCCAGACCCGCGTCCAGCATGTACAGGAAGTTTTCCGCGTACCCCAGGTGTTGATTCGGAGGCGCGGGAACGCGCCCGGTGTTCCGGTGGTACGCGTGCGCGGCGAGGGTGCTGCGAGTGTTGATGAAGAAAAGGGTCAGTCGCGTTACGAACGTTCGTAACTTTCGTGACTTGAATAGTCACGCAGGGGCATCAAACAGTGTTTGGATTTGGGAAAGCCCCGTATCACGCACGTCATCTTGCCTATTATTCGCACGATCTGCTTGTCCTGCACGTGGTGGTTGTTGTAAATGTCCGACCCCTTTTCCGTTTTGCCAGAAACGTGTCAATAGCGTTTGGTCAAACAGTCGTCCGGGATTTGGGAAATGCAACACGTACCTTCAGCGCGGGGTTCTGTTCCGGGTGGAACGTGGACAGGGCGTTTAGACCTGGTTTCCACAAAAAAAGGGTCAGTCGGCGAGTGTGGGTGTACTTCGTAATGTGTATGAGCAAACAGTCGTAGTAATCGGGCCGAACAGTGCACCTATATTGTGCGCAATCCGCAGAACAGTCTTGTGGTAGGCGTATGAAAGGGCGTAGTGGTCGTGGGACAGCACGTCCGTCCGCGGCGGTAACCGTTCATTTTGGATTTGGATTGGAGTTGGGAAATACCCAATCCTTACCGGCCAAAATGACCCCCATGGGGTGCGCGTCGTGCGGCAGCGCTTCCAGGGCGGCGATTACCGGGACAGGCAGCGCGCTGTGTCGCATTATTGTTGTGCTCCACTCGCTGAGCTGTTTCTCGTTTGGCAGGTCGCCGTAGATCAAGGCGAAGCTCGTTTCCAAGTAGGCGCTCTTTTCCGCCAGTTCCTCAATCTTGTACCCTCGGTACCGCAGTATCCCCGCCTCCCCGTCGATGAAACTAATCCGGCTCTTACAAGGCGCGGTGTTCGTGTACCCCGGGTCGAACAGCTTCAGCCCGTTGCCGTCGCCAGCAGCGGTGATTTTTCCAAAAGCGTTCGCCCGGACGTACCCGCCGAGCTCAATCGGGATCTGGTACCTTTTGCCCGTCCGGTTGTCAATCACGGTCAACGACCCCGGGCCTCCCCCCGGTGAAGGGCGGGTTTGATCGTGGGAAGTGTCGTTTGAAAGGGCTTCAGTGGTGTGCGCGACAGTAGCACCCCGCACGTCGTCCAAACCCCCTCCCGGAACGATCTGCTCTTTGAGCGCGCGTAC
>Ga0222648_1001145_pt1 | contig 10411 bp, 7 predicted proteins | sample AntAcemetagen335_FD_181021 | JGI IMG/M metagenome (GOLD analysis project Ga0222648, IMG submission 181021) | Saline water microbial communities from Ace Lake, Antarctica - #335 | ecosystem: Environmental > Aquatic > Non-marine Saline and Alkaline > Saline | place: Antarctica: Ace Lake | collected... | reverse complement strand
AGGCCCCGCGTACGAGAACGCCACCGAGAGGCTCGATGATGTTAACATGGAGTGGGGGAACCGCAGGGCGAGACGGCGATTCTCAACCACGAACGCGGTGTTAGCAGGGTGCGTCCGTCCTCACCAATCGAGTGCAGACTATGACTCATAGTCCGCACTCGACTCTGCCGTCTGCCACATCACGCGAGGCTCGCGTCACACCGCGACACAATCAACCTCGCGCAGTGGTCTCGGCACCGCCGCGACGGACGCGACGTGCATGACCAACAAACGTCCCACCTCCGCACATCTGCTCACGAAAACTGACCGTGCATTCTCCCATCTCGTCTGCCCGCGTCAATCGTTCTTTTCGTTACACTATTCGGCAAAACCACCAGGCTCGTCGCGGTGTTCGCTGCCGCGCTGTTCGCGGTGTCCGGGGTGTTGGCCACTTCCTGGCACGGCGGCGCCCCGGAAGCAGCGCCCCCACCCGCCAACCCAACGCGTTTGATTTTCTTCATCTCGGACGGGATGGGCCCGGCGCACTTAACCGCGGTTCGGGATTCCGGCGTTTGCGGAGCGTTGACCTTAGGTACGTGATGGGCCTTTCCCAAATCCCGAGACTGTGTTCCCATACAAGACTGACACTACTTTCTTTTATTTATCTCAGACGATCATCTCGTCGGGTCGTCGCAAACGCGGTCGTTGAATAATTTGGTCACGGATTCCGCCGCAGGTGCCACCGCGTACGCCACCGGGTTCAACACGAACAACCACGTCGTTGGTGAGGTCCCGGTGGAGACACACATGAATGGAGGTACGGCCACGGGTAATCAGTCTGGAAATACTTCAACCCTGAAACCCGTGGGTACGATACTTGAAGGCGCGCAGCTAAAGGGCATGCGGACGGGAATTGTGACGACGACGCGGGTGACGCACGCGACGCCGGCGTCGTTCAGCGCGCACGTCGCGGACCGCGATGACGAGAACGAAATCGCGCGGGAACAGGTTTATTCGCTTGAGTTGAACGTGTTGTTGGGGGGGGGGTTGGCGCGGTTCTGGAACAGTTCGGTTGTTGGTAGTGCCAGGGAAGATACCCTGGACTTACTCGCGTTCGCGGGGAACCGGGGGTACGAAATCGCACTGAACGCGGATGAGTTACGCGCGAGAGTCGAGGGCTTGGTAGCGCAGGGTGGTGATGGTGGTCTTGGTGCGGGAACCGACTCGGCTGGTTCCGGCGCTACCGGAAGTGGCGCTCCCTCGGCCGGTACCACTCATCCGTTCGTGCACACCGCGATCGGCCCGAGGTTGTTAGGGCTGTTCGCGCCTTCGCACTTGCCGTACGAAATCGACGTGCACGGCGGTCTCGCGGGTTTTAGGGATGGCCAAACCCCGCCAAGAGACGAAACCGACGCGCCTTCGCTTACCGAAATGCTCGAAGCCGCGCTGCGGACGCTGGACATCGCGAACTGGAGCGCAACCGGTGCCGCTACGGAAGACCACGGGTTCGTGCTTGTAGTGGAAGCGGGACGCATAGACCACGCCGCGCATGCCAACGACGCGAGCGCGGTGTTGGGCGAGATATGCGCGTACGACCGCGCGTTTGTGCGGGCGATTCAGTACGCGTCAGAACGGGACGATACCTTGGTCGTCGCCACCAGCGACCACGACACCGGAGGTTTATCCGTCGGGTGCTGCGACGTTTATGGGATGAACGTGCCGGAGTTGACGAAAGTTACGCAAAGCGCGGAGGGAGTGGCGGGAGGTATTGTGGAAGCGATATTCAATCTACCCGGAGTTAACAACACTTGGTTGAATTCTTCGAGCGCGCAGGTTACTCTGGTAGTCACTGATATCGTCACCGAGGCGTTGGCGTCCGCGAACCGCGACCCGAGGGATTCGAGTTCACTAATTACGGAAAGTGACATAGCATCACTGGTGTCTTTGGCGATCGTCGCCGCGCTCACGGGAGAGTACGCGACGCACACGTATGAGGGGTACGCTTTGCTAAATGAAATTGGAGAAAAAATGAATCAGGCGACCGGCGTCGGGTGGACGTCAAACGCGCACACGGGCGTGGACGTGCCTGTTTTCGCGTTCGGCGTGGGTGCGGAAAAGTTCCGCGGGTCGAAGCGAAACTCCGATATCGGGAAGCTCATGATCGACTTGATTCAAGTGGACCCGGAGCGAGGGTACCAGGTCTTTAGAGATAGAATCGGGTTACGGGATCCGAGTGACGGGGGGTAGGGACTGTTTTTTAACCGACTCGAAAACGGTTTTTAGCCAAAAGACGGGCAAATGCCAAACCACGCTATCTACCTAGCACACACCGTGATATCTACCCAGACACCGTGGACTCACACCGAGTACTCGTCGTATTGTGGTTCACTCGCCGATGCCGAAATAGCCGCGGATGGTGAACGGCTCCTGCTTGATCTCGGGCTCGAGCTTGATCTCGGGCTCGAGCTTGATCTCGGGCTCGAGCTTGATCTCCGCCTGACCCGTGCGTGCTGACTTGCACGCCGCGCACGTGTATTTCAGCTTGCCGTGGGGGCATGGGTTGCAGTACACGCAGAAGCGTTTCACCTTGCCGTGAGGGCAGGGGGTGCACACTGCGCAGCTGCCTTTCAGCTTGCCGTGCAGACAGGGGTTGCACGCCGCGCAGTTGGCTATCACCTTGCCGTGAGGGCAGGGGGTGCACACTGCGCAGGCGCCTTTCAGCTTGCCGTGGGGGCAGGGGTTGCAGTCCGCGCAGCTGCTTTTCACCTTGCCGTGAGGGCAGGGGCTGCACACTGCGCAGGCGTTTTTCGCTTGCCGTGGGGGCAGGGGTTGCAGTCCGCGCAGCTGCTTTTCACCTTGCCGTGGGGACAGGGGTTGCACTGCGCGCAGTTGTCCTTCCGCGTGCCGTGCGGGCACCGCTTGCCTGCCATCACTCGCAGTTATATACCTCCGTTCACTCCGCCCCGTGTGTGTGCGCGTTGCCACGCGGTGTGCCACGATGTGCGGTCGAGCACTCGACGAGAGGAGTTATCGTTGCTTTTGGAGGAGACGTTCGCGGTTTCGTTCGTTCCGAGACAAATTTTCGTCAGTCTTCTTAGAAGTGCCAGCCACAACGCGACGCGCGTGCGTGGCGGCGTGCGTCCGCCACGCCTATGCCCGAGGCTTCCGCGAAACGCGCGCGGACGATGTCGGACGTGTCCTCTCGTGACACCCCAAATCGCATCACGGAACCTCTGGGCGGTGATGAGACGTACTGCATGAAAGATTTGTTCCAAACCTGGGGGCTCCCCACTCGGTTCCACGAAAACATGTCCCAAGCGTGGCGGTGCAAGCTCGTGCCCATGACGAGCGACAGCGCGACGCAACGGACGTTGACGTGCGAAGGCGTACCTTTCCTGGCGCCCGTGGAACTGGCGCAAGGCGTGTTCGACGCAATGCGCAGCGACGCGGTTGCACAATCGGAAACTCACGGCGGCGGTGGCGATGATGCGTGTGTCGACGTTGTACCGAAAGAGGTACCCGGTACAGTCGGAGCCGCCGAGGAAACAGAGCGCGTCGCCCGAAATGCCGGACACGTCTCAACAACCGCCCCGGTTCCGGACTGCGTTTCCTGGGCGTGCGATTCAACATGGAGTAGCTTCGCTCGCCCGAAAGTCGCCATGGTCGGCGGGTGGGGCGCGCCTGGGAGCCATTTGTTGAGCGAACGCCACATGCGCATGGTCAGTTCGTTCGCGGAAGTGGTGGACGGCGAGGAACCCCTGAACCTTCAGATGTTCCACCGAAACGACGGCGAAGCCGTACCGGTGCTTCCGACGCACATGAAGTGGCCTCTACCCGAGTTCTTCGACACGCAGGCGTCGGCGACGGTGCAAGCGGCGCTGGCGAACGTCGAGGCGAAGAAAGTTTTGGAGTTAAAAACAGAGACGCAAAAGCAAGCGAAAGAAAAACCAAAAGAAAATCCGGAAGCGCGACCCGCTCTTCCCGCGCAAGGCGCCAGTGCACGTGTCGGCGGCGTGGGCGTCCCTCTTGACATGGCCACGCGGCTATCCGCGCAAGGCGCGCTCACGTGGTGGCACCTGGATGATTGCGGCGAGTTTGTGTTCCAGGTGGGTTTGCCCGTGGATCCGGAAACCGAAAAACGCAAAAACGCAAAAAAAGACCCGCCCCGCGTGTTACTCGGCCCGAACGGAAACCCCGTGGTGAAGTTGTTTATATTCGCGAAAAAAAGCGACTACGAGTGGATCGCACAGGACACCGTGATGAACCGCACGGCGAAACAGTCCGCCCTGGATCTTTTCGACACCCCGGGTCATTACGTTCCGGGCAACGACGAGTTGGCGGGGCCGTACGACGCCGAACCGCTGACGGATTGTTTTCGAGACGAAGAAAAACCTTTCAAGGAAAACCGCGACGAGCCTGACGACCAACAACCTGGTGAAAAAAATACCTCACCCACCACACCTCACCAACAACCCGGTGAAAAAAACAAAACACCCGGTTCCCCGCGTTTGCCTGTTTTCTACGTCGCGCCCCTTGAAGCGGGTGGCCCGCCGTTACTCTCCCCGCCGAACCTCATGCACTGCGTGTTGACCGTCCGGGACTGCGTGATGGTGGAGGAGCGGCGGGTATCGTTGTTGTTTCTCGACGAAGTGGAGTACTTCCGCAAACGCGCCGCGAAATGGTGCGAGCCGCCGGTGCAGTACCGGTTCGTTCGCGAGGATTTGCTGGACCCTGATTTGTGTTACGCGGGCGCCGTGTTGCCGCTACTGAACACGTTTCGAGACGCAAAGGCGAAGCTTTTGGAGCACACTGTACCGTCCGGCGGGGCGGTACTGGAGGAGGAATCAATGATAGCGATCGAAACGATTGTCCAGCGATCGATAAACTCCTTGACTGTTTTGTGTAACGAAGCCAACGGGTACGCGCTTGCGAGTGACACCCGAGCCGCGATCGAGGTTGAGATTGCGGAGCACAACGACTGGGTACGAACGCGCGGTGACGCATTCCGCGCGGGGTCGTCGTACGACGACGCGCCGCGCGCTGATGCGAATCGCGCGGCGACGCGACAAATGACAATAGAGGGTGTCGGCAACGCGCACCGGATTCACGGAGCACACGGAACCAGTGCCCCAACAAAAACCTGCGCGTGCGCGGTGGTGCACGAGCGCGGCAAGCCGCGATGGGGCCCTGCCAGGGCGACCGTGGAGGAAACCGTGGCGGATCGGAAAACCATGCGAAACGCGATTAAGGATGGGAAACTCGACGAGCTGCTGCGACGGTACCGAAGTTGATAACCGAGGTGTGATATTTTAAGTGACTCCTGGTCTGTTACAGGTCACCACTACCGTCAAGCCCTTTTTACGAACGTTGCGCACTTCGGGTGAGACGAACCGTAAACCAGGGCTACCTGTGTGTTTCCATTATAATTAGTACATTAAATAAACAACGTGTGCGCACCTCCCTCACTACCAATACCTTTCCCTCGGCGGCGACAAACCCAGCGACAGCCTTTTCGCGTTGAACGACGTCGTCTCTTCCTCGGCGCGAAAGAAATCTTCGAGCGCTTGGGAAATTAAAAAACGTTCGCCCACCATTCCCGCGTGGCACGCGTTCGGGACATGCACGTACTGCGCCCTGGGGGCGGCTCGTCTCATTTCTTCCATGGCATATTTGCGAACGGTGACATCTTTGCCTCCCGTCACGAGTAAAAGCGGTATCTCTCGTCGGTCCAGAAGGGCCAGCACGTCAAGCGCGCTGTGTTTCTGTCCCGAGGTTAGCATTTTTAAATAAGCCCCCGGGTGTACCCTGGTGAGGTGCGCGTAAAAAGGCTTGAATTCAGGGTAGGACACCCTTAGCACGCCTAACACGCGGGCTAGGGTGTGTGCGTACCACGAGAACCAGTACGTGAGTGTGAACAACAGGCGCCACGCAACGGCAAACACGGTTGGAAACGCATCCATCGCCCGCGCCGCGACGTTCGCAAAAACATTGAACCCGCAAAACACCGAACTCATGCAGTGCCGCACCGTTCCCAACACCAGCGCCGCGCCTTTGACGTACTGCGCGTGCGTTCGGCACCACTCCAGGGCGACTTGGCACCCCAGCGAGTACGCCACCAGGGTTATCTTGGTGGTATCCGCCAGGCCTCTGCGGTGCACGTCGAGAAGCACGGTTTCCAGGTCATCCGCTAAGGATTGAATCGACACGGCTGATACCAATAACCGAAAGTGTCAGTCTTGTGTGGGAACACTGTCAGTGGAGAGTGTGAATGGGAAAGGCCCTCACCACGAAAATCGTGCGGGTCCCCGGAATTACCGTGCCCGAGCAAATCCCACCGCAGCAACGCGCGGTTGTCGCGCACCAAACACCGCGCGTCGCGTTCCGTGCCGAACAACAACCCGTCCCACTGGAACTGGTCGTTGCTAAGGCCGTTACACAAAACGGTCACTGGGGCTTTTCCTGTTGTTTGAATGTTTGCCTGTATCGGTCGCAACAACGACCACGCGATCCAGGCGCCGTCCGAGCGCGACCGCACGCGGCCGCCGATTTCTTCGTGCCGGTTGGTTTCCGTGGTTGTGTTTTTCGGTTTCGGTGGGGTGCTTTTCAATTGGCCATCGATTCTCGGTCCGGTCCTTGGTGTGTTGTTTCGGTCAGCATCACCCCTCGCTGCGTTGTCCCGGCCGGCCGCCCCGAACCCGACCCCACTCGGTTTCGTCACCGGAGACAACGGGGACAACGCCTCGTCCGCCCCAACCACCGCCGCCTCGGCGTCGTCGTCGTCCTCACCGTCACCCAGAAGTTGTTTCTGTTTGCTGCCTGCCCGGTTCCTGCCGCTTCGCCGCGGCAGTCTCGGTTTCACGGGCGATTCTTGCGGAGACGCCGGGTGCGTGGAAGGCGCGCGCCGCATTTCCTTGGGAATCGGCCATGGCGTGGGAGAGGAAACCCCCGCGTGGTCGTCCGGGGTTTTCGGCTTCCGAATGGTGCGGCCCATGGCCGGGACGCGACCCTGGGACGCGAAAAGTGAACGCATTGGTGCCTCTGGGAGCGCACGAAACCGAAATGCCCGAAGCGGTTGCGCGAATCAAAAACGCAAACGTTATTGGGAGACCAGCATGTGCTCGTCGCCACGGACGTTCGCGCGGCACCGCACACCTCGGCGCGCTGGAGGGCGCCGGCGCGAGTTTAGGGTTTCACGATGCCCGTGTATCCCTCCAGAACCCTGCCGTCCAAATCAAAGAGCGCTTCCGCGCTTCTCGGAACGCGACGGCCGATGATGAGCGACATGTCGGCTGGCATTTCTCGGATCGACAAACCTTCGTCTCCGCCTGGCGCGGTGACCGCCAAGCGGCTGGTGAGAAAGGTCACCAGCCGCAAGAAAGGTTTGGGGCTGGGAAGTCGGTCCAAAACGAGCTCGCCTGACCGCGGTTTTACCGAACCCGCGGGTGACCCGGCGACCCCCACGTCCCAGTACGGCGCGCGACAAAGATCCGAATCGAGACACACGCTCGGCACCAGCAGTGAATCTCCAAACCGAGATTCGCCGACTGACTGGAAAAATTTAGCAAACGACGTAGTCACGCCAAACGGCACCGCCCCGTACTCGCCATCAGCAGCGGCTACTGTTCAGGCGATGCGCACCGCGTTACGCGACGCATCCGAGCGATTGCGAGAGCAAGACGCAATCGTGACGCAGAGTTTACACGCCGGTGCCATGGTAAAGGTTGAGCGCGACGCGCTCTGCGCACAGAGGGACGAGTTAGCCGAGTTGAACGCTTCGCTTCGGGACCGAATCGTTTCGATTGATGCTGATTTAGTCGGCGCGCGAAGTGACACAGCAGGCGCACAGAGCGATGCTCGGTACGCGCTAGCGGAAGCTTCCAAGGCGAAAACCGAGTTGCGAGCGTTGATGGACACGCAAAGGGAAACCGCGAGCAATACGGAAAACCGACACGCGAAGGAACTGGAGCGAGCCACGAGGGACGCCGAATCGGGCAAGGCGGAGGCGCGCGGCGAGGCGCGACGGTTGGTGGAAGAGTCGTCAGGTCGCGTGGAGGACGCGAACCGCCGTGCTGAAGAAAACACGCAAATCTTCAAACGGGACGCGGACAACGCGCGAGTTGAGTTGGCGCGTTTGCGGGAAGACGCCGACGAAAAAGTCCGCGAAATGACTCGGCGGTGCGACGAGAAAATAAAACTCGCCACCAGGGAAACGGACGGGTATCGCAACGAAGCCAACCGAATTAAACAAGAGGTGGAAACGGGTAAAGTCACATCAGCGCAACTGGTTAGAGAGAACGAGTGGCGAACACGCGCGGCGAACGAAGCGGAGGAGTCAAAAGCGGCGGCGCTCGCGACGTTCGAGCGCGACGTGCGCGACGCGAAAGAAAACGAGTTTCTGGCAAACGAGAAAAACGAACGCGTCACGAAAGAGTTGCGGTGCGTGCAGGGCGTTTGCGAGTCTTTGCGTTTGGATTTGAAAAAAATGGATTTCGAACACAGACGGAAGGGAAAAGCGGCGGGCGATTTCGTCAAGGCGGTGGAGGCGAAGCTTTTACAAATAGAAGCCGACGGCCCGGCGCGGACCGCGGCGCGAAACTCGAAACTGGAAACCGAAAAGTATAAAGCCGAAAACGACTTGTTGCGGGAAAAACTGGACGCGACGCGGGATAGCATCAGTCGCCAAATGCAGAGTGACGTGACGCAAAGAAGGGAACTGGAAGACCTGCTACTCGTGGAGAAAGCATCTGTCAGCGCTACTGTGCTTAAAAACGAAGAGTTGAAGCACGAGCTTACGCGTTGGCAAACCGCGGTTGGCGAACGCGACGCCGCGATTGACACTTTGCGCGTGTCGGTGCGGGACGGCGAGATGGACGTAGAAAAGTTCCGCATCGAGGCGCTTGAACAACGAAGGCTGCAGGTCACCGCCACCGCGAAAGCACAAGTCGCACTGGAAACGTACCGAACGAACGAAATTAAGGGAATTCCGGGTCGTATCCGCAAACAGTCGGAATCGACTTTTTATTCTGTCAGCGTTCCGGGAACGCCGGCGGCCGGGTACGAAACGCCGGCGCGACAAAACCAAAACTATTCCCGGGAAAATTCTTTAGCGCGAAACGTTTCGTCCTCGCCGTTGCGCCGTACGGAAGCGGAAACACAGCATCCCAGTTTGAACAGGACGCCGACGTGTGAAGTTGGGGAGGCGACACGTGCGGGAGTTGATGCTTTCGTCAAGACGCAACCGAGGGAAGGGTGGTGAGAGTGGGGGGGTGCTATTGTTAACCCTATTCTCAGCAGCTTGATTCGTTTTGTTAACTCGCGCCTGCGGGCAGGCACGGCGCGCCGTTCTCTTTCGCCCATGCCTCGACGTCGTCGTGTCCCGCGTGCGTCGCGACCGCGCGCGACAGCTCGTTCCAAGGCGCGCCCTTTCGCGCGCAACCACTTCAGCACCTCGAGGTGACCGCCCTTCGCCGTCCCAACGCACGCCATCTCGTCCCACGGGCAGCCGTTCGCGCGCAGCCACTGCAGCGCCTCGAGGTGCCCGCCCTCCGCTGCCCACGCGCAAGTCCCCTCGTCCCACGGGCAGCCGTTCGCGCGCGCCCACTGCAGCACCTCGAGAATCCCGCTGTGCGCCGCCATCGCGCATGTTTCCCTGTCCCACGGGCAGCCGTTAGCGCGCGCCCACTGCAGCACCTCGAGGTGCCCGCCCTCCACCGCCGCAGCGCACGTCCCCTCGTCCCTCGGGCAGCCGTTCGCGCGCAACCACTGAAGTATCTCGAAGTGGCCGCCCCTCGCCGCAACTGCGCACGTGCTCCAGTTCCACAGTGTGTTGTTCGCGCGCAACCACTGCAGCACCTCGAAATGCCCACCCTCCGCCGCGAATGTGCACGTACACCCTTCCCACGGACAGCCGTTCGCGCGCAACCACCTCAGCATCTCGAGGTCACCGAGCGACGCTGCTGCCGCGCTCGTTTCCCCGTCCCACGGACAGCCATGCGCGCGCAACCACTGTAGCACATCGAAGTGCCCGCCGACCGCCGCTGCCGCGCACGTGCTCTCGTCCCACGGCCAGCCGATCTCACGCAACAGCTTCAACTTCTCGAGTTTTCCGCTCCTCGCCGCCGCGTGGCACAGGTATGCACGCGGCAGTATACCTCTCCGTAGCAGACGCTCCACCGCGCTTACACATCTACTATTCGCGGCACTCTCTCCAATAAGCTCCTTAAACCGAAGCCCTGTTCCTGCCACCGCGTTGCGCATCGCGCGGCTCACCGATGGGAGCCGCGCGAGGTCTGCGGGATCGTCGAAATACTCAGTTCTGAGAATGTGGGTGACGACTAAATGGTCGGGAAGACCGGGGATAGCTTCTTGCGGGTCGATCTGGTGCGCGGTCGCGTTGGGCTTCTTGTACGTGCAACGCGCTTTGTGGTCGGCC
>Ga0222648_1001131_pt1 | contig 10503 bp, 9 predicted proteins | sample AntAcemetagen335_FD_181021 | JGI IMG/M metagenome (GOLD analysis project Ga0222648, IMG submission 181021) | Saline water microbial communities from Ace Lake, Antarctica - #335 | ecosystem: Environmental > Aquatic > Non-marine Saline and Alkaline > Saline | place: Antarctica: Ace Lake | collected... | reverse complement strand
CTCGCGGCCATCAAACGTGGTGGTCTATCAGACGAAAATGGACACCGTGCATCCTGGCACAACACTCACATTGCTGGATCCGCCGGAGGGCCCCGAAGGTCAGGGGTTGCTCGCAGTTGATGTCACCAAAGAAGGTCGTGGCTGGGCCATGTCGGCGCTCTCGGAAAACAAGGAAGCCGTTGTCGCGTTGATGGACTTTATGGCGAGTCCTGAAGGACAGTTTATGGAACAGTTCGGACTGCCGGGTATTCATCACGAGATGAATGGTAACGAAGTGCAAGTTCGTCCCGATCTCGGTTCTTGGGAAAGTCCGTTCATGATCTCCGCGAGCTGGACCCCGCCGGTTGAACTCTTTCCAGCACCGGCAGTCCAGTACCTGCAAAACACACAAACCTATTTCCTGCCTGACAACGCATTTGCGTTTCCGTCCGATTACGCCGCTGCGGTGGACGCAACGACCAATGTGTACAACGAATGGGCCTATAAGTTTGTTTCTGGCACCGCCTCGTTCGATGAATGGGACACCTATGTCGCGGCATGGACGGCCGCTGGTGGCGATAGCCTGACCGAATACGCTGGTCAGGAACTCAAGTGATGGACGAAACCACAAATGACGCGACCCTTCGGGGTCGCGTTCGCGCCGCGCTTTACGGCATCGCTTACGGCGACGCGATGGGCGGCCCAGTTGAGAAGCTTTCGGCCCGCGAAATCGCTGACCGATATGACCGCGTGACCTCAGTTAATCAGCGCTGGCATCGTCTGGACGAAGACGCAGTTTCCCGGAATGGGCGTACTCGTGGTCATGGTATCATCACTGATGATACGCTCATGACGATCTGTCTCATGGAGGTCTATGCAGACCTCGGGCGCCATATTGACGCCTGGGATATGGCTGGACCTTTTGTGCGCAAAATTGCCTGGGAGAAGCGTTGGATTCCTGAGCTTGAAAAAGAAACCATGCTCATTGAGAGACTGTTCTATCCGGAAAAATGGATTTTCCACAGGTTACAACTTGCTGCGTGCGATCCTCGGCAAGGTGGTGTTGGCAATATGGTGAACTGTGGTGCGGCTATGTATGCGGCCCCTATCGGAATTGTGAACGCCTGCGATCCTAAGGGTGCATATGATGAAGCAATCAACTTTATGTCTGGGCATCAACAGAGTTACGGTCTGGAAGCAGCTGCCGTCTTCGCGGCTTGTGTTGCCGATGCGTTCCGCCCAGGTGCCTCAATTTCAGAGATCGTGGATGTAGCGCTCAGCTTTGCAAAGGATGGCACGAATGGAGCAATAGTCGCTGCCTGCGACGTTGCGCGCGCCCATTCGGGTAGTTCCTGGGATTACGAGGCCGTCGTTGGCGAATTACATGCCGCTATGCTGCCTTTCTCACCGATGGGCGACGACGTGCGTCATGGTCCCGAAAAAGCCGGCGTTGCGACAGCCGCGTATCAGCCGTCACGGTTGATGTCGATCGAGGAACTGCCCCTCGCGCTCGCATTCATCATCCTCAGCGACGGTGACTTCAACAAAGCGATCGAAGACTCGATTAATTCAGGTCGCGATACAGACTCGATCGGCATCATGGCTGGGGCAATTCTCGGGGCGATGGCGGGCGAAACAGTTGTCGATCAAGCGATACTTGATCACCTCAATGCGACCAACAAGCTCGATATCTACGAGACAGCTGATGTGTTCGCCACAGCGGCAACTGGCATCATGAGCGCAGATCTGAAGCGTGAAGAAAACCGGCATCAGCAGGTGCGTTATCTCGTGGAAATCGAGACGTCCGCAAGCAATGGAGAAACAACATGAAACACATCGTCTTGGACGGATTAGGAAAAGCCTTCGGCAATGTCGAAATCTTCAAAGACCTAGATCTGGAGATTGAAGAAGGTGAATTTGTGGTTCTAGTTGGGCCGTCCGGTTGCGGAAAATCAACGTTGCTTCGATTGATTGCTGGGCTTGAAGACATCACTTCTGGCAACCTCTTGATGCGTGATGAGCGGGTGAACAACAAGCCGGCCAAGCAACGCGATATCGCCATGGTGTTTCAAAGTTATGCGCTTTATCCGCACATGAACGTTGCGGACAATATGAGTTTCGCATTGCGCCTGTCGAGGGTGTCTAAGTCCGAGCGCACGCGCCGAGTATCCGAAGCCGCAGATATCCTTGGATTGACCGATCTACTTGAACGCCTTCCACGCGACCTGTCTGGCGGACAGCGACAACGCGTTGCCATGGGGCGCGCAATTGTCAGAGATCCGCAGGCATTCTTGTTTGATGAACCGCTCTCAAATCTCGATGCAAAACTAAGGCACAAAATGCGCGGGGAAATCCGCAAGATGCATCAACGCCTTGGCAGAACAATGATCTATGTGACCCATGACCAAACCGAAGCCATGACAATGGCAGATCGGATCGTTGTGATGCATGACGGCAGGATTGAGCAAGTTGGTGCACCGCGCGATCTCTACGGTGATCCCGACAATCTTTTCGTAGCTGGATTCATTGGAACGCCGGAAATCAACCGTTTCCCTGGAATCATAGACGGCGACAAGGTTGTGTTAGATTGCGGTGTGACCTTTCCTATGAAGCTCAAGTCCAACGTTCCATCGGGTGCCAAAATTATTTGCGGCTTTCGACCGCATCATCTTTCGCTCTCAAGCGACGGACCAGTTGCAGAAATCGGGTTGGTTGAACCGACGGGCGAAGGTTTGGAAATGCAAGTAACGGTTGGCGCGCTGGACGTGACGATCGTGGCGAATGAACAGTTGGAAGTCAAAGTCGGTCAACAAATCCAATTGGCATTCGAAACCTCTAGGGCTCTGATCTTTGACGGCGCTTCTCACACACGTCTGAGATAAATTTCCCAGTTTTGCATCACCAGTTTATCCCTAGTCACAGGAAGAGACATGCTCACGATTTTTGGATCTATCAATGTTGATCAGGTTATCCGAGTACCATCGATCCCGCAGCCGGGCGAGACGGTGGTTGGTGAGCGGGTCATGGATGCGCATGGCGGTAAGGGGGCCAATCAGGCCGTCGCCGCAGCAAGGGCAAGTGGTGGAACTGTCCCAGTCAAGATGATCGGCGCTTTGGGCGATGATGCCTATGGGCAATCCGCGGCGCAGAACTTTGCGCTGAACGGTGTCATTGCCGAATGCGCGATCCTTCCAGACTGCGCGACCGGGACCGCGTTCATCACGCTCAGCAGTGACGGAGAGAACGCGATTACCGTAGTTCCGGGTGCAAACAATCTGTTGGACGGGACACACGCGTCGCCCGAGACGCTGCAAAACACGTCGGTTCTGCTGTGTCAGGGCGAGGTACGCCTTGCAGAGACCGGCCGTGTGATAAGCGCCTATCGGGACGCGCGCTCTGGCGGTTTGACTATCCTCAACCTAGCGCCAGTGCCACAGGACGGCGATGTAAACCTCCTTGGGCAGATCCTCATGGCCTGCGACATCCTGATCGTAAACGAGCGGGAAGCCGATGCCGTGCTAAAGCGCCTGACACCTGTAGGCCGGGCCAACCTATCCACTCTTGCCGCCGAGTTCGACTGCCACATCATCATCACACGCGGACCAGATGGTGCTGAACTTATTGCCCCAGCGGGCGCTACTGTGCACGCGCCGAGTCCCAACATCGACCCTGTCGATACCACCGGAGCGGGCGATACATGTTGCGGCGTTTTCGCGGCCCTTCTTGCCGAAGGGTGGGAGATGGAGCCAGCATTGACCAAAGCCTGTGAAGCGGCAGCAAAAGCCTGTGGTGCCGTTGGCGCACAGACGGGAATGCCTTTGCGCAATGACCTTTTGAAAGAGCTAGACCTAGCATGAAATCAACTCTCTCTTACTTCCGCCTGCCAATGACAGCGACCGTGATCGGCATTGTGGCGATAGCATGGTTTGGCTTTGCCACCACAGGCAGCACTGCAGGGGCTTTGAAGTTCCTCCTCATCGGAATTACCTTAACGCTGTTAGAAATCTCGCTTTCCTTCGACAATGCCGTCGTGAACGCCAACAAACTCAAATACATGTCTCCGCTCTGGCAACAACGATTCCTGACCTGGGGCATTCTGGTCGCTGTGTTTGGGATGCGTATCGTCTTTCCGATTGTGATCGTTTCCCTTGCTGCAGGTATCGGGCCTATTGATGCGACCGTGCTGGCTGCGACCGAACCAGACACCTATTCCCACATCATGCATGAGGCACATGTCTCGATCGCGGCTTTCGGGGGAACATATTTGATGATGGTTGCCCTTAGCTTCTTCGTGGACACAGAGAAGAATGTAGATTGGATCCGCTTTGTCGAAACTCGGCTAAGGGCCTGCGCGGATCTGCGTGCAATCGAAGTCGTCTTCGTCCTCTGTTTGATTGTCGGCTTCACACTGGCACAATCTGATGGACAGGAAACGGAATTCCTCTTCGCCGCCGTGCTTGGCTTACTCGCCTTCTTGTTGGTCGAAGTTTTAGGTGATGTGCTCGACAAGGGCCAAACCAACGCCGCAGTTGCATCAGGTGGGCTTGGGGCATTCCTCTATCTTGAGGTTCTTGATGCTTCCTTCAGCTTTGACGGGGTTATCGGGGCATTCGCCCTCACCAGCAACATGTTCCTGATCGCTGTTGGTCTGGGAATTGGCGCTTTTTACGTCCGCTCAATGACCATCATGCTCGTCGACAGAGATACCTTGTCGCAGCTGCGTTTCTTGGAACACGGCGCTTTTTACTCCGTCCTCGCGCTGTCGATCATCATGTTGACTCAGTCGGTCATCGAGGTTCCCGAATACGTCACCGGACCCCTCAGTATTGCGTTCATTGCATTGGCTACATTGAGTTCAGTTCGGTACGCAAAACGATATTGTTAGACAAACTAATTCAAATATCCGGATCGCCGCATCGGGCTGGGAGCGGACGTTAGTTCAGATATGGCGAATGACAACAAAGTCCGCACTGTGCCAGTTCATGCCCGGCGCAGCGAACGACCGCTGTCCGCCCTTAGCGTCCGAAACCACATCTGCATCGGCATTTACGCACACGTTACAAGTGACGCTGACTCAGTGAAACACGTCGGGTTATCTCATTTTCCCTCTACCAGAGACCAAAAGCCCGACTTCCGACCGTGCTCTTGCTTCAGCCGGGCGACATAAAGGGTGTGAGGCTCAAACGTCCCGTAATCCTCGATCCTCCCGGCAAGTTCGGCACACGTGGCCAAGTGCTGGACGGCATAGCCGTAGCGCTTTGATCTGGCCTTCAAAAGTGTGAAGTCGATCATCGCTCTCAAAGCCACCGTCGCGGCTAGTGGATGCTTTTCCGCCAAGGCCTCAGCTGCGGGCACGAGAAACTCGTAGTGGTCGCCATTAATTTCGGCGCGGCGGTCAATCAGCAACCGGGCTGCGCGGTCTGGCGATGGCCAGTCCAGGAAGAAGCCCAAGGCAGGCGTCACGCGTGAGTGGGCCGCGGCGTGGTCCATGGCCCGTTCCTCAGCCTCGATATCCTCGAAATCGGGAAGCCGCTTTAGAAAATCGCGCAGGTATTCAGAGTTTAGAGTGCTCTCGAAACAGCTCCAACGGAAAGCCTGCGCCTCCTCCTTGCGATCAAGCGCCTCCAGAACCTCTAAGCGGGCCTCCTGCCATTCGCGAGGCACCCAGCGGTCGTTGTCCACCTCGGCGCGTTCTATGAAACCGAGCGCATCCCCTGCCCTGCCAGAGGCCAGCAGGCGTGCCGCTATTTCGGCAGCGATCTGCGGCACCTTTCGCGTTCTCGCATCGTATTGGGCGATGAAGGCATCCACGTCGCCCATGGCATCGGCGATGTCCTTCAGCGCCATCCCCACCATGCTTTGCCGGGACCGCTCTTCCATCTGATGCGCGTAGGTGGTCCCGCCACTACCATACCCCACTGCCTCCCACTCACCTTTCGGTGGCACGGGAACCGGCGTCGCCGCAATCGCCTCAATCCGCTGTTTGAGATGCGCCAGACCATCTTCCCCAAGCGCGGGCGCCAGGATGGCAATCAATCCGTCATACTGGCCGTAGCCATTGTCGCGCAGCGCATCAATCGCCGCATCAGCCAGTGCTTCTGGCGGCGACCCGGCGGAAAGCGCGATCTCTCCCAGCAACGCGCAGGCATCATGAAAAACTTCGATGACGATGCCGCTACTGTCATCGCACCGCTCAAACAGCGGCGTAGCCACCTGCATGAAGCGCCAGGCCAGCGAAAGCGCCTCGGTCGGGTCGGTCGGTGCGATCTGCTCCTTAATCGCCCGAAGCTGGCTTTGCAGATCGGTGACAAGTGGCTTGCGGTTTTGCCAGTTCACGAAGCTGCGCGCCCGCGCGATGCTGGTCAGCCGTTTGGCCACCTCGCGTCCCGCTTCTTTCGGGCTTTGCGCCCCCGCCAGCTCCAGCCGCAGCCGTCGCTTTGCCACGGCCGAGCCGGTGCTGATCTCGATCAGCAGGTTGGCAAGACGAGCGGCACCCAGCGTCTCGAGGTTCTTTGCGTTCAGGGTCGTCTTCGATGCCATTGGGAATCCATATTTAATTCAACCGCACCTTAGCAGCGGTCAAGGACAAGCGAAATACCGTCACTGATTCGACACCAAGACCAGTATTGCGTCAAAAAAAGAGACGCTGATCGGTCCTGCTGCTACGCAGATTTTCCTTTTATTACGCAATTTCAATGTGTTCGTTGACTGTGCGTAGATGATCACCACTGTAGGGGCAGCCACCATCATTGCGCAGGATCAACCATGCCCAAACTGACCAAACGCACCATCGACGCGACCGAACCGCAGGAGGCGGAGTTCTTCATCTGGGATGAAAGCATCCCCGGCTTCGGGGTGCGCGTCATGCCAAGCGGGCGCAAAAGCTTCGTGGTGCAGTACCGCGCAGGGCGACGCCCGCGACGCATGAGCCTCGGGCCCAGCACGGTGCTGACCTGCGATCAGGCGCGCACCCGGGCGATTACGATCATCGCCGCCGTAAAGAACGGTGAAGATCCTGCGGCTGATCGGGCGGCCAAGCGCAATGCCGCCACCGTCAGCGATCTGGCGGAGCGCTTCGACAAGGAACACATCGCGGTGCGTCTGAAAGCCAGCACTGCGAAGGAATATCGGGGCAACCTCAGACGTTTCATCCTGCCTGCACTCGGCAGATTGGCCGTGCCGGAAATCACCCGCGCAGACGTGGCGAAATTCCATCACGATCTTCGACACATTCCCTATCAGGCAAACCGTTGCCTTGAGGTAGTTTCGAAGATGTTTGTCTTGGCCGAAATGTGGGGATTGCGGCCGGATGGATCGAATCCGCGCAAGCACATCCGGAAATATCCCGAAGAAAAGCGTGAGCGGTTTCTCAGCGCCGCCGAGTTGCGCAGGATCGGCGAAGTGCTGCGGGAGATGGAAAGCGAGCGTGTAGAGTTCTCATCCGCCATTTTGGCAGCCCGGCTCCTGATCCTGACCGGGTGCCGTCTCGGCGAAATCATGACACTGAAGTGGGAATACATCGATTTCGATGAGCGCGTCTTGCGCCTGCCAGATTCAAAAACTGGCAAGAAGATCGTCCATATCGGCACCCCAGCCGTCGAATACCTGCATCACGCCCAGCGCATTGATGGCAACCCATGGGTCATCACCGGCACCCTCACCGGCAAGCCGCTCAGCGACCTTCAGCCGTTCTGGCAACGCGTCCGCGCCCGCGCCGGGGTCAAGGATGTCCGGATCCACGACCTGCGTCACACTTTTGCGTCTACGGCCGTCGCGTCTGGTCAAGGACTGCCCATGATAGGCAAGCTGCTGGGGCACACTCAAGTGCAGACGACCGCGCGATACGCGCATCTCGCTGCCGAGCCAGTACGGATGGCCGCAGATGCGGTGGCGCAGAACTTGTACCGCCATCTTGGATAGCTCGTCGCCGAGAAGCTGTCGACAGGACGGCTTCGACGGCCACCACAGCAAAGCAGCCTACGACTTCTACCGTATCCGCCTCGCTCGCCGTATTTGGGCGATCAAGGGTCGTGGCGGTCCGGGCATCCCGGTCTGGCCGCGCCGCCCGACCCGCACCAACAAGGGCAAGATCCCGCTCTTCATCATCGGCGTCGACGCGGTGAAAGATGCCGTCTAAGCCAATCTGAAACTGACCGAACCCGGCCCCGGGGCCATCCACTTCCCCCGCCGCCTCGACGCGGACTATTTCCGCCAGTTGACCGCCGAACGCGTCGTCACCCGTTTTGAGAAGGGCCGCCCGATCCGCTCTTGGCAACCCAAGCGCGACGGCGAACGAAACGAGGCGCTGGGCACCTTCGTCTACGCCCACGCCGCGTTGCACGGGCTGATCAGCATGGGGATGCGGTTGAACGAGGAGGCGGAGGCGGAGGGGAGGTTGACCGCACCGGCGAGGCTTGCCAAGAGGCCGATCCGGTCGGCGTGGATTGGATGACTCGGCACAACTGATCGTCTATCGTCAGAAAAATTCCTCTTGTTTCTCATGGAAATAGCGACAGCAGCCGTCTGCTTACAGCCATGAACACATTTACCACACGGAACCAATCTGTCATGAATTTCGTATGAGCTTAATTAAGTCCAAAAAGCGTGTTGCCGATCATGGGGAAGTATTCACCCCTGGTTGGCTTGTTGACGCAATGCTCGACCTCGTCAAAGGCGAGGCCGACCGAATTGACTCGCGGTTCCTTGAGCCAGCCTGCGGCAGCGGCAGCTTTCTGATCCGGGTGCTGCAGCGCAAGCTGGCCGCCGTGGAAAGCAAGTTTGGGAAATCCGAATTCGAAAAGCGGCACTATGCCCTTCTCGGTCTGATGTGCACCTATGGCATCGAACTTCTGGCCGATAATATTGCGGAATGCCGGGCCAACATGCTCGGCGTTCTGGCCGAATATCTGAACATGGACGATACGGACGAATTGTATCGCGCCGCGTTTTTCGTGCTGTCGCAAAATCTCGTGCACGGCGATGCGCTGACTATGCGTGCGCAGGATGGCCCTCCGATTACGTTTGCCGAATGGGGCTATCTGGGCAAAGGCAGGTTCCAGCGCCGCGATTTTCGTCTGGATGTGCTGACGGGGTCATCGTCCTTCAGCGCCGAAGGTTCGCTGTTTGCCCATCTCGGCAAGCACGAGATATTCACCCCGATCAAAACGTGGCCGACGATGACGGTGCGCGATCTGGCCACCGCCAATGACAGTACCCCGCAGGAGGCTGCATGACCGATCAAGTGAGCTTTACCCTGCGTGGGCGCAATCCTGACGTGCTGACCTGCATCGCGAACCTGTCGAACGATGAGGTGTTCACGCCACCCGAATTCGCAAATCGCATGCTGGATACGCTAGCCGGTGCATGGGCTGCAGACCATGATGGCGCGGACATTTGGGCCGACAGCAAGGTCAAGTTCCTTGACCCGTTCACAAAGTCAGGCGTGTTCTTGCGAGAGATCACCAGCCGTTTGACCGCCGGGCTAGCGACCGAAATTCCTGATGTCCAGGCGCGCGTCGATCACATCCTTACCAAACAGGTCTTTGGCATCGGAATCACTCAGCTCACTAGTCTTCTTGCGCGGCGTAGCTTGTACTGCTCGAAATACGCAAATGGGCCGCACTCGATAGCAAAGACCTTCACAAATCAGCAAGGCAACATTTGGTTTCAACGAATTGAGCACACTTGGAACGAAATTAAGTGCGTATATTGCGGTGCGCCGAAATCTGTACTTGATCGTGGCGACGAAGTGGAAAATTACGCTTATGCGTTTATCCACACTGACAACGTGAAAGCCCGGATAGCCGAACTTTTCGGAGGAACTATGCAGTTTGACGTGATAATCGGAAATCCACCTTATCAAATGAAAGGTGGAGCGGGCGGCACTAGCGATTCCTCAATTTACCACTTGTTTGTTGAGCAAGCCATGCGTTTGGAGCCGCGCTATCTCAGTATGGTTATCCCTTCCCGCTGGATGGCGGGCGGCCGCGGTATGGATGAATTTCGCCAAACCATCTTGGAGGGTGCGCACCTGCGCGAGTTAGTTGACTTTCCTGCATCAAGTGACGTCTTTCCTGGTGTGGAGATAAAGGCTGGGGTGTGTTATTTTCTGTGGGACAAAGCGCATGCTGGAAACTGTGCTGTAACTTCTGTTCGCGCTAAAGAAACCCAAGGACCATTTTCAAGGAAGCTTGATGAGTACGACATCTTTGTCCGTGACGGGCGTGCAATCTCGATATTGCACAAAGTTCTTAGCCGAGGCGAACCGCCCATCAATACTCTCCTGACACGGGACACAGCATTTGGGTTGGCTTCAAATTATGAAGGTTTTGAAAAACAGCCCGGAAAGGGAAGTATTTCACTTTACTACATTCGACGCATGAAAAGGGCTGTTGGACACATCGCGCGGGATAAAATCACTAAGAGCCCGATTTAAAACTAGTTGAGTGAGTTCAGCAGGTTGTGATTCTGTTCGGTTGTGCAGCTGAACGGAGACCCCAATGGCCTGGACCGAACTCACCCGCC
>Ga0222648_1001130_pt1 | contig 10533 bp, 9 predicted proteins | sample AntAcemetagen335_FD_181021 | JGI IMG/M metagenome (GOLD analysis project Ga0222648, IMG submission 181021) | Saline water microbial communities from Ace Lake, Antarctica - #335 | ecosystem: Environmental > Aquatic > Non-marine Saline and Alkaline > Saline | place: Antarctica: Ace Lake | collected... | reverse complement strand
CCGCCGCCGTTCCCGACGGGAGGGACGTCGACGATTTCCTCAACAAGCGAACTGGACCCACACTCGCCCATCATGCTCACGATCCGCTCCACCGCCGCGCCTTTGCTCACGCCGATCGGCCGGACCTCTACTGACTTCGCGCCTTGAATAACATCAACAGCGGCGTTTGATATCGGACCAGTCCACAGGTGCTGCAACAAGTCCCGCGCTTGCTGTCTCCCGAAATCGGGATCCGCGTACTTGTACGACCAAACAAGGCTCGTCTCCCTTGTTTCGACGTAACTCCGCGGCGTGCGTTCGCAGAAGTAATCAAAAACCAGTTGCACGCTCTCGATCCAGTCGAAATTGCTGGTTTCGACCATGGTTATCCACTTGTTGTTACCACTGCCCCCCAGTTTGCTGTGCTTCCCCTCAAGAGGCGGGCGAATGAAACACCCGTTTTCCGCGGCGATCCACAGTTTCGGAAGGTGCGCGAACGTTTGTTGTAAGCGGTTGCGTTCGGAACCGGAAAAGATACAAAGCGTCGTGGTGGGGTCATCGCAAAGCCTTTGTAAACACTCCTGAGACACGGGGTGCATCCTACTCTGGGTTTTGATTGGTTTCCCGGGTAGCACTCCGGCTCGGGATTGTTTCTTTGACGAGTCCGTTTGAAGCGTTAGGGTGGCGTTGTAACCCAAGATGATCAGCCGGTGCCGGCTTCGGGAGAAGTCGTCAAGCACGCGGCTCGGGAACAGCTGGGGGGGGATTCGTTTGCGCCGTAACTCCGCTTCGACGTGCGTGTCGTTGAGCTCGGAGACGAACGTATCCGCCCACGCTTGTGCGGTGTGCATGGTGATGTGCGTGAAGTTCTGCCTTTGGCGTTCCCGGCGCTCCGGCTCCGGCATCGTCAGCGCGTCTTCAAGCGCGGCGGCCATGTCGTTGACGTTCCACGGGTTGACAAGCAGCGCACCGGCGCCTAGGGATTGCGCGGCGCCCGCGAACTCACTCAAAACCAACACACCCGCGTTCTTGGATTGACACGCCACGAACTCGTACGAAACAAGGTTCATGCCGTCCCGCAACGAAGTCACAAGACAAACGTCCGTCACCGCATAGAGGGCGCACAGCTCGGTAAATGCGAGGGAACAATCCAGGTGTTGAATCGGAACGCTCCCGAGGGTGCCGAACCGGCCGTTAATTCGGCCCACTATTTCGTGCACCTGGTTGTAAAAGAAAAAGTGTCAGTCTTGTATGGGCAATCAGTCTGCGGAATGTGGTGATTGGGAAATACTCACCTGCGACGTGAGGCGCTGGTACTCGGGGACGTCCGTTCGCGTGGGTACCGCGATTTGCACCAGCAAAACGCGGTCGCGCCACTCCGGGTGTTCGGACAAGAACTTTTCGAAACCCAGCAGCTTTTGCGGAATGCCTTTGATCATATCAAGCCGATCCACGCCGAGCATGACTTTGCGTCCTTGGAACCGCTGCCGCAACTCCGTGACGTGCGCCTGCACGCGTTCTGTTTCAAGCGCCTGCGTGAACCTTCCTGGGTCTATGCCGATTGGGAACGCCGCGACTCGGGTGAAGTTGCCGTTATCCTCCACGCCCTCGGGGGTGCCTTCGAAGCCCAGAATTCGCGAACACGCGCTGACGAAGTGCCGCGCGTAGTCGTAGGTGTGGAACCCAATCAGATCCGCGGCTAACACCGACAGTAACAGCTCCTCGCGAACGGGTAACATCCTGTATATCTCACTTGACGGGAACGGCGTGTGCAAGAACCACCCCACTTTCATGGAAGGGTAGTCCTCCTTTAGCTGCTGCGGCAGAAGCATTAGGTGGTAGTCGTGACACCACACCGCGTCGCCCGGGCGGTACGCGCTTACGATAGGTAAAACAAAGTGTCAGTGATGTGTTGAACACAGCCAGAGTCGGCGGAATTCGGGAAAGCCTTACACACGTACTTCGCGATTACGCGCGCGAAGGCTTCGTTGGCGTTTTGGTACGCCGCCCACTGCAGCGCCATGTTCTTGGTTTCCGAAAGCTTGCTTTCGAACGAAAGCGGCACGTAGTGGAACAAAGGCCACAGGATGTTGTTGCAGTAGCCGTTGTAGTAGAGGTCGACCTCGCTTCTTGAGAGGTAGATGGGCAAACACCCTCTGCGCAAAAGGAGCTTGGTTAAAGCGTCGCGCTCAGAACCTTCCTCCACGAAAACCCCCGGCCACCCCACCCAGAGCATCTCGTAGTTGTTCCCCACCCCCGAAAGCGCGCTGACCAGCCCCCCCGCGCTTTGGTTCAAGCCCCACGATCCGTCCGGTTTCCGGATCGCGGAGATGGGGAGCCGGTTCGCGGCGATTATCAGCCGCTGGCGTTTCGTGGGGACCTCGCCTCCGCCGCCGCCGCCAGGCTCGCCGAACTGATCTCGAGCGGAGGAAGACGGATCTCCAACCGACGGCGCGCTTCGCGTTTCGTCCTGTTTTCGGAAAAGAAAGTGTCAGGGCTGTATATCGCGATGTATGGACAACAGTCACCAGCGTTAGAGATACAACAGTGTGTCCTCGGATTTGGGAAAGCCCCGACACGTACGTCGTCGTCGTCGTTCATGAGCGCCGCCGTGCTTTTGATGCGCGCCTGATTGTAAAAAAAGAAATGTCAGTCTTGTATGGGCAATCAGTCGGCGGAATGTGGTAAATGGGAAATACTTACCATGGACTGCTGTCGTTCCTTTAGCAAACGCTCCACTCGTGTCGAGCTGGTTCTTGGTTCATCGCCATTCAGGGTCCCGCCTCCCCCGGTGCCGTCCATCGCCGCGTCCATCGCGGCCGCGGCCGCCGCGGCCGCGATGGATCCCCCATCCCCGCCCAGCGCGTCAGCGCTGCCCAGCGCGCTAAGTGACTCCAGCTGCCGTCGCAATTCCTGCAACGCAGGCCGGTTCTCCCCCAGGCTGGCGCTGGAGTTCTCCCGGGACATCCGCGAATGGCTCGCGATGTCGAACGATGTTCTTACCTGCCGCGTGCTTCGCGAAGGGGACAACAACCCGCCACCAGGCGATGACCCTCCTCCGGGGGAACCACGCAGGGGCAGGTCGAACGATGGGCGCCTGCGCACCACTGGCTCTTTTTTAGGGCCGTCCATTAGGTCGTCACCGGGAACCACCTAAAGGATCAAAACGCACTCCTCACGGCTGGTTCGGAAGCGATGGCCACACACCCCAGACAGCCTGCGGGTGCGCGAACCACGAAAGAAGAGTCGCGAAAGCCACGCGGCGAGCTCGTGGATGGGTTGGCGCTCGGGGTGAGATGCCTGCCGCGTCACGTGTATCGGGTTTTCTTCAAGGGAAATCCAGAAACAGATTTTCCATGCAACGAACTTTTTGTTGTTTTTTTCTCGGACGTTTCGTCCCGCCGAAAGGACGATTAATCTTGACGCCACCGCGCCACAACCACGCGCTCGCGACCTCCCACGGTCACTGAGCCACATCCCCATCTTCGGGACAGACCGCGCAGACGCACTGCGCCGTTCTTCTCCCACGAATCGGCCGTAAGACCTGCAACGGGTTCACGCGCTCGCGACATTCTCATTCTGCCGCACGATGTTCGCCGCAACCACATCCACTCTGGCATGGATTCCCACCAGCCGCCAGACCGCTCGCCGCTCGCCGTCCTCCACGTGCACCGTTAAGGCGTTGGCTCGCGCGGAGATCATGGGCTCCCGGGTGCATCGCCAAGGCGCGTTGTGCTACATCGGCGCCATGCCGGTGGAAAAAGGCGAGGTACGTACAAGGTGCCGCCGCAAATCGCCGCCGAGCCGATTGATGAGCCAGCCAATCTCCCACGTTTTCCCGTTCGCCACGAACCCTGGTCTGACCCTCCCACCCCTCCCCAACCCCTTCTCCCCAGACCAAGACTCGCCGCGGCTCGACCCAAACCAAGCGAACCACCGAAATGTGCTCCATCCTGGCGTGCTACGACCCCGACGGTACGTCCCGAACTCGACTCGCGTGCCGACAATTAAAATCTTTCTATCTTCTTTTGTGCCCGCCCCAGTCGCTGACTTTCCCAATTCTCCATTCTTTCCAGGCGCGCTCACGGACGGGCGCGAGGAGCTGATGCGTTCGCTCTCCGCGCGCATGCGTACGCGGGGTCCTGACGGTTCGGGGTACTACGGCAACGAGCGGTTCGGTTTGGCGCACGAGAGGCTCGCAATTATGGACCCCGAAGGCGGAAAGCAACCCATCGTGTACGAGGCGGAAAAGTACAGCGTGTGCGCGAACGGCGAGATTTACAACTTCCGCGCGCTTCAGAAAAAGTACGGCCTGACCGCAGCTCAGACGGGCAGTGATTCCGAGGTGTTACTACAGCTGTACCGGCACATGGGCGTTGACTTTGTGAAAGATCTCAACGGGATTTTCGGGTTCGTGTGCGTGGGCGACGACGGGAAAAACATGATGGCGGCGCGCGATCACTGCGGCATAAAGCCGCTGTACATGGGTACCGGAGTGGGCGGCGCGGTTTGGTTCGCGAGCGAGCTGAAAGCGATTCACGACCAGTGCACTAGCATCGAGGAGTTCCCCGCGGGGCACTACTGGACCCCCGAAACCGGGTTCGTGAAGTACTACGCACCCGAGTGGGACAGCGACGACTTCGTTGGGACAGACGATACCTCCAACGTTCGCGCCGCGCTTACGCAGGCGGTGCGCGATCAGATGATGAGCGACGTCCCGATTGGTTTGTTGCTTTCAGGCGGTCTCGACAGCGCGGTCATCGCAAGCATCATCAAACCCATGCTTGAAGAAACCAACCAGGAGTTTATTACGTTCACGATCGGCCAGGAAGGGTCACCCGACGTGATGGCCGCGCGCGTGATGGCGGAAGACCTCGGTACCACGCACCACGAGTACCTGTTCACCTCGGAGGAAGCGTGCGCCGTGATTCCGGATGTCATTTACCACCTGGAGACGTACGAACCCGAGTTGATCAGAAGTGCGATTCCTAACTACTTCCTCGCCCGGTTAGCGGCGCAGCACGTCAAGGTGGTTTTGACCGGGGAAGGCAGCGACGAGCTGTTCGCCGGGTACCTGTATTTCAGGGACGCCCCTGATGGCGCCGCGATTCACAAAGAATTAAGACGGATCTTCCACCACCTGCACAACGTGAATTGCCAGCGCGCGGACCGGATGACCATGGCGCACGGCTTGGAAGCGCGGGTGCCGTTTCTCGATCCGAGCGTCATCAACGCCGTGATGCGCGTGGATCCGGAGTTGAAGCGCATCGACGGCGAGGAGAAACCGGAAAAGCATGCGCTCCGGGCGTTGTTCGAGGGCGAAATTCCCGCCCCCGTGTTGTGGCGCACCAAAGCCATGCAGTGCGAAGGCGTGGGCTTGAACTGGGTGGAAACGCTGCAGCAGTTTTGCGAAGCCCAGGTCAGCGACGCGGATTTCGCCGCTGCGGCCGAGAAATACAAAATCAACCCGCCGCAATCAAAAGAAGAGACGTACTACCGCCAGCTCTTCGACTCTAAATTCAACAACATGGACAAGTTCGTGCACGTTTGGCAAGGCGGGTGCCGCGCGGGGGGCGCGCCGTGGCAAAACGAGCAATACACGCGCGCGGGTTTGAAGAGCGTCGGGCAGCTCGCCAAAGGCCTGGAAGGCGTGAAAGGCGCGCCCGTGGTGTGAGGTGGTTTCTCTCGTGAAACAACTCAAGACAGCTTGAGTAAAAGACTGGTCGATACCGCGTCGCGAACGCCGGGGCGAAAATACGCCCACCACGAAAACAAATACCTGGAAAAAGGTCGAAGGTAATTAGAGTCTTGCGACGCCGCTTCCTCTGAGCGCGGGTGCGTAATTTTCTTTTCTATTTGATTTATAATTTATCTATCGCTAAAGCGGCAAACCGCTACACGGCATCCACACCCTGATATTAATATCCTTAATAGCCTTACACCACATCAACGCCCTCGTTACTATCCTTAATACCAGTCACGATGACCTCCACCGCGGCCGCGATATCGGCTACCACCGTGATTGGAAGCGTTTCAGGCGCCAGCCAGGCGTGCGGAATGTCGCAGAAATAGTTTACCACGAAAACCGTCCGTTTTTTGTCACCTTCCACTTCCCCTCCGTGCGCCTCCCTCAGGGCTTCGTACACCTCCTGGCCATGTGCCGTCCCCACCGTGATTCGGTTAGGCACCCCTGCGTTGTACGCGGCTTGCGCGTCGTGCACGGTGTCGCCAACGAAGGTTACATTTTTTTCGTCGCCCTCGAACCCGTGAGTTCGCACGGCTTCCAGGACCATCCCGGGAGCAGGTTTCCGCCGGTCGCATTCCTCGTCCGTCGAGGTCGTAGCGACGAATACACCGTCCAACACCGCGTCCGGACCGCCTTGTTGTATCAAGAGGACGCGCATGTGGTCGTGAATCTCGTCAAGCCGCGTTTGCGAAATCAACCCCTTGCCCACACACGTTTGATTCGTGCAAACGCACACCACCGCGCCGTGTCTTTTCAACCTCGCTACCGCCTGTGCTGCGCCTGGAAGCAACGAGAAGTCCCCCACGGTGAGCACCCCCGGCGTACCCACGTCGTAGTTGAGCACGCCGTCGCGATCCAGAAGCACAAGAGTTGGTTGTTTCGCACCCGAACAGGATGACCCGATTCGGTGAGACGACCCATTTCGGTGAGACCACAATGGGTTCCTCACGCGTACGCCTGAACCGCGGTGCGGAGACACCGAATTCCGAGACGCAGCGTGGGCGACACAAATCCGGCCGAGCATACCACGGGAAATAGGGCGGTAATCGGCACCGGGCTGTCAGGGAAGAAGCGCGTGCCGGACTGACGTGCTGACCAAATTTGTAAAAAAGTAGTTACAAGCAGATTTCGAGCCGCTTTTCGCGAGCACAAGTCGTGCGCGCGCGCACGTCTTACGCCTCCTGGCCGACGGCGTGAGTTTCGGAGCGCGATGCAGGAGCCTACCGATTCGCCGCACCCGCGCGCGGCGGAATCTCTGGCGAAATGGAACGGCTTGTCCCCAGAGGACCGGGAAGGCATGTTGCTCGCGAGCGAGGCGAGGACGCTTGGAAGCCGTGGGGAGAAACACGGAAACGACGTGGGGGTTGTTTTGGTGCGTCCGGTGGTGGACGAGTCGGCCGCCGGGGGGGGACGGCTATGGCAGGTTGTTTCGTGGGGGTGCGCGCGCACGTTGACGAACACTAATCAAGGGAAGCAACAGCAGGAAGGGGACAATGACGATACGAGTTGTGGGGAAAATGCCATCGAAAATGGCACCATCGCCACCGAAAACGCTACTGATGCGTCTGATGCGGCCGCGTCGGTTCAAAAGAAACGCAAACCCAAACGCGGCGGTGACCAAAAGATCGACATTCACGCCGAGGCGGACGCGGTGGCGTACGCCAGTCGTTTCGGAATCAAACTGGAAGGGTGTCACGCGTACGTAACGCGGTCGCCGTGTAACAAGTGTTTACCCATTTTGGTCGCCGCGGGGGTTTCGGTAATCAAATACTCAGACGCCGTGGCGAAGCACACGTCACCCGACAGCGCCGCGCAGATGAAAAAAATAGCAACAATTAACCGCGTTGCGCTCACGGAAAACGTCCCGTGTTTGCCACCCGAAATATCAAAGCACAAGCTGTGGCTGGAGGGCAAGGAAACCAGGCTGTTTCCGCGAGACGAAATATGGAAACAACACGATTTGTGCGCGGGAGTAGAGGAAGTAATGGAGTGACGCAGAACGGGAGTCCGAAACCTTGCTAGTGCACTACTAGACTATAAACCAACCTCAAGAGTTCCACAAAATGACCATTAAACACCTCGGCTACCTCTTTAAGCTCCGCGCTCACTTCGCAATCACCTCGCGCGCCGGGTTTTCGTGTTTGTTCTCCACGCCGGCGACGATGGCGCCGTTGCGTTCCGCGTCACTCCACGCCGTTTCCGCCTCGCGTCGGTGCCTTGTGCGCATCGTATCCGCCAACTGCCTCGCCTCCCCCGCGGGCATTTGTGTAGGGCAGAAGCCGTAGCAGTACCCGAACTGCGCCCTGAACACCAGCGGCAGGAACGGCCCGATGAAGTACTCCACGACCGGCCGAATGGGCAGCAGCGGGGTCAAAATCTTAATCGCCTCGGAGTTCATCCGCCCCAGACCCTGCACCGCAGCGGTGCGCAGAATGCGGCGCTTGTAAAAGCTCTGCAGCGCGGTTTGCACGTCTGATCGCTTCTTAACGTTTTTTAAAATAGCAGCAAGCTCGTACCCGTCCTCGAACGCCAAACCAGCGCCTTGGCCGATGTTGGGCATCGTGGCGTGGCAGCTGTCTCCGATCAAGGTCACGTTCCCGTCCGCCCACGATTTCGTGACCGAAGGGAACCGGTCCCACAGGTCTCTTTGTTCGATTTCCGCGGGCTGGGTGGCGCGAATCAGCTCCAGAACTTCAGGCGCCCACCCAGCAAGGGTTTCTTCCAGAAACTGTTGTGGGTTTTCCTTGTCCACAGTGTTGGGTTCCGTTGCTTTGATGAACCCGTACCACTGCACCCGCCCCGCGCGGTCGGGACACGTGACGAAGTAATGATCCGGGCCTATGAACGCGGCGTACCCGACGTCTGGCCGATAAATAACCGAATGTGTCAGTCTTTCGTGATGTGTAGGAACTTGTATTGCGCAAACAGTGTACCGTACTTTCCTACTGTACGTAAAAGAGGGGCAGTAAAAAGTGCCGCCTGATTTGGGAAAGGCGCAAGGCCGTACCTTCGTAGTAGTACGGCTTGAACACGGGCAACCCGCTGAACAGTTTGTACCCTGTAAACGAAGCCGTGCTTCCCGCGCCTTTCACCCCGGAAGGCTCTTTGAACATCTGGCTCCTGACTTTACTCCAGATCCCGTCCGCGCCAAGCAACACATCGGCACGGATTTCCCGGCCATCCTCCAGGGTCACCAAAACGCCGCCTCCGTCGGTTTCAGGAACATTTTCGTATTTAGAAAAGGCGCTTTTCATCTGCACCACGCCGGCGTCTCCGATTTCGTTGAGCAACTGTTCCTGCAAATCGCTCCGGTCCACGCATATCGAGAAGGGCAGGTCCCCCTCATCCGGAAGCTCCGTGATCGCCCCAAAGGTGAACATCCAGTTCCCTTTCAAGCCGTCCCGGATGCCGCTGGTGGTTTTCCAGAACGGGCGCGACACTAAATGCACGTTGTGGAACAGTTTTTCGGACACCGCTTTGATCGTACTCACCCCGTTGCTCGCGAGCTGAATCGGCCCGCCGAACGGGCGGTACTGGGAAGTGCGCTCCAGCACGGCTACGTCGCACCCCACATTTCGCAAACAAATCGCCGCGAACAAACCGCCCAAGCCGCCCCCGGCCACGAGCACGCGCAACGGAGCTTGGGGCGACACATCGTCCGGTACGGCTTCGCGTGATGACGAGGTTTCGGTGAGCCACGCGGGCGCGGCGGCGTTAGGGACGGCGCGTGGGACGGAACTGCCGCGGGTGGCATTGCCGTGCCGCCGTGGTTGCCGCACAGGCGCGCGGGCGCGCGGGAACGCCCCGAGCGTCGGCGCGAGAGCGGAGCACGCCATCGCGCGCGATGAGCTTTGCGTTGGCCATTGACAGTTGGCGAGCGTATTCGCCGTTTCGTGGATGCTGCTCGATTTCGTCACCTTTGCACCGAAATCACGCCAGAATCCTCTCGACGGTCCTCGCCGCGTCTCTCCCCACACCACCCCTCACGGCCTCGGTGACCGCGATGTTATCCATCGCATTGCGCGTGTCGCATGCGATGGTAACCGCGGCGGCGCGCCGGCGGATCGTCGTTGCCGGTACGCACGTTTCCGCGCGCAGGTTCCGAGGAGGCGCGTTGGTGTCGCCATTCTCGGATGCGCCAATCGGCGGACTCCACAAACAAAGTCGGTCGCCTTTGTCCACGTCAACCCCCGGCCGAGCCCGGTCTCTTTCCTTCACCACGCGCGGTGTCGCGAAGGGAGGCGCGCAGAAACCACCGAAACAGCGGTACCTGTGCCAGGACTGCGGCGAGGACTTCGGGCAGTTCCACGGACAGTGCCCTGGGTGCAAGGCTTGGGAATCGTTCGTGGTGTTCACGGTGGAAAAAGGCGGTTCCTCCGGCGCCAATCCAACCGGCGGCGGCGGCGCGGGTGCGCGAGCTTTAGCGCGAGCTGCGGCTAATGCGCCTGCCATTCGTTCTAGTGATGACGCGTACGACGGCGGGTCGCGTCAAACAACAACCGCCCCCGCCCCAGCCGCCGGCCCAGCCCGAAAAGGAGCGGGAAGCCGAGCCTCCAGGGGCGGCTGGGTAGCCGACGCCGGCGCGCCGCGGCGGCTACACGACGTGCTGTCCCCCGACGCGGTCGCTCAAAGGTTGCCCCGAGTCACTCTGCCTGGCGAGTTAGGCGCTGAGGTGGAACGGGTGCTGGGGGGGGGCGTGGTACCAGGCGCCATGCTTTTAATCGGCGGCGACCCGGGCGTGGGGAAGAGCACGCTGGCGCTGCAAATCGCGGGGTTGCTCGGGGAACAAGCGCGGTTGCGGGAAAAAA
>Ga0222648_1001128_pt1 | contig 10571 bp, 8 predicted proteins | sample AntAcemetagen335_FD_181021 | JGI IMG/M metagenome (GOLD analysis project Ga0222648, IMG submission 181021) | Saline water microbial communities from Ace Lake, Antarctica - #335 | ecosystem: Environmental > Aquatic > Non-marine Saline and Alkaline > Saline | place: Antarctica: Ace Lake | collected... | reverse complement strand
TGATGTGGCGAGTCGGTACTACTTAAAGAGGGTGGCGACGCGATCCTGGATGTGGGGGATTTGAGACGATACGAAACGTTTCCTGAGACGTTTTCGAGACGATTAGAAGCGACGCGGATTTGAGTGTTTAGACGAGCGTGACTTGTTTTGATACCTTCGACGCGTTACTTACAGTACTGGATTCCTCTGACGCGTTACTTACGGTGCACTTTCTTAAAAACATCGTTACGCCGTTCGTCCCCGTTTCCGCGCCACGCCTGTTCGTCGATGTCGCACTTCCATGACGCACGCGATGACAATCCAAGCCACAACACCGAAGCGCACGTAGTTCAGCAAACCCTGATACGTGCTCTCCATCCACCCGACCATGGACGCGCCTGCTAAACAGTTATACGCCCCGAGCGCTATTGAAAAAATCCCGCAAACTGTGAGTGCAAAGGAAAAGTGTCAGTCGCGTGTTGGACGTGTATTGGACGATGTATGGACAGCAGTCACCGTAATCGGTCCGAACAGTCACCAGCGTTAGAGATAAAACAGGGAGGCGGGATTTGGGAAAGCCCTAATACGTACTTCGGTGCCACCGCGCCCACTTCGTGCGCGGGAACTTCTTGCGGTAGGTTCCTCCCAGCGCTTGCGCCAACACAAGCACGCACACCACGAAGCCTATTTTGCCGTGCTTACCCCAAGGCGTCGCGAATCCGCGGACGCTAGTGATGTACCACGCGGACAAGAAAGTTATCACCGCGACAATCATCCCGCTCGCGCGGTGCGCGTTGAACCAGGTTTTGGAAGCCTTGCGATTGTAACGAGAATTGTCAGTCTTGAGTCGGCGAGTGTGGGTGTGCTGTATTGGGCGATTGGCAAACAGTGGGCAAAAAGTCGTGTACTCTGGACAATCGGTAAACAGTGCACTTGTGCTTGATTTGGTTGTAACAGTTGCCAGTACATGTCACTAGTAGTGCACTCAAAGAGGGTCCGTAAACAGTGTGACAGGATTTGGGAAACGAGCAATACGTACCTTGCCGTGGCGCGCTAGTAACGACCCGGCTGGGGCGAAAAACAGCCACGCGACGGCCATGGCGAACCCGTGTGCCAGTCGCGCGTTGCGACGCTTTTGTTTCGTCACAGAAACGGAGTCCACCGCGAGGGGGTCGGGTACCGCGTTTGCGTCCGAAGGCGCTTTATCTTCTTTGTTCCCATCACTTTTTGCCTTTTCGTTTAGTCCCTTCGCCCCCCCCCTCGCCTTGCGTCCGCCCGCGATTCCCAGGTCCTCGGGGCTGTCCGTGTGAGACGCAGCGTGCCTCATCGGGTCGTTTACGTGTTTGTCGTGCAGATCCACCTTCTTTTTGAGTTTCAGGGATTTCCCGCCAGACGCGCGTTGTTTCCCTTTATCAACGATTTCCGATTTTAGTTCTTCGTTGGTCTGTTCCCCCGGCGCTTTCGTACCAACCGTCTTCGGCGCTACCCACCCCCCCTCCACCGCTTTTCCCAGCCCTGGAGCGCGTGTGGTCGCTTTGGAGCCTGGTGCACCTGTTTTTGTTGCGCTGACATCTGTGGTATCCGCAAAAGCAAACCCTTCAACCCCGGCGCCGTGTTGTGACCCGACGGTAAAAGATTGCGTAAACGCGAACCAGGTTTCGTAATCTCTGACCACCGTGACTTTAAAGGTGACCGTCGAGCCTTGCGTTAAACCAACCGGGACGATCCAAGGCAACATATCGGTGACGAAACCTGTGTTGTGGAACGCGTCGTGCGTCGCCGCGTAAGGGCAGTGCGGGTGTTGCTGTGACCCGTCCGGCATCAGGGATGGGTCCCAGCTTCCCAGATGAAACTCTTTGGAGGTCGATTTCGTTTCATCCACGGCGTAAATCAGAAACCCCTTGTGCGGTACATCGCCCGAGAGCACCACCGGAACGGTCGCACCGCCCACGTTCACCCCTGGGTTGCCTACCGCTAAGGTGTACCCGCCGTTCCCGGTTTGGGGCTCGATACGATCCATGCCGTGCACCACCCCACCGTGCTCGCACGATCCCGCCAAGGAACTGTACGCGGAGACGTTGTTTGGGATGAAACACAGCACGACGACCAAACCGAAACAGGCGCGCGCGATGCACGCGAGGCGCGCATCGCGGCGCGGCAATGGACGCCCCGCGTGACTAAGAACATGTCGTGACACCCTCATCGGGACAACCGGACCACCTCGGTCCAGTGTGCGTGGGTAATGGCGTCGTAGTGGTGTCTGTCTTTGGGTCAGTTTTCGGACGTCGCGTCACGTCCAAGGCGAAAACCCAGCCGCGTTTTTGCCGTCAGACAACAACGTGCTCGCACGCCCCCCAGAGCAACACGCAACATGAGCTCGTCAGCGGTATCGGCGTTGGCGGACTTGCATAACCGAAAGCAAGGAGGTACCTCGATGGAGTCTCCTTCTGGAACGAAGAGGTCGCAAGAAGCAGGGGAAACGTACTTCCCTAAATTTGGCGTGAGTTGGCGTGAAGTGGCGTGAAATCAGGGAGGTTGACCTTATCGGTCAATTTCACCCTGAAATCAACGCAACTGACACAAACTCACGCCAAATTTAGGGAAGTACGCTTCAAAACGGAGGTTGATAGGAGTAATGGTTTTACCCGCGTGGACAAGGCGCGCCTTGCGCGTTACAATCACCCGTTATTCGACGCGCCCATACCCCAATTCAAGCCCAGCACATCGGATTGCATCGGTAGCTACTACAACGGGTTCTGGGACGCCTTGATTTCGTACACACTGTGTCTTCCCCTAACAATCGCGAAGAAGACCAACTCGTGCGGATGCAGTGAGAAGTACAGCGACGAGCAGGTGCAAGGTCTGGTCTCAGGGATGATCGAAGCCATGATACAGGCGAACACCGGCAAGCCCAACGCCCCCGCGCGTCAACGCGCGGCGATGCTGTTCGCTGCGGGATGCTGGGACGGTCCGACGCTTGTTAACAAGCTCGCGCCCTCGGTCAACGATGCGGTGAACGAGAATTGGTTTAACATCCAAAAAAGCACCCACGTCGGTGGTACTGTTGGGTCAATGATATTCCAAGAGCTGTTCAAAAGCCCTGGGTACAACCCTGATGTCGAGCGGATGATGTTGCTGCATACCAAGCGCCTAATTATAGAGACGTGCATCAAGAATTGCAATCACGCTAGTAACGCGTGGGACAATACAGAAGCGAAGGCGAGCGCGAAGGGCGTGGGGAAGTGGGTTTTGGGAAAACTCGACGTCGCCGGTGACGTTCTCGGGACGGTGGCTGGCTTCTTGTGAGGATCAGGAGAGTTATACGCAGTGACCTGATGGTCGATGATCCTACAGGTTGGTGTTTTTATGATTACGAGATCCGAGAAGGTATAACAATTCCTCAGAGAGTTCCGCAACGAGGTATTTTTACTCCTTCAGCTCTCGCTGTGGGTATTATCGTGTGTTTTTTTACCACGTGAAAAAACCCTAATTTTGTAATGAAATCATCTACTCTTCGGTTCGTGGCACCCCCTCAGAAAAGGTTGGCACCCCCGCACACGACGAGATGACAAAACGAGTAAAGACGACCGATGCGATGGCAACCCTGCTGAACCTACCTGGAAATTTCAAACGATTTGCGAAAGTTTGCTGAAAGCGGATTTCGCGAGTTTTTTGGGGTGATTTCAACTTCCGATTTTACATTGAATTTTCAAGATTTTGATGATGAAACGTTTTTGAAATTCCCAAAATTCCTTGAAATTCTTAGAAGTTTCGTCCGCGACTGTCCGTCATTTTCGTTTGAAAGTTCCACACGCGGGTAAAACCATTACTCACATCAACCTCCGTTTTGAAGCGTACTTCCCTAAATTTGGCGTGAGTTTGTGTCAGTTGCGTTGATTTCAGGGTGAAATTGACCGATAAGGTCAACCTCCCTGATTTCACGCCACTTCACGCCAACTCACGCCAAATTTAGGGAAGTTCTCCCTAGGAGAGGACAAAAAAAGCAAGAAGCCCAGGAACGATAACGCGAGGTTGAAGCTGGAGTTGGCGCGGACAAAGGAAGACAAGGAGGGTCTTGAGAAGGGTAACGCGGCCTTCGAAGCGAAGTTGGTGCGTATGAATGCAGCGAATGAGAAGCTCAACCAGGCTAATGCGGCCTTGAAGCTGGACTTGGGGACGAAGGAGGAGTTTAAACAAGCTCTTATGGACTCGATTAAACCGGCTACTGCGGCCTTGAACGAGGAGTTGGCGCAGATAACGGAAGAGGTGGAGGACCTTAACCAGGCTCTTGTATCCTTGAAGGCGGAGTTGGCGCAGACAAAGTGAGAACAAGGAGCAGAGGTGGAGAAGCTTGAGATTGCTCTTGCGGCCTCGGAGGCGGCGTTGGCGCGGACAAAGAGAGAAAAAGAAGCAGAAGAGATCAAGCTCGCTGCTACGATTCAGACTCCTGCCCCCCCCGCGGCGTTGCAGATTACACAGCAGACGAGACCGATACTGTTGGGGTTGAAGCAGATACTGCTGCAAAATCACGAGGCTTCTCCTGAGGGCGGAACGCACCCCTCGAAGGTGGAGCGCAGCAAAAATCAACCTCGTCAAGTTGATGGTTGTGGACTTCTTGATCCTGTGATGACTAATGGAGAGGAACTCTTTTTCAAAGGGACGGATGCAACTGTCTACACCTATGACTCGAGCGCATGTGGCACACGCTTTGTTGCTACGAAACTTTCCGGCAAGTACACCGTGCTCATATACAACAACTCGGTACGGGTACGGTCGAACGAAAAGTGGTGGGAAAAGAGGCTCATCCTGCGCAATGCCGACGGTCGAGATGTGATGTACCAAGGTTTGTACAAGGGCGTGCCCATGAGGTTGGAGAAAAAAAAGTGTTCGGATGAGGAATATACATCATCAGTCCACATTCATGTGTGGTACAAGGAGAAAGACAACGACGAGGAACACAGGTTCTTCGCGGTGAGTATCGAGACGCCTGGATATCCGTTTTGGAAATGCATGTGGGACTACAACGAAGACAATCCAAAGGAGACGAGGTAACGGCGTCGGGGTTGATCTCTAGATGCGGCAAAGAGACGAGCGACGGACGAAAGAGGTAGAATACGACTTTTGGTACGGCAAACGCAGGTAAAATCAAACGCGTCACGACTGCTCTTCGTCGTTCAATTCCCTAGAGAATCGGTAAAAGTAGAGACTGTGACCGACGCATCGTTTGTTTGTTTTCGTTTCCCTGCTTTTCAAGTTGGCATGAAGAACCCCTAACGCGTAGTTTAACAGTTTGCGTTCCCAATTCCATACGCTTTCCAATTTGCCATAACAATTCAGATTGAGTACCGTGCGTAGTCGCCGATTCTCCGCGTTGCGGAAGCGATTGCAAAGCGCGTGAGACGGCGTTTGGGCGACGAATCGACGAATCAAAAAGTTTGATAAAAAGACCTTAACCAGAAGGATATCGCACCCTCGCAGGCGAAGGCGTGACGACAAAGACTTGTGAAGACAAAGAATCGCGGCGTTTCGACAAAAATAAATAGCCCGTACACCTTGCACAACAACGCGCAACTCTACGGTACCCTTAATACCCACCCCTGCCTCGGTTCACCCCTGAACCCCGTCCTGCGTCCCGGCCGCCGCGTCCTCCGCCGCGTCCTCGCGCGCCTCCGTATCCACCTCTGCCCGGGCCTCGAACGTCCTCCTCGTCATCGCGCGCGCCGCCGCGACCGCCTCTTCCGCTTCCGCGAACGCCAGTGGAGATGTAGCCGCCTCTACTAGGGCCTCCTCTTCCGCCGCCGCGACCGGCGCCGCGTGCTCCTCGCGAGAACTCGTCGTAGAATTCACCCCGGTACACACCACCGCCTCGACCGCCTGCACGGGGCGCTTCTGATGGTCGTCGTTGTCGCGAAAAGTTTTCGTCAAACTGGCCACCCTCGCCGGCCCGAATCGCCCTTTCCTCCATGCGTTGATCGAAGGAACTGTTTCGTGTCCTTTCGTTGTTTTGACCCGCGTTCCCTCCGCGTCTGCCGGTCGCTTTCGGCGCCGGCAGCCAATCCGGCGTCGCCGCGCCGTTTTCGGTCAACGAGTTCACCAACAAATGCGCCACGTCTTACGATAAATAAAAGAAAGTGTCAGTCTTGTGTGGGAACACAGTCGGAGGGATTTGGGAAAGTTCCAACACGTACCTTCGTTGCCTATTCCTTTTTCGAAACCGGGCACGTAAATAGCAGTCGCGAGGCCGCTCTTTCCCGCCCGGCCGGTTCGCCCGATCCGGTGCGTGTAGGATTCAAACTCTTTCGGCGAAATCGGAAGATCGAACTGAATCACGTGCGTCACGTCTGACACGTCGATTCCGCGGGCAACCGCGTCCGTGGCCACCAAGATTTTGGTTTCGTTCGAACGGAACTGCGCCAGCGCCAGCTCCCGCTGCGGTTGCGACCGGTCCCCGTGCACCTGCGCGCACTTTATGTCGAAACTGCTTTGCAACATCTTCGCCAGCCACGCGGCGTTGCGCTTTTTGTTGACGAAAATGATAGTCTGCGATTGGTAAAACAAAGTGTCAGTCTTGAGTGTACAAGTAGAATGTATGGGCAAACAGTCTACTTGTGATGTATGTAGTAAACAGTAATTACTCTGGACAATCGGCAAACAGTGTCAGGATTTGGGAACCGCGCAATACGTACCTTCTCGTCGACGTTCGTTTTGGACGGCTCCATGATTTCGACAAGCGTGGTGAACTTGTCTTGTTTCGTCCCGGTACCCACAACGCGCACCACTCGTTGTTCAACCGCGGAGTTGCTCTTCCCAACCTTCCCCACCGCGACGGAGACAAACTTGGGTTTGAGGTAGGATTTCCGAGCCACGTTTTGAAGCTCCTGCGGGAACGTCGCGCTGAAAAGAAGCGTTTGCCTTTTCTCTCTTCTCGGTAAGTCACTCCCTTCCACGATTTTCCTCAAACTAGGCTCGAACCCCATGTCGAGCATCCGGTCTGCTTCGTCAAGCACGAGGAACTGGCACGACGAAAGGGACAACATCGGCGGGCTTCTGGTTAGGAAATCCACCAGCCGCCCTGGCGTGGCTACGATTATCTCCACGCCAGCCGCGAGCGCCTGTAACTGCGGCCGCGCGCTGGACCCGCCGTACACCGCCGCACTCCACCGGTTGTTCACGCTGTTCTCCGCGACAGGCACGCCAAAGGTGAGCTTCTCGATTTCGTTCTCGATCTGGAGCGCCAGCTCGCGCGTCGGCGCCAGCACCAGCGCCTTGGGCCGGGCCGGGTCGCGAGAGGAATCACTAATAGCGCCAAAGGTATTGCGAGCATCGCCTCCCTGTCTGACGATGCTCGAAATAAGCGGTAACAGAAACGCCACGGTCTTACCAGACCCCGTCTGCGCGGACGCCAGGACGTCGTGCCCCGCGAGCGCGAGTGGCACGCAGTGTCGCTGAATCGGCGAAGGCTTTCGGTAGCGCATGCGGTCGTTTTTAGTGAGATTGTCAAACGTCCATTCCGGAACCACGTTTCTGAAGTCCTCCCCGAACTCGTCAATCGCCCTGACGTCCTTGCCAACCTCGCCCGACCGTGTCACCGGGGTGTCGCTTTCGATTTCAAAGGAGGAAGATGGAAACTCTGAACCAGGACCAGACTTGTCTTCTCCGAACAGCTCGGTGGCTGTTTTTCGATCCATGCGCTCGCGGGAAAAACTCTCGCCTTTGAGCTTCCAAAAGTACGAATCGTCCGCTTTCAGCCGTTTGTGCACCGCGAGCGCGTTCGCGCTTTGCTTACCCGCCTTGCGCGCTTTTCGGTTGTCCGTGTCCGTGCCAGCGGAAGCGGCTCGCGTTTGCGTCACCACCACACACAGTCGGCGGCCGGGACGGAGCAACGGCCGCGTTTTGGTGAATCCCATCGCGGCTTTTTGCGTCACCACGCCGCCGCCGACACACGAAAACGCCGACGTCACGGTGTGGCACATCGCGCTTAGCGAAACGAGCGCCATCTTACGTAAAGCGTCGGTTTGTGTATGCGCCCCGTACCGTAAGTGTGTTTGGCACCCAAATACAATCCCACACGACGTGTCAACCCAACACAACACGCGCCGTTGCGTGTGGAAGGGGGGCGCGACAAGTTCATCGGATTGGTAAAGTTCCTCTCGGTTTCATCACGACGCGTTTCTTGGATTTCGAGAAGATTTTTCCCGATTTCAATCGTGCGTGTTCGACACGCGGGGCCAACCGCACTCCGCGCGAGCACGGACGCGTGGCGCGTGATCAAGCCCCTTGCTGGTCACCGCGCGCGTCGTGGGAAACTCGATCGCGCCGCACCCGGTTGCGGAGGTGACCAGTTTACGTGACCGAGGTCGGGGTGTTTTCCGGTTGGGTGTTGCAGCAGCAGATTTAGTGAATCGATCGGGTTAGTCGTTCCCAATCTCCGCCCCGATGTACAAAAAGAACTCCATCCTCGACCGCCCGGTGCGCCCTTGTAGCGCGCGGAACGTGGAGCACGGCCCTGTGGAGCACGCTGCGGCGATTGACAAACAAAGACGGCTCACCGAACGCAAACACCGCTTCAGGGACCGGGAAGGGTTCGCGTGTCGCCATGAATGGCAAGACTCCGGTGCGCTGAGCAGCACGAAGTACGACATGCTTCACGGGTTGCAAACCGTGGTCGGTGCTGGCGGCCTTGTGACGCAACACCGGGGCGACATCTGCCATCGACACACCGGGGTGGCGAAAATCCCGGCGCCGTGGGACCGTTTGGAGAACTACGAACGGGACGACCCGTTGGCGGCCGTGTCGTGGCCGGCGTCGCCGGTACGCGTCGCGTTTCCCAAATCCGTCAACACGCCGTTTACCGCCCCTCTTTGAGTACAGTAGTTTCATTCAACGGAAGTACGGGAACACGGGTAACGTGACATACTTAGTACTGGTAACTCTTACCAGTACCGGGCTCTCTTGCAAATACATCACATACGCACTGTGGAGGCCCGATTACTCTCCCAGTGCCCTGTGTCCGGCCCGATTACTCGGACCCCAATCCCCCGTACAGTACACCCACACTCGAGACGGAAGGGACTGACCCTTTTCGTTCCCAATCACAGGGCCGGGGCGTGTCGCCCACGAAACCGTTCCGCCCTTCCTCGCCCTCCGGCAATAGATCCCCCACCCGTTTGCTTCGAAACAACCAAGTGCAAATCCCGGAAGACAACCCACACGACATAAACACGTCGCGGCGAAGCGTCCAGCGACCTGGTAAGTTGGACGGGACCTACGACCCGATCACGCACCGGTGGGTCGTGCTGCCGTGCGACGCGGCGCACTACGACAGGGAAGCCATGCCGCCGGGGATGAGGAGCAAGGCGAACCTTTACCGGCCGTGAGTTAGGGGTAGTAAGGCCGTGAATAAGGGTTATTGTAGTTGATGTGATGAGTAGCTGATGCGAGGAATGAGACGACGACATCGTGTATACATGGAAGGTATTTACATCAGAAGGTAGTACGGATGAAGGTAGTTCTACGAATCGCGAGTATTGAGGTTTGATGCGAGGAATGATATTTTGTATACGACCACGTGAAGGTACTTCCTCACGACGTCGTCAATCCCTCGAGTTCACCTCAGCTCGACGTTGTCCTCCTCTTTGCCGGCCAAACCGGTTTTAGCGGTGTTCAGGAGGTTGCCCCCGAATCGCTTCAACCCGGACCACGCGTGTTTCACTCCATCCACCGCGGCGGCCGCAGCGTTGCCCAAAGAGTTCCCGGAAGTTTCTACATCTGATTGTTGGAAATCGTCATCGAACGACGATTCGCCGCCGCCGCCGCCCAGCGCCTCATCCGCGTCGTCGCCGTAATCCCCCCCACCGGACGCCATCTCCGCCATGTCGTCCCGCCCGTACATCTGCATCCCCCCCATCCCCAAGGCTTCCATCTGCTTCATCATGCGCTGCATGTCGATTTCCTTTTTGTCCACTGGTTCGAAGGGCGGGCCTTTTTGGCGATCTTTTTTAAGCGCGGGGGCTTTTTTCAGGCAAGCGCCGAGCGCGGATTCGTCCGTGTTTTGGCACAGCCAGTCCCCAAACCCCGCACTTTTCATGTCAGGTGACGTGAACAGCAATTCCGCGATGTCCGTATCACGGTCACTCACGATATCCTCGCAAGCGCGCTGCATGGTTTTGCACTCCGTGCCGCACTTGCCGAAAACATCCGCGCCCATGTGTTTCAGCCGAAGCTCGGAGCCTTTTTCGACAAGGTCAATCTTCACCAGCCACTCCCCGACCTCGTCCTTGGGGTCGCACACCTTCTCGACTTTCTCAAGGACCATCGCTTCTGTGAGCTTGCCTGCGTTGATGTCGCGTAGGGCTGACGCTTCCCTTGACAACGCCGTCGCGATCGTTTCGCACACCTGGCACTTGATGTACTTCACGTCCGATTTCACGGCTCGTGCAGGGCCTTTTTTCGTGGCCGCGCCCTTGCCATCACCCGAACCCTTGGCGTCCGCGAAACAAACAAACGCGGCGAACACGAACGCCACGGCGAGCGCCGCGGTGGGGCGGGGGACGCGTCTTGGCATTGTGGTGCGGTGGGGAACGAGACGTGCG
>Ga0222648_1001116_pt1 | contig 10659 bp, 13 predicted proteins | sample AntAcemetagen335_FD_181021 | JGI IMG/M metagenome (GOLD analysis project Ga0222648, IMG submission 181021) | Saline water microbial communities from Ace Lake, Antarctica - #335 | ecosystem: Environmental > Aquatic > Non-marine Saline and Alkaline > Saline | place: Antarctica: Ace Lake... | reverse complement strand
GTTCCACAAAAAGACTTCCTATAAACACTTTCGAGGTGCCTAGCCGGGCAACACCATGCACACCGCCCAGGGCCGCGGCGAGGCAGGAGTTCGGGCGAATAAGTACGTGGAGAACGCGAATTTGCGGAGCTCGTTCAACATCCCCTCTTTCGCGGGCGAGGATAACAACCACCACCACCACTGCAGCGGATGGCTTCTGAAGAGATGCCACAGCGAATCCCCGGGCACCACGTGGAAGAGGCGCTGGTTCTACCTGCTGGACGACCGACTGTGAGTGCTTCGTACCACGAACTGTTTCGACTGGCTTCTTTGTTTTTAGGGGAAAAGAGGCGGGACCTGGAGGGGCCTTGGGAGGGGCCTCGGGAGGTGCACGATCCAAGCGTAAAATATCACTTCTCTCTCCAACTGTTGCCCTGTGACTCTGGTTTTAGGACCTTTTTGTTCCAGTAGGACTGCCAGAATAGACCTATGCCTCCTCACTCTTCCATAGCTTCCCTCCCCACACCTCCCTCCCTGCTTCCCTGACGAGAACAGGTGTTATACCAAGACCGAGGGCCCTCAGGATAGCGGCGTCGTCAAATACATCCCCTTGGACCGCATCCCAATGCGTGCTTACCCACCAAAGTACAGTCCCAAGCTCGGCGTCTCCGTGGTGAGGCCCAAGGCGGCGCCCCCGGGGCTGCGAGGGCCCAGTGAGCGGTGTTGCTTCACCATTCAGTGCGGCGACGTGTCGCACGTCCTCGCTGCCGATACGCCCCACCTGGTCCAGAGATGGATCGATAACATAAACAAGGCGTGGCTGCACTACACCGAAATCAGCACACGCCGCGTGACCGCCACAACCTCTAGCGAGCGGCACGCGCACGAGCGTGAAAGCCTGCGCGGGGAGGTGGAGCGCTTCCGCCTCGAGGTAAAAAAGACGCGCGTCGAGGCGGCGAGGCGGGAGGACGTGGCGGCGAAGCGGGAGGACGTGCTGCGGGAGGAGATGCACCGAGCCACGGAGCGTGCACGAAGGTGCGAGGCCATGGTGCAGGACCGAACACAGTACACCGTTTGGGTACACACGGGCGCCGTCAAAGGTGGCCCAATACCTCAAACCCTAAACCCTAAACCCTAATATCCGGAAACGCAAACCCGACATTCGTAAACTCTAAACCTTAGGTCATACATCCCACACCCTACATCCTACACCCTCCACCCGCCACCCTACACCCTACACCCTACACCCTACACCCTACACCTTACACCCTCCACCCTACATCCTACACCCTACACCCTACACCTTACACCCTACACCCTACACCCTGCACCCTACACCTTACACCCTACACCCTACACCCTACACCCTACAACCTACACCCTACAACCTACACCCTACATCCTACACCCTACACCCTACACCCTAAATCCTAACCCTAAACCCTAAACTTTGAACCCTAAACTCTGTACCCCAAATACCTATAACCGTAATTGTAGTAATACCCAAACCCTAAATCCTAAGTCCTAAGTCCTAAACCTTAAGCCTTAAAACCTTAAAGCCTAAACCCCCAGGGGCTGGCACCTCAGCCAGGGTGACCATCAACCTGCTGGGATCGCACGACCGAAGCTCGGGCGACATGCCCCTGGAAGCGACCGGCGAGCACCGGCGGAGCGCCTTCGACCGCGGCGCCGCCACCAAGTTCAAGTTCGAGTGCGGACACGTGGGGGAGCTGCGCAGTGTCATCCTGGGCCACGACGGAAGTGGGTGCTGAACCCTACACCCTAAACCCTATACCCCAAAATCTTAAACCCTTAACCCCAAATCCATAGCCACAAACCCTAAACCATCGGTTATAAATCCTGAACACAAATCCTAAACCCTGAACCCTAAACCCGAAACCCGAAACCCTAAATCCCAAGCCCTGACATCTTCTCCCTGGACCCTACACCCTCAGTTACGCCCCCTCCTGGTACGTAGATCGGGTCAAGGTTATGCGCGATCGCGACCGCTCCACCTGGCACTTCCCCGCCGGCCACTGGTTAGACGTGCACGCGCATGACGGTGCCACGCACTGTGAGATCCCCGCCGCGGCTGGTGTGACGAACAAAGACGCGCGCGGGAGCAACACCTACCTGATCACTACGTACGACCCCTTCGAGCCCTAAACCCTAAACCTTGATCCTAAGCCCTTAACCCAACATCCTGAACCCTGGATACCCTATATCCTATACCCTATACCCTGAACCTCGAGTCCTGACCCCTAACCCCTAACCCCTAAACCCTGAAGGTTTACGTCTGACCTACGCGGCGCGGGAACCGACGCCAACGTCGAGCTGGTGATCCACGGCGCAAAGGGAGACACCGGCCCGGCGCGTCTTGCCAAGGGAAGGGACGACTTCATCCGAGGCGCGCGCGACCAGTTCGTGGTGGAGGCCCGCGACGTTGGAGAAATTCGACACGTTGTCATAGGACATGACAACTCGGGTTCGGGCCCGAGTTGGCACTTGCAGCAGGTGGAGGTACGTGGGGAAAATCAGGGCAACAAGCTGTACGTGTTCCCGTGCAACGAGTGGTTCGAGGCGGAGCACGGGGATGGATGCACCACGCGCACGTTGCATCCTGATGACCCCGCAAACCCGCGGACCGCGCGCACCATGATCCGTCACCTCGTCACCGTGCTCACCTCGGACATTCCGGCGGCAGCCACCGATGCCGGCGTGGCCATCACTCTCAACGGCGAGCGTGGCACCAGCGGGCCGCACGAGCTGACGGTGGGCAAGCAGGACTTCTCGCGCGGCGCCTGCGACGTGTTCCCGCTGGACATCCCCGATGTAGGTGCCATCTCCTCCGTGGTGATCAGTCAGGATGGGCGTGGGCTGAGTCCCAGGTGCACCACTTACCCCATGCTGTATACTCTGTACTCTATACCCTATACCCTATACCCTATACCCTATGTCCTACACCATAGACCCCAAAGCCTCAACCCTCAACCCCAAACCCTGATTCCTAAACGCAAAACCCTGAACCCTAAACCCTAAATCCTAAACACCAAACCCCAAACCCTAAACCCTAAACCCTAAACCCTAAACCCTGAACCGTAACTAAACGCTGAATTTCAAAACACCTACTTTGCTCGTGATAGTTGGCACCTTGATCATGTGGTGGTGCTGAACAAAAAGACAGGGACGGAGTACGCCTTTGTGTGCGAGGGGTGGGTGGAGGCGGCAGGGGGTGCAGGGCGGGGCGCCAGCATCCTGCTCGAGGCGCGTACCAGCGAGGCGATGGCGCGTGCCGCCAAGGACACCTACCGCGTGCAAGTCATGACCGGTAACCCCCTCAACCCTAACTTCAAGACCCTGAACCTTGAACCCTACAATCTAAACTCCACAACCTAAATCCTAAATTCTAAACCTTACATCCTATATCCTAAATTCTAAAAACCCTGAACCCTGAGTGAGCCCTAAACCTCACCTGTAAACTCTAAACCCCCAAAATCCTAAACCCTAACCCCTAGACCCTAAACCCTAAATCGTAAACCCTACACCCTAATTCCCATGAAACTCTAAACCCTAAACCCCATCTTATAGAGCCCTAGATTCTAAACCCCAAACCTCAAATCTTAAACCCTTGTAGGGGCAGCGCACGGGGCGGGGACAGACGCCAACGTCTTTATTGAGATGTTCGGGGCGGAGGGGCGCGGTAGCGGCAAGCAGCGGCTGGTGAACGACTCCAAGTCGTGTTTCGAGCAAGGGGCGTCGGACTCGTTCATCCTGCGCTGCCGCGACCTTGGCCCGATCGACCGTGTGGTGATCGCCTGCAACCGGGAGGGAAAAGACCAGGGCTGGAACCTGGCTGAGGTTATTGTGCATAATCAAGATAAACCCGGTGGGCCTGTGCGGTTCACAGCCGGTCTGTGGTTGAATAGCGGGCTGGGGGCGGAGCTGTTTCCCGAGGGATCAAGCCGCACGCCCAAGCGCAACATCCAATACCACGAAGACGACGGGATGGTGCGCGGCGCGCCCCTGGCCGCGGCCGTGCTCACCGCGGGCAGGCCCCAGCAGTTAGCCTATGAGATTATGGTGAAGACCGCTGACCTCCCGGGCGCAGGGACTGACGCCTCCGTGTTCGTAGTACTGCACGGGGAGCACGGGGACTCGCGGGTGACGGAGCTGGGGAAGTCCGAGAAGTTCCAGCGCGCCTCCAAGGACCACTTCCAGCTCAGCCTGCCCAGCCTGGCTGGAATCGGGCGGGTGACAGCAGTGACGCTGGGACACGACGGAAGCGGTGCAAGTCCGGACTGGGACGTCGACACTGTTACAGTGACCGACATCGCGGCAGCGTCGGCTGCCGCTGAGGCCTCCGAGGCTGCTGCTACTGCTGCCGCCGCCGCCACGCGCCAGATTCACGTGGGCGCGCGCATTGAAACGAGCAGGCGCGGGAGCGGAAAGGAGCCGTCGATGCGCATTGAAGTCCCTGCTGCCGACGGCGCACAGTATCACGTCACTGTGAATACCACCGACATTATGGGTGCGGAAACGAAATCTGACACCTACATCGACGGTCAATGGGAGAACAACGGTGCGCACGTGTCGATGGGCACCTCTACGACTCGAAGGTTCGACTATTCCCCACTCCCCAAAGTGTCGCCGCCGGAGAGGTTCCCTCAGCCGGTGTCAGTTGCAGCTGGGCACCTCTCACCCCAGAGCCATCAGCTCGGTACGCACAGGCAGAACAGGTTGTCTAAACTAGGAAGCGATGGGAGCCCTGGTGGTGGAGGCTTGGGAGTCCTGACCAAAAAAGATGGTGGGTCGCAGTCAATGCCAGATGGGGACCATAGCGCGCGACTGCTTTGAAGGCTTCACATGGACGACAAACAATCGTTTTCCATATATGGCTATTAACGTCCCTCTCTCTGTTTCTCTTGTCTACTTCGGAATAGAAACGTAGCTGCTACACACTACAAGATGACCGTCACCTTTTCCCCATCGTTGCACCGCGTCGACGTTAGGTGCAGCTCGCCCGCGGCGCCAGATTGAGCCTGCTCCTTGTCCTCCACCATGTGCTTTGCGGAGAAAAAGTCAACAAACAGCCGATCCTTTCCCTCCGACTCGCCCGGCGGAATCACTCCCCACTTGCCCTCCCCCCACGGCGTCTGCAAGGTGCCGTCCGCCCTGGGCTTGAACCCGTGGATGCCTGCCCACGTCCCGTGCTGGATGCCGCTCTTGCCCATCTCGCCCACCCGGTCCACGACCCGCTGTGCCAGGCGCGACCCTTGGATCAAGTCAGCCCCCTGCAACCTGTCCTCCCCCGGCCTGGCGACACACGGCTTGGCAAATGTCATTCCCTCGCCCCAGTGCCACACGGAGATAGCGTCGCGCTCGCCCTTGAGGTACTGTGCGATGAGGGTTACCTGCGAATGATTATAATTGAGGGTTTGAGAGTTGGGTTTAGGGTTTGAGGCTTCTGGTTTTAGGGTCTGAGGTTTGGGGTCTGGAGTTTGGGATTTTGGGGTTTGGGGTTTAGGGTTAAGGGGTTAGGGTTTAGGATTTTGGATTTTGAGTATAGAGTCTGGGGTTGGGGTCGAAGGTTCAGGGTATAGGGTCTAGGGTCTAGGGTCTAGGGTCTAGGGTCTAGGGTATGGGGTGTAGGGTTGAGGTTTAAGGTTTAAGATTGAAGAATTCATGGTACAGGGTATAATGTATAGGAGTCAGGGATTTAAGGGTTAAGGGTAAATGAAGCCTATAGGATTTAGAGTGTACGTTCGAGGTTCAGGATTTAAGGTTTAGGATTGTGGGTCTAGGATCTAGGGTCTAAGAGTTAGGAGTTAGGGGATGGGGCTGAGGAGGAGTGTTAAGAAGATGAAGTTTCAAGTAGGTTTGCCAAAGGCCTACCATGCGCTGAGGCTTCTCTGGATGGTAGTTGATGTGGACGCTTACGGGCCGCAGGGACCGCCCCGCCGTGCCATTGTACAGCTGTGCATCATAGCGCATATACCGGAAGAGGTACTTTGTGTTTTGGAAGCACGCGTAGTTCATGACGCGCGTTGAAACCCCGGCCGGGGCGGGCCCTCCTGCGGGTCCTCCCCCGTGGTCGGAGCTCCACAACCACACCTGCTCCTCGTTGTACGCCGTCTGGTCCCAGGTATTGCGCTCGGTCCGCATGCGCTCGGCGAGACGGGTCACCATACGCAGCGCCTCCCGCGTGGCCGCCAGGTAGAAGAGCCCGCTGTTGCGTGCCGCCAAACGGCGCATCGGTGTGCCCCCCAATCCGGCGAACTCGAACCCATACGCCGACACGTCGTCCCACCCATCGGTCATCCCCTCCACGTCTGAATCGCCGTAGATGGCGGGCTGATCCTGGTGATACCTCCCTGGGTCGGAGGGCACCGGCGGAACCACCAGCCGCGACCCGCCGAAAGGGTTGCGCATCCACACCACGTCCACGTCGGAGAGCAGGACGGAGGTGCCCACGGTGAGGAACTCGCGCAGAACTTGGAACTTCAGCCCGGAGGTGGCGTGGTTGTCGGTGGAGCCCGTCAGGGATGTCAGCTCGCGGTGGTAGTAGGCCACGCCGCGCCCCTTGCACCAGTCCGCTGTCTTCTTGTCCAGTGCGACCACCACGGTGTTAGTAATGTTGGCGGAGGCTATGCCGTCTAAAAACAGGCCGAGCATGTACAAGATGTTTGAGTTGGACACCGCCGCTAACACCTGCCGCTTCACCGCCACGCGCCGCACCACGTCGCACAGGCTGGCGAGGTCGCCGCCGCAGCTGACAGGCCACTCGCCACCGGGCGTGGCGATGTAGCGAAGCGGGCGCGGTGCCGGGCCCACGCGCTCCCCAGGCGCAATCGCCGCGCAGTTCCCGTCGATATTGGCGTCGCCGATCGGACCGTCGCGGAGCACGGCGCCACGAGCCTGGTCGAACGTCTGCGTCGTCAAAATCTTGTTGGCATTCTCCCCGCTCAATCTCTGCGTGATACCTCCACCTCCACCTGCCCCATACCATGGTTCACTCGGGAACCCAGCTGCGGCGTCCGCCACCGCCCCCCCGCCGCGGGGCCCTTTGAAGCATTTTGTCGGAAGCACCCTGAACGTGGCCCCTGACCGCTGCCTCGCGTCGTGCGCTGGCATCAGCAGCTCATCGCTGAGCGCCACGTCGGAATTGCTGGAGCCGTCGTCACCACCACTCGCCCCGCCTCCAAGCCACTGCGCCAGCCGCACGGACTCCTGGGTGGCGTGCATGAGGACCAGGGAGGAGAGCAGGTGGGGCACCGCCATGGACTGGCTGTAGGCGGACCAGCCCATGGCGGGGTCGTGCATCCCCACCACCTGACCGTAGCTCGACTCTTGCGCGGTGATACCCTCCACGTCCGCGCCTCGCGGAACTGGGACATTTCGCAAGGGGTTGGGGCCACGCAGTTTAACCCCATGAGACACGAGGAGGACGTCAGCGCCCAGGGCAAGAACCGAGGCGGCGGCGGCGAACTGAGGCCGGTGGCACGGTGCGTCGCCGCCGCCGCAATCTGGACGGATGTGGGGCACGCCGGCAGCTGCGGCAGCAATCGCCGTCGCCTCGTCGCCGGCTACCACTAGCACGGCGCACGCGCCGGTGTTGTCGGCGGTGGCTCTGGCAGCTTTCACCGCCTCTTGCGGGTTCCCGTCGCTGCTAAAGGCGAGAAGCACCGCTCGCTCCTCGCCACCCCCTGACGACGACGACGACGGGGGCAGCAGTGTAGCAAGCGCCCGGCACAACCCGGGGATGGTCTCCGCGTTGGTGCATTCCCTCGACGGCACGGACGAAGGTGTGGTTGCGTACATCGGGGCGACGGAGCTGATGGCACGGCCACCGTCGTCCGCATGAGCGCCACCCGTCGAACACTCTGCATCCAACTCGGCGTTTCTCCTCGCTCCGGCGCTTTGCTGGCGGTCGGTCCACCCGGGGGGGACGGAGACGGCACCGCCGCGGATGGGCGTCAACGGGGACGAGGATGACGATGACGACGAGACGGAGGAGATAGCTTGAGCGGAGGTCTGCTTTCCGGTGCTCGCGGAAGCGGCGACACCGCTGCCGCTGCCGCCGCGGTCGCTCTTGCCGCCTTCCCCACCTCCTCCGAAGGCGTTGTTGTCGAAAAGCTCTGCGTCCATCTCGCTCTTGCGAACCCTTCCCAGCGAGTTGGCAGCCACAATGTCGGCGAGACTGCGAGCCAACGCGTGCTGCTTTTTGTTGTGGATGGCGAGGAGGTTGTGCAGAACGCCAAAGGCTAGTGCACCCACCAAGATCAGCCTGACCAGCGCGCTCCGGCGACTCCGCACGCGTTGCGAGCTCGCCATATTTCTTCTCTCAGGTGAGACCTGTGCACTAAAATGTTTCAACTTCTCAGGTGTCGCCCCAAAGGGGGGGTAAAAGCAGGTGCACGCGAGTACGTTGTGCCCCACCAAGCCCGGCGCCGTGCTTCGGCACGGGTTGATACGACTAATAACGGGTTGGCGTTCGCTGGACCCTTTGCTCCACAAGGGTTTGGGGAGGAGACTGTCCTATACAACGATAAAAGGGGGGGGGGTTTTTTTAAATAATTATGGGGCATCTATTTTATATAAAATTTATCAGCGCTTCGCGCGCGCTTCGACAGAGACACCGACGAGAGGACACACCTTTTGAGAGGACCCTTGTTTTGCCAATGGTTTTGATAGAATTACAAGTAATTCTTGTGTCTCAGACTAGGAACCTTCGGTTCCAGTCTGCTTTCTCACTCTTCAGGGTTCAGGGTTTAGGGTTTTAGGGTTAAGGCAAGGGTTTAGGATTTAGGGTGTAGGGTTTAGAGTTTAGGGTTTAGGGTTTAGGGTTTAGGAAATAGGAAATAGGAGGCAAATGCGAGAGTTTATACACCTGTACGGTACTTCAGTACTAGTACTGTCAGACTGTCATGACCGACTGTTCACTCGACTGTCAGACTTGAAGATTTTCACAGCACTAGCTAGAGCTCTAGCTAGTGCGAGTGTCAATAAAAAAAAATAAAAAATAACCTTGTGCTCTCGCATGCTGGTTCTTTCGGTTTTAACCTCATTGGACACTTCGATGATCGCTTCCGAAGCGGAAGCACGGACTATTTTGCCCAACCAACCCAGCGGGAGGTATAGGCAACTATGCAGCGAGTAGCGGGTGCCCTCGACTCGCAAGCGAAAGTCCGAGCCGACGCTGGAGCGAAAGCCCCGCAAGAAAAGCAGACGAACAAGCGGAAAAGTACAGGAGGGAGCTCGAGCATCGGCAGCTCCAAGAAGCCTGCCCCTCCTCTGGCGCAACCTCCCCTGCCCCCCGGCCCACTCCCCGTCGAGCCTGGGCCCGAGCTTGAGCCTTTGGATCCTTTTGAGGAGGAGGAGGAGACCGAAGCGGCCGAAGAGAAGGAAGCAGAGGGAGACCCAGCAGGCGGTGCCGCAGAGCTCGACGAAGATGACCCAGCCTTCAAAGTCTTGCAGTTGGAGAGTTGTGGCATAACCGATGGCCGAGCCTGCGAATTGCTTGCCAAGACCAACGGAGACGTGGACGCCGCCATCATGCTAATCTTTCGGCAGCGTGATATGGAGCAGGAGAACTTAAATCTGGCTGCGGCCATGGAGGAGTCGCTGAAGGAAAACGAGCAGGGGGCCGCCAAGCGGGATGCCGAGGACGTGGACAAAAAGCGCTCCGCCCCGGCGCAGTACTTCGCGAGCTCCTCCTTCTTGGCAAACCTCAACGAGGTGGCCGGCGTGTTGCTGGAGGAAGGGTGCGAAAGCCCTAAACCCGAACTCAAAATTATAATCCCTAAACCCTAAATCCTAAACCCTAAACCCTAAACCCTAGACCCTAAACCCTAAAATCAAACCCCAGACCCTAGACCGTAAGCTGTAATCCCTCAGGTGCGCAGCACGGGAGGACCTTATAGCCATGTTAGACCTGGAGAAACGTTGCAAGGTGTGGTATCACACCTGCCGCCGTGAGGTGGATGAAAAGTTCGCCGCTATCGCCGCCGAGCTCGTGGCCCGCCGAGCTGAAAGCAACTCGAGCGGGGGAGGCAGCAGGAACGTCGTGGAGCCAGTTCACACCATGTTGAAGGTGCACCTCGAGACTTTGAAGACTGCGGTTTTCGAGATGCCGCAGGGGACAGGGGGTGGCGTACCTGGGCTATTCTCCCCGAGCGTGGATGCGGCTACTGAACACATCGACCTGACCCAGGATGTGACTTGAGCGCGCAGGATACGGATGTACTCGAAAACAAGTGTATGTATAATATAGTAAATAATTTTTTGTCCACACACGCCTCTAGTTGAAACTCTATGCGCGATAGCCTCCTCTAGTCTATGATACAAACAAAACGAAACGCTACACGGTCCCTGACTCGACGACCAGCCCCTGGCACTGGCACCACCAAGCACCACCACCGCACCACCGCGGCCGGCACCTGGCATCAGTTCCTCTTCTTTTTCTCCGCGCCGACCCCCACGTGGATTGAGAGCGCGAGCCCGTTGACGGGAAGGTCGCTGGTGACCAAGTCCGCCAGGCCCATGAAGAGCAGCATGGTGACCACCTGGGTGCCCATGAGGGAATACCGGCTGATGCTGTGCCCGATGTCCTGCCAGCTGCCCTCGGTGGTGACCTGGAAGAAGAAGCGCACCGCCATCAGGTCCGACAGCACCAGGAACACC
>Ga0222648_1001108_pt1 | contig 10687 bp, 10 predicted proteins | sample AntAcemetagen335_FD_181021 | JGI IMG/M metagenome (GOLD analysis project Ga0222648, IMG submission 181021) | Saline water microbial communities from Ace Lake, Antarctica - #335 | ecosystem: Environmental > Aquatic > Non-marine Saline and Alkaline > Saline | place: Antarctica: Ace Lake... | reverse complement strand
AATCATCACGTTGTCGCGGCCGACGAGCTCATAGAGCGACAGTGCCTGAGCAATGGTCCGCTCGGTGTCATTGGCTAGTCCTGGTTCCACCTCGATTGAAACTCGACCATCGACCCCAAGAGACTCGTTGTAGATAGGTAAGAACAGGTCGCAGGCTGCTGCGACATCATCCGAGGTGATGTTCGCTATTGCACGTGCTGGGCTGCTGCCTGCTGCTTTTTCAGCACGAATCGCTTCTTGGTAGGAAGAACCCTTCAGGGCTGCCGCAAAGATGGTTGGGTTTGTGGTAACACCCCTGACCGAAAAGTTGTCGATCAGGTGCTTCAGGTTGCCTGATTCGATGCGCTCCCTAGACAGATCATCGAGCCAAATCGAGACACCAGCTTCAGTAAGTGATTTTAGATTTTCATTCATTAGTGACCTCCGAGTACATTCTTTGCTGCTTGAACCACCTTTTCGGTGGTAATTCCAAACTCTCGATAAAGAGTCTTATAGTCTGCCGATGCTCCATAGTGGTCGATGCCGATGGATTCACCGCTATCGCCAACGTACTTGCGCCATCCTGCAGTCACGCCAGCCTCAATCGAGACCCTGGCCTTCACATCTTTGGGAAGTACTGAATCTCGGTAGTCTTGAGACTGTCCATCAAACCATTCGAGGCAAGGCGCCGAAACGACTCGGGTTAAAATGCCTTCCGCCTCCAGGATTAGTCTGGCTTCAACCGCAAATTGAACTTCGCTTCCGGTTGCAATCAGGATCAAATCTGGCTTGGTGTTCCCTCCGGCATAGATATAAGCGCCCTTGCCCACCTGGTCGGCCTGGCCGAAGCCGGCGCTTCGATCAAGCACCGGAAGTCCCTGCCTAGTCAAGACAATTCCCGCCGGGCTGGTTTTATTCTTCAAAACCTGAAGCCAGGCCTGGGCTGTCTCGTTCGCATCGGCCGGCCGAACTATGTCCAAATTAGGCATCACTCTAAGCGCATTTAAGTGCTCGATTGGCTGGTGGGTCGGTCCATCTTCGCCAAGCGCGACTGAATCGTGAGTCCAGACATAAATTGGAGCAATTCCCATGAGTGCTGCCAGACGAACCGCGGGCCTCATGTAGTCGGAGAACACCAGAAAAGTACCGCCAAACACCCTCGAGTGACCGGAGAGGCTGATGCCATTGAGTATTGCGCCCATAGCGTGTTCGCGAATTCCAAAGTGAAGTATTCTTCCTGCAACTTTCGGACTCCAGGACTTGGTTTGCCACTTGGCCGGCACGAACGAACCGCCGTCTTCGATTGTGGTGTTATTTGATTCGGCAAGGTCAGCCGACCCACCCCAAAGTTCCGGCATCTTGGCCGCAATCGCATTGAGGACTTTACCAGAGGCTGCTCGGGTAGCAATCTCACCGCCTGGCGTAAAGACCGGCAGTGATGCTTCCAGGTCTGTAGGTAAGTCTCCGGCTTCTAGGCGCTCGAGCAATTTGGCCGAATCGGAATTCTGTTCTTGCCACAACTTGAAAGTCTTATCCCAAGCCGCACGTTGGTCTTTCCCGCGTTCAGCCAGTTTTCTGGTGTGAGCCAGGACATCGCTTGCTACCTCGAAATTCTGCTCGGGGTCAAAGCCCAATGCTTGCTTTAGGCCGGCAAGTTCTTCGGCTCCCAGCTTGGAACCGTGTATCTTTCCAGTGTCCTGCTTGGTGGGACTTGGCCAACCAATAATTGTTCTCAAAGTAATCAGCGTCGGCTGAGTTGAGTTTGCTTTGGCAGCCATGATTGCCTCGTAGAGGGCAGCTATGTCCTCGACGTAGCCTGAATCTTTTCGCCAATTAACCTCGATGGTCTGCCAGCCGTAGGCCTGGTAGCGCTTTGCAACGTCATCAGAGAAGCTGATGTCGATGTCGTCCTCAATTGAAATCTGATTTGCATCGTAGATGACAACCAAGTTTCCAAGCCCATGGTGCCCAGCAAGTGAGGCCGCCTCAGCACTGACACCCTCTTGCATGTCACCGTCCCCGGCAATCACGTACACGAAGTGGTCGAATGGAGATGTGCCATCGGTTGTGGTTGGATCCAAGAGCTCACGCTCAAACCTTGTTGACATAGCGAATCCGGTTGCGGCGGCAAGGCCCTGGCCTAGCGGACCGGTTGTGATCTCAACCCCTTTGGTGTGACCATATTCTGGATGACCAGGAGTCAGAGAGCCCCAAGTTCTGAGTGCTTCTATGTCCTTGAGTTCAAGCCCAAAGCCGCCAAGGAATAACTGGTTATATAAAGTCAGCGACGAGTGACCAACCGAAAGAATGAATCGGTCTCTACCTATCCAACGATCGTCTTTTGGGTCGTGCCTCATAACTTTTTGGAACAGCAAGTACGCAGCTGGGGCAAGACTTATGGCAGTTCCTGGGTGGCCGTTTCCGACCTTTTCAACCGCGTCGGCCGCAAGAACCTTGGCAGTCTTCACTGCTAAGTTGTCAATTTCATTCCATTCCAACAAAGAATCATTCCTAACAAATTACGTGTTTTATCACTTAGGGATTAGCGCCGGCGTCAGTGCCTGACATTTAGCTTTGAGTCTATACCGAGTGGCCTCCAGCACCGCTCGGACTGGATTAGACTCAGCCACGTGACTATTTTAGAAAAATCAGCTGGAGCGAGCTTTTCGCATAAACTCCGTGCGTATTTTCTGCTAACTAAGCCTCGGGTTATCGAACTTTTGCTAATAGCCACAGTCCCCGCGATGATCCTTGCCGCAAGAGGTTTTCCTTCAATTTGGCTAATCATCGCTACTGTTTTCGGAGGGGCACTCAGCGCCGGAAGCGCAAACGCATTCAACTGCTACATCGATCGTGACATCGATAAAATAATGGGCCGCACCAAGAATCGGCCGCTCGTTACCGGAGAGCTAACTCCTAAAGAAGCTCTAATTTTTGCTTGGTCAATCGGAACCTTGTCGGTGATTTGGTTTGTCCTCGTCGTAAATGTGTTGGCTGCTGTGCTGTCGCTGATAGCAATTTTGTTTTACGTCTTTGTCTACACACTCGGACTCAAAAGACGAACTCCTCAAAACATAGTCTGGGGTGGTGCAGCCGGAGCAATGCCAGCCTTGATTGGCTGGGCTGCGGTGACGAACGAGTTGTCCTTGGCTGCCGGTGTGTTGTTTCTAATCATCTTCTTATGGACACCTCCTCACTACTGGCCGCTTTCCATGCGCTATCTGGAAGAGTACAAAGCTGCTGGAGTTCCTATGCTCCCGGTCGTGGCGAAAAACGAACACGTGGGCAGGCAAATCATTCTTTATGCTTACGCATATTTTGCTTCGACATTGCTGCTGATTCCGGTTGCGAACATGGGTACGGTTTACACCGTGGCTGCCGTGCTAACCGGAATCTGGTTCACTTGGGAGTCCCACCGACTCTATAAAGAGGCCAAGGTTCAAATACCTAAAAACCCGATGCGGCTTTTTCACAGCTCAATCACGCATCTGACCATTTTGTTCTTGGCAATCGCTATTGACCCGCTGATTTATTTCTAGCGCTTTATCTCCTCGAGGCGGCGCAACGCCTCATCTCGCTCTTGAGAGTGATCCAAAATTGGGGGAGTATATCCGAGCTGATAGCCGGCAATGTCATTCCATGGCTCATGAACGCCTGCAGCTGGCAAGTGAGATAGCTCCGGAATCCAGTTCCGGACGTAATCACCTTCCGGGTCAAATTTTGCACCCTGCAGAATCGGATTAAACACCCGATAAAAAGGACTCGCGTCGGTGCCGCAACCGGCGGTCCATTGCCAACCGTGTGAATTTGAAGCGGGGTCAAAATCAATTAAATGCTTTTCGAAAAACTTGGCACCGATTTGCCACTCAAAGTGAAGATCCTTGACCAAGAAACTGGCCACAATCATTCGAGTTCGATTATGCATCCATCCAGACTGCACAAGCTGTCGCATTGCAGCATCAACAATCGGGTATCCGGTCGTCCCGGTCTTCCAGGCTTCTAGCTTTTCGGGAAACTCATCAGGATCATCGTAGGCAAGCGCTTCAAAACGAGGCTCGTAGTAAGAGTCGTAAGTATGCGGGTGATGATGCAATACATCTGCATAAAACTCGCGCCATACTATTTCCTTACGAAAAACCTCTTCACCCGGTGATTGCCCAAGACCAGCAAGCAGGGTTCGCGGGTGAATTTCGCCGTGAGCCAACGCATGAGAAAGCTTTGAGGTTCCGTTTATGTCTGGTCTATTTCTGTTCTCGGAATAGTCAAAAATCCTTGAGTCTTGGAACTTGGCCCAAGTGGCTAGGGCTAATTTTTCCCCAGCTTTCACTTCCGAAGAAATTGTCAATGCCTGGCTAGGTGACGCCCATGGCGCGTTGTCGACATCAAGCAAAAAGGGTTTGGGAACCGAGACCTGCAGCCATCGTGTAAAAAAGGGCGTGTAAACCCGCACTGCCGTTTGATCGTCTTTAACCACTTGTCCGGGCTCCACTGCGTAATAGCTCCCGGTTAGGACAAGCTCGACATCGATTGCAGCAAGTGCTTGATTTACGGCTTGCTGCTCGATGACGCCATGGGTGTCAAATGCACGCGTTGCGACAACGCGCTTAGCATCGAAGGACTTGGCAATCTTCGAAAGCTCGATGCTCGGTTCTCCGTTTAGTACCTCCAGTCCACTGGGAAGGCTCTCGTGAAGTGAGATAACCGATGCAAGCAGAGAATTTTTCCGCAGCTTTGACATGTCAGCAGTTGATGGCGGCATCACAAAAACGGGAAGCAGCTCGTCGGAGGTGGTCGCTGCGAAAGACAGCGCTTGATTATCCTGAAGTCTGCGATCTCTTCGAAACCAAAAGATGGTCTTCATCGATTTATCTTTCTTGCGCTTAGGACCTGAAAAGTAATCAGAGCCGTTATAACTCCAGAGCCCAGTAGGTGAATACCAACCAGCAGCGGAGGAACACCTAATCGTGCCTGAACCACTCCAACGACTGCCTGCAATACGGTCGCAATAAACAGCAGCAGCAGAATCCTTGACTCGAGCTGCCTAAGTGCCGATTTCGATTTCCAAACTTGTGCCACAAGTTGAACGGTAATCAGAGCCAACAACGTGTAACCGGGGTAGGAGTGAATGTGCTGCCAGATTTCCAGATTGAAACCGTTTCTCGGGGTCATTGCGTCCCCGGCGTGAGGGCCAGCTCCGGTCACAATTACACCCATACAAATTGCAATGAAACCGACTACGACTGTCGGCCAGGCTAGATAAGAGTTCCAGCTGGCAACTGCGTTCCCAGGCTTCGGCAATGCTCGCCAGACCAACAGTGCAGCAATTGCAATCAAGCCAGTTGAGACCAAGAAGTGGAAACCAACTATCCAGGAATTCAGACCGACAAGAACAGTGATTCCTCCGATTACCGCCTGCAGGATTATTCCAACTCCCAAGCCAAAGGCTGGCACAACCAAACCCGCCCGATTGACTAAACGCGCGGCTCTAACTATCGCGATTCCAAAGCCCAGCATCATGCCGAGGGCCACAACGAAAGCCGACAATGTCAAAATTGCTAATCCAAACATCTCGTTAAAGACAAGGCCGATCACAAGCATCAGGGCGCCGCTGAAAAACCCGATGGACAGCAATCCAACTCCGCGCTTGGAATCGCTTAGCCGCACCACGACTATAAAGGTCAATAAAGCGATTACTAGCAACACGATCGTCAGCAGACGATTGCCAAACTCAATAACCCCGTGAAAACCCATCTCTGGCGTGCTGATAAGTGAATCATCTGTGCACTTGGGCCAGGTTGGGCAGCCCAAACCGCTACCAGTGAGACGAACAGCGCCGCCGGTCACCACAATCAAAATTTGAGTTATAAGTGAAAGCCAAACAAATAGCCGCAATCGAAGCGGCGAAACAATTCCATCGAACCACAGGCCCTTGAGGGTCTTCATAAACACCTTTACTTAGGTATGCCTTACTGTTTTATTTTCATACAACCACATAGGATTACAAAAAGATCACATGACAAGTTTCTCACGATTGAGTTTGATGGAATACGTTTCACCAAAATCAGTTGTACTGATTGAACTAGGAGGCCACCATGTCAGAAAAAATTATTGATCGCCCAGAACTGGACGACTTGGGAACTTACGAATTCGGCTGGTCCGATAAATCAAAAGCCGGAGACGACGCTAAGCGAGGAATCTCAGACGAGGTAGTTCGCGACATCTCAGGCAAAAAAGATGAGTCTGACTGGATGCTTAAGCGCAGACTCAAGGGTTATGAGCTTTTCATGAAAAAGCCGATGCCTACTTTCGGAGCAGACCTATCCGGTATCGACTTCGACAACATTAAATACTTCGTGCGTTCCACTGAGCGTCAGGCTCAAACTTGGGAAGACCTCCCGGAAGATATTCGTAACACCTACGAAAAGCTTGGAATTCCAGAAGCCGAGCGCCAGCGTTTAGTTTCGGGTGTCGCGGCCCAATATGAATCGGAAGTGGTCTACCACACAATCCGTGAGGACCTAGAGAAGCAGGGAGTGTTGTTCCTGGACACCGATACAGCTCTCAGGGAGCACCCAGAGATTTTCAAGGAATACTTTGGAACTGTGATTCCGGCCGGGGATAATAAATTTGCGGCGTTGAACACCGCTGTTTGGTCCGGTGGCTCGTTTGTTTACATCCCTAAGGGAGTAAAAGTAGATATTCCACTTCAGGCCTATTTCCGAATTAACACCGAAAACATGGGTCAGTTTGAAAGAACGCTAATTATTGCGGATGAAGACTCCTACGTTCACTACATCGAAGGTTGCACCGCTCCGGTTTACCAGTCCGACTCTCTGCACTCAGCAGTGGTCGAAATTATCGTAAAGAAGAACGCTCGCGTTCGATACACGACAATTCAGAACTGGTCCAACAACGTCTACAACTTGGTTACAAAGCGAGCCATTGCTCACGAGGGTGCCACCATGGAGTGGATTGATGGCAACATCGGATCCAAAGTAACCATGAAATACCCGAGCGTAATTCTGGCAGGCGAGCACGCCCGAGGCGAGACGCTGTCGGTTGCATTTGCTGGCGAAGGTCAGCACCAGGATGCTGGAGCCAAGATGATTCACTTAGCTCCTTACACAACCAGCTCGATTGTTTCCAAATCAATTGCCCGCGGTGGCGGACGAACCTCTTACCGAGGAGAAATCAGAGTGAACCCAGGCGCCCATCACTCCGCAAACACAGTTCGCTGCGACGCGCTGCTAGTTGACACGATTTCTAGATCTGACACTTACCCGTCGAATGACATCCGTGAGGATGACGTGTCAATGGGTCACGAGGCAACGGTTTCGGCAATCAGCGCAGAGCAGCTGTTCTACCTACAATCGCGTGGAATGGCAGAAGATGAAGCGATGGCTATGATCGTCCGCGGATTTATCGAGCCGATTGCTAAGGAACTGCCAATGGAGTACGCCCTAGAACTAAACAAGCTCATAGAGATGCAGATGGAAGGGGCTGTTGGTTAGATGGCGCAGCACGGAATAAAGGCCCACGAGCACAAACTCGTACCTCTCCAAGCAAGAAGCGAACGCCCTCGATCAACTTCGATATCAGACTTCCCCGAATTATCTAACCGGCAAGAGACTTGGCGATATTTGCCAATGGATCGTCTCCAAGGTCTAGATGCGGAAGTTATCGGAGAGGTCACACTCGATGAGGTATTAATCGAGCTTGCCGGTCAGGTGACCGCTAGCTGGATTGATTCCTCCGAGTCGATAGTAGGAACGGCTGGACTCCCAGAGGACAGAATTTCCGCGATCGCATGGACTAACGCCTCAAAAACACTATTGGTCGATGTTCCAGCGAATGAGGAAATTGATAAGCCAATTTTCCTAACTGTCAGACCAGAGGAACTTGCCGCTAAAGCCCTTCATGTCTTCGTAAAGGTCGGGGCCAATGCTAGGGCGACAATCGTCCTAGACCACGTTGGAAAAGGATCGCTTGCAGAAAACGTCGAAATCCTTCTAGACCAGGGATCAAAACTTGATTTTGTCTCGATTCAAGACTGGGACGATGGTTCTTCCCACATCTCCACTCAGTTCACCAGGCTTGGTCGGGACTCAATGCTAAAGCACGTGGTGGTTTCGCTTGGTGGAGACTTAGTGCGCATCACTCCTTCGGTTGCCTTAGATTCGGCTGGCGCGGACATCCAAATGTATGGGGTCTACTTGGCAGAATCAGAAAATTACTTCGAGCATCGGCCATACGTGGATCACATTGCTGAAAACTGTGTTTCCAACGTTGCCTATAAGGGCGCACTCCAAGGAGCCGGAGCTCATACGGTATGGGTTGGCGATGTACTCATTCGCGAGAGTGCGGTGGGAACCAAGAGTTACGAGCTCAACCGAAACCTTCTACTCACGGACGGCACTCGGGCCGATTCGGTTCCGAACCTAGAAATCGAAACCGGAAAGATCGAAGGTGCCGGACACGCAAGTGCTTCCGGTCGATTCGACGATGAGCAGCTGTTTTACCTTATGGCCCGAGGAATCGGAGACCAAGAGGCAAAACGCCTAGTTGTCCGCGGATTCTTGAATGAAGTGGTCCAAAAAGTAGGAATCTCTGAGGTTGAGGACCGACTTATTGCCTCCATCGAACAAGGTCTAGAGAAGGCAGGAGTCTAACTTGGCAGTGAGAATTTGCCCGGTCGATGACATCAAGCCTGGAAACGCTCTTCGAGTAACTATCGAAAACCACCCAATTGCCCTTGTGAGGCTTGAAGATGGCAACTTTCGGGCAATAGACGACAAGTGTTCTCACGGGGAAATCTCACTCAGCGAAGGTTTTGTTGAAGACGAGACGCTGGAGTGCTGGGCACACGGGGCTAAGTTCGATTTGAATACCGGAGTTCCCTTAAGTCTTCCAGCTTACGAAGCAGTCAGAACCTACGAGGTAATAATCGAAAATGACGAAGTTTTTATCGAGTACGAAGCGTAAAGGAAAGAAATAATGGCAGTTCTAGAAATCAAGAACCTACACGTCTCGGTCGACACAGACCAAGGCAAGAAACAGATCCTCCGCGGGGTGGACTTGATAATAAAGTCAGGTGAAACTCACGCAATTATGGGTCCCAACGGTTCCGGTAAGTCAACGCTTGCCTACTCCGTCGCCGGACACCCGAAGTACGAAGTCACCGAAGGAGAAATCCTGCTCGATGGTGAGAACGTTCTTGAAATGAAAGTGGACGAGCGAGCTAAGGCCGGTCTCTTCCTGGCAATGCAATACCCAGTCGAAGTGCCGGGAGTTTCTGTTTCTAATTTCTTGAGAACCGCAAAGACTGCTCTTGACGGCGAGGCACCAAAGCTTCGCACTTGGATTAGCGATCTAAAACACGCGATGAATAACCTTCGAATGGATCAAGACTTCACTGAGCGAAATGTGAATGAAGGCTTCTCTGGCGGAGAGAAAAAGCGCCATGAAATTCTCCAGCTAGAGCTTTTGAAGCCCAAAATAGCAATTCTTGATGAGACCGATTCTGGCCTAGATGTTGATGCCCTAAAGGTTGTTTCCGAGGGAGTCAACCGTGCCAAAGCAGAAACCGGACTAGGCGTACTTCTTATCACTCACTACACCCGCATTTTGCGCTACATCGAGCCCGATTTCGTCCACGTCTTCGTGGCTGGAAAAGTCGCAGAACAAGGCGGGCCAGAGCTTGCCGAGCGCCTAGAAGCTGAGGGCTACGATCGCTACTTGAAGACCGAAGCATGAGCGAGCCAAAAGAGCTTGAGCCAGCTCAATACGATCGAGTTATCGAGGCGATGAAAGACATCATCGACCCTGAAATCGGTGTGAACATCATAGATTTGGGCTTGGTCTATGGTCTACAAGAATCCGAGGACGGCTCGCTTCTTATAAACATGACTCTAACCTCAGCAGGTTGCCCGCTCCAGGACGTTATTGAAGAGCAAACAGCCGCATCTCTGGACGGAGTTGTTGACGCCTTCAGAATCAATTGGGTTTGGATGCCACCATGGGGTCCAGAACAGATCACAGACGACGGCAAAGAAATGATGAGGGCCATCGGCTTCTCAATCTAAAAAAAATGGGACCCACTTTGGGTCCCATTTTTTTATCTAAATTTAAGAACTACTTATTGAGAACTTTCCATGCCAGCGGCAGCATCGCGGCAGCAGCAATTGCCTTCACTGCATCGCCAATAAGGAATGGAATAACTCCTGCGGCAACTGCCTGTTCAAAACTGAGACCAAGAATCATCATCAAGCCAGCAACTCCAAAGCCATAAATAACAGCCGATCCAGCAGCGAAGCTGAGGGCGACTTTCACCGGGGTTCTTGAAAAGCCCTTGGAGGCCAAAAAGCCAACTAACGCGGCGGCGGCGACAAAGCCAACTATGTAGCCTGCAGTGGGCAAGGCGCCGGTGAGCGTCCTGGCTGAAGCGAAAACTGGTATTCCGGCGGCGCCCATTGCTAGGTAAACCGAAAGCGATGCTGCTCCGCGGCCTGCACCTAGAGTTGCGCCAACCAGTAGCACCGCGAAAGTTTGCAGGGTCAGCGGTACTGGCCACATTGGAATCTGGATCTGCGCGGCGAGAGCGGTAACGAGTGCCCCACCAAAAATAAGAGCAATGTTGTTGACCATGGTCCTTGGGACAAAACGATCAGCAAGTGTTACTTGTGCAACGGTCATTTGCATGGCCTTCCTA
>Ga0222648_1001092_pt1 | contig 10790 bp, 13 predicted proteins | sample AntAcemetagen335_FD_181021 | JGI IMG/M metagenome (GOLD analysis project Ga0222648, IMG submission 181021) | Saline water microbial communities from Ace Lake, Antarctica - #335 | ecosystem: Environmental > Aquatic > Non-marine Saline and Alkaline > Saline | place: Antarctica: Ace Lake... | reverse complement strand
TCATCGGCCCCAAACTGAAAGCGCGCAGCTTTCCCAACCAAAAGACAGAAGCCAAGATTGGCACCCACATTCTCAATAAAATGACCGGGCTTGGCCACGCCAAGTTCGAGGTCGTCACTTGACCAAATCTACGGGTAAGGGAAAACTCAACCAAACCCTGACCCGTGCAACAAGGCCCCTTTCCAAGGCAAAAATCCCGTAAGACACCATCAGGAAGTTCATCAAAGTAGTTTTTTAACCATTATTACCTCTGTTTTGAGAGTTGGCTTCCGCATTGGTTATTAGCTGGAAGAGCGGATACTGCCTAAGATGCTAAGCGCTGCAAAGATCACGGCGGCAACGCAGACGATTGACGGACCTGCTGGCGTGTCAAAAATGTAGGCCGCCCGCAGTCCAACCAAAGCCGATAAACTACCGATGCCTGCTGCGACCAAAGCCATGCTTTCGGGCGTACGGCTTAGGGGTCTCGCGGCGGCGGCGGGGATGATCAACATCGCGGCAATCAGCAACACCCCCACGACCTTGATCGCGACGGCGACCGTGATGGCCAGCGCAAGTGTCAGGACCAGTTGTTCGCGCTTCGGGTCGATCCCGCTGGCATAGGCGAGATCCTCATTCAGCGTCGCGGTCAGAAGTGCCGACCAGCGCCATCCGATAAGCGCGACGACAAGGGCCGCCCCGCCCCAGATCACCGCCAGGTCCATGCGCGATACGGCCAGGATGTCGCCGAAAAGATAAGCCATCAGGTCGATCCGGATACCCGACAGGAACGACACTGCCACCAGCCCGAAGGCCAGCGCCGAATGGGCTAAGACACCCAAAAGCGTGTCCATCGCGTAACCGCGCCCCGTGAGCAGGTTCACTGTCAGCGCCATCAGAAGCGCAATCACCATGGCCCCGGCAAAGACCGAGATCGACAGGGCCAGCGACAGGGCAACGCCTAGGATCGCGGCATGGGCCGTCGCATCGCCGAAATAGGCCATGCGACGCCAGACAACGAAACAGCCCAGAGGGGCCGCTGCAAGGGCGACACCGACCCCGGCAAGCGTGGCGCGCATCATGAAATCATCGAGCATTATTCGGCGACCTCTGTATGGTCATGGTGATGATCATGATCGTGCGCGCGGTCATGATCATGGCGATACAGCGCCAGCGCCCCCATCGTGCCCGACCCGAACAGCGCACGGTATTCCGGGGCCGAGGCGACCACTTCCGGCGTGCCTTCACAGCAGACATGACCGTTGAGGCAGATCACCCTGTCCGACGCGCTCATCACCACGTGCAGCTCGTGGCTGATCATCAGCACGGCGCAGCCGGTGTCACGCCGCACCGTCTCGATCTGGCGGTAAAAGGCTGCGGACCCCGGTTGATCCAGCCCCTGCGTTGCCTCGTCCAGCAGCAGGAGATGAGGCTTGCCAATCAGCGCGCGGGCCAGCAACACACGCTGGAATTGACCTCCGGAAAGCCGTGACATCTGCGCGCCGGACAGGTCCGGTACGCCGGCTTGTGCGAGCGCCCCGGCGATGGACGCAGGCGCGATCCCACCCGGCAAGCGTAAAAACCGCGAGACGGTCATCGGCAGTGTCGGGTCGATATGCAGCCGTTGCGGGACGTAGCCAAGACGCACGTCGGGTCCGCGCGAAACCCTGCCCCGCGCAGGTTTGATTGCTCCGATGATGGCGCGCAGCAGGCTGGTCTTTCCGGATCCGTTCGGACCGACAATGGTGACGATCTCCCCCGGCTCGACCGTAAGCGATACATGCGACAGGGCAGTCTTCGCGCCATAGCTGACGCTCAGATCATCGACACAAACGAGGCTCATGCGTCCGCCTTTTCGGCACAGGCGGGACAGACACCTTCGGCTTCGACCACAGTGCGTTCGATCCGAAATCCGGTTGCACGTGCGGCAGCACCCAGAGCACCCCGTGCCGGGGCCGATTGCGCTTCGGCAACGACGTCGCATAGACGGCAGATCATGAAGGCGGGCGCATGGATTTCACCGGGATGAGCGCAAGCGATAAAGGCATTGAGCCGCTCGATCCGGTGCGCGAGACCGTTGGTCACGAGGAAGTCGAGCGCCCGGTAGGCAACAGGCGGCTGTGATCCGAACCCTGCATCTCGCAATCGGTCGAGGATGACATAGGCCCCCAGTGCGCGATGCTCCTGCAACAGGATCTCCAGCACTTTGCGGCGCACCGGGGTGAAACGGAGTCCTTCGATGGTGCAGCGCGATTCGGCGGCCGAAAGCCCATCCACGACGCAAGAGGCATGGTCGTGGTGCGCGAAACCGACCGGCGCAGTCGCGTCTTCTGGGACGATGGGAGAACCACTTGTCACGTTATCACGTTTCCTTTAAGAAGGATGCAACGTTATATAATCACATGGAGGACACGATGTCCAGAACGCTCCTGCCCCTTTCACTCGCCACAGCTCTGATGGGAGGAACCGCCCTCGCCGAAGTGCCGCGTGTCGCCGTCGATATTGCTCCGGTTCATTCACTGGTGGCGCGCATCATGGACGGCGTAGGGACACCTGACCTGATCGTACAATCTGGTGCCAGCCCGCATGAATATTCGCTCCGCCCCTCCGAGGCAGAAGCTCTTCAGGAGGCGGATCTTGTCTTCTTAGTCAGCCCCGATCTGACGCCTTGGCTGGGCGATGCGATCAAAACCCTTGCGACCTCAGCATCAGTGACAGAGTTGCTTGAAGCTGACGGGACAATGGAGTTGAAGATCCGGGAAGGCGCGATGTTCGAAGTCCATGAGCATGGCGAGGACGAACATGCAGGCGAAGAGCATGCGGATCACGCTGAAGGAGAACACAAGGAACATGGCGAGGAAGAGGCTGGCCATGAGGGCCACGATCAAGGCACGCATGATCCCCACGCGTGGCTCTCTCCACAGAACGCAGCGACTTGGCTCAACGTGATCGCGGGCCAGCTGTCCGCCGCCGATCCGGAGAATGCCGGGGCTTATTTCGCTAACGCTACCGTAGGCAGGGTTGAGCTTGACGCGCTGACCGCTGACATCAACGATGTGCTGGAGCCGGTGCGGGAAGGGAAGTTTATCGTTTTCCACGACGCCTATCAATATTTCGAGTCAGCCTTCGAATTTCCAGCCTCCGGTGCGATTTCGATCAGTGACGCCTCCGATCCAAGCCCGGCCCGAATTGCAGAAATCCGTGCAAGAATTGCTGACGAGGGCATCGACTGCGTGCTAGCAGAGCCGCAGTTCAACGCAGGCCTTGTCGCTACCGTCCTGGATGGAACGGAAGCGAAAACAGGTATTCTTGACCCCTTGGGTTCCGATCTTGAGCCCGGCCCTGCGCTCTATCCCCAACTCATACGCAATCTTGCATCAACCCTTGCGGAATGCCTGTGACTCAAACATTACGAGAAAACTAAGCGGAAACATCAAGGCGTTACAATCCTGTCTTCGTTGGAAATTGACATCAGCGCGCTCAGACGATGTCTGGTCGCGCTTTTCGTTCCGGTCATCGCCATCGGCTGGACAGCTTCTGTAACCGTCGTCACGATGCACTCGAGGACGACGGCACTGAATTTTTGGTCGCATTGTTGGTGTCAGTTTTGGCTGGTTTTCCGATAGCGAACGCAGACGCCGTCAGCCACCGAACGGAATGACAACTGAGGCACCAATTGCTTGCGATTTCACATCGCCGACATCGAAAAACCCGATTCCGCTGCCAACTTCGATCCCATTGGCGAAGGCGTAATCAACGCCGAGCGAGACCATGCCATCAGAGCTTGCAGCGGAGTTATAGATGCCGGTCAGAGACGCCGAATAGCTCCAATTTCCCATGGAATAGCCACCACCGAAGGTAGCATAGGTGGCATCGCCGCCCGATCCGCCAAAGCCGTCGAAATATGCAAATTCGGCGATAATATCAAAGCCGTTCGAGAAATCATGCTTCACGCCCGCAACGGCACCGGTCTCGTCCGAAAGATCGCCAGTGCCCGCCGAAAGATGCCTAGCGCCGACCCAATAGGTTGTCTGGTCCATTTCCTGCGTCCATTGCAGGGACACGTTGTTCAGCTTGCCAGTGTTGCCCGCCCCACCCGCCGTTGTTCTGTTGCGCCCGCGTTCCGTGAAAAAGGAAGCACTGAGCCCCGTATCGTCGGCGTAAAAGAGGGCAAAAGACAGCGTGCCGCCGGTCGCCCCGATGGGGTAGTCCAACAGGGCGCCAATGACCTCACTCAATTCATAATCCTCGGCCAGCGAGGTGCCATAGAAACCGGGTGCCTCGTCCCAAGCAAAGGCAAAGGTTGGGCTGATCTTGCCAACCGAAAGCGTGGCAGGCGACAGATCGAACCGCAGCCCCAACTCGCTGATGTAAAGACCAACATCATCAAACTGGCGAGATGCAATTGGATCGGTTACAGATTCGAGTGTCAATCCGCCAAACAGCGTAATCCGATCCGTTATCGCGGCTTCAAACGCCGCCTCCGCCTCGATGTAGGTATTCGTCAGTTCTGCGGTGGGGTCGTCGGAATCGACGTTGCTGTCCACGCCGATTTCGACGTAGCCCCCCCCACGTAAAGCCACTTTCCTGTGCCGACGCAGCTGTTGCCGTGAAGATTGTAATGCCAGTCCAGAAGACAAGTTTTGCTGATTTCATGCTTTATATCTTTCTTTGATGTGCTCGTTATATAACGGTGCAATAATACGATATGTTATCACATACTTCATACTGCGCACGCAAATTTTGTCACGACAAAACAACCAATGTAGCTGATAAATAAGCCAAAGCGCCCGAGCGCCATCAGCGACTCCCTATGTTATGAGCGGTTTCCTGGTCGCGGTCATCGGTATCGGCACGTAGCGACCGTACTTCGGGTCATTTACCTGGTGGATTTGAAGTCCTACGTAAAACGCAAAGAAAACGGCATCGGGCCCCACACAGATCTCCTCCGGATAGACTTCGCTATAAAGTATGACCTGCATGACCCAAACCCAATAGTTGGCTGTGACAGTGGCGACATTGTATAGTTCCAGCCCGCACGCCGTGCTACGTTGTAGTTAAAACCCTTGTTTGTCGCTCATCCCAGACTTGGCAATTTGAGGCCCGTAACGTCCGCTTTGGTGACGTCCAGCACCGGTGTCGGGAACTTCAGCATAAATCGGCGTTTATCGTGTTTCAAGACCGTGACAACGGTCTCGAAATCGGGGCATCCGGGCTCATGGCACCGTAATTATGCGACCATAATATGATCGTCGTCGCCAAGCGCCATATGGGCAACCACCCAACCCCTGATGCGGGCAACCTGTTCGGGGTCCAGTGGCGGTCTGCGCCTGAAGAGATTGAGCATCATACACCCCCCGCGCCGAGGGGTGCCCAGAGCACACGGCCGTCTTCGGCGGCAGCAAACAGCCAACCGGTGTCCGGCGTGACCGCCAGACAGGTGATCGCCTCAACGCCTTGGCGGCTGATCAGCAGCGGTTCTGCGCTCTTCTCAAGCGTGCTGTAGAGGATCGTGCCGTCTTTATATCCCGCAACGACGGCGTCGTGCTCCGGCAGGCCCGCGACCGCAGTCGCAAGCACGGTACCTCTTCCTGCGACCATCAGTGGCCCACGCCCCATCGGGCCGTCCTTACCGTCGAAGGGCCAGCAGATCGCCTGATCGGCACCGCTGGTGACGAGATGCGGCGCAGCACCAACCCAATCCATGCTCTTGACCTTGACCGGATAGCCGGACATCCGCATGTCGGTCTTGTCCCGTAGACGCCAGCCATGCAGCGCGTTTTCCTGCATGATCGAGACTACATACTTTCCGTTTGGGCTGAACCGAACACCCAGATGCGATCCGGCCCACTTGAGGGCAGTTGATTTCCAGCCGCGACGCGCCCGCGTCCAGAGCGTCACACCGCCATAGTGACCGACCGCCAGACGCTCGCCCTTGTGATCGAAGGCGAGGCCACCAACAGTGCTTGGGTGATCGAGACTGTGGCGGTGACCACCGAAATCCCAAAGGTGGACGGTCTTGCCTACCGAACAGGCCATGCCACCGCCAGCCGCCACAGCGACGGCATCGACCCATTTCGAGCCGAAGCCTTCGATCTCCTCCATCTCGCCCGCGGCATCCGTCCGGACCAGCCGCCCGTCATCGCCGCCGGTCAGCACGAAGGCCCCTTTCGGATCGGCTGCAAGCGACAGGATCGCGCCCAGATGCGCGCGCCGCGCCAGCGGGTCGAAACCGGGCTGGAACAAGCGCAGTACACCATCGCCAAAGCCCGCCGCGACGGCATCGCCAAGCACAACCGCGCCTGAAGGCACGGCAGCGCAATCATACGCCGTCCCCGCCTTCTCAATCGCCGTCGGTTCCAGCGGATCGGCAAAACGCTCTCCCGGACTCATGCGGCTTTGCACGCTTCGAAACCTTCCTTCAGCGCCATGCCGTCCAGATTACGCCCGATGAACACCAGCCGTGAGCCGCGCGGTTTTCCTGCTGGCCAAGGGCCGAGAAAGTTGCCGTCCATCAGCATGTGTACACCCTGAATAACATAGCGCTCTGTCTCGCCCGCCATATCGAGGATGCCCTTGGAGCGCAGGATATCCTGCCCGCGGGTTTGTAGAAGCCGCCCGAACCACGCCTGGAACCTGTCGGGATCAAGGGGTACGTCGGACGTCAGCGAGACACTCTTTATATTATCGTCATGCTCGTGCTCGTGGCCGGTATCGAGGAAATCCGGTTCGAATTCCAGGACGCGCTTGAGATCGAAGGCGTTCTGACCCAGTACCTGATCCAATGGCGCTGCGCATTTTTCGGTACGGAAGATTCGTGCATAGGGGTTCATCACCCGGATGCGCGCCTCAACCTTTTCAAGCGCCGCCTGGTCCACCAGATCAATCTTGTTCAACAGAACGATATCGGCAAATGCAATCTGCTCCGCTGCCTCGTGGCTGTCGGTCAACTGGCCTTCCAGATGCCTTGCGTCCGCCACAGTAACAATCGCATCCAAACGGGTCAGGTCGGCCACGTCTTGATCGACATAGAAGGTCTGCGCCACCGGCGCCGGGTCGGCAAGGCCGGTCGTCTCGATCAGGATCGCGTCAAACTGGCCCTTGCGCTTCATCAATCCCGCGAGGATGCGGATCAGGTCGCCGCGAACGGTGCAGCAGATACAGCCGTTGTTCATCTCAAAGATTTCCTCGTCCGCATCGACGACAAGCTCGTTATCGATGCCTTCCTCTCCGAATTCATTGACGATGACGGCGTATTTCTTGCCATGCTCTTCGGTCAGGATACGGTTCAAGAGCGTGGTCTTGCCCGCGCCAAGAAAGCCGGTGAGGACGGTGACGGGGATCTGGTTGGTCATGGTATAGTCTCCTTATTTTGCGAGCGCATCCACAAGGGTGGTCGCGTTGTGGTGCATCATTTCCAAGTAGGTAGCTGCAGGGCCATCGGGGCCGCACAGGGTGTCGGAGTAGAGCGTGCCGCCGACACGTGCCCCGGTTTCCGCCGCAATCTGTTCGACAAGGCGGCTGTCCGTGATGTTTTCGACGAACACCGCCGATGCCTTGCTTTCTGTGCTCATGCCTTCGGGGGCGTGGAAGGTCAGGCCATGGGCGTCAGCGAAGTGATCGTCGCAGATCGTCACAATGCCGCCCACGTGCGGCGTGCTCGCGGGAGGCGCAAACCATGCGTTGAGTGTCTCAATCCCATGCACCAAGCCACTTGATACAAGACAGTGGAGCGCGTGATAGACTGTCATCGGCGCAATTCGGGGCCTTTCCGGGGGCATCTTATCCATGATCTCATAAGCAGAAAGCGGCCGGTTCGCCGCTTGAACCAGACCAGAAACCGTGGCGTCGTTGACTGAAAGCCCCTCAGTTCGCATGTTACGTGTCCTCAACACCGAAGTTCATATTGTTTCTATAAGTTATGAGATAACATAACTATCAATTATCGAGGTGTCCATTCCCGTTCTGCTCTGGTGTGACATCAAGCACGCCTCACCATGAGCCAGAGAAAGAACAGCCCGCCCGTCGCACCGGTGACAATACCGATCGGCAGGTCCTCAGGGGCCATGACCACGCGCGCGCCAGCGTCCGCCCAAATCAGAAAGACGGCACCTGCAAGGGCAGAGCCAGGCAGAACGCGGGCGTTATCCCCGCCCGCCACCATGCGCACCAGATGCGGCATCATCAGCCCCACGAACCCGATGATCCCCGAAAACGCTACCATGACCCCCGTAATGAGCGCCACGACAGTGAAAACCGCCAACCGAAAGCGCCCAACCGCAATCCCGAGTGTGGCCGCAGTCTCGTCTCCCAGGCTCATCGCGTTCAGTGCCCCAGTGCGCGACCAGAGCCAGAGTGCACAGGGCACCAGCACCGCGACAGGAAAAACCAAATGGGACCATTGCGCGAGGCCGAGCCCTCCCAGCATCCAGAAGACCACTGTGTGGGTCGCGCGTGGGTCGCCCAAAAAGATCAAGATGTTCGCCCCCGCCATGACGACAAAACTGACTGCGACGCCCGCCAGCACCAGACGATCCGCACTGGTTGCGCGGGCCAGATGCGCCACACCCAACACCAGCGCCGTTGCCATCAACGCACCACCGAACGCCATCAACGGAACTGTCAGCAAGCCAAGAAACATGCCGGTATGCAGCAGGGCGGCGATCGCACCGAACGCACCGCCCGACGAAATGCCCAGCAGATGCGGGTCAGCCAGCATATTGCGCGTGACCGCCTGAAGGGCCGCACCACACAGGCCAAGCCCGGCTCCGACGAGCCCGGCAAGGATTACGCGGGGCAGTCTAATGTCCCAGACGATGCTGGCCCTTCCCACGCTCCAGTCAGGCGTTACGATGCCAGGAATGGCACGGTCGAGCGCCACCCCCCAGACCGTACCGAGGGGAACCGCCACAGCGCCGACCGAAACGGCGACGATCACAGACAGGCCGACGAGAGCCAGCGCGGAACCAACGGCACCAAGCCGCCACGCGATCCGGCGAGGTGATCCGACAACTGTAACAAAACTCATCCACCGATGTCCGCAAAGCCCGCAACCAACGTCTCAACGGCAGCGATATTGCGGGGTCCGGGTGTTGCCTCAACGTATTCCAGCACGACGAAGCGGTTGTTCCTGACCGCATCGATCCCGGCGAATGCCTCATTCTCGCGCATGAACGCGATCTTCTGCTCCGACGTCACGTCGCCGTAGTTCACGATCACGATCACCTCGGGGTTGCGCTCCACGATCACTTCCCAACCCACGACAGCCCAGCTCTTCTCCATATCCGCCATGATGTTTACGCCGCCTGCAGCCTCGATCAGGGCAGTCGGCATCGCATAACGACCCGCCGTGAAGGGCGCATCTTCGCCGCTGTCATAGATGAATATCCGCAGGGGATTGGCCCGGTCGACGCCCGCCGTCACCTCAGCCAATTGCGCGCGATAGCCCTCGATCAACATCTCAGCCCGGTCACTGACGCCAAAGATCATGCCGAGATTGAGGATATCCTGGTACATTGTTTCCATGCTGGCTTCGGGCACGGACATGATGTGCGCGCAGCTTTCGCTCAGCTCGTACACGGCGATCCCGAATGGGGCGAGTGTGTCGGGTGTGACCTCACCGCCAACCCTCATTCCGTAGTTCCATCCGGCGAAGAAGAAGTCTGGTTCGGCGCCAACAAGTACCTCTTTGGAGGGGTATCTCTCGGACAGCTCCGGGAGTTCGGCTAATCCGTCGCGCATTTCCGTGTCCAGCGTCTCCCAGCCAGAAATGCCGGTGTAGCCGATCATTCGGTCGTGCAGACCTAGGGTCAGCATCATCTCGGTGAGGTTCACATCGTTGGAAATCGCACGTTCTGGTGCCGCGTCAAAGGTCACGTCGCGGTCACAGCTTTGCACCGTAACGGGGAAAGCGGCGGCGACAGTTGCAGAAAACAGCAGGGCGGCAATGCTCAATCGTATCATATTGGTCCTCGTTCAGGGGTTCAGGTGGAAAGCGAAGCGCGGAGCGGGACCGGAGCGGTCTACCTCGGCGCGGATATCGAAAGCGGTGGCCAGATAGGCCTCGGTCAGCGCCTCAGCGGGCGGGCCGTCACACAGAATGCGTCCGTCGTGCAGCACGATCACCCGGTCGGCGAATTGTGCGGCAAGGGTCAGATCATGGAGCGTGGCGATCACGGTCAGACCAAGGCCGCGCAGAAGGGCCAGCAGTTCAAGCTGATGGCGGATATCGAGATGGTTTGTCGGCTCATCCAGCACAATGACGCGCGGTTCCTGTACGAGGGCGCGCGCCACCATGACCCGCTGCCGCTCGCCCCCCGACAGGGTGCCAAAGGGGCGGTCCGCCATTGCGATCAGGTCCATCCGAGCCAGTGCCTGCGCGACGATCTCGCCATCGCATGCGCCGGGGCCAGCGCCCCAGCCCTGCCTGTGCGGCAGCCGTCCCAGCGAAGCGATCTGGCGCGGGGTCAATGCGAAATCCGTCGGCTGCTCCTGCAATACTGTCGCAACGATCCGTGCAACCTCGGGCGGGCGCATCTGCCAGATGTCCCGTCCAGCCAGCATGACCTTGCCCTGTCGCGGTGCCTGAAACCGGTAGATGAGACGCAGAAGCGATGATTTCCCCGCCCCGTTCGCGCCGCAGATCGCAAGGACCTGCCCGGTCGGAACGGAAATCGAGATGTCACGCAGGATATCGTGTAGAACGTCAACCACCTTGTCCGCGCGCGACAACCATCTTGGCCGGTTTTCAGGCCGCTGAGGTTGGCGTGTCGTTCAATGTTTCTGGTTAGGTTTCTCCTTCGTTTTGTTTG
>Ga0222648_1001088_pt1 | contig 10804 bp, 10 predicted proteins | sample AntAcemetagen335_FD_181021 | JGI IMG/M metagenome (GOLD analysis project Ga0222648, IMG submission 181021) | Saline water microbial communities from Ace Lake, Antarctica - #335 | ecosystem: Environmental > Aquatic > Non-marine Saline and Alkaline > Saline | place: Antarctica: Ace Lake... | reverse complement strand
GTCTGGTCTATGAGATGGCGATGTACAAAGGCTACGGCAAGTCGATGCTGGACATCACCACTTTCTACGGTGCGAAGGTCTGGAAAGGCGATTTTGTCGCCACGCTGCAAGGCTAATTTTTGCAGAGGGGCGGGCTTCGGTTCGCCCCTTCACAAAGGTTATTCTGACAAACAAGGGGCGCTGCAATGGCACTTGATACCACCATCGGCGGCGTGACCGCTGACAGCTACGGCACGCTTGCGGGTTATGATTCCTATGCAATTGACCAGGGCTTTACTTTAGAAGCGACAGAAGCGTCGAACGAGATAAACTTGCGCAAGGCGGCAAAATTTCTTGATCGCAAGTATATGTTTATCGGCTCGCAGCAATATCAGTTTCAACAACTAGCATGGCCGCGCTTGGTTAATGACCTTGTAAACGACTGGCCGGTAAATCCTGACTCAATTCCGCAAAAGATTATTTATGCGCAGTTTGAAGTGGCATACATTTTGCAGGGCGGCATTGAGCCGTTTGCAACGATTGTGAACAGCAGCACAAGCGAAAGCATCAAGGTCGGTCCAATCACAATTGACAGCGAGACATTGCCGACTGGCAAGCCCCGCATTGTTGCAGTTGATGGCCTGTTGCTTGGTTACATCCGGGGCGGTCCCGGCATGGTCAGCATGAGGCGCGGCTAATGGCTAGCATTGCAAGACAAGTCACAGCGGCGTTTGCCAAGCTGGCAGCTAAACAGCCGGACGTCATACAGACGGGCACCATTCAGCAACCGACGCCACAGGCTTATGGCGGCGGGCCTACAGATCCAACAGGCGGCCGGTCGGGCGTTACACCTGCGCCGGTGTCTGTGCGCATGGCGGTCTTTGAAGTGGCGGAACGGCGCATCGACGGCACCAACATTCAAGCGGGTGATTATCAAGTAATTGTAGAGCCTGCATCAATCGAGGTCACGCTTAACGACAAAGTAATTTGCGACCGTGGCACACTGACAATCAAAATTCTTGGGCGCGTGGCATCGGGTGGGCAGACCGCGCTTTATGACATGGTGTGTCGTGGGTAGCTTTGAGGACGACATAAACAAGTTTCAGCGCAAGACGGCTGACAAGATGGATCGGGCTGTCCGCAAGGTATCTCTGGAAATATTGAGCAGCGTTGTTTTTAAAAGCCCTGTTGATACGGGGCGCTTTCGTTCAAATTGGCAGGTCTCTATTGGTTCCGTTCCATCTGGAACTGTTGCCTATCAAGGCACAGAAACCATTGGGGAGCGGGCGGGCAAAAAGGGGCCAGTTTATGAGGCAACCGTTGCCAAATCCAAGGGCACGGCAGACTCGGCAAGGGCTGGTGATGTCATTTATATTGCTAACAACCTGCCCTATGCGGTGCGGCTGGAAGAGGGATATAGCGGTCAAGCCCCTGCTGGAATGGTCACGCTAACGGTTCAAGAGTTTGCATCAACGGTGAAAAGAATTGGCGCGGAGATTGGCAAACAATGAGTGACATCGACAGCAATATCACGCAGGCGCTAAATGTGCAGGCCGAGGTTATGATTGCCGGGCTTGGTTACACGGCGATATGGCCGCGCAAGGGCGGCAACAAGCCCGCAGGCGAACACGTGACCATACAGCACTTGCGAAACGATGACGTCCCGCTGGGCTTGTCGGATCAGGTTTACACGCGCCAAGGCTTTTTGATTGTGACCTTGGTTGCCCCGCTGGACGGTTACGACATTGTCACCCGCAAGCAGGCCGGTGCAATTTCTGATTATTTCACGCGGGCGCAAATTCTGGAAGCCAACGGGACAAAGGTCACAATCGTTGGCACCACCATTCGCAGCGGTCGCGAAGAGGGGCAGCGTTGGGAAACACCCATTTACATAGAGTATCGGAGCCTATCGTGAAAAAGTAATACACACCAAGAATTACAAATGACGCAGTGACGGACAAACCGCAGGCGGCACGCTATCCAATGGGCTTGCGCCTAAATGTTTCTGTCGGTGGGGTGGTTGTTATCATCCATCCTCCTTCAGTTTTGCAGGGCTTTAAAGACGGGTCAGATTGGCGCGTTCCGGTGCGCGCGGAATACGAAGCCTCTGCATGAGTGCCTTGCTTGCTGGGCTGGCCGATGGCCAAAAGCAGGCGCAAAACTTAACTGTGGCCAAGGCCACACAGCCGAAAGGGCAAAGAAATGAGCACGTCGTATATTGGCTCGAAGGTCTCAATGGTCGCGGGTTCTCCTGCAACTTTTAATGAGGCCGGATACAAAGCACAGGTTCACGTCGAAATCAAAGGCATCGTCGATGTTGGCGAAGTCGGTGACACGCAAAACGACATCACAATTGATACGTTGATCGGGCGCGTTGAGCATGTGAACGGTTCGTCTGATCTGGGCGAAATTGCTGTCAGCTACGGCTTTATCAGTGATGACGCGGGCCAGATTCTAGTCCGTGCATCCGCTGGCACCAACACCGCGCAGTCGTTCAAGATCGAAGACGCTGACGGCAAGTTGGCGTTCTTTATGGGCGTTGTCGCAAACGTCCGCGACCGGGCGCGTTCGTCTTCTGAATACAAGGGCGAAACCTTTGTGATCCGTGGCAACAGCGCAGTTGTTCGCGGAACCGTCACAGCGTAATCTGTCGAGCGACAGTAGGGCAGGGGCGGCTTGTGGCTTGTCGTCCCTGCCCATTAAGCCACACAAGCCACATAGGATAGACAAGTGGACTTCACCAAATTTGACAGCCGCGCAGCCGCAGAACAGGGCCGCGACCTTCACCTGCAAAACCCAGCAACGGCAGAGCCAATCTTTGACGGCGACAAGCCTTGCATCGTGGTTGTTCGTGGAACTGAAAGCCGTGAGGCGCAGGCAGCGCTTGCCAAAATCCGCAAGTTGAAAATGGCGCAGGATAAAAAAGACGGCAAAGACAGCGGCGATGACGAAGCATCCCTAGAGGATATGCACCAGCGCCTTGTTGAGACAGCAATCCCGCTTGTGATCGGGTTTAAGAATATCAATCGCGGCGACAAGCCTGCAAAGGCACCAGCGGACGTAGAATGGTTCCTAAACTTGCAGCTAATCAACGGCGTTGAGGGCGAGCGTTCGTTTGTTGAGCAGGTCGCTAATCACGCCACAAAGCGTTCCAATTTTTTGGGAAACGCCTAAGTCAGCTTGAACTTGCGGCGGCACAGATCGGGCATCTTAATAGCAAGCCCGATCACTGGACCGAAACCCGCGTTGAAAAGCTGATCGCGCAAAAGCGGCAGGTGCCTATGGTGCCTGTCAATGAAGGCCAGTATTTGCTTGATGCGCTTTTTGAAGTTGGACCCAGCGCAACGGCTGGCATGGGCGCGGAAATTCCTGTATCATGGTCTGAAGTTTGGGCATATGCCCAGGCTACGCAAAACCTGTCGGACCCGTGGGAATTTCGTGGTATTATGCAAATGTCGAAAGCGTTTGTAAAAGCTCGGCGAGATGGTGAAAGCGTGTTTGCAATTCCGCCAATTGAGCAAGTGATCAATGACTGACATTGAACCTTGGGAGGCCAAGCTCTTGCGCAAAATGTCAGAGGCGTTTGTCTCTGGCATGAACGAAGGCACAAGCCCGTTTTCAATACCGCCAGCCGACCGCAAGTCTGCACAATAAACGGACCTCCCTGACCGGTGGGCCGCAAATATTTCAAGGATTAAAACATGGCAGACTTTGCAAACCTTGTCGTTGGTCTTGACACCTCTGCTCTAAAGCGTGGCGAGCGTGACATTCAGAGCTTTGGCGGGTCCGCTAAGAAAAGTTTTAATGCTGTCGCATTGGCAGCAGGCGCTGCGCTGGGGGCTTTTGTTTCGCTTGGCAGCGCGGTGCGCATCATTGCTGATTTTGAATCAAGCATTTCCCGGCTTGGAGCTGTAAGCCGCGCCACGGGTTCAGAGCTTAAATCCCTGCGCGACATTGCAAAAGAGCTTGGATCAACAACAGAGTTCAGCGCAAGCCAAGCCGCAGACGGCCTTAACTTTTTGGCCATGGCCGGGTTCAATGCAGCGGAGGCCATGGCGGCAATTCCGGCTGTTTTAGATTTGGCAACGGCGTCACAAATGGGCCTGGCTGAAGCGGCTGACACCGCCTCAAACATCATGTCGGGGTTTGGAATTTCTGCCAACAACGCTGCGCAAGTTGCCGACGTTCTGGCCGCCGCGTCTACAAGGGCAAACACAACTGTCGGGCAGCTTGGGTCTGCAATGTCTACCGTTGCCCCTATTGCAAAAGCACTTGACATGAGTCTTTCCGACACGGCAGCCGCTATTGGCGTTTTGTCCGATGCCGGTATTCAAGGCGAGCGCGCAGGAACCGCCTTGCGTGGCGTTTTGGCGTCATTGGCTGGACCTACTTCAGAGGCTGAAAAGGTGCTCAAGGGCCTTGGCCTCACGCTTTCTGATGTAGACCCTGCCGCAAACGATCTTAGCGTTGTGATGGCACGACTAGGCGCGGCAGGACTTTCCACAGCGGACGCAATGACGTTGTTCGGACGCGAAGCAGCTTCCGGTGCTTTGGTTCTTATTGACGGGGCCAATCGCGTTGGCGAGTTTGGTGACGAACTTGACCGCGTAGACGGTGCGGCAAAGACAATGGCTGCAACCATGCGCGACAACTTGGGCGGCGATTTAAAAGGCGTAATTTCTGCGGCAGAAGGCCTGGCAATTGCATTAGGCGACGCTGGCTTGACAGCTGTAATTCGCGCTGTTGTCCAATCCATAACAGGACTAGTTCGCGGTCTAACCGCTGTTGCAGAAAATGCAAAAATTCTAGGCGTTGTAATTTTGACTCTTGCCGCCACGCAAATCCCAGCGCTGGTTACGGGCTTTGTCGCGCTGACTGCAGGCATGACTGCAACAGGCATTGCTACAACTATATTCACGTCCATAGTCACAGCGGCGCGGATTGCTCTTATCGCACTTGGAGGGCCGCTGGGTCTTGTCTATGGCATATTGGGCGCGGGCGCTACGGCGTGGGTTCTATGGGGTGATAACGCAAAAGAAGGCGAAACAGCGGCTTATGACGCGGCGCTTGGGACTAAAGAATTAAATTCGGCACTTCGAAAGTTTTCGCAAGATGTAACACCCGCAGCGGCGGCTTCTGCCATTGATATGGCAAACTCGAACCACGAACTTGCAAAGTCTGCTTTTGATGCGGCACGCGGAGAACTGGCAAAAGCGCGAGCTGTTGCAACAGCCGGAAATGCCTTGCTTGACGCAAATCCATTAACTGCAGGCGGGGATTCTGGATACTCAATTGCAATGGCTCAAAATGCGGCAACCGCATTGGCGCAAGTCTCAGAAGCCGAGCGCCAATTGGCATTGGCTGAAGGTGAACGAAAGCGAGCGGTAACAATGGTTACTGGCGCACTTTCTGAGCAAATGACGCAAACGATTGCAACAACATCTGCAAATAGCAAATTGGAAATTAGTCTTGACGCTAGCGTGTCGGGGCTTTCCAATGTTAGCGCTGGAGCTGTCGCCGCAGCAAGCTCAATTGAGGAGTTGACCCCAGCACTGACAGACGCAGAGAAAGCAGCGCAAAGCTACGCTAGCACCATGCAGGGGTTTGTCGTGGATGGCATCGGAAAGGCCGTGGACAACATGGTTGACGGCTTTACTGGCGGCTTGAAGTCGATCAAGGATATATTTGTTTCCACGATAAAGCAGATGATTGCCTTTGCGATCAAGAACAAGATCATGCTGTCGCTGGGCATGGGCGGAAGCGCGATGGGAACTGCGGCATCTGCGGCCACTGGCGGCGCTGGTATGCTTGGCAGTATAGGTTCCTTCGCAGGAAGCATTGGTACCGGCGCATCGGTCACAATGAATGGATTAATGACTGGTGGCGGCTTTAGTCCGATGATGGGTGCTATTAGAGGCGGGCTTGGGGCCGGTGGCGCGGCAGGCATTGGCACGGCTATCGGCGCAGCGCTTCCCGTGATTGGCGCTGTCGTTGCTGGACTGACCTTGCTTTCGTCTATCGGTGCCAAGCGTGCAGCCAAGCGACTTGAGGCGGCAACTAATGCCAACAATGCTGCGCTGGAAAATGTTGAGAAAGAGCATAACGCGCGCGTTTTGGAAATGACGACACGGCTGCAAGCCAATGCAGATGCTACGCAAGCCCTGATCCAGTCGTTGCAAACGCTGGCCGAGATGGAACAAGAGCGCGAACAGGCCGCGCGGGCAATCCTTAATGAGCGTGCCAACCTTGAAATTGAATTGCTGCGCCTGCAAAACGACACGGTTGCTTTGCGCGAGCGTGAGATTGCCGCGACAGAGCCGGTCAACCGCCAGCTTCGCCGCTTTATCTTGGCAATGGGTGATGCGGCAGAAGCGATCGAGGCACAGCGTCGTGCCGTTGAAGGGCTGGCAAGCGCAGGTCGGGGTATTGTTGAATTTGTGCGGGGCATAACTGGTCAGGCACAGCTTTCGTTCCGTCAGGACTTGGCGCTAGCGCAGGGCGGCGATGTGGGGGCCTCTGGACGTATCACTGAGTCAGCACAGGGCGCGATTGACCAAGCTCGCTCACAGGCCCGCACGGGGCTTGAGGTGGACCGTTTTATTGCGCAAACTGCAACAAGCCTGTTGGCATTGCCCGCAGTGGCAACATTTGAGGAAATGCAGATTGATCTGCTTGATGAAATCAGCAGCGGCATTGGCGATCTGACAAAGCTGCAAAGCGACACGCAGCAAAAGATGATGCGAGCAATTAATGATGGGTTCTTTACCATCGACAGCAACCTTGATGGCAAGCTGACGTTTGCAGAGTTGCAGCGCGGGCTGGGAGATATTGCAACCGATCAAGAATTGCGTGCAATATTTGGTTTGCTAGACAAAAACCAAGACGGCGTTATTGACCAATTTGAAAAAATTATTAGCGGGCAAGACGTAAACAACAATAGTCTCGCATCCGTAATTAAAAATGGTTTTGGTCTGCTTGATACAAACCTTGACGGCAAATTGACGTTTGACGAACTGAAGCGCGGGCTGGGGCATATTGCAACCGATAAAGAATTGCGTGCAATATTTGGTTTGGTAGACAAAAACCAAGACAGCGTTATTGACCAATTTGAAAAAATTATTAGCGGGCAAGACGTAAATAACAATAGTCTTGCATCCGTAATCAAAAATGGTTTTGGTCTTCTAGATAGCAACCTTGATGGCAAATTGACGTTTGCAGAGTTGCAGCGCGGGCTGGGGCATATTGCTACTGATGCTCAACTGCGATCTGTGTTTAACGCTGTTGACGCCAACGGCAGCGGCACGATTGACCGGCTGGAAAGCCTCGGCGGTTCAAACGAAAACATCGACGAAAACACGCTGTTTGCGGCGCGGGAGGCGCTGAACCAGCTTTCAGAACTGAAGCTGATCGCAGGCGAGACGGCCAACAACACACGGCGTGTTATGAATTTGACGACGGCAATTCAAGATTTAATTTTGTCTCAAAGGTTATCAGCCCAATCGCAAATCTCCAGTTTGGAGGCGCAAAGGGCTGCGGCTCAGAAAACACTGACAAACGCGCAGAATGCCATATCAGGCACCCCTAGCACAGTCGTCTTGCAGTCTCGCAAAAAGGGATTTTTGGGCATTGGGAGTCGTCCAGAAATCCGAGGCGCAAATCCCACATTCATTGCGCTTGAAGCGGACATCCGCCGCGCGCAGGAAGAACTGGCATATTTGGATGCACAGCTTAATTCCGTCCCTAAGTTTGCCGCCGGCGGCTCTCACATGGGCGGTGCGCGCATCGTGGGTGAGCGCGGTCCAGAACTTGAGTTCACGGGGCCAAGCCAAATTCACAGCAATGCAAACACAATGCAGATGCTTTCGAACGCGCCTGTTGTGTCTGAGTTGAAAGAACTGCGGCGCGAAATGACTGCCATGCGCGATGAGCAGCGCCAGCTTGGCATCCAGACTGCCCGTAACACAGATAGAACTTACCGCGTTCTGCGCGAGTTTGATGTAATTGGCCTGCCACCGGAGCGCCCAGCATGAGAGTTATTGACCCAATCGAAATGACGGATGCGATCCTCACATCCAGCACGGTGCCAGAAAATGACTTCGACTTGTGGGATGTTGGCACTGCATACGTTACTGGCGACAAGGTTATCGTTCTTAGCACGCACCGCATTTATGAAGCGCTGCAAAACAGCACAGGCACCAATCCGACAACGGACGACGAAACAACTTGGCTGGACATTGGGGCCACCAATCGCTGGCGCGTTTTTGATGGATCAATCGAAGGGCAGACCACGCAGGCCACGTCAATTGAATACGTTTTTACGGTTGACGGCAACTACGGCGGCTTGGCGTTGCTAAACCTAATCGGATCTGCGTTCACTGTTGACATCACAGACGTTGTGGATGGTGCCTTGCCAACAATCACGGTTCCACTTTCTGATTCGTCTGGCGTAATTGATTGGTTCACTTATTTCTACGCACCAGTCGTTCAGCGCCGAGAGGTTATTCTTTCTGACCTGCCAATTTATAATGGGGCAATCGTTACTGTTGAATTGACAGGCAGTGGTACAGTAGCGATCGGGGAGATTGTCCTTGGCGTTGACAATTCATTGGGCAAATCAACCACTGGCACATCGCTTGGGATTGAGGACTTTAGCACAAAAAGCAAGGACGAGTTTGGCCGCACGTTTATTCTTGAGCGCGCGTTTGCAAATACAGTCAGCTTTGAGTTTGCGTTTCCAACTGCTACATCGCGCAGGGTTCGTCGCATCCTTAGCGATCTGCGCGCCAAGCCCGCTGTTTATTACACCAACGAAGAACAGATTGACTTCGGCGGCACGGTCTATGGTTTTCCAAGAGATTTTCGTATAAACTTGCAAACGCCAACCATTGCGTTTGCCACACTTGAAATCGAGGGCTTGACATGAGCATCACACAGCTACCACCAGCGCCAAGTAGGACGGATCCGGCTACGTTTTCAACGCGCGCTGATACGTTCGTGGCTGCGTTGCCCACCTTTGTGACAGAAGCAAACGCAACAGCCGCAAATGTAACTGCAAAAGAAAACCAAAGTGAAGCAAGCGCGGCGGCAGCGGCAAGCAGCGAGGCAGCAGCAGCGGCAAGCGAAAACCAGGCCCTTGAGTATCGCAATGAAGCGGTGGCGGCTTCTGGGGCAGTGCTGTGGGTCGCTGGGACATCATACGCGATTGGCGATGGTGTTGTTTCCCCGACTAACTTCAAATCCTATCGCGACAAAGTTGGAGGGGTTAGCAACACGGACCCTGCCAATGATTCAGCTCGCTGGTTAATCCTTGAGGTTTCGCGGCTAGAAGCAATCGCAACCACCAAAGCTGTCACAGCCGTAGATGTGTTTGTTTACGACACCAGCAAGGACTCAGACGGTGGGGCATGGCGTAAGCGGTGCCAGCATACGAGCTGGTATAACGAGCCGCTCAACACCGCCACGCGCGGGGCGCGGCGGGAGTTTCCGGCGGTCGCGGTGATCGTGGCGGAGGCAGCAAAGATCACGATCTATGACGCTGACAATCTTGCGTTGCCTATGTGGATGGCATTTAATCCGGTCGGTGCTGGCTTTGATAGCATTATTGGCGGTGTAGCGAGTGGGCAACTAAAAGCTATTAGTGTGCTGAACGGCATGATGATGGTCGTCGGGGCGCCGACTGGCGACACCCAAGGGATCGACTTCATCAGCGATCGAGGCGCGCGTCTTCTGAATGGCTCCTCGCGCGGGGTTTTTAACGGCAATGTTGCTAGTCGTAACGCACGCTTGGGTCACACCTACGGGTCAAGCTGGCTGGCCGATAGCGCACCGGTTAGCCGAGCCGTGAACGACGTTGCCATGACCGTCCTCCCCAACGCACCCATCGACGCTGCGACTGGTCTGCCCGTGCCGACTATTGCAGTGGCGACTGCGGGTGGCGTTAGTGTTATCAATAATGATGGGACTGTTGCTGACAGCACGCAGACAGTTGCCATGCTCAAGGGTTGGTTAGGAGATAACAATCGTTTGTTCTACAGCGATGACTCGTCAGACCAAGTGTATTACACAGATACTTATGCAGCCGATGGGTTTAACAGTGGCGGGGCTCACTATGATACAGATGCGGCACCATACACATTAGCTGGCAATGTTGTTGCAGGTGTTAACGGGGCATTTGGGCATGCTGACGGTGTAACTTTCCTTCACGAAAACCCAACAACACCAGCAAACGGCATGGTCGCCTACACCACCTCCACCTACAACACAGGTTGGATGACCGGCGACATCAAGGGTGCATTCCTGTCCGACACCGACAACACCGATCTGGTTGGAGGAACTGATGCTGACCGCAGCGTTAATGCTAATCCGCTCACTGTGAATGGGACGATCACCCGCACACCTGTAGCAACTGGCGCAGAGCTGATCGCCTACAGCGGCTTCTCCGAGACCAACTATCTTGAGGGAACAGACGCGACCTATGGGGACACGCTTTATGCCTTGGGCTGGGTCCAGACCGATGGCCGCTGGGAGTTCAAGCACGGGGTCGTCAGCGCAGCGCCCATCGATGGGCTGACGATCACGGGCACGACCCTCAAGATCGCCGGGACGAAGCCGAAGGCGCTGGTGCGCGTCACCGCGACCACACCGTCCACCGCCCAACTCGCCAAAATCTATGAAGACGAGCGGTTCCTGTTCCAAGAGAACGCCGCCTGCACGCTCTACGGCGCGTCGGACGCGGTAACTGCCCTTGCGCACGATCCGGACACAGGGCTTCTGCACGTCGGCACCTCGGCAGGACGTTCAGTCTTCCAAGGTCTGCGTCGGGTAT
>Ga0222648_1001076_pt1 | contig 10855 bp, 5 predicted proteins | sample AntAcemetagen335_FD_181021 | JGI IMG/M metagenome (GOLD analysis project Ga0222648, IMG submission 181021) | Saline water microbial communities from Ace Lake, Antarctica - #335 | ecosystem: Environmental > Aquatic > Non-marine Saline and Alkaline > Saline | place: Antarctica: Ace Lake | collected... | reverse complement strand
CCACTACGGCAACAACGATAATCACTCGTCGAGGCGCGTCGGCTGTGTGCCATCGTATGTCGCGTCGCTGAACACGCGCAGCAACGTCGGGCAGCCCCGCGCGCCAGTACTGCGTCGAGTTTAGACCCAAGCGCTTTGCGCACGTGTGTATACCGCGCTCCCGGACGCGATGGCGAGAAATTTGAGAGACGACGCGTCGGATTTTTCCGCGATGCTTCTTCTCGAGGCGGACCTCACTTCCTTGTCCCTCGCGGCATCCAAAGCCACGGGCGGCGTGTTCGGAGGCTTGTTTTCCACCACCTCGGGGCCGTTGGACCCTGATGTTGTACACGCCGCGGAAACCGCGCTTGTCGCGCTGAAAGGACAGCACAGGTCCATTACATCTGACCCGAACTTCACAAAAGCGTCGGATGTGCGCGAAAAGGCGTTCGTCGCGGCGCTAAGCGCGTGCGATTCGAAACACGCGCACGTCGTGCTTTGCGGCTTGCAGTGCGCGCATGGGCTGGTGCTGACAATGACGGTGTCGGTTGGAAATCTCACAGCGCTGGCGGAGTGTATGGGCAAGCAGACTGAAACAACCGCGCGGGACGACGGCGACGACAAAACCGCACGCGACGCGCTGGTGCGCCGCGCGCAGATTCTGCTCGCAATAGCGGAGCGCGCGCCGTGCTTCGGTGTGCGTAAACAGTCAGAGGGTGTTGGTACTGGTACGGATGGTATTGATACCGGTACTGATGGTACTGCTACTGTTACTGATGCTTCTCAGTACTTACGTTTCGCGATGCGCCTCGCAAACGCGTGTTTCGCGTTGGTGCTCGCCGCGTACGCGACGCGCGATGGTTCAAGCGACCGACAAAACAACGGAACCGTCGTCGCCGCTGAAGCCGCCGCGTTTCGAGTCGTGGAGTTGATTTTTGTGTCTGGCGCGGTGGAGGCTGCGATAGACGACAGGGCGTCAAATACGTTTGATGCGGGTGATACTGACCGTACCGCGGACGGCACGAACGATGCGGGTGATACTGATAGTACTACGAACTCCGATTCCAACCTTTTTTCTGCGTTTCCCAAAACGCAAGTCGCCCTGGCTTTGTTCCGAAAGCTTTGCGACGTGTGTAAGGGTTCAAAAAGCACTCCGCACGACGCATCGACGTCAGATACCTTCACCGCGCACGTCTCGACGCGGTTCGCCTTCGACGCCCTGGCCTCTGCGCTTGTCGCGCCTGATGACCAGAACGTGTTCCGCGCGTTTTCGCGAAACCGAACCGGAGTTGAGTCGATTAAAAGAAATCTCGTCACCGCGTTGGTGTCCAGCGTGTTTTCCACGGCGGGGCCGCCTGGCGCGAGTTCCAAGCGCGGCGGCACCATGTCGCCGTCCAAAATTTTGCGGGCAAACAGCAACGAGTGGTACTCGGTTGACGAGTCTTTGGAAAAAATCGCAGAGGGAAGGTCGGCGATAAAGTGCGCCGGGGCGTTTTTGAAATTCGCGCGCGCGAGACGCGGAGAAGGAAACACGAAAGAAAGGAGTGCTACCGATGCTACTGGTGCTACGACGAAAAAAGAAGTCCCTCGGAACACGCCTGGAGAATTTTCCGGGTCGAGCTCGTCCAGCTTTTTCTCCTGGATCACGTCGCCGTCGAAGGGCGCCGCGGTGTGGGACGAGTCACAACGGGACGACGAGGCTGTTGATGCGAGCGATTTTGATACGCGCGACACGAACAAGTCGGATACTACAAGCGATACTCCAAACGACACCTTCGCTGCGGAGCGCTTTCTCTTCCTAGGGTCCTTCGCGTCTTCCCTGGAAAGCGAAATGGCGCCGTGGCGAAGAAGCGCTGCGCTGGACGTGCTTCGCGGTAAGTATTTCCCAATCACCACATTCCGCCGACTGATTGCCCATACAAGACTGACACTTTTATTTTTACAATCAGGGGTCGCAATGGACCCGCGCGCGTTGCGGGACGCGTACGGGCACGCTTCGAATTTACCAGGGCACACCAACAACGCGTTTCAAGACGTGACTCGAATACTCGCGCGCGTCGCGCGGGCGGGCGTCTCTGTTGAGGAAATTTACGATGACGACGACGACGCCGGCGTCGTTTCCGTGCCGAGCCGCGTCGCGTGCGCTTTCCGAGACGCCGCGTTCGGCTCGCGAGGCGCGAGTTCACACGCACGCGGCCCGGTGGATGACCAAGACGACACCGGGCAAATCGCGCACGCCGTGTTCCTGGCGTTGGACGGAGTGCTGGCGATTTGTTTCTCGCTAGAAACCTTGGTTTTGGTTGCGACGCGAACGCGGGACGAACGCGAACTGCGGGTAGCGAGGGACATGCTTTGCGAAACCTGGGTCGTACTGCAGTCGACTTTGTGCACGGCATTTCAAAAGGTGCCAGGCGAAGCCGCGACCCTGGAGCTGTGCCGAGGGTACCAAGCCCTGACCAGAGCCTGCGCGGCGTGCGGAATAGAGGAAGCGAAAGACGCGTGTTTCGTTTCGTTGTGTGCCTTCGCGACCGCCGGGTTGGGTCAGGTTGCGTGCGATGGAAACTTCCCGTCGGGGTCGAATTTCGGTGGTTCAAAAACCGATACGGCTTTTTCCGATTCCGTGCGTAAAAGCACGCACGCGTTTCGCGCGTTGTTAAACGTAGCGCAGGCGCTCATAATGACCCTGGGGCACCGCGGGTGGTTCTCGGTGCTTGAAACCACTCGGCGGCTGGAGGCGTGTGTTTCCGAAACCGACGACGCTCGAGAGGAACGGCACCCGGCGCGCAAAACTGACCAAATAATTCTGGAAACCCTCCTCGCGTCGAGCGCGCGTTTGTTCGCCGCGTCCGCGGACCTCGGGTTCTCGGAATCCATGGACGCGTTGGAGGCGTGTAGGGGCAGCAGTTGCCGCGAGCTTGACGATTTCAGGCGTGAGGTTGATGACTGGGAAAGAACGCACGATCAATTTGCGTCTAAGTCGGTGTTGAGGACTGGGAGTGATTCGCAACAATCGAAATCGAACTCGATCAACAAAACGAAAAAACTCACCGCGCTGACCCGGTTCGTCGACGCCGTCGTCGTTCGGGTCGCCGGAACTTCCGACGCTTACGCTGCGCCGTTTTGGGCCACCCTGGAGCAGCACTTCGAGGACGTGCTCGATAACGAGAAGAACCACTCAATCGCATCGATGGTGTGCGCGCAACTCAATCGGGGTGTGGTTTTGGGGCTGGAAGGTTTGCCGGGGGATGGCGGTGTGCAAAGCGCGGACGAACCGACGAATGCGAATCCGTCTCAAGCCTCTCAACAAAAGGATTTTGCATCCGCAAAATGCTCACTCGCGAACCGTTTGTCCGTTTCGCGACTCCTCGCGCCATTGGTTCGAACCGCGAAGCACGCGAAATCGGTGCACGCGCGAGTCGCCGCGGTCGAGGCAATTGTTTTTTTGATCCGGGAAAGAGGCGATTTGTTCACACAAAGAACTCACGGCTGGGGCTCCGCGCTCCACGCGCTTCGCGCCGCGGCGGAGGACGAGGACGGGGATGCGCGTGGAAAAAAGAAGGTCGGGAAAAAAAATAAAAGCAAAGTCGTCGCCGCAGGCTGGTCCGCCGTCGCCGTGGTGGTGTCCGACATTTTGCCATCACTGGTAAGTCGTACAAATGGCGGTGATGCTAGTGGTAACACGGCTGACGCACATGCGTTTGACCCTATGAACGCCCTCGACGCGGCCGTCCCATTGGTCGCGGCGTACGCCAGCCAATCGCACGACACGCGCGCGTCGCTCGGCGCGGTGAACGCGGTTTGGAACGCGTGCGACTTTTTCGGCCGGCTTTTTTCCGACGCGCGAAACGCGACTTTCTTCAAAAGCGCCACCTTCGCGGAGCGCTTTTTGTTGCCCGCGTTCGCCGCGCTCGCGGTGGTGTCGCTGGACCAAAGGTCGGACGTCCGACACAGCGCGCTGAACACCCTGGCGAACGTCCTGGCGTCGCACTCCGGGAAGCTCAGCGGGCGGGCGTTTCGCGAGGCGACGGTTGGCATTTTTTTCCCGCTGCTCCGTGACATTGACGACACGGCAAATCGCGTTGTCCCGGACACGAAAGTCGACGTCGCCATGGACGGGGACATCGATGATGCGTCTGATGACGAGTCTGATTCGCTTGGAACCGATCGCGGAACGGGTAACGGCGCGGCGGCTGGAACCGTCGGCGGCGACGCGTTGACTGGCGCTACGGTTGGCGCTACGGGCACTACTACCGGTACCCCTACTACTACTACTGGTACCCCCACGACTCTGTTGGTGCACCACTCGCGGGACACGGTTGGCAAGCAGTGGGACGAAACCAAAGCCGTCGCGCTCGCGGGCGTCGCGAAGCTGGTTCGCCAGAAAGCCGCCGCGCTGCTATTGGTTCCCGGGTTTTGTGAAACGTGGCGGCGAGTTTGTTTTTTCATCGCCAAAGCGGTGACTGCCGGGTCTTCGGAAACCGCGAGCACGGCGCTGGCCACGGCGAGGGTCAGCGGTGTTAAGTTCGCCATGATTGCGGTCGGGGTGGAGACTCACGTCGGGTACGCAAACAGTTTTGACCAGAGAGATAACGGGACTGTCGAAAAACCAACACCCGAAACCGAAGGCCCGAGTTTTCGAAACGCGAAAATCGTGCCGAGCGAGGTCCGCGAGTTGTCGAAGGTTCTGTTCAACACGGTTCTGGGTACGTACGATTTGTGCGCGAAAGCGGCGCAATTAAGTTCTTCACCAATGTCCGCGAAAACCCGGCTGGAAATCGCCAAGTCGCTCCACGAGGTTTTTCAAAACGCACGCGCGTCGTTCGACGCGAACGACGTCGAGACGGTTTTGAAAATCTGCGACTGTTTGCTCAGAAACCCGGAACCGTTTCCGGAGTGGTTTCGGGGTGAAACGGCTTTTGAAACGGCTGGTGAAACACCTGCCGAGATGAAGCAAATGATACTCGCCTTTCCTGTTTCGAAACAAAACCAGCTCAAAGCGACCGGTCAGGGATACGACGCGTACAACACCCAGAAATCGAGTCTCGCTTTGTTGGTGCACGTTTTTTCCAATTTAACGAACGACGCCGTGGACGACGGGGCGTACCGGGTCATCGCGGAACGGCTGTTACGGTACATCAAAGAGAGTACTGAGATTTCGAAAGGTGACTCAGGAATCCTTGAGTTAGTTTCACATGTGTCAAGGGACGCACTTGACAGTAGTGCACTCGACTCAGCTACGCAACCAACCAATCAACCACCCGCGACGCAACCCGGCGCTATGTCTTTCCGGTTTGGCGCGGCTACATGCGTCGCTTTTGGAAAACTCGTCGCGAGCTCGACGATGCCGGGGGATGATTTGTCGCAGGTTTTTGAACTCGCGGTGGCGGTTTTGGGAAACGCCATGTTGCTAAGGGGGCGATGTGACGGGGGTGGCACAGGTGACCCTAGCAGTGCTTTGTGGAAAGCTGCGTGCTGTGCGTTTCACTTCGTGATTCAAAAAGGTTTGCCCGCGGTGAAGAAGTGGCCGTCGGCGAGCGGCGGTTTGGACGGGTCAGTTCGAATCTGGCTGTCACTCGCGACGACGTTTGAGTCCTTCGTGTTGCGCGATCGATGCTTCGCGGACGAAAACACGTCAGGCACCACCGAGAAGGAACTCGCTGAAACGGAACAGCTCGACCGTGACACCCTTCGCGTGTTGCGCGACGTGCTGCTTTCGAAACTCGGCACAGATTTGGACGCCGACGTCGTGGAAAGGCTCGTCGACGTGTTCGCGGGGGGCGTCGATTCTGGGTTTTCGTTGGCGGAAGTTTCCAGACTGAGTTTGACAAGCGCTGAAGTATCGAGACTGGCAAAAGAAGACTCGTGTTACGAAAAACACGACGAGTTCTCTGTTACCTCTTCGGAAGAATCGACACAAGCCAGCCAAAACGCGTTCCCCATACAGTGTCTTTTGAACTTGCGCGACCTCGCCGTTGCGAGTCAGGTGTCTACAAAAGTCGCGAAACACGCCGTCCCCGCGCTTCTCGCGAAGTGCGAATCGTCCCTAAGGCGTTACTCGGCGGAAACGGTTGAATCAGATGACTCAGATGACCTGGTAACCTCCGCAGCGCGCGCGTGCGTTGCGGCGAGCGCGCTGGCCAAGGTGCTGAAAGGGCCCAATGATCACTCGTCACAACCACCCGCAACCGGCTGGTTCCGCAAAGAAACCCCTTTTTCGATTTTCGAAAACCAATGTACCCCTGAGTACCGCGCCGCGCTTCGCGACGCCCTCGGGAAGTGCGTAGGGTCGAGCCACCCGAGGCTTGCCGACGAAGCCCACAGAGCACTAGACGCGCTGAACGAGTTTGAAAATTGAACTAAAATGTATTACTACTGGAGTACTATCCTATAGGTGGGAGTACTCAACACTGTGACTGAAAAACGTAAGGATCCTTTTGAAACACGTCAGGTGCATTGCGACCACAGTTCCATCTCCCCTCATACCGCACGCACGGTCGCGGTTTTGCGCACGGTATCGCGCGCGGTTGCTTCGGCGTTGTCCCCACGTGCGACTCCACGCTCTTTGAGCTTCGATTTTGATTTTGCCTGTCTCCCGATTGCCTGTCTCCGCTGAGCGCTTCGTCGTCGCTTTTTCGGCGCGGTTTCGGAGCCGCGCGTATTGCCGCCGGAAACGCCAAAAGAAGCCACCGCCCCCCCCGCAAACGCCCCGAAAACCCGACCCCCACCCGCGCGCTCGTCCGCGCGCTCCACCGCTGACGCAAGCGCGGTGGCGAACTCCTCGTCGCCAAACGCGGCCTGTTCAATCGCGTCGCGCGTGGTTTTGTCCACGAAGGGCATGACGAGGCCCATTCGCGACGGTTTCTTTAGCTTTGCGATCGCGCGTAGTTCTATTGTTCGGACGGTCTGGGCAGTAACGCCCATCAGGCTCCCTAGCAACACAGCCGACGCGCCCGTAGCGGCACCTCCGAAATCATCAACGGTCATAATCGCCTCAGCCTCCTGAGCGGAGTACCCGCCTTTCATAAACTCGTTTTTGTTTTTCTTCGAAATCTTCGCCCCGCCGCTCTTGCGCCCGCCTTGGGCCCTCAGCGCTCCCCCCCCCCCCCCCCCCCCCGGCTTTGATTTTGTCCGCCCTCTCAAGCGCGTTGTTCGCAGCTTGTATTAACCGCCCCGCGGCGGTGGTGGGTTTGGGTTTCAACGCGTCGTCCCTGACCTGCGCGACGGAAAATCGCGATTGGCGAAAATCGCCATTCGCATTCGCGGCGACCGCTGTCTCCGCGGCGTCCCGCTTTTCACGCGCCTTCGCATACGCCGCGGCGATGACCTCTTCCGGGGTCATCAAAACCGCGGCGGAGGGGGCCGTATCGAACTCCATCGCACGCGCTGACGCGGACGCTAACCCGAACCTGTGCCGCAGCACGAACCGTTCGCGCGGTAACAGCGTGGCGAAGGCGTCGTCCAGCGCCGATCGTAAAAAATCCGCATCCGCGTCCGCCTCCGCGGCCGCGATTGGCGTGTTGTCCTGAGATTGTAAAAAGAAAAGTCAGTCTTGTATGGGCAATTAGTCTGCGGAATGTGAAATACTTACCAACTCATCCTGCGCCTGCGTCGCGCCGTCCACGGACACCACGTCAGAAAGGGTCTCGCCCGCACCCATACCGTCCATACTGACACCAGGGGCGTTTTGGTCCAAAGACAGTGGGTTCTGGTACCACCCGCGCCACTCCCGCACGCGCTCCACGTCCACGGAGCTCGATTTCGCCAGTTCCTCGTCCGTGGGCGGTCGCCCTAGCTGGTTCGTCAACTCGTTATGAACCTTCCGTGACTCCCGCATTTTTTCAAACAGGTATTTCGGCAACCGAATCGTACGCCCGCACTCGTTCACGCCGTCCACAACCGCCTTACGCACCCAAAAGAACGAGTACGTGGAGAACTTGTACCCGCGGTCGGGGTCGAAGCGGTCGGCGGCGCGGGCGAGGCCGGCGCACCTAGAGATAAAAAAGAAAATGTCAGTCTCATGTGGGCATTCAGTCTTCGGAATGTGGTAAATGGGAAATACGCACCCGTCCAGAACCAGTTCGTCTCTCGTGAGGAGCCCGCGGTCGTTCGGGGTTATCTTTCCCCAGAAGTCATTCGCCACGGATGCGGCGATTCCGACGTTGTGCGTCACGAACGCCCTTCGCGCGGCTTGACCTCTTGTGACGTTCCGTGCTAACTCCGAGACGCCGTCGTCCTTTTCGCCGCGCGCGTACCCGAGCGCCACCGCTAATTTTGTTTTGAATTGGAAACCGGAGGTGTCTTCGCCCGTCCCACCAGTAGTGCTGGTGTCCCTGAAGTTACCAGCCAAACTCTTCTTCCCGAAGTCCTTGGAAAACACGTCGTCCGGTGTGTCCCGTCGCAGCTCTTGCGCGATTGTTTCCTCGCACAGACGGTTGCGCATCGCCTCGATCCGCAGCAGCTCGCGCACGCATCGGCCGAGTTCCTTTTCCACATCCGCGGCGAGCGCGCCTTTTGGAAGCGACGCGAACGGGTCTTTGCTCGAATTTTGTTTAGACTGTTTGCTGTGTGCGCCGACTGTTTGTTGCGTGCTCCGGGCACGTCGGGGTCGGGTTTTTTCGTCGGGCCGATCCGAACTCGGCGGCGCCTTTGAAGACTCGCCCGAATTGGATTTGCCCTCATCCGCACCTGATTCATCCGCATTCGATTTCCCATCATCCGCACCGGCATTGCCTTCCCGTCGCGACGCTTCCGCCCGCATCGCCTTTGCTTTCGCGTCTGGCGTGCGCCACACCGAGCACGCCTTGATTTGGTGCAGGCGCGATGCCCGAATATCACCCCCGCCCTTCGCCCGGGAGATGTTCGACTTCGCACGCGCTTGGTCTGCCCCGGCAGGCGGGTCGCTGACGTGGCGATTGGCGCGCGACTTGTCCGACGACGTGTCCGAGGCAAACGTGGCGACCTGTCGTCGGGAGGTTCCGGCACGGGCGATAGGGGCCACGAGGGGCGTGACCCAGCGCGTCACGCCGCATTGACTCGTGACGACACGACTCGTGGACGCGGCGGAGCGGAACACCCGGGGATCGCGCGCGGGAGCTGGACACGCCCGCATAGCCATCGGCACACCCAAGTGAAATCCGCCGCCCAGCAAACGCTATCCAAAGCGACTACCAAGACGAGCGCATGTCGGGGTCGCCTTGCGTGGCGGCCGGCGCTGGTGAGGAACGCGTCGCGCGACGACGCTTCGTATCACACTCCACACGAAGTCGTCGGCGCCGAAGTGTCCCTCGAAGTGCGTCTTGATGAGGCACGTGTTCGAGTTAGAAGGAGTCGGCGCCACTGATGAGTGTTTTTTTGCCGGCCACGCAGTGCTGTGGATAAAAAGTGGCGACTCGAGCTCCGGCACGAATCCGTCATTCGGCACCGCCCGCGCGTTTCCCGCGATGGCGTCCGTCCCATTTGTGTCCACGCGCATCGTCGCCTCTTCATCCCTTCGCGCGTCGTCCCTGAATCGCCGCCAGGGAACCTTTCCGTGTCGCGCCTCCGCGCGGAGTCACAATCGTGTCCTCCCGCGTCTCAGGGCCACGGACGCAGAAACAACGGGCGACGGCGACGGCGAGGCGGTGGCAGAGGAAGACACCCCCGAGGCGCGCGTCACCGGAGCCTTGCAAGAGTTCGCGGATGCCGGTTTCCCATCCGAAGAAGGGGACGCGGTTGACGTGGTGTCACGCACGAAAGCGATGAACGGCGCGGTGGAGGATTTGAACTCGCTGATGGACAGCGAGCTGGAGGTGCTGGGGAAGGCTTTCGATCTGCTGGAAAAGCTGGGAATCAAGGGCTTGGCGAAACCGCCGACGCGCGGGGACGCCAAAACAGACAACTGAGCAGGGAGCCGACGACTATACGACTGTACTAGGAAGTAGACTACACCAGGATTGAAAAGCACCAGAAAGAAAACGCAAAAAGGAGCACAAAAAGGGTTCAGGTCACCGGCTGTATTTAGGACCGATTACAAACTCGACAAACTCGACCACGCTTCATCAATCGATCCCGCTTTCGGTGTAATATTTTTCGCGCAACACATCATTCGCCTTTCGTGTGTGCCTCACCCCCGTTGCGGCAACTTCCCCTCCGTCATGGTGAGGTACACGTCACGCCGCCGCGCGTTTTCCAACTCCGCGGTCTCCACGAACCCCTCGATTAAAAACCCCGCGAGTTCAAAGCGGTTGTTATCCAGCAAAGTCAGGTCCTCCACGAGCTTGTCGTTGAAGTACGTAAACCGTTTCGTCGCCCGCTGGTGCTGCTCCACCCGGTGAGGAATCTGCCCTGGGTCTTTCGTGTGACCCCGGACGTACTCCAATTTTCGCGCGTACGCGTCAACATCAAGCATGTAATTCCGCCGCTTATCAACGCAAGGTTTGTACGCGGGGAACTCCTCGCAAAGTTGCGCCACCGGTTGCGTCACCGCGCTTCTCAACTGCTCCGCACACGCGGGGTGCACATCAACCTCCAACGTCTCCATCATGTTCACAAGCTGGTTCGCCCTCGCCGCGACTTGTTCGCGGTGCGCCACCGCCTGTGCGTCGCCAGAACCAGGGTTGGCGCCCTCAGCGCCGGCGGACTCGCCATCCGCCAACTCCGCGATGTGCCCCGCCATCGAGCGCGCCGCCTCGGCGGCTTCCGCCATCGCCTTGGCGTACCGCTTGCCGTCCTGTTTGATTTTGTTCAAAAGCGCTTCTTGTCTTTGTACTCTGGCCCACAGCCCGTCGAAGGTCTCGTCCGGCCGTTTCCGCGCCTTGCCACTCGCCACGTACGCGCTTTGCTTGTTCCGGCGCTTTGACGCTTTGAACTTGTAAAACGCGCTCGCCTTGACGCCGAG
>Ga0222648_1001072_pt1 | contig 10873 bp, 10 predicted proteins | sample AntAcemetagen335_FD_181021 | JGI IMG/M metagenome (GOLD analysis project Ga0222648, IMG submission 181021) | Saline water microbial communities from Ace Lake, Antarctica - #335 | ecosystem: Environmental > Aquatic > Non-marine Saline and Alkaline > Saline | place: Antarctica: Ace Lake... | reverse complement strand
GGAGGGAAGAACGGTGGGAAGAATGGAGGGAAGAACGGTGGGAGCGTGTCAATCTCGTTAGAGTATGCGGACCAAGCAGATATACCATTAGCGTTTGTGGCGTATACACGGTACTTGTTTAAGAGTTCGCCTTCACCCTCTTGTGTAACTGTGAAGGAGTTGGTTGCAGTAGTACCTGTTTTAGGGGTGCCGCCTTCAATCTCCACTGACTCCCAGTTGTAGCCAGAAATAGCTTTACCACCACTGGCGGGAATTGTAAAGGTTACGTCATCTTGATTCTCTACTGTTGACGCTGCTGCTACAGATGCTGGAGCTGCAGGCACGGTTGTTGCTGTAGAGCTAGAAGCGGCCGTGGCACCTGAAGTACCGGAAGGATTTGTCAAGGATATAGACATTACATAAGCAGTATCAGAAGTTAGCCCTGCGACAACAGCGGTGTAAGTACTTCCCGAAGGAGCGGGTAGTGATCCAGAGTCGACAGTAGTGCCACCTGCGGTTATAGTATACGAAGCTGCTTCTGGGGAGAGCGCGTCAATCTCCCAAGTTACAGTTATCGCGCCATCATTGTAGGCACGTGAAGTCCCTACGTCGGTGGCTGTAACGTTTAGGGGTGCTAGGGGCTCTAGGAAGTCATTCTGTGCAGAAGACCTTCCGCCTGCTTCTTTCTTTGCCATTATCTGTTACTCTCTCTTAACTAGTTGCTTACGCTGTGAGGTCGCCGAATAGAATCCAGCTATCGGTGCTACGTTTCATTATAGTACAAGATGACCACTGCGTCCGGAGCTTATTTCCAGGTGTGAAGTTTACAGTCACTCCTGATGCTCCAGATACGGTAACTTGACCTGATCCAGTCTGCATAATATCCATGCTAGCACCTACTGGCCAAGCTAGAGTGGAGTTGGCTGGAATGGTGAAGGTAGTCGCACTGCCGGAGTTCATCTCAACTACGGAATCTTGGTGAGGTAGGGCGTCCAGCGTGTAGCTAGCCGTCTTCTCTGTGAAGGTTGTGAGGGATACAACGCCTGAGGACGTCTGAATAGTGCCGTCTGGGAACACAAGGTTGGTGACGTCTAGGGTTGTGATAGTCGCGTCTACTAGGGTTGGATCCGCCGCTAATGATATCTGAGTTCCAGATACCTCTAGGTTTGTTCCAGCTGTAACGGATCCTGCACCAGAGAACTGTGTGAACTCTAGGTCGTCTGTTCCGACTGTTACAACGTCACCAGAGGTTTTTACCCATCCAGTGTTGTCGTATAGGGTTCCTCCTAGTACGAATACGAAGTCTCCACCGCTCATCTCTAGTGGCTCATCGAAGTCGAGTGCACGTGATGCTGCGCCAGAAGCTGCAGTTACGTAGATACCGTTTTCGCTTGCATCTGTCTGCGCTTTTACGAGAACCCTGTCACCTGTAGCTAGAGTTACTCCGTCGATTACGGTGCTGTCTACTAAACCAGTAGATAGATCTACGTTAGCTGTTGTAGCAGCTTGGGCAGCTTCGTGAATGTGAAGCCCCTGGGAGATTGAGTCTGCATACTGCTTTGTAACTACACCAAGAGCCTGTGTAGGATCTGCAGCAAGAAGTAGAGGTCCAGTCAATGTTCCACCAGCAAGGTTTAGTTTTGCGTCGAGAGCGGTCTGAGCTGCACTAGAAATAGGCTTTGCTAGATCTGCAGTGTTGTCTACGCTACCGAGGCTGACCATTGCAGCAGTTACACCAGAAACAGTTCCAGTAAACGTCGGGCTAGCAGTTGGCGCCTTAGTGTCAATCTGAACTTGAACATCTGAGGTTGTAGTAGATAGGTATCCAATTTCGGCTGCTGATACGCCGTCGATGCTGGTGGATGAGGGGAGTACAACAGTACCAATAAATGTTGGACTATCTAGTGGTGCATAAGTTGATGCGGCAGATGCAGAAGCTAGTTTTGCATCCATCTGTGTTTGGATACCAGAGGTAGTGCCATTTAGGTGGCCAAGCTCTACTGCACTAACACTTCCAATTGACGTGGTAGCTGGCAGTTCTACTGTTCCACTAAAAGTTGGCCCATCTATGTCGGCCTTCTCGTCAATAGTTCCTTGCATTATCGAAGCTGCAGATGTAGTTTGGTACGCTGCAAGGTCTTCTGTGAGCACTAGAAGAGAAGTATCCGCAATTCCGTGGACAGCTGTAGTGTCGGCATTGTGCTCGGTTACGGCAGTTGAGATGTCGGAAGTTACAGCTAGAAGAGAAGTATCCGCAATTCCGTGGACAGCTGTAGTGTCGGCATTGTGGGTAGTTAGATCAACTGTAACTAATAGGTCAGAGGTATCTGCAATTCCGTGGACATCAATTGTTTTGGACTCGTGGTCGCCCAACGCGTCGTTAACTTCTGCCAGCTGAGAGCTGATGACAAGATCTGTCACATCTGCGATGCCGTGAACATTATCTTCTAGGCCAGCATGCGTATCGACTACAAAATCAGCGTAACTCTTGCCAATCCAAGTAACATCATTGTACTCGGTTATGCCGTCGCCGATGCGGGCGTAATTGGTGTCACTCTCTATATAAATAGTGTTTGCGTAAGTTACGGCGTTGGCTGCTCCCAGGTCAGATGCGGTCCCAATTATGTAAGCTAACTTTGTTGCGATATTGGCTGAGACTGTAGAAGCAAAATCTGCATCATCACCGATAGCTGCAGCTAGCTCATTTAGGGTATCTAAAACTCCAGGAGAACTGTCAACAAGTGCTGCAACGGCACTATCGGTATAGCTGGCAGCATTGCCCTGAGCTATATTTGCTTTTGTTTGAGCTCCCGATTGAGTTTCGAGAAGGGAAGTGTCAGCAATACCGTGAATCCCAGTCTGGTCACTATTGTGATCACCTAGTATGGAGTCAGCATGAGCAATAGCGCTATCCTCAGCCTGAGATATCGTCTCACCTATAGTGGTAATAAAATTTGCATCATCACCGATAGCTGCAGCTAGCTCATTTAGGGTATCTAATGCGTCTGGTGCAAGCCCTACAACTCCAGCTATTGCATCAGCTACATAAGCTTCGCTTACTGCTCCGTAAGCTAGCGATGCCCATGCTGTGACGCCATCACCAATCTTAATTGCCGCGGTATCTACTTCATATCCGAGCTCTCCAGTTGCAAGAGTTGGGTTAGCACTAGTCCACTCGGCTGCGGTACCGCGCCTAAATTGAATTCTGACTGACATTTGTCTTATTCCTTAGTTTGCTTAGAAGCTAGTTGGGCTTCCGCCGTCGTAGTTGATATTGTATACGCTTACCGCGTCTCCGCCATCAACGTTTGTGATGTCGGATGCTACCATTGAGACCCATGCTATGCCGTCGTAGGCGTACATTGACCCAACGTCGGATCGAAAGAAGAGGTCACCCTGATCTGCGTCCACAGGGAACGATGTACCCTGTACGATATTGATCGGGGTTAGGAATTTCTTGCTAGCCATTTGGTGACCTCTTTCTTCTGTCCTATTTTAACTTATTTCTGTGTTAGCCAGTTATTACGACTCGATAGCTGTCAGCAGCAACGGTTGTTGATGACATCCATGAGACTGTGACGGTGTTGGTATCGGTGAGGACTACGTCGGCCTCAACAAGTGCATTGGTCGATAGATCGCGTATTTGAGCAGTTACATCAGATGTTCCCAAGTTGTGAGAAATACTGAAGGTTACAACTCCGGCAGATGGTGTTAGCGAACCATTGTTTACTGCGTACTTAGTGGTTGCGCCCAAGTTAGAGCGAGCACCTGCAGCACTGGTTGCGCCAGTACCACCATTAGTGATTCCAACTGTACCGTTTACGTTTTGAGCATTCCCGGATATGTCTCCAGTAATGTCATCGCCGTCGATGGTAGACAGTGCGCTAAATGCTCCTGTACCATTACCAACTAAGTAGCCGGTTAGGCTAGTTGCGCCGGTACCACCATTTGCAACATCAATGGTAGAGCCATTCCAGACTCCGGTAGTGACGGTCCCAAGAGTAGTAATAGATGTCTGACCAACGTAAGTAGCGGCAATATCAATGCTATCGGCGTTAGCAGTAATGCGGTCTGCGGTGCCAACTACGTCTAGAGTCGAGCCGCTCTTAACTATACCGGTACCAGCAACAATTTGACCAGTCCCGGAGAATTGGGTCCAGACCATGTCGTCAGTGCCGATAGTTAGTGGGTTGTCGGAGGATACAACGAATCCAGAGTCAGAGTTTAAGGCACCCTCTTCAACGAATACGAATGTTCCAGCGTTTAACTCATCTGGCTCATCGGCATCGGTAGCCCTAGTCCACGCGCCACCATCAACTACAACGTAAATACCGTTGGTAGCTGCATTGGCTTGGTCTTTAACAAGAACACGATTGCCATCAACTAGTACTACACCGTCAACTGTTTGTAGCCCAGATAGTGTGATTGCAGAATCAGTAGCAGCACGAACCGAACCCTTGATGTCCAGACCCTGAGCAGCAGACTGAATCTCAGATCGTAGAGTTGATAGGACAACATCATCAGCATCGCCGAAAGCCGTAGTGAGTTGCGATACAACTGCATCGTCGGCATTGCCATAGGCAGTAGTCAGTGCGCTGGTTACAGCGTTGTCACCGTCCGTGATTGCCTGGCTTAGCGTACCACTAAGGGTAGTATTTGCACTAGCTGCAGTGTTGGCGGCATCAGATACAGCTTGAGTTACAGAGGCAACGGTAGCAACATTTGCAGTGTCTACAGCAAACGCACCATCGGTTACGGTAAGGGTGCCGTCAGCAGCAGTAATTGCAGCACGTGCGCGAGCGGTGGTGAAGTACTGGCTAGTACCTTCAGCAATGTCGCTGGTGGTCAGACCGTCAGCATATGAAACAGCATTACTGTAAGCAGTGCCCGCAATTGTGTTGGCGTGGTCTTTTGCATTCTGAAGGGCGGTAGCAGCAGTTCCTGCAGCGTCATAGTTAGGAGCTAGACCGTCAGCGTATGAGACAGCGTTGCTGTAAGCAGTGCCAGCCTGAGAGGCTCCTGTACCTGCAGCGTCATAGTCAGATGCCAAGCTATCAGCATATGTATTAGAAGCAGTACCTGCAGAAGCAGCAGCACCAGCGGCATCGAAGGTGCCAGCAGTGACCGAAATAGCATTACCGGTTACGGTAATGCCAGTTCCAGGTACTAGTGTATCCTGCTTAGCAGCAACCAGACCAGTTACTGTGGCTGCAAAGCTTTCGTCGTCAGCAATAGCTGCGGCTAGCTCATTTAGGGTGTTTAAAAGATCGGGGGCTCCGCCTACTAGCTCCGTAACTGCAGCGTCAGCATAGTTCTGAGCAGCAATTTGGGCGGCAGCAGCTGCACCAGCAACGTCATAGTTGGGGGCTAGACCATCAGCGTAACTCTGAGCAGCGCTCTGGGCAGTTGCAGCAGTTCCTGCAGCGTCATAGTTGGGGGCTAGGCTGTCAGCATAAGCTTCGGCAGTTGCCTCAGCGGCGGCTTGCGCACCGATTGGCTCGTAGACAGTAGCTAGACCATCGATTGCTGTTTGGATTGCATCTTCAAGGTTTCCACCTTGAGCTAGAAGCTGCCACACTGAACCATCGTAGTAACGGAGGGTACTATCTACCGTGTTGTAGTAGATCTGCCCCGATACCGGGGAAGAGGGAGCTGTGGCTAGGTTTTGAATCCTAGCATTTAGAAGCTCATTTTTGTTTAGATCGAGCCCTGTTAAGAACTGTTTTGCCATGGTCGTTTTCCTTAGGAGAGGTTCGCAGTGCCGGTTATGGCTACTGAGAAGGTTATGGTTAGAGCATTCTTGTTAGTGTGTTCAATCGCACCTTCCACCAAACTGTTAGCCGTATCAAATACGTTAACAGTCGGATAGAAGCCTAGATTGTGAGTGAGCGACCACACATTGGATGCGGAGCCCTGTACGTGGTCAAAAGAAACTAAAGGTATGAGAGAAGCTGAATCTACTCCGGCGTAGGCAAGAGCATTCCAAGCAGTTAGCCCATCGCCGATCTTGGTCTTAAGGGTGTCAATCTCAACACCCATCTCTCCGCGAGCAAGCGTCGGATTTGCTGAAGTCCAATCAGCAGCTTCGTCGTTCCTGAGCTGAATTTGAATTGCCATACGTTTATACCCCTAATTACTTACTTTGGTTAAAAACTTGATGTAGCTGATCCTCCAATAATAATACCAGATATATTTTCGGCTGATATTTGAGGAGTCTGGTTCATCCAGCGGGCTGTAGGGGCGTCCCAGGCCAAAACTTGTCCCCCATTTAGGTAGGATAATTCTACATCTACCAGGTTACTCACTGCAGATTCGTCTATAGAGGCGTCTACCCACTCTGTCTCATAGTCTGCAGTGCCCACTTTTTTAAGTACTTGCCCGGCAAGGCCTCCGGCTGGGACTCCAGGACCAACTTCGCCTTGAGGCCCTGTCGGTCCTTGAACCCCAATATCCCCGATGGGGGAGACTAGAATATTTAGTAGATCATTATAGGTCCAAGACCGTGCCGTACCTTCTATATACTCAATAGATAAAGTTCGCCAATCACTGGCTATAACAGATCCAGTCACGTAGAACCTGGAAAATTTTGTAGTATTTGTTGAATCTTGAAAAGTGAGTATGGACTTATACCCGTTTGTGGAACTTACCATTATCTCTAGCAGTCCATGCTGCGTATCAATGGAGGAGTCTACGTGCGAAATGTAGATCTCTGTAGCTGACATAAAAACAGCAGTATTGAATGCAAAGTACCCGGACCCAGGTGATTGCGCTGCATGGATGTTCGAGAACCTATACGCTGCGGATAATCCGCCGGTAGCACCGGTATCACCTTTAGGACCTGAAGCTCCTACAGTACCCTGAGCACCTTGAGGACCAGAAGCTGAGACAGATACTTGACGTGCATACCTACCGGAAGTGACATTGCTTACCGTGTACTGAGCCATTATGAAGCCACGTCCTTCCTGATCCCTAATAGAGTGCGATATCTTAGCAGAGTCTCATCAATTATCGCAGATTCTTGGAAGGTTGATACTTTGGCACTCCCTCAGATCTTAGCTTTAAACCATCGAGACGTAGCGGATACCCAGTACACCTGTGATTGCAATAACTGCAGGCGCGGTTTTTACAGTTAGGTCGGAGTAGGTTGCGAAGTGCTCCTGTGGGAACTGCTCGGCAGCTAAGGCACCTGTACCAATTGTGTTGAATCCCTCTCCTGCAACTGCTCCTGCTACGCCTGTAGCCAACTGGTAGGCAGTTGGGATGGCAGCAATACCTGCTTGGCGCACGTTCATAACTAGCACCTTAGCTGGGACTCCTCCACCGAACGGCTCAAAGGCTCCCACCCTACCTGCGCCGTTAGGAACAGTGGTCGAGAACGTTGTGACTGCAATGCTCTTTAGGTGTGTAATAGCAGATGGAGTGGCCGCCATTGTGTCGATTGCAATGTTAGATTCAAAGAACGCACCCTTAGCTGCACTAGAGCCCATTAGCTGAATAAACTTGCCAGCATCTCCAATAAAGTAAGTCATAGCTCCTTGGCTACCTGCAAAGGCACCCATTATTGCTGGGGAAGATAGTGCAAGCGAGTAGTTCGGAGTGCTACCGACCAGGGCATCTAGGGCCGCGGTGTTGGCACCAACTGCGTTCATTAGAAGCGAGCTTGAACTTGCGGCCTCAAAAGCAGGTCCACCAGCAAGGGCTACAACCGCGGCTGAATTGCCAGCAAAGGCCGCCATGATTGTGGGGTTGTCAACGACTGCAGTGATGCTAGGGGATGTTGCCAAGTAGAGCATTGCAGCTGAGCTGGCAGCCAGAGCCTGAGAAGCACCGCCGTTTGCACTTACGGCAGCCAGTGCTACTGGGCTGTCAATTATAGATGCAAGAGTTGGGAAGATGTTGGGGTCAAGTCCAGCAAGAATTGCAGTGGTTGTTGGCACAACGGAGCCAAAGAAAGGGCTTGCTTTAAAGGCAGCCCAGCCAGCAACTGATGAGTACACAATTGGCATAGCTATTGTGCTTCCTGCAATTGCTGCCATAGCAGCTGGCTTAGGGGTAATTTCTGCCATTGCGATAACGCTGTTTGAGACAACTTGCATTCCGTAAACCGAGTTGGTAAGAATGTTCATTCCTGGAACGCTTTCTGCAATGTGCGACATACCAGTAGCATCGTTGGCGAGGACGGCTACAGAAGGGTTGTGCGCAAAAAGAGCTTGTAAGGCTGTGGCAGAACCAGTCACAGAAAGACGTGCAGAAGGGCTGCTAAAGAGTAGTTCGATTGTAGCGAAGCTACTTGGGTTAACTCCAGCCAGTGTTGCAATGGCGTTCTTGGAATTTACCGCGTAAGCGTCAAGTGTGTAAAAGGGGGAGGTTGAGAAGATGTTCCAAGCCACAGGGTTTGCAGTTACTGCAATCAGGGATTCTAGGTTCAGGCTCACTGAAGCCATTGCTGTATCCCTAGCAACAATTGCCTGACAAGCGGTTGAGTTCTCACTGGAGGCTAGTGTAAAGACCGCATCAATAGCCTTGTTGCTAGTGATAAGGGCGTTGACTGTTAGGGCGCTGGCAGCCATTCGCCTGGTTTGGCCACGCATCGAAAGTAGAACTTTGAACTCGGCAAGTCTGCCAGAGTCGCTAAGGTAGCTCTCAAGCTCTGTGCCTGAAACGGTCCCACCCTCAACGCTGTTGAGGAGCCTGATTGCTCTAAGTGCTGGCATAGTCTATTTATCTTCCTGTTGATTGTAAGTAAGCTTCGAACCTGATTGGCTCGTCTTCGTCTAGTTCATCTCGTATAGCTGACTCTACTAAGGCCATAGCCTCGTATAAGTCAAGTGCAATTACACTCAAAAGCCATTGACCACTTGAGGTTGTAAAACATGTCTCGTCATCGTCTGGCTCTGCCTGAGAATCCACAAACATAAATAGCCCAAGCCCCTCAACTACTACTGAGTCATCAACCTCTGGAGTGAGCGCTCTAAGTGACGCACGGTTTTCGTAGTCAAGAGCTGTAAGGGAAGTGGCACTTCTTTGAATTACAAGAGGCTCTCCAGTAAGCATTGATTGACCGTTTACAGTGCTGAAGTTTACGCCAGAAATAAGCAAGTCTTGCTTTAGGAGTAGAGCAGATATCGTCTCTGTGCCACTTGGCTTGTCTGTGTCGGCTGTGTTGTCTACGTTGTTGAGTTCTGTAGTAACAATGGCTATTACATCAGCAAACTGACTGACTGCTGCCGAAACTGAAGTCTGCTGGGTAGCAACAGCACTTGTAAGGGTATTGGTGGCTGTGGTTAGGTCTGCGACTGCTGACTCAATAGTCATTACTAAACTCCACTAATGTATTCGATAAAAGTTGCCTGCGTGTTGATAATACTAATCGCAATTGTAATTAAAGGAATCTGAGATGCATTCTCGGAGACCACAATGGCGGCAGTTATGTCTGACTGAAGACTGTCTTTTGAAAAGTTGACAGAATCAAGAAGCGCTGTGGTTTGGGTTGTTAAGTTGTTTATAGCATCTTCAATGGGGGTCATTGGGACTCTCTTCTAAAGTTGGAGAATATCTTTTGATTTTGAATCAAAGTAGACCCTTGGTTAATTATGAACGCGTCGCTAAGTGTACCATCATTGCCAGCTTCACCACTTGGACCAGCTGGCCCCGTTGGGCCTCTTGAACCACTGCCTGAGGAGCCTCCCCTAGGTTGAATATTTACTTTAATTGTTGTGTCCCTACTCTACTCTGTTGATTTGTTATGTGTACGCAAGCATCGCAGTCACTTCACCTGATACAGTGAACGGCGTTGTGCTGTTGTCTTGAACTCCGAGCAAAATAGCAAAAGCTAGGCCTTCACTAAAGTCAATCCCAATCAAAGAGGGCAACGTAAAGTTGCTTGCAGAGTTTGGTGCCAAAGTTATGGTAATCATAGGCACGTCAGTCCCGACAGTAGGGGCTGTTGCTTGATTGTATAGCTTGAAAAATCTCTGTGTTGCTGCGCCGTTTACAATGTGCAAAATGCTGAGGTTGCTCGCCCCCGACTTGACCAGCGTTGAGTTTACTCCTACGCCTGATATTACTTTTAGGTAAATAGGGGATGCCTCGTTTGCTGGCAAGAACTTGACCGAACCTATTGCCTCGGTGCCAGCTCCTAGGCCCACAGTACCCGTTACAGGGTACGAAGGTGGAAAGTTGGTTACAGCTAGGGTTCCATCAACAATTCCAGTTGAGCTAATTTGCCCTGAGTCGTTGGTGACTTTATATCCAAGAGCAGTCCCTGTCACAGTCCCAGAAACGTATTCTGTAACTCGAACCCTAAGATACTTAAAAAGGATAGGAATCTTAACAAGTCCAGGCCCAGTTAACGTCGTAATGTAGGGGTCAAGTAGTGCTGCTGGGTTTTGGACTACGGTTTGATAAAATGTTCCATTGTCATTAGACCCTTCAAAAGCTATAGTCCCAACGAAGGTCCCCGCTATTTGTAAAGATATCCACTTGTAATCTGACACTTCTAGAGAGGCTATAACGTCTGTATTTACTGCAGTTACAGGGGAGGTTTCGATTGCATCGGGTCTCGGGTAAAACGGACGTTCTACGCCATCGCTGTCGTAATTAGTAACTCTGATTGCCTTGCTTACACTGTCTACGCTTAAGAGGTCAGAACTTTGACCGCTTTTGATTTCTACTGCCATTTTTAACTCCTTTTTTTATTAGGTTATTAACCAATCAATTTCGTATGTGCCGTTTGCTCGTGCATTATCCATCTCGCCATAAATCGTGAACCCTACGCCTGCTACCAAATCTTTAACTGCCAGCCTTATGGGGTCAATCAGCAAGTCATCTATTCTGTGTTCTGGTGTAGCTACAATCTTTAGGGTCGTGATTATTACTGAACTCGTTGATACGC
>Ga0222648_1001070_pt1 | contig 10884 bp, 6 predicted proteins | sample AntAcemetagen335_FD_181021 | JGI IMG/M metagenome (GOLD analysis project Ga0222648, IMG submission 181021) | Saline water microbial communities from Ace Lake, Antarctica - #335 | ecosystem: Environmental > Aquatic > Non-marine Saline and Alkaline > Saline | place: Antarctica: Ace Lake | collected... | reverse complement strand
TCTTCATCTGGGATGAAAGCATCCCCGGCTTCGGGGTGCGCATAATGCCCAGCGGGCGTAAAAGCTTCGTGGTGCAGTATCGCGCAGGGCGACGACCACGCCGCATGAGCCTCGGGCCCAGCACTGTACTTACCTGCGATCAAGCACGCACCCGGGCGATTACGATCATCGCCGCAGTCAAGAATGGCGAGGATCCCGCAGCTGATCGGGCTGCCAAACGCAATGCTGCGACCGTCAGCGACTTGGCGGAGCGCTTCGATAAGGAACACATCGCCGTGCGCCTGAAAGCCAGCACTGCGAAGGAATATCGTGGCAATCTCAGGCGCTTCATCCTGCCTGCACTCGGCCGATTGGCCGTGCCGGAAATCACCCGCGCCGACGTGGCGAAGTTCCACCACGATCTGCGGCACATCCCCTATCAGGCAAACCGCTGCCTTGAGGTCGTTTCGAAGATGTTTGTCTTGGCCGAAATGTGGGGATTGCGGCCGGATGGCTCGAATCCGCGCAAGCACATCCGGAAATACCCGGAGGAAAAGCGCGAACGGTTCCTTAGCACTGCCGAGTTGCGCCGGGTCGGCGAAGTGATGCGGGAGATGGAAAGCGAGCGTGTGGAGTTGCCATCCGCCATTCTGGCAGCCCGGCTGCTGATCCTGACCGGCTGCCGTCTCGGCGAAATCATGACGCTGAAATGGGATTACATCGACTTTGACGAGCGCGCCCTGCGCCTTCCAGATTCTAAAACCGGCAAGAAGGTCGTCCATCTCGGCGCTCCAGCCGTCGAATACCTGCGGGAAGCCCAGCGCATTGATAGCAACCCTTGGGTCATTGTCGGTACCTTGCTTGGCAAGCCACTCAGCGACCTGCAGCCTTTCTGGCAGCGTGTCCGCGCCCGCGCCGGGGTGAAGGACGTCCGGATCCACGACCTGCGCCACACCTTTGCGTCTTCGGCCGTAGCCTCAGGTCAAGGACTGCCCATGATCGGCAAGCTGCTGGGCCATACGCAGGTGCAGACCACTGCGCGCTATGCCCACCTCGCTGCAGATCCGGTCAGGAGCGCAGCTGACGCCGTCGCAACATCGTTGCGCGAGGCGCTTGGGTAGCAGAGTTCTGGCCGCATTTGATGCCAATACCTATCCAAGGTCTGCGTTGTGCCAACCATTGGAATGGGCAAGCAGTTGATTATGTCGAGAAACCGGATACACGAGAGGCCAGCGCCGTCCATTGAAGTTTCGGGACTGCGCCACCCAACGACCAGAATGATGACAACTTGCGGCACAGCACACTCGTCCCTACGGTGAAAATGGAACACGATGATCAAACTGCTCAATTTAAATAAAAAATGCCGTCTTAAATTGATCAGGCAATATAATAGGATTGCTGAACCCGCCTATGAACCAATTTGCACACAACAAGCTCGTCTCTTTCATCTGGTCCATCGCAGATGATTGCCTTCGTGACGTTTATGTCCGCGGCAAGTATCGCGATGTTATTTTGCCGATGGTTGTCCTCCGCCGCCTCGACACCCTGCTTGAACCCACCAAGGCTGCCGTTCTGGAAGAAGTGCGCTTTCAGAAGGATGAAATGAAGGAGACCGAACTGGACGATGCCCCGCTCAAGGCGGCCTCCGGCTATGTGTTCTTCAACACAAGCAAGTGGACGCTGAAGCGGGTGCACGCCACTGCCACCAATAACGAGCAAATTCTACTGGCCAATGTGGAAGATTACCTGAACGGGTTCTCCGATAACGTCAAAGAGATCATCTCGCGCTTTAAGCTGCAGGAACAGATGCGGCACATGGCGAACAAGGAGGTCCTGCTGGATGTACTGGAAAAGTTCATCTCGCCCTATATCAACCTCACGCCCCACACGATCGAAGACCCGGACGGCAACACGCTCCCGGCCCTCAGCAACCTCGGCATGGGCTATGTCTTCGAAGAGCTGATCCGCAAGTTCAATGAGGAAAACAACGAAGAGGCGGGGGAGCATTTTACCCCGCGCGAAGTGATCCATCTGATGACGCACCTGATCTTTGACCCGATCAAGGATCGCCTGCCTCCGGTCATGACCATCTATGACCCCGCCTGCGGCAGCGGCGGCATGCTGACGGAGTCGCAGAACTACGTCATTGACCCCGAAGGCCAAATCAGGGCCACCGGCGACGTCTACCTTTACGGCAAAGAAATCAACGACGAGACCTATGCCATCTGCAAATCCGACATGATGATCAAAGGCAATAACCCCGAGAACATCAAGGTCGGCTCTACCCTCTCGACCGATGAATTCGCCGCCAATCGCTTTGACTTCATGCTGTCCAATCCGCCCTATGGCAAAAGCTGGAACAGCGAGCTGAAACACATCAAAGACGGCAAAGACGTCATCGATCCACGCTTTAAAGTCCAACTCGCCGATTACTGGGGCAATATTGAGTCTCAGGACGCCACCCCTCGTTCCAGTGACGGCCAGTTGCTGTTCCTGATGGAGATGGTGGGCAAGATGAAAACCACCAAGGACAGCGCCATCGGGGCGCGCATTGCCTCGGTGCACAACGGCTCCAGCCTGTTCACCGGCGACGCAGGCGGCGGCGAATCCAACATCCGCCGCCACATCATCGAAAATGACATGCTCGACACCATCATCCAGCTGCCGAACAACCTGTTCTACAACACCGGCATCACCACCTATATCTGGCTGCTGACCAATGCCAAACCCGCCGACAGGCAGGGCCGCGTGCAGCTGATCGACGCCAACCTGCTGTACCGCAAACTGCGCAAGAACCTCGGCGACAAGAACTGCGAATTCGCGCCCGAAGATATCGACGCGATCACCAGCGCCTACCTCGCCTTTCAGCCTGTCGAACGCCAACTCAACGCGAACGGCGATCCCGCCGGCATTGCCGTGCAGATCTTCGACAACACCGATTTCGGCTATCACAAGGTCACAATCGAGCGCCCCGACCGCCGCCGCGCCCAGTTCAGCGCCGAACGGCTGCCCCCCCTGCGGTTCGAGAAATCACTGCGCGAGCCGATGGAACACCTGTGGGAAACCCATGGCGAGGCGGTCTATGACGCAGGCTTTCTGAAAGAACAGGCCAAGCCGATCATGGTCTGGTGCGAGGAACAGGGCATCACCCTGAACGCCAGCGCCCGCGCCAAGCTGCTGGATACCGCCAACTGGAAACGGCTGCGCGAATTGCTGGCGCATGGCCACACGCTGATGCAGGCTGTGGGCACCGATGAGACCGCTGATTTCAACGCCTTTGTGGACCGCGTGACCAAGGTGCTGAAGGCCCGCAAGATCAAGCTGTCGGCAACCGAGAAAAACGCCATCCTGAACGCGGTCAGCTGGTATGCCGAGGATGCGGAAAAGGTCATCGACAAATCCCTGCGCCTGTCGGGCGCCGAGCTTGCGGCGGTAACGGCACGGCTGGGCTGCGATGTGACCGATCTGGGTGATTTCGGCCTGTATAGGCAAGCCGACGGCAGCTGGATGACCTACGCCTCCAACGCCGACCTGCGCGACAGTGAGTCCGTGCCGTTGAAGGACAGCATCCACCGCTATTTCCGGGCCGAGGTGAAGCCCCACGTCGATGAGGCGTGGATCAACCTCGACACCGTCAAGATCGGGTATGAGATCAGCTTCAACAAATACTTCTACCGCCACAAACCCCTGCGCGGCCTGGACATGGTGACGGCGGATATTCTGGCGCTGGAACAGCAGGCGGACGGGCTGATCTCGGATATTCTGGGGGTGCCGGTGGCGGCGCTGTCGGATGTAGAATGATGGAAGAGTTGGGCTTCAGGCCATACGGCGCATACAAGGACAGCTATGCCAGCTGGCTTGGTGAAGTGCCTGCCGATTGGCAGGTCGGTCCCGGCCGGATTTGCGTATACGAGAACAAGGACAAAAACACCGGCATGAAGGAAAGCACCGTGCTTTCCCTCAGCTATGGTCGCGTCATTGTCAAAGACGAGGACAAGATGACCGGGCTGGTGCCGGAGAGCTATGAAACCTACCAGATCGTTCAGCCCGGCGACATCATCATTCGCGGCACCGACCTTCAGAACGACGTCACCAGCCTTCGCACTGGGCTGGCCAAGGATCATGGCATCATCACTTCGGCTTACATCAACCTGCGCCCAAAACCGAACGCCTACGCCGAGTTTCTGCACTACCTCTTGCATTCCTATGACGTGAAGAAGGTCTTCTACGGATTGGGATCAGGGCTGCGCCAGAACCTTTCCTATGTTGACTTCAAGTATCTGACAATTCCGCTCCCAAGCCTTCCCGAACAGCGCGCGATCGTGGCGTTCCTTGATGACAAATGCGCCAAAATCGATGGGGCAGTGAAGATCAAGGAGGACCAAATCGCACTGCTGCGCGAGCGGCGGCAGATCATCATCCAGGACGCCGTCACCCGCGGCCTGAACCCCGCCGCCCCGATGAAAGACAGCGGCATCGACTGGATCGGCCAAATCCCCGCGCATTGGGAGGTGAAGCGGAACAAGCACATGTTTGTCGAGATCAACCAAAGGTCGGCGAAAGGCACTGAGCAACACCTGTCGATGAGCCAGAAATTAGGCCTCGTTCCGGCCAACCTCGTTGAGAAAGCTTTGGTTTCCGAAAGCTATGAGGGGGCAAAGCTTGTTCAGCCGGGCGATCTTGTGCTGAACCGCTTGAAGGCCCACTTGGCTGTCTTTTCCATCGCGCAGATGGAAGGTCTTGTAAGCCCCGATTACTCGGTGTTTCACCCCTTCGTAAAAGGCGCATCGAGCCAGTATTACGAAGCGCTGTTCAAGACCTCCATGTTCCTCGGCGAGTTCAGATTGCGCGTTCGCGGTATCGTCGAAGGGTTCTATCGGCTCTACACTGACAGTTTTATGGACATTCCCTTGCTCATTCCGCCTCAGGCAGAACAAGATGATATTGTTGCCCATCTTGATCAACTTGCCATTAAATTCGACGCCGCCGTATCGATCAAACAAGACCAGATCGCCGCGCTCAAGGAATACAAAACCAGCCTGATCAACGCGGCCGTCACCGGCAAAATCAAAGTCATTTGAGGAGGGTAGCATGGTCAGCAATACACGCGAAATCGCACTTGAGCAGGCCATTCAGAAACATCTGACCGGCCATACGACCGAAGACCTGGCAGGCCACCCCGCACCAATGGGCGGCGGCCACTATCGCATCGGCCTGCCCGGTGATTTCAACGCGCAGTTCGCCCTCGACACCGCGATGTTCTGGCAGTTCCTGCAGGCAACACAGGGCAAGGATCTGGCCAAGCTGCAATCGCGCAACCCGTCCGATTGGCAGGCCAAGATCCTTGAACGCTTTGATCGCATGATCAAAAAGAACGGCCTGCTGCATCTGCTGAAAAAAGGCCTCGACGTTGATGACGCGCATCTGACGCTGATGTATCCTGCGCCGCTGGCCAGCTCTGCCGCCCGCGTCCATGAGAACTTCACCGCCAATATCTGGAGCATCACCCGCCAGGTCCGCTATAGCCAGACCAACCCGCTGGAAGAGATCGACATGGTGCTGTTCCTGAACGGCATGCCCCTGATCACGGTGGAGTTGAAAAACGCCTGGACCGGCCAGACCGCTCGCTTTCACGGCCAAAAGCAGTACCGCGACAACCGCGACGCCACCCAGCCCCTGCTGCAATTCGGCCGCGCGCTGGTGCATATGGCGGTCGACACCGACGAGGTGTTCATGGCCAGCAAACTGGCAGGCCCGGCGACCTTCTTCCTGCCCTTCAACAAGGGCCACAACAACGGCGAGGGCAACCCGCCCAACCCGAACGGCCACAAGACCGCCTATCTGTGGGAAGAGGTGTTCATGCCCGCCAGCCTCGCGGGCATCATCCAGCATTTCGTTCTGCTGGAGGGCAAGGCGGCCGATCCGCTGCCCAAGAAATCGCTGATCTTCCCGCGCTATCAACAGCTGGACGTGGTGCGCCGCCTGCTGGACCACGCGTCGACCAACGGCGTCGGCCACAGCTATCTGATCCAGCATTCGGCAGGGTCTGGCAAATCGAACTCGATCACTTGGGCGGCTTACCAGTTGATCGAAACCTATCCCCAAAGCACCAGCCTGCCCGGCGCACGCGGTTTGGACCAGCCACTGTTTGACAGCGTCATCGTGGTGACGGACCGTCGGTTGCTGGACAAACAGCTGCGCGACAACATCAAGGATTTCTCAGAGGTCAAGAACATCGTCGCCCCGGCGCTGCGGTCGGCCGACCTGAAATCGGCGCTGGAAAACGGCAAGAAGATCATCATCACGACGATCCAGAAGTTCCCGTTCATTATCGACGGCATTTCGGACCTGAGTGACAAGCGATTTGCTGTAATCATCGACGAGGCGCACAGCGGCCAAAGCGGGCAGGCGCACGACAACATGAACCGCGCGATGGGTGCGGGCGATGTGGACCCGGACGAGGACGACCCGCAGGACCGTATCCTGGCGGCGATGCAATCACGCAAGATGCGCGGCAACGCATCGTATCTGGCGTTTACCGCCACGCCCAAGGCGACAACGCTTGAGAAATTCGGCGAGTGCCAACCTGACGGCAGTTTCAAGCCGTTCCACCTTTACAGCATGAAACAGGCCATTGAGGAGGGCTTCATCCTCAACGTTTTGGCCAACTACACGACCTACAAAAGCTATTACGAAATCCAGAAATCGGTTGAAGAGAACCCACTTTTCGACACCAAGAAGGCCCAGAAGAAGCTGCGCGCCTATGTTGAACGCAGCCAGCACACGATCAACACAAAGGCCGAGATCATGCTGGACCATTTCATCCCGCAGGTCGTGAACACAAAGAAACTGCGCGGCAAGGCCAAGGGGATGATCATCACCCAGAACATCGAAGCCACGATCCGCTACTACAAGGCGGTGAACAAGCTGCTCGATGCGCAAGGGAACCCGTTCAAGGCGCTGATCGCGTTCTCGGGCGAAAAGACCGTCGATGGTATGAAGTACACTGAAGCGGACATGAACGGCTTTCCCGAAAGCGAAACGCGGGACAAGTTCGACACCGATGACTACCGGCTACTGATCGTCGCCAACAAGTATCTGACCGGGTTCGACCAGCCCAAGCTGACCGCAATGTACGTAGACAAGAAGCTGCAGTTCGTGCTGGCCGTACAGGCCCTGTCTCGTCTAAACCGTTCCGCCCCAAAGCTGGGCAAGCGGACGGAAGACCTGTTCATCCTCGATTTCTTCAACAGCGTCGATGACATCAAGACCGCCTTCGACCCCTTTTATACCGTGACCACGCTGTCCGAGGCGACCGACGTCAACGTGTTGCACGAGTTGAAGGACGCACTGGACCAAGTGGGCGTGTACGAGTGGCAGGAGGTCGAAGACTTCGTGACCCGGTATTTCGCCGGTGAAGATGCCCAGACCCTTAGCCCAATCATCGATATCGCGGCCAATCGTTTCAACGTTGTACTGGAGCTGCCCGATCCCGAGAAGATCGACTTCAAGATCAAGGCGAAGCAGTTCGTGAAGATCTACGGTCAGATGGCGTCGATCATCCCATTTGAAGTGCTCGAATGGGAAAAGCTGTTCTGGCTGCTGAAGTTCTTGATCCCCAAGCTCAAGATCAAGGATCCCAATCAAGACATGCTTGATGAGCTGCTGGAGGCTGTCGATTTGTCATCCTATGGCTTGGAGCGCACGAAGCTGAACCATGAAATCGGCCTTGATGCGTCCGATACGGAACTGACGCCCCAAAACCCCAACCCGCGCGGCAACCGCGACGGAGACCTGGAGACAGACCCGCTGGATGAAATCATTCGCAGCTTCAACGAACGGTGGTTTCAGGGCTGGAGCGCGACACCCGAAGAGCAGCGGATCAAGTTCGTCAATATCGTCAACAGTATACGTGCTCACCCAGATTACTCTGCAAAGTACGAGGCCAATGCAGATCCATACAACCGAGGGCTAGCATTGGAGAAAATCCTGATGGACGTGATGCTGAAACGGCGCAAGGACGAACTGGATCTTTATAAACTATTTGCGTCTGATCCGGCGTTCAAGGCGGCTTGGAGCCAGAACATCGAACAGGTGCTTAACAAGAACTTGGATAACCGACGCAGCGCCTGACACAATGGCGGTGAAAGGATAGGTTTCATATTGGCAGGTGAACTGTGTGGCACCGTTTGCCCCGAGCTTGGTTTTTACTACGCAAACAATGCCGATAGCGAAAAAAGAGAACTATGAAACCTCGCTCGATCAATATCTTCCTACTTGACGGTGACCCGAACGGCATTCGGGTTGCCCAGATCATGATGTCAACAATCCAAGCAATCGCTTTCCGCCGCAACAAGTTGGGGGAGGTGCGCAAGACGTTTCCCGAGATCGAGCGGCCAGGGGTATACATCCTGATTGGCGAAGACGAAAACGAACCGGATCGCGAACTTGCATATATCGGCGAATCCGAGGCGATCGGCGATCGGCTTGCCACCCACAATTCAAACAAGTCAGGGCGCGATAGCAAGGAATTTTGGACCGACACTATTGTTCTGATCAGCAAGGACGAAAACCTGACCAAGAGCCACGCGCGTTACGTTGAAGCTTGCTTGATGCGCAGCACAGGAAACAATCCACGCTGGTCGCTTCCAAACAGCAAGATGCCCTCCGAGAACGCAGGCAAGTTACCCCTGCCCGACCGCGCGGCAATGGACGAGTTTGTGGATCAGACCAAGACACTGGTCGGGGCACTTGGCTGGGATCTCTTCCGAGAGATGCGTGGCCAGCCAAACGAGGAGTTTCTGATTAAGCAAACTGTAGCGCCAGTGCTTCATTTGGAGGATCTGCAATTTTTCTTCCGCGGCCAAGGGTTTTCAGCAGAGATGAAACTGAGTTCGCCAGGTGACTTCGTCGTGCTTGCCGGATCGAAAGCACGCGCGAAGACAACCGCCACGATCCCGCGTGGAACTCTCGCCTTGAGAAAAACTCTTATGGAAACCGGGGTCCTGCAGGAAGATGGTGATTTTCTGAACTTTGCCAACGATTACAGCTTTTCCTCGGCATCGGCAGCCGCCGCAACAGTGATCGGTGCGAGTGCAAATGGCCGGATACTTTGGAAATTGCCAGATGGCCGCACATATGGCGACTGGGAGAGCAATGACGACGGTGGTAATGTTGACCCCCACACAGGTTCCGAAGGATTAGCCGAGGAGGGAGAACTATGAGCTTCCGCTTCTGGCGCCGCGTGCGTCTGGCCCCCGGGGTCACGCTGAACCTGTCAAAATCGATGGCTTCGCTGTCGCTGGGCCCGCGCGGCGCGAAATACACCATCAGCCCGAACGGAAACCGCATGACGGCAGGACTGACCGGGACCGGGCTTTTCTATACTGTCCATGACAGTAAGCGTGCTGAGCGAGGCGGGGCCGCACCTGCCCCAGCCGTGCCGCAGCGCAATCGGTTGAAGCTTGGCTTTTTTCAACGTCTGATGACGCCAGTTGTGGAGCGGCGCTTCATTGATGGTATCCGCGCGCTCAATGATGGTGATCAGGACGCGGCACTGACCGCTCTGGAAGAAGCAGGCGACCTGCCCGATGCTGCCTGGATGGCTGGAATGATCCGCCTTCGCCGCGAAGAGTTCGACCGAGCAGAGACGCATTTCCAGCATGCGCTGGGCATGCTCAATGATCTGGGCACGTTATTTGCCAAATATGAGATCGCCGCGCAGGCCAGTTTGCCAATCACGAAGGATATCTTCGCGCATGTATTCCCGCGCGAGCGCGGCACGCGATTGGCACTTGTGGAGATTGCGCAGCTGGCGGACCGGTCGCGTGATGCGATGGCGCATCTGGAACGGCTTATGGAACTGGACCCGACAGACCCCGTGGTGTTGGTGTCTTTTGCTGAACTGGCACTCGACACACCCGATGACCGCGCATTGATGGACCGTGTGGTGCACGCCACAGTGCAAGTCGAAAACGAAACTCCGGTCGACACCGCGATCCTGCTTTATCGCGGCAAGGCGCTGGCTACGCTGGACCTGCCAGACGCGGCTATCGATGTGCTGACGTTGGCAAATCGTCGCCAAAAGGACCGCCCCGAGGCATTAATGCGGCAGATTCGCTATGACCGCGCCATGCTCTACTCCCAAGTAGGCCGCAAGGCTCAGGCGCGGCGCGAGTTCGAACGTCTGTATGCCGCCGACCCGAGCTATGAGGATGTGGCTGAGCGCCTGGGGCTCGTAGGCTAAATTCCTGCTCAAAAAAACCCGTATAATCCAACATAAAATCAGGAGCACAGCTTTGCGTTTGCGCCGACCCCCACAAGCCACAATCGATCAAGTGCATATTTCGCGCGATGGTGAATATGCGATCATCGAACATGCCGATACTGCCTATGGCACAACACGATTGCTCCTGGGACCTATGCTGCAAAACATGAGCGACGCTGAGGTCCTTGAAGTGTTCAATGACATAATTGCAGCGCAAGACGCAAGTGTCGCGGATCCAGCCAATCGGCCAGTGGAAATCCCAAGAGGGCGGCCGCAGATTGAATGGCTCGAGGATCTTCAGCAGTGGTCTGTAAGGGGACAAGTGCTGCGCTGCCATTTGTCCGATGACGAAGATGGCAACTTGGTCGTCTATGTCGACGATGAAGAATTGGACGCCGACGCCTTCTTGTCATTGATCAAACCTTTTGCAGGATGGGGTATGCGGCTCACTTTCATGGACGAGAGTCAGGTTTATGACGAGCCGAGCGTGATCATTAGGGATCCGGACAAGGACAAATAATATCGCGTCATGGATCATTGTTGGCGGGATATCTAAATACCGTGGTCGGGGCGGGTTTGTGGCCCACTACACGGCACGAGCGTGTACTGCGATGTTACAGCTATGCCGGTGGGTTTTA
>Ga0222648_1001055_pt1:7500-11022 | contig 11022 bp, 6 predicted proteins | sample AntAcemetagen335_FD_181021 | JGI IMG/M metagenome (GOLD analysis project Ga0222648, IMG submission 181021) | Saline water microbial communities from Ace Lake, Antarctica - #335 | ecosystem: Environmental > Aquatic > Non-marine Saline and Alkaline > Saline | place: Antarctica: Ace Lake... | reverse complement strand
TAAGCCTTTCGGGTTGATTGACTTATCCCCAGAATGTATTGGTTGCCAATTTATCTGCTTATTGCTTTGTGCCTTTGCGTACACCCAGCCTGATCTATCGGGCTTTTGTCTCATGTTCAAATTTTTCGCTAATACTTCAAAATCACTAGCCTCGCCCCCATGCAACCGCTGAGCTAAGTAGTTTTTACCCGGAACTAGTTTTTTTGTTGGGTGAATAGTTACATCGTAAGCAAAGAGTTTATCCGCAATTTCTCGAAAAACGGGAGCCGCAATGGTATTCCCATACAAAGAGCCATTTTTTGGTTCGTCAATCACCACGATGCAGCTGTACTTTGGGTTGTTGGCCGGGAAATACCCGACAAATGATGTATAAACTTCAGAACCGTTACGGTACCCACCAGTTCGTTTTTGGGCGGTTCCGGTTTTACCCGCAACTTGGCAATAGCCTTCGTTGATATTACTTGCCGTTCCGTGCATTACTACACCTTCAAGCATTTTTTTTGCGAGACGAACGCTCTGCGGAGAACAAATGGGTGAGGAAAGTTTTCTGGCTTCAAAGGTTTCAATAACCTCGTTCGCCTCTCTTATCTCTTTCACAATAATCGGTTCTACCCAATAGCCATTATTTGCTACTGCGTTGTAGAAAGAGAGTGTCTGTAAAGGAGTAAGTTTCATTTCGTAGCCAATAGAAGTCCACGGAACAGTGGTATGGCTAAATCGTTTCTTATCGTCTGGCGAAACAAAAACGGGTTTTGAGCTACCTATCAGCTGAAAATCAATGGGTATGTTTAGTCGAAACTTATTAATGTACGCGAAGAAATCGGTTGACTTTGTGAAACCAAAGTGCTTACGCATTAGCTGATAAACTCCAATATTGCAGGACTTTTCAAAAACTTCTCTTACAGATAGTCTTCCGTGAACGTGCGAGCACGTCATTATTATACCTTTGCTGTGTTGCACGCTACCTTTACAATCTACGGCAAGTTGGTCTAAGGGAAGGTTAGTTTTTTCAATCAGAGCCAACATGGAAGCAAGTTTGAACGTAGAACCTGGGTCGCTCCCTTCCGTTACGGCATAGTTTTTATTATCAATGTAATACGTCTGTCCATTTTCACTTCTTCGACCATAGTTTGCCATAGCCTTTATCTCTCCTGATTGTACTTCCATGACAACTACGGTCCCGTATTTTGCATCTGTGGCTTTCACTTGTCGCATCAGAGCCGTTTCTGCAATATCCTGAAAATTCACATCAAGTGTTGTTACAATATCCTTTCCGGCATCTGGTTGTACGTCGTCCTGAGCTTCTACCGCTCGCCAGTAACCACCGCTAATTTTATCGTAAAATCCATACCCGTTAGTTCCGGCCAAGATGCCATTGAAGCTGTACTCTATACCATAGGCACCTTTCATCGCGGTATTATCCAATACATTACCAATGGTGCGTTTAGCGGTTTTACCAAAAGGGTACTCGCGAATGTAGTGCCTCTCCAAAATTCCGCCTCTCAACCTTTTACTATCTTTAAAGAAAGGGTAATTGTTTACCAGAAGGTAGTCCTCAACGTTAATCATCTTTTTAACCAAACGAATGTACCGGCGATTCTCTTTGCGGGCAGTTAGGATAATTTTCTGGTACTCAGCGGCTGTTTTTTCCTTAAATCTCTTCGATAAAAGCGTACTAAGTTTTGCAACTTGTTCGGTATAGATTACCGTTGAATCTGATTTCCCCTTACGTTTGATGGAGATTGTATCCCTTGGGCAAATTATTTTACTTGGATCAATGGCCACCACAAACTTTGGAACGGTTGTGGCTAATAAACCTTTGCCGTCGCTCGCCAGGATATTTCCCCGGTTAGCATAAATAGTGCGTTCCTTTGAACGAAGGTCTTTCACCTGTTCAATGAGTTCTTCTTTCTTAACTGTTTGTAGGTAAATAATCCGGGCAACGATTATTCCGCCCATAACCATCATTGATGCCACAATCATCCACGATCGCCGCACCATTTGGGCCCGTATCGGTACCTTTGGCGTGAAATTCTTCATAAGTAATTATATTATAGGAAAGCAAAGAAGTATTATAAGAGAAAGGAGGTGCCAGTTATTTGGTTGACTCCTCAATTTTGATGGGAGGCGTGATACTTTTATCCAACCCTCTGTAGGATAAGCGTTGTGACAGTTCGGATTGTTTACTTTCTAAACTGTAAGTCTCTTTCTTAGAAATGTAAATGGCACGTTTCTCATTCATCTCGCTTTTCGCTCGAGCGGTTTGGTATGTTAACCTATCAAAGCTATTTCGGATAAAGATACAGAGAACGACTAGTCCACAAATCCATGCTGCCCTAATTAAAAAAGCAGTTGACGGAAGTTCGGAGAAACCGAATTTCGCTGGAAGGTTAAAAAGTTTGCTGGAAGGTTCTGGTCGAACAACGGGAGTACTCTTCGCTGTTCGGCGATTTCTGGTTCGGATAGCCATAGATGTAATTTATTAGAAAAACAGACGCAAGTGTTTCAAAATTAACCATTTCTCTAAAGACATCAATCTTTATGGTACAATATTTCTCAACACATTTCAGTTTAATGTGGCTACCCGAAGCTTAGCACTTCTTGCTCTGGGGTTAAGTTTCACTTCTTCAGCTGAGGCTTCAATGGGTTTGCGGGTCAACGCTTTCAAAGGTTTCAGGTCATTGCCATAGAAGTCCTTATCAGCATCACCCCGGAACTTGCCACTGCGGAAGAAGTTCTTAACTAACCGATCTTCCAGTGAGTGGTACGACATTACTACTAGCCGTCCTTCGGGGTTAAGAACGTTGGGTGTGTCCCGAAGGAAATCTTCAAGTGCCCGCATTTCTTCGTTTACTTCAATTCGTAAGGCTTGAAATACCTGAGCGAGGTATTTACTTTCCTTCCCACGGGGTAAAAGCTTTTGCAAGATGCTCTTTAGGTCATTTATCGTTATAATTTCAGCCGTTGAGCGAGCGGCAACAATTGCTAAGGCTGCTGTACGTGCATTTCTAATCTCACCGTACTGCCCCAATACTTTATGTAAATCCTCGGGGGAGTAAGTATTGACAAGCTTTCGTGCTGTAAACGAAGACTGTTGATTCATTCGCATGTCTAGCTCTGCATCAAACCTTGTCGAGAATCCTCGCTCTGCCGTATCTATCTGGTACGATGATATCCCTAAGTCTGCAAGAACACCATCAACTTTTCGTACGCCATGTAATCGTAAGTATTTCTCTAGAAATCGAAAGTTAGCTTCAATAAACGTAAAGTTAGGAGATTCTATCCTTTGGGTTTCCTTCTTTGCATCTTCATCTTGATCAAAGGCAAAGAGTTTACCCGTTGTGAGGTGAGACAAGATTTCTCTTGAGTGTCCGCCCCCACCAAATGTAACATCAACGTAGATACCCTCTGGGTTAATATTGAGTTCTTTGATGCACTCAGTAAGCATTACTGGCTTATGGTATGAATAATTATTTTCCAATTTGTGAATTATTGTCGTTAAAATCTCAGGACAAAAGTAGT
>Ga0222648_1001055_pt1:0-2500 | contig 11022 bp, 6 predicted proteins | sample AntAcemetagen335_FD_181021 | JGI IMG/M metagenome (GOLD analysis project Ga0222648, IMG submission 181021) | Saline water microbial communities from Ace Lake, Antarctica - #335 | ecosystem: Environmental > Aquatic > Non-marine Saline and Alkaline > Saline | place: Antarctica: Ace Lake... | reverse complement strand
ACGGAGGCTTTCAAAGGTTCCCTCAGTACGCTTGGTAACCGTGCGTTGAGTGCAATAGCAAAAGGGAGCTTGACTGTGAGACCTACAAGTCGAGCAGGTACGAAAGTAGGATATAGTGATCCGGTGGTTCTGTATGGAAGGGCCATCGCTCAAAGGATAAAAGGTACTCCGGGGATAACAGGCTGATCTCCCCCAAGAGCTCACATCGACGGGGAGGTTTGGCACCTCGATGTCGGCTCGTCACATCCTGGGGCTGGAGAAGGTCCCAAGGGTTGGGCTGTTCGCCCATTAAAGTGGCACGCGAGCTGGGTTCAGAACGTCGTGAGACAGTTCGGTCTCTATCTGTGGTGGGCGTTGGAAATTTGAGGGGATCTGACTTTAGTACGAGAGGACCGAGTTGGACGCACCGCTGGTGTACCTGTTGTCCTGCCAAGGGCACGGCAGGGTAGCTACGTGCGGTAGGGATAAACACTGAAAGCATCTAAGTGTGAAACCCGCCCCGAGATGAGATTTCCTTAGAGATTCGTGGGAGACTACCACGTTGATAGGCTACAGGTGGAAGTGCAGCAATGTATGCAGCCGAGTAGTACTAATGAATCGAAGACTCCTTTTTTTATTTTTTATTAAGAATAACTCATGTACCGTTAAACGTACGTTACGATCTATTTTTCTTTATAACTTGTCTTTCCATCATCATTGTCAAATACTATTAATCCAGTTTCAAGAGACTGGCTAAAAATCTTGATGGCGTCCATAGGACGGGTGTTCACCTCTTCCCATTCCGAACAGAGAAGTTAAGCCCCGAGCCGCCGATGGTACTTGGTTCAAACCCGGGAGAGTAGGTAAACGCCACATTTTTATTATACAGAAGCCCCTTTTGCATTAGCATTAGGGGCTTTTTGCGTTAGGAATAGCCCGAAAATGAGGCGAAAATCGATAAGAAACCGGTTGAAAACTGCGAAAATCTGGTGCTTAAACGCCGCGAACTTCACCTTAATAGGGCAGAAATAATCGCCACGGAAGCGTAGCCGCCGATGATACTTGAGGCGGGCATCCCCGAACCGGGCGTCCCCGTTCACACCCGAATAGTAGCGGGAGGGGTAGTTGTAGACGTCCCATTTTTATCACACAGGAGCCCCTTTTGCGTTAGCATTAGGGGCTTTTTGCGTTAGGAATAGCCCGAAAATAAGGCGAAAATCGATAAGAAACCGGTTGAAAACTGCGAAAATCTGGTGCTTAAACGCCGCGAACTTCACCTCTTAATAAGGCAGAAATAATCGCTACGAAAGCGTAGCCGCCGATGATACTTGAAGCGGGCGTCCCGAACTGGGCGTCCCCGTTCACACCCGAATAGTAGCGGGATGGGTAGTTGTAGACGTTCCATTTTTTATTACGTAGAGGTCCCTTTTATCTTAGCATCAGTTTTTTTTTGCGTTAAGAATAGCCCTAAAATAAGGCGAAAATCAATAAGAAACCGGTTGAAACCTGCGAAAATCTGGTGTCTAAATGCTGCGATACTTATGGTGAAAATGCTCGTTACAGAAGTGTAATAAACTCCTCGAAGCACAAGATGAATTTACTTAGAGATTTAAGTGTTTAATGATACAGCTATAAATTAAGTGCTCTGCCACATATATTGCAGGTTAAAGAAACACTTTTTTGATAATTATGCTTACATATAAACATACTAAATTTTAAATAGATACCATTTGTTAAATACACGCCCCATATCGTCCAGCAAAGGAGCAGAGAATGCAATCATGGTAGGTCTCATAACTCCTAATCAAAACGTCGAGCAAACTAAAGAGTACCTTGACGAATTAGAGTTTTTAGCAGCTACATTGGGAATAACTGTGTTGAAGCGGTTTACTCAGCGAGTGCAACGCTCTGACCAAAAAACGTTCGTAGGCAAAGGTAAACTTGAAGAAATAACTACGTACGTATTAGATAATCCAGTTGATTCGGTAATCTTCGACGATGATTTATCTCCTTCTCAAGTACGGAATTTGGAAGCAGCATTTAAAGAAACTAAAGTACTCGATAGAAGCTTGCTCATTCTAAATATATTTTCTCAACGTGCCCAAACAGATCAGTCGAAGAAGCAAGTCGAACTCGCTCAGTATCAGTACCTCTTTCCCCGATTGACTCGTATGTGGAGTCACTTGAGTCGTCAGAAGGGTGGTATCGGTATGCGTGGACCTGGAGAGAAAGAGCTTGAAACGGATAAGCGTATTGTGCAAGACAGAATCGCTTTTCTAAAAACGAAATTAGAAAAAATCGATAAACAGTCTGCAACGAGACGCAAGGAAAGAGATAGGTTAGTGCGAGTTGCTTTGGTAGGCTATACCAATGTTGGAAAGTCAACCTTAATGCAGCGTTTGGCGAAGACCGATGTTTTTGCCGAGAATAAACTTTTCGCAACCATTGATTCAACGGTACGCAAAGTAGTTTTAGGAAACATTCCTTTTCTCCTAACTGATACAGTTGGTTTTATCCGTAA
>Ga0222648_1001044_pt1 | contig 11093 bp, 9 predicted proteins | sample AntAcemetagen335_FD_181021 | JGI IMG/M metagenome (GOLD analysis project Ga0222648, IMG submission 181021) | Saline water microbial communities from Ace Lake, Antarctica - #335 | ecosystem: Environmental > Aquatic > Non-marine Saline and Alkaline > Saline | place: Antarctica: Ace Lake | collected... | reverse complement strand
CAACGGCGCGATCGAACCGATTTTCGGAACCAACCCGATCGGAGTCGGCGTACCCACCGCGAACGGCCCGGTTATTTTGGACATGGCCACTTCCGCGTACAGTTTCTTCGGTTTACTAGAAGCCAGGACGGCGGGTAAAAAAATCCCAAAAGGCGTCGCCATGGACGCATCCGGGGAAATAACCGAAGACGCGAACGCCGCTATTGACGGCGGCGCGATCAAAACCTTCGACGGGTCCTATAAAAGCAGCAATTTGGCGCTGATCGTGGAGCTGCTGGGTGGGCCGTTAGTGGGCGCGGCGGTGAGGGATAAGATGGCGACTAAGAACTGGGGAAACCTAGTCATCGTTATCGACCCAACCCTTCTTGGTGACGCAGGGGAGTTTGAAAAGGCCGCCGCGGTGGTCACGTCTCGCGTGAAAAACGCGAAGAAAGCACCCGGGGTGCGTGAGATTCTCCTTCCGGGCGAACGCGGGGACGCGTTTAGTGAAGACGTGCACCGCAAAGGTGTGATTGACGTGGAAAAGAACCTGTGGAAAGGTCTGAAGGAGTTGGCGGATACCTGGGTCGAGCCGGGCGGGGTTGGGGGTAACACCTCCGCGTACGGGGGTAACACCCCCGCGTACACCTCGGCGCAGATGGAGACGATTCGGAACTCAAGCGCGGGCTCCGGCTGGGGGTTCGCCACGCGGCTTCTGCACCCTACGGTATCCGTGGAGGTGAGTATTTCCCATTTACCACGTTCCGCCGACTGACTGCTCATACACGACTGACACTTTCTTGTTAATCGGAACAGGACCCGTTCAACAGCACGAACCCGCCTCTTTACCAGACCGCGACTTTCGGGCAGCCGAGCGCCACGACGAACGGGCCGTACGACTACACGCGCTCCGGGAACCCCACGCGTGATTTACTGGAGAAACAGATGGCGGAGCTGGAAGGCGCCGATCGCGGGTTCGCGTTTTCGTCCGGGATGTCGGCGCTGATGTGCGTCACGCGGCTCGTGAAAACAGGCGAGAGGATCGTGACCGGGGATGACATTTACGGAGGCACGTCCCGTTTGCTGGATCAGGTGTTGCCGAAAGTTGGCATAGAAGTCGTGCACGTGGACACGAACGACCTGCGCGCGGTGGAGCGCGCGATCAACGGCGGACCCACCACGATGGTCATGCTGTGCGTACCGGGGCTTTCCCAAATCCAGGCACACTGTTCACCGCCCCTGTCGAGTGCACTACTCGTGCCGTGTGTAGATCGTGATGTAGTACTGTGTACGTTTACACCGTACTACTAGTAACACTACCCGTTACATTTACTGGCGTACTGGTAACTGTTACAAACCCGTACTCGAGACTCTTACTCGACTGACCTTTTTCTTGTCCAACCGCAGCGAATCCCCCACGAACCCGCGCCTGCAGATCACGGATATCGAATCCATCGCGGCCATGGCACACAAAAAAGGCGCCCTGGTGTGTGTTGACAACTCTATTATGGCGCCTGTGTTCCAGAACCCCCTGGAGCTGGGGGCGGATATTTGCATGACAAGCGCCACGAAGTTCATCAGCGGCCAGTCCGACGTGACCGGCGGGATTTTAACCTGCAACGGCGATCAACTCGGGAAAGACATCTACTTCCACCAAAACGCGGAAGGGACGCACTTGGGGCCGTTCGACTGCTGGCTCGCGCTTAGAGGGTTGAAAACCATGTCCCTGCGCATGGAGCGACAACAGGAGAACACGCAGGTACTGGCGGAGTGGCTGGAACAACACCCGCTCGTGAAGTTTGTCAATTACCCCGGCCTGAAATCAAACGCCGGGTACGAGCTTCACAAAAAACAAGCCTCGGGCGCCGGGTCCATTCTTTCCTTTTCCACGGGGAACGTGGAGCTTTCCAAAATCGTCGTGGAACAGGCCAAGCTGTTCAAAATAACAGTCAGTTTTGGGAACACCACGTCGCTGATTTCCCTGCCTTGCTTCATGTCGCACGCCTCGATTCCTCCCGAAGTGCGAGCCGCGAGAGGGTTGCCCGACGATTTGGTGCGCATATCGACCGGCATCGAAAACGCGCGCGACTTGGTAACGGACCTGGACCAGGCGTTTCAAATCGCGGCGCGGGAAACCGGGGTGAGTGTTGGGAACGGGGGGGCGACGCCGGCGCAAACACGGGAGGAAGAGCTGTTGGCGAAGATCGCGATGCTGGAGGCGCAGCTGGAGTGAATTAGAATTAGGAGAGGGTGTTTTACAAATGCTGCAATTTTTTATGAAGGGATATCGTTCGATTCAATCGTGCCTGTCTGTCTGCATGGTCGTGCTTCTCGCGGACACTACACCTCGCGCGGCGGCGTCCGCGGCATTGGAGTGACGCTGCTTCGCAGCCTCACCGAGCTCGCGTCGTCCCGAGGGCCCGGGGAATTCGTTTTCCTGGTGTGACGTTCGTGGGTTGCGTTGTTTGGACGGACGCGTGAGTCAGGGCATTTCCGAGGAACGGGTCGTTTCCGAGAATCATGTCCACCGCACCGGGACAGCGCGTGCCTCACGTGGATGAGGCGGTGAACTTCCGGGACCTGGCGCTTGGTATCGGCGACTGGTATAACGTCACCCCCTCGGTTCGAGTTGCGATCGAGGGTTTGGCGTTGGTGGTACAGGACCAAGCCGCGAGGCTGGAGAGATTCGATACGCAATTCGGGGGACGGCAATTCGGAGGACCGCCGCCCGGGACCCCGTTTTTTCCGGGGTCTCACCACGACCAAGCGCACTCCAGTGAAGACATGACCATGCTTATCGAGCGCGTGGACCGTCTGTCCAACGAGCTCGCCACGACGAAAGCCAAGCTTCGCGCGGTGGAAACGGCTCGAGGGGGCGCTCATGACGAAATGGCGAGCGCCGCGGAACGCGCTTGCGACTTCGCGACGGCGCGCGCGGAAACGGCGGCGCGTGAGGCGTCCGCCGCGGCCAGGGAGTGTCGCGCGATCGAGCAAACCACGACCCGGGCGGAAACCGCTGCGGCGGAAGCGGTTAAAGCCCGCGACACCTTTTCCGCGTCGCTCGCGGTGAAAACCGAATCCAGCGAATCGAGGGTAAGAGCCGCGGCGGCGAAAGCGGAGGTGCGGTGCCGTGAAGCAATGGACGACGTGAAACGTGTTGAGTGTTTGGTACGGGACATCGACATCGCGCAACTTGAGCGGGACGCCGGGAGTATCGCGCAATTCACGCAAGCGATGGGGACGATTCGGGAGCTGCGACGGGCGGTGTTTGGGGACGAGCCCGGCGGTTTGGGGATGAAAAAGCACGGCGCGCCGTCCACGCCGTTCACGCCCGGCGGGGTAAGTTCGGTCGGGACGGCGTCCCCGGGGATGGGGAGGGGGGGATTTGGGGACCCGGCCAGCCTTCCGCTACCGACACGGCTGGCGGAGGTCGAAGCCACCACCGTGTCCTTGCTCGCGGCGATTGAGGAGCTAAGAATCGGTGACGCGTCGTCCGCCGCGGTTGAAACGTTGGGAGTCGGGCTGCAGCAGCTGCACGCCGCGGTCGGTTCGAGTTTAAAGGAACGCCCTACTGTTTCGGTGGTGCTTGGCATGATCGAGGAACAGGTACTGTTCAGCGTCAACGAGTCACGCAAGGCGAGTCAACTTGATGAGGAGTCTGTTGAGCAGGTCGCAGTTGCGAAAGTTGACGAGTTACAGGCCAGTCATTTGGTCCTGGCGCGGCGCGCCACGGCGGCGGCGGAAGCGGCGGCGGCGAATACGCGGCGCGTGGGGGTTTTAGAGGACGTGGCGCGGGGAATGGAGCGACGGCAACGACGCACCGAGCGCCTTGTGGACGACGTCCGAAACGCGTGGGCCTCCGTATCCGCGGACCAAGAGACGGCTATTATCCGGAAAATTCGCGGAAACAGCGGCGGTACGGTGTTGCAAACGGCGGGTCGGAAGAAATACGAAAAAGCCGTCGAGAAATCCCTGGCGCCGCGGGACGACACCGGCGGCGAAACAGACGAGGACGAGAACTCCAGCGGGGACGACCGTGTTGAAACAATGGAACCCGCGGCGGATAAAATGGGAAGGCTGTTCGGGGGAACCTGACGGTGGTGCTGTTTAGATATTTTTTTATGTAGTCCGTGAAGTTGATGAAAAGCAAGGTGAGTAAAACCGACGGTTGCGGTGATTTAATATCTGCGAACCTCCTCAATAAAAAAAAACTCGCGTCTCCGTCCTTTCTCGTCCGTCCCTCACTCCCCCTTTTCCCTGATTTCGTCTCTCGCGCGTGCTAAGTAGCTAAGCTCAACGGTCGCGCGTTTCGCGGTGCTTATATCCACCGGGTCCGACCTAAACGCCTGCGCGATGGATGCCAGACACCGCGCTTCCCTCGCCGCGACGCCGCGCGCGAGCGCCGACAACGCCGCGGCGCGCTTCTCTGGGTCTGACACCGTCACCGCAAGCGCGTCCTCGATCGCCTCCCGGGTCTCCATCGCGTGCACAAGCACGTGCGGGTCGACGGCAGTGTGTTCTGCGGCAGTGCCGGTACCGCCCCCGGGCGCCCCCGGGTGCCCCCCCAAGCCCCCCGAGTCATTATCGGTGCTGTCCGAGTGATTCTCTTTTACCCGCATTTCGTTAAAGTCGTCCCCGAAGTCGTCGTCGTCGTCGCGCGCATCTATTTTTTCACCCGCGAACAAAAGCATGTACCTCGCCCGTCGCAGCGGGTCCCTTAACACTGCGTAGGCTCTGTTCACCAGTGACGCTTGCTCTGCGCTGTGTCCCTGCGCCACGACACTCGCCGTGCCGAACTTATCGGGATGCAGCGTTTTCTGCCGTTCCTTCATCGCGGACTCCAGGGTTTTCTCGTCCACCGAAAACGAGTGCGCGATGCCAAGCACTTTGAACAGCTTGGGGACGGGGACGTGCGTGTCGCGGTCGCCGGCTGGAACGTCAATCACGACGGGAAGAATCTCACCGCAGGCATCGCAGAAGAACCTGTGGTCACTGGACGGGCCGAATTCAGCGGCGCAGGACCAGCACTTCGTGGGCACCGACTCAAACGCATCTCCGGCGAACCCTCTGCGAGATTTCGCGATGAGGGTTCCGCGATTCGGTGCCGTCCCTGAGTAGAGTCTTGTCCACGACGCACACCTGTGCGCCGATACCAGACACACCGCGTGCGCGCAACCCGCTCGCGACGAGCTGGACGCCGCACAGGACCGCGCCGCGGCGACGAGAAGGTCGCTCGTCACTCGGCGAGACGCGCGCATGGCAGTTGTGGCGGTGCTTCGTCAGATTATTTGGCCATGTCCGTCTTTTCTCGGAACGAACGAAAATACGTCACTAAAAGCAACGACTCGGCTCTTGAGTGTCCGAGGGAGGGGCAGTCTTACGCGCGCGGACAGGCGTACACCGTGTGGAGAGAGAGGGTCAAGAAAAGGTGAGCGACCACGAGTGATGGGACGAAAGCGATGCCCGCACGGCAAGTTGAAGGTCAGCTGCGCGGAGTGCAACCCCTGTCCACGGGAAAGTGAAAGGCAGGTGCGCTGACTGCAACCCCTGCCCCCACGGCAAGAGGAAGAGCAACTGCGTAGCATGCAACCCCTGCCCTCACGGGAAGCTGAAAGGAGACTGCGTGGAGTGCGTCAGTTGCCCCCACGGCAAGGTGAAACGAAAGTGCGCGGAGTGCAACCCCTGCCCTCACGGGAAGGTGAAAAGCAACTGCGTGGTTTGCCACATATGCCCCCACGGCAGGTGGAACAAGAACTGCGCAGCGTGCAACCCTTGCCCTCACGGCAAGAGGAAAGACAGCTGCGCGGCGTGCAACCCCTGCCCCCACGGTAAGGTGAAACACGACTGCAAGTTATGCACCCCCTGCCCTCACGGCAAGCTCAAACGCAACTGCGCGTCGTGCAAAACGGCACGCGCGGCTCCGCCGAGTTCGAAGCGAGTCAAGCGCGAGCCGGAGAGTTCGCTCGAGATCAAGCGCGAACCCGAGATCGAGCGCGAACCCGAGATCAAGCAAGAGCTGTTCACCATTCGCGGCTATTTTGGGATAGGCGAGTAGTTTGGCAAACCACCGTCGTAGGGGGCGACGAGAAAGAAAGTGAACAACTGGTATTTGCCGGGGAATAATACCATCTTCATTTAACTTCTTTCAGTCGTTTTCGCGCCGCGCGCCCCGCCTCTCTTCGTCATCTTCTTTTTGTTTCGGGTCCAGGAACATCAGCGCCCCCACCGCGGCCGCGGCTGCGGTTCCGCTGACCAGCCCCAGGGACGAGCCCGGTGACCCGAGAAAGTCGTCCGTCAGGCCGATGACGATAGGCCCGACGAGAAAAACCAAGTCGCCCGCCGTTTTCGGGAGGGTCAGGGCTTCGCCTTCCCCTCCCTTGGGCGCCGATTCAATCGCCAGGGCGTTCACCGCGGGGCCCGCCGCGGCGGTGCCCATCCCCCACAGCCCGATGCAAAGCTGCAGTTCTCGTATATCGCCCGCGTCTTTCGCGAACCCAAGACCCAGCGCGCACGCCACGAGGCTGACCACCACCACCGCTTTCAAACCAACCTTGTCCGCGACGACCCCGCCGAGCGACGCGCTGGCGATTCCCAGCAGCGCGGTGAGGGAAAACAACTCCCCCACCTGGCCTGGCGTCGCGCCTAGGGTTTCCGAGGCGAACCACGGAATGCAAGTCAGCTTCGCCACGAAACCCAGCGCGTTCGCGGACGCGGCGAGTACCAACACTTTCTGTCTGTTGTCCCGCAACAGCGTTCCCCAGTCGCTTTTCGCGCGTCGCGTCGCGATTTGTTCGTTGAACAAAACCTCCTCCTCCTCCGACATGTCCACGCTCATCAACGCCTGCTCTTCCCTCTTCTCCAACGCACCGTTGATTTCGGGAAGTAAGCTATACCCCGCAGTACAAACAAGCGCGGCGAAGGAGATGACGTAGAACACCGCGGGCGCGCCGTACCGCTCCGCGATGGTGCCGCCGATCAGCGGGCCGATCACCAGGCCGAGCGCCTGTACGGCTTGCTGCGTGCCCGTGATCGTGCCGCGGCTCTCAGGCGCTCGTTCCGTCAGGTCCGCGAGGTACGCTCGATCGCCTCCTTCCGCGGCGCTTCGCCCCGCGCCTAGTGAAAGGCGCGCTGGGACCAGCGCAAGCACGGTGCGGCACTGCCCCGTTGCGAAATCGGAAAGCGCGATGACGAACATGCCGGCCATCATCATCTGTTTCCGTCCCCAGCTATCCACCAACTTACCCGCGGGTAAGTTTAACACCAGCATCGCCAGCGCGGGCGCGCTTAGCACCACGCCGTTCGCGCTGCCGCTTAACCCGATTGATTGCGCGTAAAGGGGCAGCGCGGGTAACAGCGCCCCGACGCCGACAAACAAAATGAACTGCGACCCCAACAAAATCGCGAACGGTTCCGCGACGGTTTTGCGCGGTAAACCGAAAATGGTGTCGCCGTCGTCGTCGCCGGTACGAGAAGAGGGGGTTCTGAGCCCGTCGTTGTCTCCGTCCCTCAAAGCTCTTGTTGCGGTGCTTGGTTGTCGTCGCGCGACAGCAATGTTTCCTTTTCCGAACAGTGGCGTGTCCATTAGCACCCGAGGGTGTCGCGTGGGTTGTCGTCCGCGCCGTGTTTGTGTATTGCGTGTCGACGATGAATGGCTGGTCATCGCGCCCCGGGTCACGACAGGTCGCGGCGGTTTGTGGGTGCACGCCGTACTCTTTGTTTTCACAGGAAACGCCCCCCCACACGATCGCATCGCAATGCACGACATCACCGTGGCCGACTGAACCTCACGCCCGTGCCCTACACCCCCAGGTCACGACGACGACACGGATTCGAGATCTCGGCCACGTCGCGGCGCCTCGGGTTTTCGCCTCGGGTCGTCAACGAGTCTCCCCGAACCCGCGGGTCGCAAACGTCCGCGGGTTTGATCTTTGTATGCGGCGGTCACACGCGTCACACACAACCCACAACCTCGAGCGCCGCGAGGTGTGCACACCGAGACACGGAAGGAGGGTTCTCGACGGGCGGGTAAGGTGCCGTGAAGTGCCCACAAGATGAAAGATTTTGTGCAGATCTCTGCTTTCTTGTGACGAAGTTTCGTTCCCGGGAAAACGGGGACAGCGTGGCACCCTTCCGCACACTCCGCCTCGCGTCCCTCACACGCGTCCCAAATTCGGCGGCGCGTCGAGACATGTCGAACGTCTCGACGTTGTCGCGTTTGCGCCTCCCAAGTGCGAAACGCACATCGGTAGGGCGTGGATGTCGGTCCGAACCCGGCATCACGTTCGGGGCTTCGAATCATCTTTCAAATCTAATTTTGACAAAACATCGCGGTGTTCGTTTTTCGCCCCTAACTCGCGGTCGCACCGACGGTACTTCCTGGGACCCGGACGAACAGCGCAGGATTGACGAAAACAAACAATGGCGACGCACGGACCCTGCTGAAGATGCGTGGGACATCGACAAAGAACGCGATGCGGTGATGTACAAACGCGAGTCGTTGGAGCGTTTGCTTTCCATGACCCCGAAGGAACCGACCCCGGATAGGCCGGTGACGTGTTTGAACTGCGGCGCGAAGGTGTGCAAACGGTCCGACGAAACCAGCAAAGACAAAGCACACGTACACCGCAAGTCGTACCGCGACGCGTTCGTGTCCCTCAGTGTGTACAGGGACGCGTCTGGGATCTCTGCATGTGATGACGAAAAATACGAAAAAGACCAAGAGGCTTCCGCGTGGTGGCCGCCCCGAAACGCGACGCAGTGCCGATGCAAAACATGCGACACCAAGCTGGGGTGGAGGGTGGCGGATGACCCGGCCGAAACCGTAGGGCCGTTCTTCGCGCTGCTCACGTCGAGGCTCGGGGTTGGGAGAGATTCAGGGAGTGAGGAGTGAAGGTGATGATTTTGGGTGCCTACTCTCGAAAACACTTTTGTTCGTCAAAGTTCCGCGTCGTGGCTTTGTCTCCCGAGTTCACATCACCCGGCGCCTGTGATGGCGCCATCGTTTACGAGCCCGAAACAGGCTTTGGAGCAAGGTTTGTGTGGCAAGTACGGGTGGAGCACGCGATACTTTCAAGACGTGACCCAGTTTCCTGTGCGGTGGGGGGTTGAGGTGCGGTGGGGCATCGGTAGGGGGCGCGTTTTCGTGAGCCACGATGTTTCCGACGCGTCAGTTGGCGGGACGAAGAAAGGACACGCGGCGGCGGCCGCGGTTGCGCTTGTTGGGCTCGAGTCGGTCATTAACGACACGACTTCGAAACCGGTGAAAACCGTGGATGTTCAGTTCGGGGGGTGGTTCGAAAGCACGTGTTTGGTGCTTGACGGGGGAAGGCCGGATTCGTGGGAAACGTTTTGGCAGTGCGACCCGAAAGTCGTGGGAATCGACGTGGAGGGCAACCTACGAACGCCGCCCGTGCTGGTACAGGTGTGCGTGGAAACCACCCGGGTGGCTTCCAGTAGTGGTAACTCGTTCGGCAACACGCTTTGTATTCTCGAGGTCCCCAGGTCGAACCCGGGGGGGGGGCTGAGTCATGATTTACAAAGGCTGTTGCGAGATCGATCAATCGTGAAGGTGTTTTGCGACGGCACCGCCAACGCCGACAAAAGGTCGCTCGGCGTGGACGACGAAATGGGCAATGAAATGATGACCGCTGATACCAATCGAAATCCTGATACCAACAGAAATCTCACCAGAGCAGCACACATCGTTGACTTGGAAACCCTCGCCACTGCTCTCGCCGGGCCCACCAGCGTCCCTCGCGGGTTGGCGCGCGTGGTTAATTTGGCGTGGCCGGACGCCCCGACGCGCGTCGTGAAAGACGCGGCGGACAAATCGAGTGTCAACTTTTTCATCAACATCGAGCGGAACAGCGCAGACCCGAAGCGCACACCGCCGCCGCGCGCAGTGTGTGACTTGCCCAAAAACGTCGCAAAGTACGCCGCCATGGACGCGTGGCTCACGTTGCTCGGGTTCAGAGGGCTGGAAGACGCGGCGCGACGGGAGGGCGTAGCGTTTAGCTTTTGATGGAGCCTTGATACGTTATCACGCAATCGGATGTTAATCTACCATCTACGGTGACGAGTTCCTTGTTGCACCAGCAAGTATTTAGATTAAACTATTCACATAGAAGGCAGCATGGTCAGAAGCAGTCATACTTCTGTCGTCAGAAGTATCTACATGCACCTCTGGCATGGCCGCGGTGACCTTAAAAAACACCCTCACTCCTTGCGCCAGCTCCGCGCCCACGACGACTCGCGAAACCCCGCACCCCTCGGGGCACCAGTTCTGCCACACTTGGTCCATCGCGTCTTTGTCCTCCGCGACGGAGGCGAGAAACACGGTGACTTCGAGTATCCGGCGTCTGTTTGTCCCCGCCGCGCGCAGTCTTTGGTCCAAGCACCTCAACGCCAAGATTGTTTGCGTGGTGACTGTGTCGTTGTCTTGACCGACGAAATCCTTAAACCCAGTGGGCCATCCCACGGTGGACACGACGTTGTTGAAGATGACAAACGCGGCGCGTCCGGGGCCGGGCGACGGTCCTCGGACGATGTCGCGGTCGTCATCGGTTTTGTTGTGTTGATTCATCGCGGTTGGACTAGGGGAAGAGTTATTGCCTCTAGTTGGACTCGATGAGAGTGCTGCGCGATGAACTAGAACCTGTGAGGAAAAGAAACCGCCGACGCTTCGTTCGCGAGGGATGACGGAAGAAGATACCGCGGCTGGGAAGCACCTTGTTATTCGTGTCGCGTGTCCAACAGCGAAGGAGTGCAAGAAACCAGACAAGGACATGTGTTGACCGCCGCGTCGAGTGTGGCACACGACACGTTGTTTTGGCTTTTGGGTGCCTTGTCCTATTTTACCCGACAATGCTTTTCCGATATTTCTGCGTCCCCACAACGCGTCGCGCGCCCTCGGGTGACATGGGCGTCGCTGGATCCACGCAACGGCTCCGGCCGATGGTGAACCCCGACGGGAAGGTCGGGTTAAAGGTGCGGCGAGAGTGCGAACTGAACGCGATTTTGCGCTTATCTTTCATCCCGCCAAACTACAATGATCCGATGGGGTAGTTTTCCGTGGAGGATCGCGCCCGCCCCTCTTTTTGTCCCTCCCCCCTCCT
>Ga0222648_1001043_pt1 | contig 11093 bp, 10 predicted proteins | sample AntAcemetagen335_FD_181021 | JGI IMG/M metagenome (GOLD analysis project Ga0222648, IMG submission 181021) | Saline water microbial communities from Ace Lake, Antarctica - #335 | ecosystem: Environmental > Aquatic > Non-marine Saline and Alkaline > Saline | place: Antarctica: Ace Lake... | reverse complement strand
GTTGTTCGCTGCTGTGTTAGTTTTACTGGACAAGAGACGCTTTCTTGAAATTTTAATAGGTTCATGAACATTCATGTACCTTAAACGCTTACCGATAGAATCAAAAATTTGATTCTTGGTCATTTGCTCGGTCTTCACGAGACCAACTTTTTTCGCAATTCTTTTCAAGTCGGTACGCTTCGATGAAGAATCGAATAAGACATCAAAGTCTTTGGGAGTCAATGGTGATTTCTTATCAGTCAAATAACTCATTTTTGAGTCTAAAACCAATGGGGGTAAGGGTAATTTCCCACCCTGGATATCATCGTATACTTGACATATCTGTTCTCTTGTCAGTTTAATAGAGTGCCCAGTATTCATCTTAATGAGTTTTCTGAGGTTGGCTATATCGGCGTCTGGGTCGCACGTGTCCATTTATATATTAAACTGACAAAAAAGTTTTGTCTGTGAATAAATTTAAATTTATTCAAGTGAAAGAAGTTGATCAATCAATTTCTTCTTTTCTTTGGTTGGGATAATTTGTCTCACGATTAAGTTTTTAGTATTAGTTTTAAACTCATCGATATTCATTCGAGAGGTTTTAAGTTTTTTTAGTAAATCAGTTTTAATTTCATTTTTAACTGGAAGTTTAGGAACTAAAGTGAATAGTCTCTTTTTAGTTTTTGCAAATTGCTTATTTTTAGCATTAGAAATAGTGGTAAGTTCTTGAATGGTTTTTTTACCATTCATATAACTTGTGAGATATTCATCGATTCGTTTTTGGGGTATATTGGGAAGACTGTATAGATGCTTTTCTAATCGTGGTTTAAGCAATTCTCGATCTTTTGTATTTTTATTTTTTTTGAAAGCTTTAGCAGCCTTTGTGCGCATAACTGTTCTCTGGCGCGTGTTAGACTCAGTCTTAAGGGTTCTCATCTTAGTTGTAGTTTTGAGCATACCACGTCGGAGTCTACGAATCTGTTTTGCTTCAGATATAGTTTGAGCTTTTCGTTTTAAAGCGGTTAAGCTTTTAGTTTGTTCCCCAACACCACCCTCAATACGTTTTCTTTCTTCGTTGGTTAAGTCGAGTGTATTCAGGTAGGTTCTGAGTTCAGCCCTGAGACGACCACGTTGTCCTGTCGCCTCTTTTAGAGTACGTTCAGCATCTTGTATTTTTCGTTTGAGTGCATCGACATTTGTGTTTAGTTTTACAGTCACGATAAAAGACCTTTTCATAGCGTCTGTGATTGTAGTTTTGTTCATGAATGTTTTGATTTCAACTCGCTTCTTTTCCGCGGTTTCTGCATTGAGTTCACGCTTGACCTGGTCAGCTTCGCTCCTGATTGTTTTAGCTGTTTGGGGTATAAGTGTATTGGTAATCTTTTTCAAAATTGGTGTATCTTTATTACCTAACTGTAGAGATACCACGTAGTTTCTAGTTTGCTTCTGTAATTCTAATTGTTTTCTCGCAATTGCATCAACCTCTCTAGCTTTCGCTATGAGTTTGTTTAGGTCTCCTGGTGTATCCCTGAACCGCTTGAGAAGTTCAGTTTTAACAGCGTCGGTTAAGATGAGTGTTTTCATCGTTTCGGTGAGAGATTCCCTATTTCTTTGTTTTCTGAGACTGGTGGAGTTTAGCTTAGACATGGTTAAGGTCTTTTCAGGGGTTCTATCAAATATATTCAAAATTTTTGACATATTGGTTTCTGACAGACGAAGAGATTTGAGATGATTGGATAATTGTGTGCGTTCATTTGCTCTCTTTTCATCCTCTCTCCTCTTTTTCAGTGCTTTGGCTTTGGTTTCAGATGACAATACGGTACCAGGTTTGGTGTTAAAGTTGCGCAAGATGGTATTTCTATCAGCTTCACTGAGTTCTAGGGGTTCAATGATTTTTTCAATCTTTGTCCTATTCGAAGCAATCTTTTCTGCGACTCGAGTATTTTTCAGTGTAGTAGCCTTGTTTATCATATTCGCGAGTGTACCAGTGTTGTTGAATTCATTCATTATGGTTTTTCTATCCGCAACATTCATGTTAAGTTGGGTATTCATGTAATTGTAGAGTTGACTTCTTCTGTTTTTGTACACCTCGATGGCTCGTTGCTGTTTGAGCTCCACAACCCTTTTCAACATTTTATTGATTGGTACATTTTGTGTGGTATAAGTCTGTAAGAGTGTTTCTTGGTTCTCTGGTGTCATGTTTTTCACAGCATTTTGAAATGTAGTATACTCTTGGGTCTTTTTTCGTTCAATCGCATTCATAAGCTTTGCCCTCGTTTCTTCAGCTTTTTGTAAACTGTTAATACTAAACATATTTAGATTAGCTTTGACACCACTCTGTAAAACCATATTCGTGATTTCTTTACGAATAATAGCTACATACGCATCTGTAATATCACTATTCAACTGTGCAACATCATTAGCATTTTTGATATTTTGGATTCGTGTATTACGTCTTTCATCTTTGGGTAACATTTTGGCACTATTTGTGAGTCTCTTTTTCTCATTAGTAAGGGCTTTCATTGTTTCGGCTTTAGACGTGTGATTTTGTATGTAATTGGGATACTTGTTATAGTTATTCAATATCTTCTTGACCTTTTCATTACTATTGTTAAGACCTAAATTATTAGTTACATACCTTTTGAAATACGTGTTTTGATTCCTTTTAGCCTTATTTTCAATATTCTTTTGAGCGTTTTTCATACCTTTTGAATTTTCAGATGCATTTTTTAGGGTGTTTAAATTTGCTTCACCTCGATTATATTTCTTGAGGAACTGAACTTTGTTATATCTACTAACACCTCCAATTTTATTGATATGATTTTCGAGTTCTTTTCTTCCGAGGGCACGGGGTTCATTCTTTGTTTTAATGGCCATGTTAGTCGCGGATTTTTTGAGTGGTCTAAAATTTACAAAATACCCTTCAAGCGCTGTAGTGATTTTTCTACGATTATCAGGTTTTAGGGGTAATGTATCTAAATAATCAACAAACTCCTCTTCTATTTCAACCCATCTTTCATAGTTGCGCATATTATTGATAACCTTTGCTTCCCCGAGTAAAACATTTGGTTCAATATAGGTCTTTGTATACTTATTCATGATATGTTCAATATTCGAATCATTGAGTGCAAACTTTTTAAGATTTTCAATTAATTTTGGTATTTGTTTTTCTCTATATTCCCTGAAAAGTTTTACATAGTAATTGTCAGCTTCTTTTTTGATAGCATTAATTGGTTTGTTATAATTCACATATTGTTCTATAAAATATGGTTGTTGATTTGGTTCCAAACCTATATTGGTTAAGTATGCACCAAGTTTATTTATTTCTAATTGTTTAGTTTCCAAATCACGGTTTTGTATCGTAAGTTTTCTAACTTGTTTGCGGTTAGCATTTTTCATATTTATATTTTTTTTATGAATGGCAGCCTTGATTTCTTGTGAAATATTTTTAACATCTTGTTTGGTATTTATATTACCAATTTTTGACACTAAAATTGTACTTACATCAAGAGTCGCAGTAATCGCGTACAATTTATTCTTTGTTTCCTGTTTGACCATTTCTTTCGCCATGTTGAGTGTGTTGACATTATTAATTTTGGTTAGATTACCTAACGCATTAATATTAGCTTGTAAAGCAAAATTTGACAGCTCTTTTTTATTATTTTGAATCTTCTTTCTGTATGCATTTTCAATCTTCTCACGAATAGCTTTCACATTATTTTTAGAGTTGACATTCTTAATGTTTAAATTAAATGAAATCCTCTTAGCCTTTTTAGCTAAATTATTCTTTTCAGCTTGGAAATTCTTTTTCTTTTGTACGAGAGTATCAACCTCTTTTTTGATATTCACGAGTGAAACATTCGTTGTTTGAAATTTATTGAGGAGACCCGTATTGTTGACATTTTTGTACTTGATGTACGCACCAAGTTCATTAAGGTCTTTTTGTCGTTGCGTATTTGTAAGGTTCTTCTCCATCGTAGCCACATCTTCACGCAACTTGGGTATATTAACAGTTTCCAGTGACATGCGATTGATGAATACTTGTTGTTTATTGACGGGGAGTGTACTTTTCTGTACAAATTCAACGAAATTCTGTTTATTTTTGGAGAGGATTTCATTCTTCTGTTGTTTTTTGTTATTATTCACCTGGAGACCAGCTTCTTCGATTTGTTTTTTTAGAGGAACGAGACGGTCTACAAAAACGAGGGCACTTATAGGGTTGGAAAAATTGGAAGATACATTTTTCTCCGTTGATAGCTTCGCGAGTACAATTTTACTGGCTTCTACTATGTCCAATTTAACAGAGTTTAATTCAAGTTGATTTTTAATAGCTGCGATACTACCACTGAATGCACCTTGTATACCAATTTCTTTTACAATATTTGTTAATCTGTCTTTTTCATTAGCAATAGTATCAACTCGCTTCTTTTCACCAGCCTTCTCGATGGTTTCTTTCAATGCATCAGCTTTTTCAATGGTGTCCACATTCGCGACACGTTTAGAAAAGTTGGTAGCCACGTCGAGTTTTTGCGCTAATTGTGAAAGTTCACCCCTTCTTACATTAATCACACTTTTTCCCGAATTCTGTTTTAAACGTTTAGCTTCTTCTATGAGTTTCCTCACGGCATCCTTACCAGGTTTGAACTTGGCCATAATGCCATTTTGTAAAACCTGACTAATACCAATACGACCAATAGAATTTTTCAGAAACTCACGGTCTTTGGAGATGGCTTGAGAATTCTTCTTCTTTGTTAGGGCTATCGCGTTCTGTGTAAGCACTTGAACACTATTCCCACCATCAAACCTTCCAATGAGTTTGTCTTTATTGGTCTGGTCTAATTTCAAACCTGAGAGGAATTTAACGAGTCTTCCACGTCGCTTTCCTATACTCTCCCTTTCACGGATTTTGACCAACTTTTCAGCTCTCGCTTTAAGTCTAACAAGGACTGTGTTCTCGTCAATGAGTCGGGTAAGACTCCTTCTATCCCAGAATTGTAACCCCATATCAGCAATCATAAAACTAAACTCCCGTTTTTTCTTGATTATCTCCTTGGCTTTTCTCTGCTTGTTCACCCTGACAGCTTCTCTAAAAAGTGTCTCTGGGGATACTCTCCCTTGTTGAACCCTCTGTTGGTAAGACGCTACATCTGACTTACTAAGAAAAGGAAGTGCAGTCAGCCTAATTTTGAATGTATCCACATCCATATATATTAGGCTGACAAAAAAGTGTACCCTCGATTGAATAATTGTATTTTTTCTTCATAGCTCATGTTAAAATCAAAAACATCCGTGTCTTCAATATTAATTTCCATGAGTTCTATTGGTGTATTGTACTGTACCCTGTTGGAAAGTGCTGAACGGATGAGGGTTTGAACAAACGCTTTGGGTGTTTGTATATCTTCTTGATACACACGATTCATTTTAATTTTTATACACGTTATTTCGTGGGGTTTTTTATCAAAGAATGGTGTCAATGGGTATTCCTCCTTCATTCCACCATCTACGTATGTTTCATTATTGTATGTGCCACATGCAAATATGAACGGTACCGCCATGCTCATACACACTGCATCTATAACCTTCATATCTGGATGTGTATCTTTAGAAAAGTACACAGTTTCAGATGTATTCATACAAAACGCGGCAATATAGATTTTCATATCAATTTCCGCAAAGGTGGGATCAGAACCACATATATCTACAAACTTCTTACGAATTGGTCCCATATCAACAAATCCAAATTTGTTAAAAAAGGAACCTATGCGTATTTTAACAAAAGTGGGGACATCCAATGAGAGTGAAGTTTCTAGAATTTCATCGATAGACATCCCGACCCCTAAAAAGAGTGCTATAATTGCACCAGCGGAAGAACCAGATATCTCCTTAACATTTACGAGTTCCGTCTCTCGTGCTTTTAGAGCCCCTATGATTGAATATATACCCATTGAAGCTGGTCCTAACACGAGATATCTCATCTTCCTACTTAATAGAATTGAGGAAATTGACGACGCAAAAGCGCAAAGACAACCGCGAAGACAACCGAGTGAACAAGAACCGCGTTCAAACTGGTTTGACCCGACCGAAGAACACCCCCTGACCCTGGTGGGAGGGTAAGAAGAAGACCTGGGCTGAGCATGAGGAAGAGCGCAGTGCTCACGATAAGGTCGTTGCGGGTGAGCACGAGACCCATAGCTTTGGCGATGAGACTGTACACCAGGAAGAACACGAGTGCGTGGAAGAACACCGCGGTTTGACCAGTTTTTCGGTTCATGTATGAAACTTTGGAGCCGTCGGTAGTCACAAGGAGACCGGGGCTCAGAGCCAAAAAAAGGGCGGCGGGGATGGCAACCTTCTGGGATGTAAGGTTTGGGAGCATTTAATATATACACATATAATTTTTCGCAAAGTTGCTAAAATCATTAAACGTTGCACCTCTCATCATTTCTTCATGGAGACCGTTATCGTTTATACTGCGCCTGACAGTTCTCCAAATATGATCAAGTCGTTCTTCGTACCATAATGTCTGCTCCTGGTCTTTCCATGTTACACGTCTCAATTCTGTATCGTGTTCAATGTAACAAAATTCAACAAAGTCACAAAATTGCCCTGTATGCTCAATTTGGGCATCATACAAGAGTGTAGTGATCTTGTTCCACATGTGCCATAGTTCATCTGAGTATTCGACTTCCCAGTCTTCGATATTCAGAGGAGTGTGTTCATCATTGAACTCGTCGTCATCACTGACGTCGGGATCAAATCCGCTGGTGGCTTCGTATACGTATTGGCTCCAGACCATAGTTAATTACTTATCTTCTTTCTCGGGTTTATCTTTTATACCAGTTAATGAAATAGAAGTAGATTCCTTCATTTTAAGCCCATCTTTAATGGCATTTAGGGCTCCTTCAACCTTTGCTTCGTCTCCACTAAAAAATGTGAAAAGTCCATCCCTCACTGCATCCTTACTCATACCCGCCTTTCGCATAGACTTGCGAATACTAATTTTCCCTTTCCTGAGGTTAATGGTATCAATACCCTGAGAAACCATGTGCTTCTTAACATTCTCCTTAAGACGCTTCTCCTCCTGGCTTAAGATTTTGATATCAGATTTCGCTTCAGATAATTGTTTTGTAAGTTCTACCAGCTTGGAAACGCTGTCAGATAATTCGTTAGGGACTGAGGTCATTATTAAATGTAATTACTTTCTAATCTTTAAGCGCACAATCCACGCTGCATGGTGTCAGGGACAATGGTGGAGTTGTTCCACACGAAGGGGTCCTTGGGGTTAGGGGGATCCTTGCGAATCTGCTGGTTCGCGTTACGGAGAGCGCCACCGATAGTCTCGGGGAAACCGATCTGGGCACGGGGTTCAAGGAAGTTCTGACCCTTGAGGATGTCCTCTGGGGCAAATTGACCAAAGTCCTCGGCTGAAGCAACCTCACGGGGGAGGAGCGAAGAGGCGAGACCGGTACCCTTGTCCATACCACAACCGTTGGAGGCAGCGGTGGGGGCAGCGGTGGGACCGGCAGCTGGGGCCGCACCGAACGCGGAGTACTGACGCTCAGTAATGACATAACCAGACTTGGTGGAGTTCATCTTGAATAGAAGAAAAATGAGAGTAGCTACGGCGAGGAGCATAACAATATTTTGTTTACGGCCCTTGTTGAACATCGGCATCTTTTATATACTGTTAACAAATTTTTTTATTCTTCATCCTCGTCGACAAAAGCATATTGGTCTGGGTATACATCTAGGATAGGATCTGGGTGAACCTTGACCTGGACAACATTCCAGGTTGGACCAAATGCCTTCTTGGCGAACCAAAGTCCAGAAAATTCTAGGATGACATTACAGTTCTTCCCTGGTTGAAGGGTCTCAAAGTCGATGGGCTCCTGCTGTGCGTTGTATACCTTGGTGACATCGAGGCGATCGCATGTCATCATACCACCATCAAGGTTAGAAGTGTAGGCACCTTTGATGACACCTTCTGTCAGCTTCTTACCAAACCAGGTCTCACAATTCTCGAGGGCCGCTTCGAGGTTTTGGGTATCAACACCCCCAACCTTTGCGGTGTTCGCCTCTGATACGATATCAATGACGATCTCGCCTGAGACGTCGGCAACCTTCACCTTGTTCAGTTGAATAAAACATTTACGCTTTTCATCGTTGAGAGCCTTCACGAAATAGAGTCCATCTTCACCTTTGGTGGGAGTGGTGTAGATCATTTATGTCTATATTAGGTTTCATTTCTTTAAACCAACAAACGGTATAGCGGCTGACCCATTCAGGATATCCTTTGGTACCCACATATTTCTCCTGGGTTTATAACCATACAAAGTGTTTGAAACATTGAAATTCTTTGGTAAATTCTTCGCGTTGGTAGCCCTGAGTTTATACTCGTTCTTTACGTAAGAATTGTTGGTCACAGTCTTCCATTTCATAGTTTTCAAATTTAACTGTTTATTACCTGATGAATTCGTGTATCCATTGACTTTAGCGTTACCCACGACCGGTTTTAACCCCTGAACGAGTTGTTTAGACAGCTTTTCTTCTGATGGTTTGGTTGTAAAGTTTTTATACTTATACGGGTCTACACGCTTTGCCTGGTTCATTGAAACGCGCCCATCCTTCTTGGTGGCTGGGGTTTTCCTGACAAGTTTAGATTTTACACGCCTGAAAACTTCCTCGATAGAATCTGAATTTTTGACTTTCTTATCAAACAATTGTCCAAGTTTTACGAGACGAAGTCGGTCTCGTTGTTTCTTTTCTGGACGAAGATTGAGTTTACTCATTAAATATATATCCTCGATTAGAAACTCTTTACTAGCCACATAAACCTTATCGTTCGTGATCAATTTACCAGTATCGATGTTTCTATAGGTTATACCTTTGTGTCTAGACAGAACAACCTCATATCCAAATTCTTTGGGTCGCATAAATGGAATATCAAGCATACCACCAAGTGTAACATCCTCAATTTTCCCAGTTTTAGGGGAAAAGAAACGCAAATTTGTATCGAGTGCAAACAATTCTACATCGATAAAGACATCACCTTTAGAGGGTTTATTTCCCAATTGACTCTTTTTCTTTTTGATAAGTGTATACCGACGAGATACAGCTGAACCAGAAGGTTTGAAACTGACACCCAAAAATTTAAACAGTTTGGGGTGCTTCTTTTTCATGCTCATGATTCGTTTCTTCACTCGGGTATTCAGACGTTTAGATATTTCACCCAACTTGTTCCATAGTAACAATTTGGTTGCTTGGAGTTTTCCAAAGTATTGTGGGTTTACAGGCATCCTAGGAACAAACTTTGCATCTATATCAGGGGTCACTATTCTATCATTGAAATCCACATATAAGTTGAAAGCTTCCCCCCCACTCACGATGATATCACCCATATTCTTCATATACTCTGATATTTCACCAATAGTCTCTATGATGATATCTCGGAGCGAATCTGTTATGAGAAGATACACAACTTTCTCAAAATCTTTGGTACGATAGGTACTGTGAACACGACTCCTGAATTTACCGAGGTCCCTCTGTAAATTTCTGTCATAATACTTTTTCAATTTAGCATCTTTGAAAAGTAGATTTTCATTTAGAAATGTATCAATGGTAGATTTTGAATAAAGTTGGTCATCCATTAATATATCGTGATATATTAATATGGTCTGCCGAGTCATCGACGAATGTAGATGTTATGCATACAAAGGTGAAACCAATCAGTTCTGTGGTTCTCGTCAGGGTGCCAATGTAAAACATTGTCCAAAAGACTGTTGTTTTGGTGGGTGCCCTGATGATGGTTCTCGTCAGCCATTTAGATTCATCGACCGTCCAGTACAACCCACCATGATTGAGAAATTGACACCCGTTCAAGTGTCAGTGTCTATATTCATATGTATACTGGTACTTATTGGTCTCTTTCTTCTTGACTTAAAGATTAGGTCAGTAAGATAGATATAATGTCTCTCGAAAACATCGAACTCGAAATCGCCGCCCTCCGCAACGATATCAAGAATCTCAGTAAGCTTGTACGCAAGGTTAAGAACACCCAGGATGACCCCGATGGTGAGAAAGCCAAGGTGAGGTCCGAGAACAACGGCTTCAACAGAAAGCAGGATGTGACACCTAAGTTGCGCGCATTCCTCGCGCTTCCCGCAGAAGACCTCATCTCCCGCTCAGAGGTTACCAAGTTCATTAACAAGTACATCACTGAAAAGGGTCTCAAGCACCCCGAGAACGGTCGTCAAATTATTCTAGACGACACACTCCGAGACCTCCTCGCACCCCCCGCTGACGTTGTGGTCACCTACCTTAACCTCCAGAAGTATCTCAGTCCGCATTACATTAAAAAGGAACCTGTAAAGGCTTAAAAAAATAACACACATATAACATAACAAAGATGGTCACTTTCCTAACCAAGGAGAAGGCCGAGTCGCTCATTGCTACAAAGATTAAGAACCTGTCCTTGTACCAAAGAGCTTTTACGCATAAATCCGCTCTAAAAGAGTATGAACAATTTACAGAATCGTTTGAAACGCTCGAATTTATTGGTGACTCCGTACTCGGGTTTGTCATCACTAAGTTTTTGTTTGATCGTTATGAAAGTCGTCAAGAGGGGTTCCTCACTAAAGCTCGTACAAAGCTGGTACGTGGTGAAACCCTAGCTAAAATTGCAGAAAAATTGAACCTGAATGCACTCGTCATCATGGATGAAAAAGGATTAAGAAACAACTGGAATAACAACCCCAAGATTTTGGAAGATGTTTTTGAAGCCCTCATCGGTGCCATCTACATGGACCTGGGTCTTCTTCACGCAAAGGAGTTCATTCTTAGAATCTATCAAGATCCCAAATTTGTGGATATGAATTCTATCATGGTGGATGATAACTTCAAGGACAAATTAATGAGACATTGCCAAATTCAAAATTGGCCTCTACCAGAATACAGAGTAGCTGCCCACCACGAAGGTCTCTTCTATATTGATATCCATATCAATGATGGCTTTGTTTCTAGGGGTGTGGCTAAGAGTAAAAAACAAGCCGAACAAAATGCTGCACAATCATATTTTCAGGTACAAGAAGAACTTAAAAACTACAACTTTAATTAAT
>Ga0222648_1001034_pt1 | contig 11171 bp, 9 predicted proteins | sample AntAcemetagen335_FD_181021 | JGI IMG/M metagenome (GOLD analysis project Ga0222648, IMG submission 181021) | Saline water microbial communities from Ace Lake, Antarctica - #335 | ecosystem: Environmental > Aquatic > Non-marine Saline and Alkaline > Saline | place: Antarctica: Ace Lake | collected... | reverse complement strand
CGAGGTGCCCGCCCTCCGCCGCTTCCGAGCACGTCTCTGCGTCCCATTGGCAGCCGTTTGCGCGCGCCCACTGCAGCACCTCGAGGTGCCCGCCCCATGCCGCCCCCGAGCACGTCTCTGCGTCCCACGGGCAGCCGTTCGCGCGCGCCCACTGCAGCACCTCGAGATGCCCGCCCCATGCCGCCCCCGAGCACGTCTGCTCGTCCCACGGGTAGCCGTTCGCGCGCAACCACTGCAGCAACTCGAGATGCCCGCCTTCCGCCGCTCCCGCGCACGTCTTCTCGTCCCACGGGCAGCCATTCGCGCGTACCCACTGCAGCACCTCAAGGTGCCCGCCCTCCGCCGAACCAGCGCACGTCCACTCGTCCCACGGCCAATTCTCCGCGCGCAAGTCTATCAACTCCTCAAGTTGACCGCTCCTCGCCGCAGCCTGGCACAGGCTTTCTTTCCGTGACAGACGACCTTGTCGTTGCAGGCATCGAAGCGTGGTTAAACATCCGAGGTCAGCAGCGTCATTTTCACCGAGCTCCTCAATTTCACGTCCCGTCGCATCCACGGCGTCGCGCATGCCACGACTGACCTGCGAAGCACCGCGAGGTCAGCCGGATCGGGCAGATTTTCTTTTCGGAGGACGTGCGTGACAACGACTTCGAAGGGAAGACCCGGGATGACGACGCCCGCTTGAGCATCGAGGCTCCGCCTTCTCTTACGCGCGCGTGTGTCGACGACCATCGCGGATGGTGGGGTGCGCGCGGCCGTGGGTGCCGCGTCGGCCGTGTGTTTCTTCCTTGCCTCTCTCTTCTGCTGAAAAACGATGTTCGTCTCACGAAGCTCGTTTGCTTTGAACGACGCGCCTGCACGCGGCCTCTCTTCATCACAGGACCGCGCACATGGCGTCGTCCTCCACCGCCGCGGCGGCGGCGCTCAAGGCGAGGGGCTACGCCGGTATTTTGAGCTCGGAGTCCGCTGGGGTGATGGCCGTGATGCGGCAGAACGCGAAGTGGGCGCTGGTGCCCGGGTACGGCTACGGCGACGAAGATGGGGGCCAGGACGATCCTATGCTGCAGGAGTTCCGAGCCGTGCGACGCGCGCTTTTCAGTTGGCGAGATTGGGATACCGTCGCCCCCGTGGCGTACCTCGCGCCATTTCTGCAAGTCATAAGGAGCGTGGAGACATCAGGGCCCATCACAGGGTACGTCGCCGGCCTCGAGTTCTAAAAGCCAAACGCACACCAGTGCCGCGTCGCTTCAGCAGACTTTGGCGACTTTCGGACGCGACGCGGCTTCACAAAAGATCGCGAATCCAAACGTGCCGTCCGCGTTTTGAAGGCCGCGATCGCGTCAACTCGCCCCTCTCAGTCGCGCGCACCTCCTGGTTCGCGTCTCTAGAGACATACCTCGAGACACATGCACGCTTTCCCCCCCGAACCCCCGAACCCTTTGCGTACCACACAAGACGCCCTCTCCCAAACGTGCTGACATCCATCTGAACGTTCCTCTGCACCTCCAAAAAATCTCATCAACAAAAAATCTCATCACCAGCATGGCGCTCTCCGCCGTTCACAAAGTCCTGAAGCACGGTTTGATCAGCGCCAGTAACCCGGACGCGGCGTACGCGATGCACGCGATCGCGGACGCGGTGACGCTTTGCAGATTCGAAGCCACGGATCCGGACCACGACGACGTGGTGCTTTCGAAGATTTTACACGTTTTGCTGGAGTGCATGCGGTGCGCAACCGGCCGGCTCCTGTCGGACGACGACGTGTGCAACATCGTACAGGCGTGCTACCGAATAGGCCACCAGAGCGGCAAGGAAAGCGCGCTTTTGCGGAACCTGAGCAGGCACACACTACGGGAAATCGTGCACGCCGCGTTCGGACGGCTGCCGTTTTTACCGGCGGAGAGCGATGTGAGCGACGTGCACATCGACAACACGTTTTCGGTCGCCGCGCCGGAGCGCGCGGAGACGGACAGCGTCCTCTCCGAAAACGGCGAAACCGCGTTACCTCTGCCACCCTCGAGTCCCACGAAAGGCCCTGGACCTGGACGCGCGGAGTCCGTGGTGTCATCAGACAACGAAAACGAACCGTCTCCTTTCGGGTTAGCGTGCGTGCTTGAGATTTTCCGATTCTCGGTATCCTTCGTGGCGCTGGAACCCGGGGCGGACGAACAAAGCGAATCCGTATGCGCGTTCGGCCTACAACTCGTGCTCGCGTCACTGGAATCAGCAGGCGGCGACTTCACAAGGCACCCTGCGTTGATGAGCCTGGTGAAAAATGACTTGTCGCGCGCGATGTTAACGGTGGCGCCCATCGGCCGCGCGCCCGTGCTAGCGGCGGTCGCCGCGACCGTGTTGCAGCTGTACATGGTGATGCACTTGGAGCTTAAGATGCAACTCGAGGCGTTTTTACGGATGAGTTTGTTGCCTTTAGCGGACGTGAAGCCTGTTACCGAACTTGACGCGACACCGACGCCAACCACCGCGGGCCTGGGATCACAGACAGGGCACTCCGATCTGCGCAGGGTCGCCCTGGAGTGCCTCGTGGATTTGTGCCGCCAGCCCAACTTCGTACCCGACTTGTACGTAAACTTCGACTGCGACGTGCGTCGTCCGAACCTGTTCGAGGAGCTCGTGGGTTTGCTCAGTCGCGGCGCCACGCCGGGGCAAGGCACGGGGCTGAGCGACGAAAATTTGCTGAGCCTGGAAGGGCTTCTCGCGATCACGGGGGGGGTCGCGGACCGGAGCGCGACGGCGGCGGCGGCGATGCGCGACGAGACCGCCGTGACATTTGACAACGCGACGAACGCCCCGATGAGCGTGGATGATTTCTGGGGCACCATGCGGGACGGCAACGGCGGTGTGGCCGGCGCGGTTGCGGCTCAAACCGCGGGTCCCGGACGCGCGCGTTTCTTGCGAAGAAACCGGCACCTAAAACGCCGGCTCCTCGCCTGCGCCGACCACTTCAACGCCAAACCGAAAAAAGGGTTAGCGTACATGCAGGACATCGGCGTGTTGACCGCCCCGCTTTGCGCGACCCAAGTCGCCGCGTTCCTGAAGCACGCCCCCGGTCTAGACAAGGCCGTCGCCGGGGAGTATTTAGGCGACCACCACGAGTTCAACGTCAGCGTGCTCGGAGAGTACGTCAGGTAAGTATTTCCCACCCAACACGTAAAGATACGACTGATTGCCCATACGACGTGACTGACACTTTCTTGTGTATCGTGCCAGCCTGTTTGAGTTCAAGGACGTCACCCTGGACGCGGCGCTGCGTTTGTTTCTGGACGGGTTCCGGCTTCCGGGTACGTGTCGGGGCTTTCCCAAATCCGCCACACTGTTTACTGCTCCTCTTTGAGTGCACTACGGGTAACCTTTACCAGTACTGGCGACTGCTACATACATCACAAGTGCCCTGTTTGCGCATACAGTACACCCGTAGACTCGCGACTGACCTTTTTTTTCTTTCCCAAACCCAGGCGAGGCGCAGAAGATTTCGCGGTTCCTGGAGGTTTTCGCGGAGAAGTTCTTCGCCGCCAATCCAGACGCGGTAAGCGACGCGGACGCCGCGTACGTGCTTTCGTACTCCATCATCATGCTGAACACGGACCAGCACAACCCACAGGTGAAACACAAAATGACCCTGGAGCAGTTTATTCGGAACAACCGTGGGACGAACGGGGGCGCGGATTACCCGCGCGAAACCCTGGAGGCTATTTTTCACGAAATCCGGGGGAACGAAATCAAGCTCGCGGACGAGTTAGTCGCGGTGCGGGCGGGTTTTGACAGCGCGAGGTGGGGCGACATGGCGCGAGTTTCGGAGAAGCACCCCGACGCAGGACGGATGCTAAGCACCTCGTCGGTTCCAGTTGAAGAGGCGATGTTGTACGACGAGGACTTGTTCCAAGTCGCGTGGTCACCCGCCATTTCCGCGACATGCGTGGTTTTCGATTTCCCCGTGGAAGAAGCCGCGCTTAAGGAAGCCCTGGACGGGTTCCTGGGCGTGGCGCGAATCGCGGGACACCGGGGCATGACCACCGTGATGGACCAGCTCGTCACGACGTTGTGCGCGTACGCCATGCCTGCCAACGCGGGCGTTTCCACGTCAACCTCAACCACGTCATCGAGCTCCGGCGCCGTCGGGGTCTCGCAAAAGCCGTCGGTTTTGTTTGGCGAGGATGACCGCAAGCGCACCGCGCTGGTCACCGTGTTCACCATCGCCACGCGGTGGGGCGACTGTATCCGGGCCGGGTGGTGCCCGCTCGTGGACGTGGTGTTACGGCTGCACAAGCTGGATTTGCTTTCGGGTAAGGTCCGGGCCGGTTTAGACGTTGACAATGCTGACGGAGGCCCGATGCTTTCTTTGCAGGCGGACGCCGACGGGAAACTCGTTTCCTTTCGCGAGTTCCACAAGGCTCACCGCGAAGCCGCCGCCAAGCTCAGTAAGAAAACCTCGCAAGCAGGGAGCTCCATTCTTCGCGGGTTCTCGCAACTCCTGAGCCTGGACGACAGCACATGGGGCGGCGGCGGCCACGCGACGCCGCCACCCCTGACCGCGGAAGAGCAAAGCTCGGAGGACCGAGCCACGCGGTGCGTGGAGAAGTGCGGGGTGGATGCCGTGTTCGCGCACGCGCAGTATCTGGGGGACGAAAGCCTGGGGTGCCTGGCGCGGGCGCTGACGTGGGCGGCGGGGCCGGCGGGCGCGGCAGGCGCCGCGGCGGCGCAGGCCGCGGCGGCGGCTGCGGCTGCGAAAACAGGCAACGGCGGCGATGGAGGAGCAGGACAAGGACAAGGGTGCGTGACTCAAGAAACAAACATGTCCCCCTTGAAACCCCTGTCCTCGCCAAAGGGCGTACGCGACGCGAGCGCCGCCGTGGCCGCCGCCGTGGCGGACGAGGACGGCGCCGCTTTTTGCCTTGACGTGTTGGTGGCGGTTACGCTGCGCAACCCAACCCGGTGTCGGTTGCTGTTGCCGCACACGTACGGGTATCTACGCGCGATCGTACAGAGCGCGAAACACCCCTCTTCCCTGGTGGAACGCGCCGTTTTTGAGCTGTTGCGTCTGTGTCGCCAGATGTTACCCGCGCTGGTTGGCGGCGGCTGCGGCCCGAACGCGTCTTCGTCTTCGCCCTCCGACTCCGCCCTTGCCGACGACCTTCTCGACGCCCTGCGCCTCACCTTCGCCCTGGAACCCAACGTCGCGGATGGAATGATCACGAGGATCGCGTTCGAGCTGAAACGGTTGGTGGAAACCGCGGTGGCGCCGGGGAACCGCGGTCACGGGGACTTGATACGCACGGCGAAGGGGTGGGACACGGTTTGCAAGCTGGCGATGGCGTCCGCGAGGCACCCGGACGCGAGCAAGTTCGGGTTCGAAGCGCTTTCCCTGATCGTACAAGGCGGTGAGTCAAAACTGTCGCACACGCGGCCTTGGAACGTCCGCGCCTGCCTTGAAGCCACGTCCGCGTTTGTGGACGCGCGGCAGGGCGGGGACGAGCGCTCCATCGCGGCGCTTGGTTTGATAGGAATCGCGAGCGACGCGATCGGGACTTGGTGCGCCGGCGAGGACGGCGGCGCGGTTGCGGTCGCGGCGTTTGCCGCGGCTGGCGGCGACCCGGCGACCGGCGACCCAGCGTCGGCGCTCGCGTTGTTACGAAAAGAAATGCTGTCCGGGCCGTGGAGTGACATCACTTCGTACCTGCGCAGGTACGTGGAGGCGCGGTTCCCAAATCCGGGGAACACCTACGTTTTACCTCTAACGCGCCTGTGACTGTTCAGACCGATTACCGTGACTGTTTGTCCATACATCGTTCAATACATCGCGATACGCAAGACTGACCTTTTTTTTTGTTTTACCAATCGCAGAGTCGCGGTTCGCGACGACCGCGCGCGCGTGCGGGACGACGCGGTTTTGACGTTGCAAAGCGCGTTGCTCGGCGGGGATACAGTCGGCGCGCCCGATTCGTACTGGGTGCGTTGTTTCTCCCACGATGACGGGTCCCTGGTTAACATGCTCACCGAGATGGCGGAGAGCTTCTCAGGGTTTGACAAGAGAACCGAGCAGCGGCACCAGGTGGAACGCACGGCGCACCTCGCCGTGTCGTGCGTGGCGAAGACGTTTCTCGCCAAGCTTCCTTCTCTTTTGAAAGCGAGCGAGCACGACCACCCCTCCACGTTCGCGCAAGATTGGTGCGGCCTTCTGGACCGCATGGCGTCCCTAGGCAAAGCGGCCACGAGCGAGGAACTGAAAGAAGCCGTCCCCGAGGCTGCGAAAAATATGCTCCTCGTCATGTCCGCGCAAGGCGTGCTGGCGCCCGGCGCGCAAAGCGGGCTGTGGGAGGAAACGTGGAAACGCGCGGTCGCGATTGACTCTGCGCTGACCCCAGCGCTGGTGGGCGCGAAGTGATGAAGAGGTTTGAAATCGAATCTATAGGCGATTTTCCAAACCGAATCGCAACACGCATCAAATCAAATTACCTTTCAAATACGCCAATCAGAGCCGTTTTTTTTTTCTCGCCTCCATCCTTATCCTCCTCCCTCGCGCTTCGCACTCCGTGTCGCGCCAACCTCGGTTGATTCGCCCTATGTCCGCCATCACAAGCTCCGCGCTCGCTGCGCGCGTGTCCCCCCGCGCAGGCGCCGTGTCCGCGCGCAAAGCCATCGGCGGTGCGTCTCGAGTCTCCGTGTACGCGCGTTTGGTCGGTATTTCGTTCCCGCCCGATCGACCTCCACCCGACCTGCACCAGGCACCCCGCACGAGTACTGACCACCAACACCCGTTTCTTTGTCCGCCGTCCACACCGCTCAGGCGTCTCCCTGCGCCCCGCCTTGGCCGCCCGCGCGCACGCGGCTCGCCAATCCCCCACGCGCCGAGCGCACCGCCTTGTGGTGCGCGCGGAAGACGATGGCCCGGAGATGCCCGCGTTCCTCAAAGACTTGATGAAGCCGCCCGACGCGTCGCTCGCGGCCCCCGGGTGGCTCGCCCCCGTCATCGGCCTCGCCGAGGCCGCGGGCGAAGACGCCCCCGTCGTGGGGTACGGCCTGATGGGCGCCACCGGGGTGGTTTTCGGTTTGCTTCTCGCCGTCGCGGGCCTGGGGGCGTTTGGATTCCTCGCCTGCCTCGCCGGAACCGGGTACGCGTGCTGGCAAGCGGCGCCGTACCTAAGCGCGATCGGCGATACCTTCGACGCGTCGCCACAGGAACCCACCAGGTCAGGGGACGAGGACGAGGAGGACGAGGCGTGAGTCACGAGTGAACGACCCCGGACGAAACGGATGGTGCGTAAACGACGAGGACGAAACGGATGATGCGTGCGTAAATGACGAGGACGAAGAGGACTCCGCGTAAAAGTTACGCGGGACGAGGAGTGAACATTGTACAACGATGTTCCGTTGATTGAACGACGGTACCCAACCGAAGTGTCGCGCGACACACGAATAACCCGCTTCCATGGGAGGAGCGTAACACACCTCGGTTCTTGTAATGGTGAAAATAACACTGAAAGGAACTGCAGACAATATTGTGTTTTAAAATGCTGAGACTAAAATGTTTACCTCGACACGGGCGCTTCTTCCGGTTTCGCTGCTCCCTTCACCGCGGTTTTCGCGGCTTGCTTGTTTTTCCGCGCCGCCAAAACCGTGCTTCGAATCCCGTCGAAGTGCGGCGAACACCCGCTGCACTCACACCCGCCCGCGTGTGTTTTTCCCGTGAGCTTGTCCCCGCCGAAAAGCATGTTGTCCACGAAGTCGATGTACGGGCTCGGGCCGTCGTTTGATAAGCCGATTTTCGCCGTGCCTTCCATCACGATGCTCTCCTCGGCGTGCGAGAACGGAAACGTACGGAACATGCTCGCGAAGCCGTGCAACCCGTACGCGGTGCCTGCTAAGGACATCGCGCTGAACACGTCGGCAGCGGCGCTTAATGGAACCTCGTTTATGATCGACGCGAGCGACGGTTCCGCGCCCGGACCGGCCGCCGCGCCAGCCGCCGCCGCGGCGAACGCCAGCGTGGTGACCACCCACACCGCCTTCGCGCTGGCGCCCGCGACCGCCAGCCACTTCAGGGACGTTGTGTTCCGCAGCGCGCCTTGGCAGTGCGTGCAGTACTTGGTGTGCATCTCCCAGGTGTCGAACAGTTTCGACTGGTCGCGCTCAATCGGAGGGAGCTGTGCTTGGTAAGGAAAAAGGTCAGTCTTGTGAGTCGGCGAGTATGGGTTCTGTAAAAAGACACAGTACTTTTACCACATAGTAACAGGTACCATAGTAGGAATGTGTCAAAGTACTGGGTCAATTTACTGGCGTACGGTATCAATTTACTGGCGCACTGTGTCAACTAACATCACAGGGCCCGCCCGTAACCGTTACCCGCGGTAAGCCCCAGTTACGGTGCGGGTTCCCGCACCGGCTTTGCGCGAAACGGGCGTGGACGTCGCGAACGGCGCGGTAAACGGCCGGTGAGGCGGATTCGGGAAAGCCCACTCCGGCCGTACCTGGCTTCCGCCAACACCAGCCCACGGTACCGGGCCGTGCTTCCCAAACCACTGGTAGAACATCACGGTCATCTTGTCCGCGCCCGTGGGAATGAAAACCTGTTCCTTCCACTTTTCCGCCATCGCCTGCCCCTCGCCCCGCGCGATGATCCGCTCCTGGCTGTGCAACAACACCATGTCCTGGTGCAGAAACGTGGGCCCCAAGACGTGCGTAAGCCAAGCGGGCGAGGTCAGCGTGAACAGGTTAAGCTTGAACCACCGGTGCTGCCGCACTTTGTTCGACGTGTTTTGTTCCCGCTGCGCCACCGTCGCCACGAAGTGCCGGCACCACCCCGGCCGCGTGGGGACGCAGTAGTGCGAGGTCAAAAACCGAGCCTCTTACGATGAAGAAAAGAATGGGGGTCAGTCTTGAGTCGGCGAGTGTGGGTGTACTGTATGGAAAACCAGTGCACTTGTGATGTATTTGTAAGAGTTGCCAGTACTGTAAGTGTTACCAGTAGTAAACAGTAAACAGTCACGAACGGGGCTTGAAACAGGTCGGCGGGGTTTGGGTCCGGGAAAGGCCGAACCTTCGTGTCTCCAGTCGATTTTCAGCAACGTGGGGGGCTGGAAGTCGTACGACGTCTCCGCGTCGTACTTCCCGATTGTGTTGAACGGGGGGACCGCCTGATTGTAAAAAAAGAAATGTCAGTCTTGTATGGGCAATCAGGGAGGCGGAATGTGGTGAGTGGGAAATACGTACCGGATCGAGGGCGCACCGGAACCCAAACTCCGCGGTCATCGGCCGTTCCACCACGCACTGAAAACCAGCCGGGTCGTCGTACCGATCGCCCACCAAGGTGTGGTGCGACACCACGGCGTGCGCCGGGTCGATCGCCTGTGTTTGGCACAAAGAAAAGTGTCAGTACCGTGTATCGTGCCGTGTGGACAACAGTCACCAGCGTTAGAGGTAAAACAGTCACCGTATGCGCAAACAGTCGGGTCGTCCGGGATTTGGGAAACGCAAGGCGCCTTACGTTTTCGAAAAAACTCGCCCACCCGTACGGCATGTCCCGGACCTGCCAGTGGTTCCGGAACCCCCCCCCCGGGGCGGGGCCGCTTTTCCCCACGCCTTCTATTTCATGCACCAAAAGTGCGGGGGTCATCGCTGATTCCAACTTCGCATCCGGACCCGCTTCGCCCCACGCCCACACCAAACCCTGCGCCTCCATGGACGGCCGCGCGCTCGCTTTGCTTCGCGGGTTGTTTTTGATCCGTTCCTCCTCCTCCACCGAGTTGGCCTGCGGCATGTCAGTACACGCCCCGGTGTCGTCGAACCGCCACGCGTGGTACGCGCACAGCAGCGTGCCGTCGTCCTCCACCCGTCCCTCCGAAAGCGGCGCCAGGCGGTGCGGGCACTTGTCTTCAAACACGCTCCACTTGTTGTCGCCGTTCCTCCACACCACGATGTCCACACCCAGGAGTTGCGTCGGGTGAGGTTTCTGGGGGTCTAGCAAATCAATCACCGCCACGGGGTACCACTGTTTCTGCCAGTTGAAAGAACCCGCCCCCGGTGTGTCGCCTCTGGACGCGGCTTCCACCATAGGCACGCGATCCGGGGTGATGCCGATCAGAGGATTCCCGGATGTCGCATCCGCCGCGAGCTCGTCGAGGGCGATGGTGCTGCCGCCTAACGCGGAAGATGCGCTGGTGGTGACACAAGGCTTGTTGTGCGCGGTGGGAATGCGTCGTGTGGCCCTGACTGAACACGCACGCTTACGCGTCCCACACGCCGCGGCGGACGCGCGTGATGCGAGGGACACGGGGCGAGACGTCATCATCGTCTCGGAAGCGACTTGCTGCAACGGCGTGGCGTGGCTGTGCGCGTGGGCAAACGTGCGACGCGCCCAGACGCTGAACGACGGAGAAGCGCGTCGCGAACGCGTTCCAACGCGGCCGCGGACAACGCGTGCGTCGGGAAAGTGCGCAGCGGGTACGCGGAGCGTGCCGAGACGACGCACGAGCAAGACGACCCACTTCATCAATAACGCGATATCCAAGCGAAGATCGAAAGCCTCGCATTGGCTCAGCGTCTCACTGCCTTTTCTATGGGCACATCGAGCAGACGAGCACCGAAACGCGAAACCGCGTGCCGCAAAACATTCGTGGCTTTTGCCTTCGGGCGTTCGCTACGGCCAGAGCGGTGCGGCGCGAAAGCCAAACGCTCGGGTGAAGGGCCGGACCTCGAGGGCGTTAGGAACGCTTCGAGCCGGACGGGGGAAAGGGCGCGCGGCGAGGCGCTGGACACGAACACAGGCGCCCGTGGGTGCTAGATCGGCATTGGACTAGGGTGTTACCGAGACACCGCGAGCGAGTTCGTTGTTTCCGTGTGCCCGAGATTGACTCCCGGGTCTGGTAGTGCGCGGAGCGCCTCACCGTCGGTCTTGGAAGGCGACCGGCACGGTACCTTTAGGGCTTAGGAAGGCGAACGCAAACGAGGCGTATATCGAAGCACCATGCCGCCCAAGTACGGCGCCACGGGCTCGGATGAGGATCCGCGACCGGCGAGCGGGTCCGACCGAGATACGGCGGACCCGCTGGCGTTCCTCCCCGCGCCCGCGGCGGGGAGCGCGGGGTCGGGTGGTTCGGCTGGACCAGAGACGGGCGCCGCGGGCCGCGACGTTCCAGGGGTAGGGGCGACAACAGGGT
>Ga0222648_1001032_pt1 | contig 11182 bp, 10 predicted proteins | sample AntAcemetagen335_FD_181021 | JGI IMG/M metagenome (GOLD analysis project Ga0222648, IMG submission 181021) | Saline water microbial communities from Ace Lake, Antarctica - #335 | ecosystem: Environmental > Aquatic > Non-marine Saline and Alkaline > Saline | place: Antarctica: Ace Lake... | reverse complement strand
CGTTCGGCCCAACCTTCCGCGTTGCGACGGTTGCGTCGTCAGGGTTGCTGACAATCGAACGAACTAAAAACTGGAGAGTCGCCTGCAACATGGTTATTCTGCCTTTGGCTCTGCAGCTTCGGCTACTGGAGCTTCTTCGGCAACAGGAGCTTCTTCGGCTACTGGAGCCTCTTCGGCCACGGCCTCAACTGATGCTTCTGCCACTGGTGCTTCTGCCACTGGGGCTTCTACTGCAGCTTCTTCGGCGACAGGAGCTTCTGACGCTACAGCCTCAGCTGGAGCTTCTGCTGGAGTCTTGACTTCAGCTGCAGGGGTCTCGGCTGGAGCTTCGGCAGCAGGAGTTTTTTCTTCCTTGGCTGCAGGCGCATCTTCGGCTGGGGCTTTTTTCTCAACCTTTGGAAGAAGAACGGACTTCTTCTTTGTGTCTGGAACGAAAGGTTCTTTGGCTACCTGCGGCTTGATGGTGTTTTTGAATTCGCCCTTTTCATTAGCGATGTCACCACTTAGCTTCAGTAAAACAGCTGCCTGCTCGGTTGGTTGTGCACCAACTGACAGCCAGTACTGTGCTCGTTCTGACTGAATCTCGATGATAGACGGGTGGTTAGTTGGAACATAACGACCAATCTCTTCGATGACTCGGCCATTACGGTGAGTTCTAGAGTCGGCTACCACAATGCGGTAGTGAGGGCTGCGCTTTTTACCAATGCGTTGAAGTCTGATCTTTACGGACACAATTCTCCTGTGATTTTCGGGATTGAGTTTCCAACGTGAGCGTGGGGACACACTCGGAGGTTTCTCTAAGGTTTTTCGATTTCGTCTCGTTAGAGGGTCGAGACGCTCGAACTGTCAAAGTCTGCCAGAAAAGCGGAGGTTTCGCTAGTTTTGGACACCAAAAGCACTGCCGGGTTTAGATTCTTGCGGTTGCGAAACGCTCAAACCCTGATTTTCTGCTGCCCTTTTTGCCGGATTACCGCTTTTCGAGCCTTTCTTTTTCTTGCTGCTTTTTTTGCCACCGATGTATCCCCCGCCGACCGCTCCGCCCATTGCGACTGGATTGGTGCCAGGAATATTGGGAATACCACCCTTTGACATTGTCTTCATGACCTTTGCGGCCTGTTCAAATCGGTTTACCAGTTGATTGACCTCGGTGACCGAAGTTCCAGAGCCCTTTGCAATGCGCTGGCGCCTGGAACCATTTAGAACTTTGGGGCCATTTCGCTCCAGCGGCGTCATTGAAAAGATGATGGCTTCGGTTCTAGCAATTTCCGACTCATCGAAATTCTCAAGTTGCTGTTTCATCTTGCCGGCACCCGGCAGCATGCCCAACAGGCTCTTCATGCTTCCCATTTTTCGAAGCTGTTGCATTTGTTCTAGAAAATCCTGAAGCGTGAACTGTTCATTGGCAATCTTGTCCGCGAGTATCTTGGACTCTTCCTCGTCGAAGCTCTTTTGAGCCTGCTCGATAAGGCTGACCACGTCGCCCATGTCAAGAATTCGACTGGCCATACGCTCCGGATAAAAAGGTTCGAATGCGTCGAGTCCCTCGCCCGTGGAACTAAACAGGATGGGAGCACCGGTGATGTTTGCAACTGATAGTGCTGCACCGCCTCTGGAATCACCATCGAGTTTGGTTAGGACTATGCCGGTTACTCCAACTCCATCCTTGAAAGCCTTGGCTACGTTCACAGCATCTTGACCAAGCATCGAGTCGACAACGAACAAAATCTCATCTGGGTTCACGGCATCGCGAATGCCAATTGCCTGCGACATCATCTCTTCGTCGACACCTAGGCGGCCAGCGGTGTCGACGATAACAACAGAAAACTGTGCCTTTTTGGCATGCGCGATGGCGTCTTTGGCGACCTTTATCGGATTACCGACACCATTTCCGAGCTCCGGGGCAAAAACCGGAACTCCGACCTTTTCTCCCAGCACCTGCAGCTGTGTGACGGCGTTCGGTCGTTGAAGATCGGCCGCAACTAAAATCGGCGTTTGGTTTTGCTCCTTTAGCCACTTGGCGAGCTTGCCCGCCAAAGTGGTCTTTCCGGATCCTTGTAATCCAGCCAGCATGATCACGGTTGGAGGAGACTTGGCAAACTGAATTCGCTTATTTTCCTTACCCAGAATCATAGTCAGCTCGTCATTGACAATCTGAACCACCTGTTGAGCAGGGTTCAAGGCTTTGGAAACTTCATCACCGAGAGCTCGTTCGCGAATGGAGGCAATGAAGTCCTTTACGACCTCAAGCGCTACGTCGGCCTCCAGAAGTGCTCTGCGGATGTCCCTAAGCGTGGCATCAATGTCACTAGCAGAGAGCCGTCCTTTGCCGCGAAGGTTCTTGAAGGTGTCTGATAACCGATCAGAAAGATTGCCGAACAATGAAACTCCTATTTCTTGGCAACTAAGCCTTTAGCAAACTCCTCCGGGGAGAAAAAGGCGAAATCATTGATTTCCTCGCCAACACCCACGAGCTTAATTGGCAAATCCAATTCTTTTTGCAATGCGTAGAGGATTCCACCCTTGGCGGTCCCGTCCAGCTTGGTCATCACAATGCCGGTGACCGCTGCAACTTCGGTGAAAGCTCTGGCCTGGCTCATAGCGTTCTGGCCATTTGTGGCATCAATAACAAGTAGCACCTCTGAGATCTTCACCTGCTTTTCAATGGCCCGGCGAATCTTCCCTAGTTCATCCATCAAGTCTTTTTTGTTTTGCAACCTACCCGCGGTATCAATGATCGCAATATCTGCCTCGGTGCTTATTGCCATTTCAACGGCTTGGTAGGCAACGGAAGCAGGGTCCGCACCCTCTTTGGCTGGCTTGACGATTAAGCAATCGGCTCGCTTAGCCCAAGTTTCAAGCTGGTCAACCGCGGCTGCTCGATAGGTGTCTGCTGCCCCCAAGACGACTTCCCAGTCCCCGTCTTTCAGCCACCTTGCGAGCTTGCCAATAGTTGTGGTCTTGCCGGCACCGTTAACACCAACAACCAAAATTACGTACGGCAACTTACCATCGTCTAAGTTCAGCGCTGAATCATTGCGGCCAAGTCTTTTTGAGAGCAAATCTTTTAGTAGGAGGCGCAATTCAGGGTCCGTTGTTGCCCCTTGCTTATTCGCTTCGCGTCGCAATTCGGCAGTAATTTCCGCTGCCGTCTCCACGCCGAAATCAGCCAGTATCAAGACATCCTCTAGCTCATCGATGCTCATTGAATCGCTAAACAGCGACCTTATTCCGCTTCCCAGCGAACGCTTCGGCAGCTCAACGGCAAGAAGCTCCGGCTCAGAGCCTTCTGTTGGCCCGGAATCTTTGCGACCTGTGTCGATCTCAGCTACTTCAGATTGCGCATCGGCATCTTTGTCTCTGAGTCGTTTTAGGAATTTGAACATTAGTGCGCCAACTCGATTCGTTGGCCAACTACCTGCGTGATGCCGTCTTGACGCATCGAGACTCCATAAAGAGCGTCAGCGATTTCCATGGTTCGCTTCTGGTGAGTAACCACAATCAGCTGGGAACTGTCGCGAAGAGACTTGATTACAGTCAGCAATCGACCGAGGTTTGAATCATCCAGCGCTGCCTCAACCTCGTCTAGAACGTAAAACGGGCTGGGTCTTGCCTTGAAAATTGCAATTAGCAATGCAACGGCGGCAAGAGATCGCTCACCGCCGGAAAGAAGTGACATTCGCTCAATTCTCTTTCCAACCGGCTTCACGGAAACCTCAAGACCAGTTGCAAGAAGATTGTCCGGCTCAGTCAGGCTCAAAGAACCAGTACCCCCGGGGAATAGCATTGGAAAAATCTTTTCAAACTCTTTTTTTGTGTCTTCGAACGCACTGGCGAAGATGTGTTGCATCTTGCCGTCAAGATCCCCGATGATTCCAGTCAGATCTGCCCTAGCAGCGGTCAAGTCAGCCAGTTGATCGCTTAGATACTTATGGCGCTCTTCAAGAGCGGAGAACTCCTCGAGTGCCAATGGGTTGAAGGCACCCAGTTGGGCCAACTTCGCTTCCGCCTGTCGAAGTAACTTCTGTAACTCTTCAACCGGTTGATCAACCTCGGAGTTTTCTTCGAGCAACACATCAACGCTCATCGAAAGCTCAGACTCGACGCGGTCCTTAAGGTTTTGCAAGGTCAAGCGGAGTTCATAATTTTGCATCTCAACCTCATGCACAGACGAGTTCAGGTTGCTAAACCGTGCTTCTAACTCCACTGCTTGAGACCTCAGCTGCACCAAACGCTCGTTGCGTTGTGAACGCTTGGCTTCTAGATCCAGAAGTTCGACCCGAAGCTTGGAAGACAATGCTTGAGTCAGTTCCAACACCCGAGGCAGTTTTGCAAGAACATCTTTCGCGCTAGCAAGCTGACTCTCGCGAGCGAGCCTTGCGTCATTGGCAACCTGCTGGGCAGAAATAGCCTCAGCCAATCTGCCCTTCAAAACCGCCAGCTGCCTGGAAGTAAAGCCTCTTCGTTCCGAAAGCGTTCCAGCTTGAATTCTTGCCTCAAGCTCTTGCTGCCTAGCTGCATCTAAATCCTTCGAGAGTTCCAAGCGTGCCTCAATCGAAACCTTGACTGTGGACTCCTCAGGCAGAGCAGAAACATTTTGCGACAGCAATTCAAGCTCTTGGTTGGCAATCACAGCCTGCTGGTCCTGCAGCTGAATTTCAGCCTCAAACCTCGCGATTTCAGCTCGGCCAGAATCGACTTGCGCAATTAATCTTCCAGCACGCTGTGCGCTTGCCGCCAATACGGCATCGTGCTCTTGCAGCTTTGCAAGAGTCGCTTTGACTTTCGTGCTTGCAAGTTCTGATTTAGCCTCAGCGTCACTGAGGTTTTCGGAAAAGGCTTGGATTTGGGATTCAAATTTAGCTAGCGCTTTGGCCGCAAAATCACGCTCCGCGCTCAGCTCTAGCTTGGAGGGCAACTTGGTGCCGCCACCTCGAACCGAATGCTTGGAGACCAAATCGCCGTCCATGGTTATCACGGTTATTTCGGAATCTTCTTCTAAAGCTTGTGCAGCAGCATCTAAGTCGGTTGCCACGTAGAAGTGCTCCAGCAGGCCAAGAATGGCCTTTGGTGCACTAAGCAAGGTGCCGGCATTTCTAAGTCCTGCCCTGTCAGCCAGATTTCCAGTTAGGGCCTCTGAGCCAGCGATAACAAACTCAGCACGACCAAGGTCTTGGCTCTTTAGGTACCTAATTGCTTGGATTGCCTGGTCTCTGGTGTCAACAACTATCGCATCCGAGAGTGCGCCAAGCGCAACCGCTATTGCCTTCTCGTAACCCTTCTCAATGCTGACGCTCTTTGCTAGTAGGCCCTTGATGCCCTGAAGCTTGGCCCTGATTGCTTCCCCGCCGCCGTCTGATTGATCAAGAGTTAGGCCAAGTGCGGCATGTCTTGCGGCAAGGCCATCGCGCTCTCGCTCAGCCGAGTGCAGCTGCTGGCGCGATTCGTCTACTAGCTTTCGGGCTGTGGATTCATTCAGTTGGGTCTTTTCATAGCCCTGACGAAGTGCATCATCGGAGGTTGAAAGGCCCTCGGTTTTCATTGTCGACTGCTGCTTTGATAACTCAGCCACCCGAGACTCGGCCTGTTCAATGCTTTCTAGAAGCTTTAGGCGGGCTTGAGATATCGATTCAACCCTTGCGCTCTGAAGCGAAACAGCACCGGTTGCATGATTTCTTATCCGAGCTTGAGACTCTTGTTCACTCCGCTGGCGTATAACGTCTGCGTCAAAGGAGTTCATCGCATCTGCTGCCAGCTGGCGAGCGCGCTCTAATTCAGAAAGCCTTGACGCGCTGGATGCGATCTCCAGCTCGATTTCCTGAAGTGCACTCTGGGCTGCGACAAGTTCTGTCTTCAATGCGTCGATTTCTTGGCTGGCAGACCCGTCTTGGTTATCGGTCAGCAGGTTTATGCGTTGATCGGCCAGGTTTTTTATGTTTCTAAGTTTTTGCTCAATGGCCTCGAACCGAAATAGCTTTGATCTGGTTCGGTCCAACACATCTGAACTTAGCTCAGTCTCTATCTGGGCAATCGCGGTTCTGGCACTGCCAAGTTGCTGCTGAGCGAAAGACGACTCCGCTTTGCGTTCGTTCTCGGACTTAGAAGTAACCTCCAGCTGTTCTTGATAACTTCTAACCTGAACGCTTAGAAGCTTCGACTTGGCCTGCCTTGCAACCGAAGCTATTTCCCGAGCACTTCTTGCCACTTCGGCTTGTCGTCCAAGCGGCTTTAGATTTCGTCTAATTTCTGCAATTAGGTCATGCAGTCTGGTGAGGTTTGACTGCATAGCTTCAAGCTTTCGCTCGGTCTTTTCCTTGCGACGACGAAATTTCAAGATGCCAGCGGCTTCTTCGATGAAAGCACGACGCTCAAGTGGCGTGGCCCTAAGCACGGTGTCCAGCTGGCCTTGGCCAACGATGACGTGCATTTCACGACCCAGCCCAGTGTCGCTAAGAAGTTCCTGAACATCCAGCAGGCGACAAGGTTCTTGGTTTATCGAGTATTCGGATGCCCCGTTTCTAAAAAGCACCCTAGAAATAGTTACCTCGGCATACTCGATTGGTAGAGCGCCATCCGAGTTGTCGATCGTGAGTGAAACCTCTGCTCTTCCAAGCGGTGCTTTGGTTGAAGTTCCAGCAAAAATGACGTCTTCCATCTTGCCGCCGCGGAGGGTCTTTGCACCCTGTTCGCCCATTACCCAGGCAAGAGCATCAACAATGTTTGACTTACCGGATCCATTCGGTCCGACAACGCAAGTGATTCCCGGTTCCAGTTCAATGGTGGTTGACTGAGCGAAGGACTTAAAGCCCTTCAGGGTGATGCTTTTTAGATGCAAGCTCAAACACCCCTTTCGCTCATCAATAAACCTGTCCGAGCCAGAAGTTTAGCGATTTTCTTCCATTTTGATTTAGTGAGCATCTCAAACGCTGGTGTTCAACCCGCTCCAGCAGGTAATTAGGTTCTAGGCTCGAGGGGTGCAAGCGAAACGTAGAGCTATCGGGCCAAACCTCGCGGCGGTTGTGAAGGCCTTTCTGGTTGTAGTTTTCGGCACCATTCTGCACCAAAGTTCAATGTTCGACCGGTTCCCGGTTGGGTCCGTCCTTAGCCTCGGCCTCGTGCTGCTAGTTGCGGTGCAAATTAGAAAAACTTCAAGTTTCAAAAGCCCCAATGTTTCCTACGCTCTTGGGGTTCTTGGCCTGCTGTTTTTATTCAGTCAGGGATTCTGGCAAGACAAGATGCTCCCTGCGAATCAAGCAGGATTTATCTGGTCCTACGGCGCGAGCGCTCTGGCTTTTGTGGTGGCGATGTGGCCAAGAATTTCTTCAAAGCAGTGGCAGAACAAAGCTGGAAACTAGGTAACAAGCCGTTGGCAGTTCGGACAGAAATGGCTTCCTCTGTTTGCCCAGGCAAGTCTCTTTATTTCAAGCCCACACCTCGGGCAGGGTTTTCCGGCCTGACCATAGGCGTTTAGAGACTGTGAAAAGTAGCCGCTTTCACCATTGACATTCTTGTATTGCTCATCGAAAGAAGTCCCACCCTGAATTACTGCGCGCTCAAGAACTTCGGTTGCAATCGAAATTAGCTCAATAAGCTTTCTTTTTTTGATGCTGCTGGCAGGTTGGTCATAGTGAAGCCGCGCGAGCCAAAGCGATTCATCGGCGTAGATGTTTCCAATGCCGCTAAGCAAGTTTTGATCCAGCAGCACTCGCTTGATGCCCGAAGCACGTTTCAACATTTTAGTTGCCACTTCAATTCTGTCGAAATGTGGATCCAGCAGGTCTCTGGAAATGTGTGCCACCACACTGGGAATGCTATTGCCAGCCGGACTTTCAGGGCTGAAGCCACCTGGGGCTAAGTCTTTTGTCGGCACCAAGTCCTCAATTGCGAGCGAGCCAAAAATTCGCTGATCAACAAACCTAACTTCGAACAGTTGGTTATTTGGCGACTCAACCGTCATCACCACCCGGGTCTGAGGGTCTGGATCAAAGCCCTTGTTCCTGAGTAACATCTGACCGCTCATGCCCAGGTGACCGACAAGTGCTCTGGAATCTGAAAGTGGCAACCATAGGAACTTCCCCCTTCGAACCACTGCTTCAAAGCTTTGCCCCAATAATTCGTCAACGAAATGCTTAGGGCCTAGAAGATGACGCTTTAGAGATCTGGCGTCATTGATTGCAATCTCTTTGACGGTTGCACCAATTATTTTGGAGGCAAGACCCGCGCGGACGGTTTCTACTTCGGGAAGTTCGGGCATCAGGAGGTTTGCAGTGATCTCAGAGCTTGAATCGCCGCTTCAGTTTCGGCGTTGCGCTTAGTCCTGCCTTCGCCCACCGCCAACAGTTTGCCGTCGGAGAAACATTCCGCTCGATAAACCCGCTCGTGCTCCGGTCCAGTCGCGGTTATGTCATAGGTGGCAGGTTCCCTGGAAAGTCGCTGAAGTTTTTCAATCAGCGAAGTCTTTGGATCACTTGCCTCCCTAACCGCATCGGGGTCATCAAGCAGCGGCAGAATAAATTTTTCAACTATCCGGCTTGCGCCCTCGAGTCCATTTGAAAGATAAGCGGCGCCAAGGACGGCTTCGAAGCAATCGGCAAGAATGTTGGTTTTTTGTCTTCCATCGGTTTGTTCTTCGCCCTTACCGAGATAAATATGTGCTCCGAGGTTCATCCGATTTGCGGCAGTTGCAAGTGCATTAGCGGATACAACTGCATTTTTAAGTTTGGTGAGTTCGCCCTCTTGGAGGTCGGAGTGAGTTTTGAAAACAAAAGATGCGACCAAAAACCCAAGAACTGAATCGCCTAAGTACTCAAGCCGTTCATTATCCTTAGATCCGTTTTCGTAAGCGTGAGAAGAATGCGTCAAGGCAAGAGTCAGTAGCTCGGGATCAATTTCGATGCCGAGCGTTTTTGACAGCTCGTCAAGGGGCATTGGTTATGCGTCTGCTACCTTGCGACCCTTGTATTCCATGTAAAGTGCGGTACCGACGGAGTCAGTTACCACTTTGGCACGGTGAGGCAAGCTGTAGACGGTCTCGCCATTTTCAATGGTCTTGACCAATGTTATTGGCGCAGCCTTCCACTGAGAACGACGTGATCGTGTGTTCGAGCGAGACTGTCGACGTTTTGGTACTGGCATCTTTACTCTTCCTTCTTTGCGAAATCTTGCAATGCACTGAAACGCGGATCAACCGGTTTTTCGTGCCCGTGTTCTACATCCTTGGTCAACCTTATTCCGCAATCTGGGCACAAACCAAGACAGGTCTTAGCGCACACAGGCTGGAAGGGAAGATTCAAGACTATCGAATCAATGAGGACCTGTTCTAAGTCGATGTGTTCACCAACGACCACGAGATCTTCATCCGAGCTAGAAGAATAGGCGAAAAGTTCCTGAAAATCCACCTCAACCTCAAGGTTTACTGGATCCAGGCATCTTGAACATTGAGCTTCAGTGTCTGCAAACACCTCGCCGGTGGCCAAAACACCCTCGTGAACCGACTCTAGACGAAGAGAAATTTCAATTGCAGATTTGGCCGGAACCTGAACGACCGAGGTCCCAATGGCTAACTCCGGCAGGTGTTCAATCTCGACTTCCCTCATTTGACCGGGTCGTTTCATTAGATCGTGAACTGCAACCAGCAGGGTCATTTTGTTTCTTCTTGCATTTTTTTCAACACCGATGGCGTTACGTACTTGGATATATCTCCGCCCAGCGCAAAAACTTCCTTCACCAAACTCGAAGAAACATGACCGTAGTCACCGTCCGAAGCAATAAACACTGTCTCAATGCCTGAAAGATCGTGATTTACCTTGGCCATCGGCAGTTCATAATCGATGTCGGCTGAGTTTCTAAAACCTTTGACGATGACGTTTGCGCCCAGTTCCTTTGCCATTTGCACCAAAAGACCACGTTCCGATGAATGAACCTTGCATCTGTCTGCGAGGCCGGCCTCTTCGATTACAGCTTTGGCCAACGCCACGCGGGTCTCAAGGTTCATGGCGGCTGTTTTTGCGCTGTTGTGGACTATGAGCAGGTAGATCTGGTCAAAGACGGATGCAGAGCGCGTGAGCACCGACAGGTGCCCCTTGGTAATAGGGTCAAAGGATCCCGGATAAATAGCTACGGTACTCACCCGACAAGGTTAGCCTCGAGCCAGCTGCCCCGCATCCTGTATTTCCAAAAACCTAGTCAATTCCTCAGAGCCGCCGAGTTTTTCCAGCTCGATGGCCAACGGCCGAACTTCTTGAATCAATTTGGCGTCTCTAACCACTCGAAGGAGCTGCAGCGACGATCGGCCTCCGGATTGACTGTTCCCGAGCACATCGCCCTCACCGCGAAGATCTAGATCAATCTCTGAAAGTTCGAAACCATCGCTGATTTTAGACAAGGCGTCCAAGCGCTGAGCAGCTAGAGTTTCCGGTTGGACGCCTGAAACTAAGAGACAAAGCCCGGCATGCTCGCCTCTTCCAACGCGCCCACGAAGCTGATGAAGTTGAGAGAGTCCGAAGCGATCTGCGTCTAAAACCACCATCGTGGAAGCATTTGGAACGTTCACGCCAACCTCGATTACCGTGGTGGCGACAAGCACCTGAAGCTCGCCTGATTCAAATTGGTCCATGATCTCGTCTTTTTCTTTTGAGCTCATTCGTCCGTGCAGCAAGCCAATGCGAATACCGGCCAACAGCTTGTTGTTTTCTAGCGAAGCAAAAACACTCGTGACGCTCGCAGGTTCTGGGCCAGCCTCTGATTCCAGAAGTTCCATTTCGGGACCTGTTCCAGACTCCTCGACTTGCTGAGAGTCAATTTTTGGGCAAACAACAAATGCCTGCCTGCCTGAAGAAACCTCCTCTGAAACCCGCTCCCAGACCCTGGCAACAAGGTCCTTGCGTGTTATCTCCACAACGTGAGTGGCAATCGGCTGACGACCCTTTGGAAGCTCTCTGAGCGAAGAAACGTCCAAGTCGCCAAAAACGGTGACGGCGAGTGTGCGTGGGATCGGAGTGGCGGTCATAACCAAGCTATGCGGAGAGTGTTTCGCTTTGGACTTGAGTGCTTCACGTTGTCCAACTCCGAAGCGATGCTGTTCATCGATAATCACAAGGCCGAGATCAAAAAAAGAGACGTTATCGCTCAGTAGCGCGTGCGTGCCAATCACAAGACGGCAATTGCCCGATGCCATGTCCAGCAG
>Ga0222648_1001028_pt1 | contig 11221 bp, 12 predicted proteins | sample AntAcemetagen335_FD_181021 | JGI IMG/M metagenome (GOLD analysis project Ga0222648, IMG submission 181021) | Saline water microbial communities from Ace Lake, Antarctica - #335 | ecosystem: Environmental > Aquatic > Non-marine Saline and Alkaline > Saline | place: Antarctica: Ace Lake... | reverse complement strand
CATACTTTTCGTCATATGTCAAGATCCCGTGATCAGGATAATCATCAATTACTCTTTCAACACTAGCATAGTATTCTGGATTTGTGCCTAAAAACAAATGTTTAAATTGTATATTATCTGTGTGTGGCTTGTATATACTAAAATTAATAGTCTTTTCAAAATGCTCGCCAACGCCATTAGGATAAACTTCTGTGTCACACAAGTTAATTATTTTTTTAGGGTTATAAAATTGAACAGCCTTAGGATAATCAACAAGATGATTCTCTGAATAAACACTTATCACCTTACTGCCAAATAGTCTGCGTAAGTTCTTTTGTTGTAATGAATTGTAGTCATTAAAACTTTGCCAACTTAGAGTCATCATACTCCTGCCCATAATTAATGTTATATCATCGTCTGTTGGCAAATAGTCGTTTATGTATACATGATTGTATGTTATATATTTTGACGTAATAGAATCAACATACGCTTGTTGGTCAAATTTTCTGTGTGTAATAATAACAAGTTGTGCAGGACATCCTGCTTTATTAAGCATATCACAGTATTCATAACTATAATATAACAATCCGTCTGCAGGTTTACTGGTTACTACTATGTTTATCATTATAGAATATTTATTAGCCAGTAAACCTTATCGCAGTACTTGTGGCGGCATAAGTATTATCATAATAGGAGAATAACTTGATTGAATATTTAACATTATGCACTTACGGAGATTTAACAAAGTTAAACTTTAAGATAAATGATCCTAAAGGATTAGTTAAATGGACTGAAGAAAATTTTGATTATGTACAGTATAATCCGCACAAAAAAATAAACAGGTATGGATTGAGTATTACAAGTTTGGACGGCGACCTGACGGGACGACCAGATTTAGATAGTATATGGACAGAAAATCCAGCAACCATGCCAACTGAACAAGATATGAATGTTCCTACTCCGGTTTACGAACATCCAGAAATAAAAAAATTATGTGAATTTTTTCAACCATATGTTGGCAGATCACATTTTTTAAAAATACCACCTGGTGGGTATTTTCCACCTCACAGGGATTTTAAAAGTTTACAATTAGAAACGTTTAGGATTATTGTACCGTTAATGAATATGGAATATCCAAGATTCACATTTATGTTAGAAGACAAAATTTTACCTTGGGAAAACGGTGCTGTGTATTTTCTTAATACAGCAAAAACACATCATTTATTTAATGCAGGCATCGAAGATGCATATATGATAGTGCTAAACATTACAACAAACAAAGAAGTTATACAAAAGATGTTGGATAATTTAGCAATCAGATGAATTACTCTACTAACCAACTTACCCAAGTTACTCCTGCTCTAGAAGACTTTATAGCACAATGTACTCTGCTAGGTTATAAAAATAATAGCAGTCTTAAAGAACTTCGCTGGGACTGGTGTTTAGAAGGCGGCATGTGGTATGCTACTTACAATGATGACAAAATTATAAGCCTTACAGGTATACATCCTTTCAAAGACGGGTATAGAGCTCTTTATAGAGGAGCACAATTATGTACAAAGCCTATGAAAGGATTAAATAGGTATCAAATGCAAAGTTGGGGAATATATGAACATTTGCCCTTACAGATAGAGTTTGCAAAAGGTAAGTCGCTCTATATTACTACAAACATTAATAAAGACAACAGTGGCAGAATGAATAGAATACATAAAAGTTTTACAGCGATGGCTAAAGGCGGCATGGTAGATTACATAGGTGACGAACAAATTTTTAATGCTGTTCAAAGCGTATGGAAGTTAAATAACGATAGATATTTTGAAATAAGGAATAGGCATGTATAATGTAATAGGTAGCGGAACAGCAGCTTGGATAGCATGTTTATACTTGCTCAAAGCAGGCAAGCCTGTCCAATTATATAGAGATCCAGAAGTAATAGTAAGAAAAATAGGAGAGTCTACAGTACCTACTATTAACGAAATTCCTAAATTAATTGGAATGAGTGATCAAGAATTTTTAAACAAGGTAAACGGGTACTTTAAGTATGGAACAATGTTCAACGGCTGGAAAGATAACAATAACTGGCTTTATTATTTTGCAAACGAATCCGCCGCAGTTAACACTGACGATTTCCAAACTTATGCATATCATATAGATGCTCCAGGGTTTTGTAATGTAATACATGAGTGGTGTAATGGATTTGATAATTTTTCTGTTGTAAATAAAAAATTCACAACAGATTTGTATAATACTAATGAATTTTACATCGACGCAACTGGACAGTCTAGTGTACTTGGTGATATTATAGGACTAGAACACACTAAGAGTGAATTTCTTATAAACGATTATGCAGTTATAGGAAACGCACCCCCTTCTTATATTCCATACACTAATTCGCAAGCAATGAGCAATGGATGGCTGTGGAGTATTAGTTTACAAACTAGACTAAGTCACGGTTATGTTTTTAGCTCAAAGTACCTTTCGGTCGAAGATGCAATACGAGAATTTGAACAAACTACTGGAATACCGCACGAAGCAGTTATTCCTTTTGAAACACGAGTTCCTAAACAGGCATATAAAGATAATGTGCTGTTTTTAGGACTAAGTGCAGGGTTTGTAGAACCGTTAAATGCAACAGCAAACTTTGCTGCACAGAGTGGTATAAAAAACTTTTTAAAACTTGAAGATAACCCGGAAGCATATAATAGATTAATTAATAAAACATACACTGGAATACTTAAATGGATTAGTGCATTGTATAGTTGTAATACACGTTCGGGAGATTATTGGGAATACTATAAAGCTAATAAAGATCAGGCAATCAAGGATATACATTTTTATAGTGAACATGGGCACCAAGGGCTAATGGGCAAACACAGCTGGAATTTGCTTAAAAAGAATATGCTATAATGGAATGGAATCATTTAAAAAAAATAAAAACAGGATACTTTAAGCACTTTTATTATGCAATGTACTTTAATATAATAGCACTATTGGTGTTTATAACTGGCACTATCCATGCTATATTTCCTTTCTTATTTGCATTTACACCTTATAACTTAGCCAAGAAGATAACTGATGGAACTGAAAAGCATTTTAAAAAACGGGACTAGTATACGTTCTAGTGGAACTACAGGTCCTGCAAAAGAAATATACCAAAGCCCGGAAAAATTAAAACACGCTAATCTTGTGGCTCGCAATGTACAAAAGATCACAAAGAATAGTAAAGTGTATACAGTATGTAGCCTAGGTCATGCAGGCGGTCTACTTGCCCAAACATTGCCTGCTATTGAAATAGATGCTGAAGTATACATTGAACAATTTAATCCATATCGTTGGGCGAGCAATATACAACACTTTACACATAGTCATTTAACACCTGGTATGGCACTTGCTATTTCAAAAACTAAAGGCTGGAACAATTTAGACCTAACAGGTAAAATTATTGCATGTGGTAGTGATAGAGTCCCTGCAGAATGCATTAATAAATTTGTAAGCAAAGGTGCTACGTTTATAGCCAATTGGGGAATGAGTGAAGTAGGCCCAATGGCAATTAATAAAACTTATACGCCGCAGGATGCACAAGCATACGATTTGCCGTTGCATACTATCATGGGCGATATTGCGCATTGCGAAACTAAAATTGTAAGACATGAACTTTATGTTAAAGGTGACATGTGTGTATACGATGATTGGTTTGCCACAGGTGACATTGTAAAATTAGAAAAAGGAAACTATTGGTATTATGGTAGAAAATAATTGTATTTTAATTAACTTCCCTCAGGGCGCCGGAGGACATATGCTCGGTCGTATGATTGCAAGTTGTGATAATATTGCTTGGTATGATCATGAACAAAATGGAGAATACCCTTGGCTTCCGTATTGTTCGCCGGGTGATGATAAATTTAGTAAAATGCATTTTAACAAACGATTTAAAGGAGCAAGCGGAACAGGAGCAGATGCGCTTCGTGTGCCTCCAATTTTAAAAACTGCTGATCAACGCGGCATTGTTACTACTCGGCAGGATATACAAGAATGGAAAGAGCGTCTTACACCAAATAATTTTGTTTATACTAATCATGAACTACTAGACGACACAAAGAAACTATTTAATCCTGCCAAGTATGTTGTTATAATACCTAGCGACATTGATTTATTAATCGAACGTTGGATGCGTAGTAGTTTTCATTATTACTTTGATCCTTCACGTAAAGAATATCTTTGTGGAGATTTGTATAATGACAAAGCAAAAGAACAAGGCATTACTATGCACCAAGCTCTATACAATGATTTTGAAGTACAACTGTCGAACTACAAGCAATATGCAACAGAGGATGATGTTGTAATAGACGAAGTGCAAGATATACTTGACTATGATGTATTTGAGGAAGTGTGTACTAAATTAAACTTAGTAATTAATAAAGAAAATTACAACAAGTGTAAAGAGCTATTCAATAACAGATCACACCTTTAGTAATTCAAAATAAAATCTTTTTTTGTCTTTCTTGTATTGTTCTAATGTACAGTTGTATTCTTTAGCAAGTTTGTAAGCAAACTCAAAACTCCACGGAAATATATCTACATACGGACCCTTAGGCCATAGTATACCGGGGTTCACTCTAAAGTACATTCTTCCACCAGTATCTAATAAGTTGTACAACTTATCAAACCGTGTTCGAATATCAGTTTCGTCACCAAAGTTTAAACTGCCAAATACAATCATGTGATCATATTTTTCATCTACATTAAACTCTAAGATGTCTACCATGTAGTCTGCGTTTTCGTTAAACGGATCAATGCCTGTTAAATTTTTAATACGTGGCTTAAATTGATTATAGCCACACCCAAAGTCTAATACATTTTTTGGATCACGTTCGTTAATGCGATCAACAATACTCCAACCACTAAATGTGTGGTCGTCTGTGTTAGGTTGCCAAATTTCTCCAAAGAAACGTTTCATATAAAACGCGTCTAATGATTGTACAAAATCTTCAACAGTGCCAATTAAGTCTAGATGCTCAATGTCTAGTTCGTGCATAATTGCTTGTGCAAATTTCTCTCGACGTACAGGAGTAAACGGTAACTCATCTATTACACTGTTCTCGTCTAATTGCAATCCGTCATACTTTGGCAGACTAAAGGTATCTTTTAAGTGCTTCATCACTAACGAAAAAATTCGTGTATTCATAATTTTTTCCACTTTCTTCAAAAAAATTCCACTTTTTTCTAAAAAAGTGTCCTTGTGTAATAAATATTTATGTAGAAGGAAAAAACAATGGCATCATTACTGGCACTACTAGCAGGAACATTTTATGGATTAATAATTGGCATCCTGCCAGGCGCAGGAGCAACTACGGGTTTAATATTTGTATTTTCTTTCATTACTTTATTTCCAGATCCTTATCTAGCAGTTATATTTGTTATGGCAGTTGTAGCCGCAAGCACAACAGGCGACACATACACAGGTGTACTATTGGGCATACCTGGCGCAAATTCAGCCGCGGCAACAATGATAGATGGCTTTCCTCTAGCACTACAGGGTAAAGCAACATATGCAATTAGTGCAGCAGTAACTACGAGCACAATAAACGGCTTAATATGGGGATCACTAACATTTTTTTTATTACCTTACTATACGCAACTAATAATGGTATTTGGCGTTCCTGAACTATGGGCATTTACAGTACTAGCATTTGTTTGTGTAACGTTTGTTACAAATAAATTTTGGGTTAGAAGTATGCTTGCACTTGCAGCAGGTATATTCCTTGGAATGATCGGCGTTGACCCGATAACTAATGCAGATAGATGGACCGGCGGCTGGGACTATTTGGGTGCTGGCATACAATTGTTGCCACTAGTTGCTGGTTTGTTTGCTATTCCCGAATTACTCGATGGCCTTAAAAATAGAACACGTACTGCTACTCCAGTTGCATCAGATATTTCGCAAACTAAGTCAGGAATTGTTGCAGTGTGGACTCATAAATGGGATGCATTACGTGGCGGAGTCATAGGAGCAGTTGTAGGAATACTTCCAGGATTAGGCGGCGCTGTTGCAGATTGGTTGAGCTATAGTGCTACTCTAGTGTTTAATCCTAGTCAAACGTTTGGTCAAGGAAACATCAAAGGCGTTATCGGACCAGAGGGTGCAAATAACGCTCAAAAAGCTACAAGTATGATTCCTACAGTGCTTTTTGGTATTCCGGGTGCGCCATTTGCTGCAATAATAATAAGTCTTTTCGCATATTTGGACTTTGAATTAGGTACATTAGAGCTCGCTACGGACGCTAAGTTTTTTGACAGTATGTTGTATGGGTTTATGCTTGCAACAGTGCTTGTAGGTGTCCTGTGCTTGCTTATAACACCCTTTATAGCACGTATTGCCCAAGTACCTTACAAGTATTACTTTCCTTTATTATTAGGCCTTGTAGTACTTTCGTGTATACAATATACCGGCGGCTGGGAAGATTATGCTATTTTAGGCATTTGTAGTGTAATTGGATTGTTAGCAAGACATTATAAATTTAGTAGACCGGCATTATTGTTGGCATTTATATTAGCAGATAGGATCGAAGCATTAACAGTTCAAATGTCAAGTTTATATACATTTGAAAAATTATTAGATAGGCCTATCTTTTTAGGAATAGTAGTCACAATGGTTGTGACACTCATAGTTGGCATAAAAACAAAAAGGAAAATAGATTATGCGTAAATTACTTATTGCAGGATTACTTGCATTATTTGCAACTAGTGCAAGTGCAGACTATACGTTTGTAGTACCACAGAAGCCTGGTGATGGTACAAGTGTATGGGCAGAAATAGTTGCTAAAGAATTAGAAAAATATCTAGACGAACGTATTAACATCAAATATATTCCAGGAGCTCGTGATATTCTCGGATTTAATGAATTTCATAATACACTACAAGCTGATGATAAAACTATTATGGTTTCGCATGGCGGCAACGGTGTAAGTTTCTTACAAGAATCAGTTGATTATAATTATAATGATTATGATTCGATTGGTCTAATGAATTTAAATATTATTGCAGGCAAGCTCAAAGATGCAGATATGGATCATCCTAGTTTTGCAGCAGGCTCAGGAATGGTACCCGAAGCATTTGCAATGACTATGCTTATATGTGGTCCAAATAAAACTGTAGATGAATATACTTCATGCTTTAAAGAACATGTTACTTGGGTTAACGGAATGAGCGGAAGTGAAAGACGTCTTGCTTTTAAGCGAGGAGAACTTACTGGTACAAGAGAAAATCCTGCTGCTTATAGAAAACATGTAGAAGCGTTTGAAAACTCAGAACTATGGTTCCATCATGGCATTCTACAAGCAGACGGTAGTCACGCAGATGATCCTAACTACCTAGGATACCAGTTTGAATATCTATTCGAGAATCGCTGGGGGAAAGCACCAAGTGGCAAATTCTATGATTCATATAAGCTAGTTAAAAGTTTCCGCGACGGACTGCAAAAAGCATTATGGGTACGCAAAGGTAACCCTAACACTGAAAAGTTACGTGCAGCACTTACTAAAATGACCAACGATCCAACGAGTCGTGCTATAATCGAAAAGAACGTAGGCAAGTATGAATGGCTGATTGGCAAAGCTGGAAATAAACAGCGTGATACCCTAATGAATATGATTAACAAAAGTGCATTAAAAATATTAGTATTTTTTAACCAAAATGCTCTTGGATTAAAAAGCATATATAAAGCAGAATTGTTAAAGTGAAGATATTAATATCGCATGGTAGCGGGGGAATCGGCTCTGCCGAAACCTTCGCTCGCGATTTCTTTAAAAGTAAAGGTTACGAAGTACATCTAATCGATTACTTTACTTCACACGGTATTAAAAATTTATGGTGGAGTGATGGTGACAATCAAGACGATCATGAAGTTACTTTTGAACAAATGTTCAATGTAGACTTTCCAGAAGGCGATATTGTTCATATTGGATTTAGTCTTGGTGCTTTTTTAGGGTTAATACATAGCGAAAAGTTTGTTAAGAATTATTTATTTTATCCAGGTGTGCTAGGTATAACACAACATATGCTTGATAAAGATTACAAAAATACAGTAGTGATACTTGCAAGTGAAGATAATGGAAAAAACAAATATGAAGTTTTTGAAGAAATGTGCAAATCACCACCACCTATAAAATACACACTAGTTGGCGCACACCATGCATTTATGATCACTGATATAGACAGATCATTTAATATGGTACGTTATGGAAACTTAGGTAAAATTATGGAGCCACAAGAGTTCAGTCAACTTAAACCTAACCATAAATATCTTAGCGAGCAATATGGTTATACAACTATGCCAACAATACTGAAGTTTCATAATGATTTTAGATGGCAATATTTAAATATGATAGAGGAACAAATACGTGAAACCTTTCCTGGTATTTCAAAACGGACAAACTTATACTAAAAAACAGTTTGACAATATTGCTAATACATATGCAGAAGAACTTCGTCAATGCGGATATGATAAAACATGCCGCATTGGCGTGTACAGTAATATTGAAAACGTATTTAAATTGTTTGGAGCAATGCAAGTATGCAGCCCAGTAATTGTAGACCATACACTTACTAAAACAGAACTTGAGTTTTATGATATAGACATATGGAATCAAGAACTACCTAAGCCTAGATTTAATCAATGTAATATAGACGAAGTAGTAGGTATTTGTTCAAGTGGTAGTACAGAAACACCGCGTATTATACCGTTGACTGAAAAACAATATTATGTAGACGGGCTTGATGTAAATATTCAAATACACGGAAAGATAACACCTAATGATATTACAGTTAATTGTATTCCGTTGTGGGTATGTATTGGATTTCAAACATTTGCATTATGTTATAAAACAGGTGCAACTTATTATGTACTAGATGATCCGTGGATTGATTGGCCTACAGTTAATCCTACATTCTTTATTGGTAGCCCAAATGTGCTCAATAAATTGATGCAAACATCTGTGCCGTATGAAACCATGACAGTCCGTCATATAAGAACAGTCGGCGCCCCAATGTATAAAGATCTTAAAATCAAAGCACAACAATATTTTAATTGCATTACGACAGATAGTTATGGCGTAAATGAAATAGGCACTATTAGTATTATGCACTACCCGCAAAAATATAACAGTGTAGGATATGTATTAGACAATATTGATTGTAAAATTATAGACGGTGAAATAATAGTAAATGATTTTACAACGGGCGATCTAGGACATATAGATGCTGATGGATTTTTATTTATAACAGGCCGCAAAAAAGAAACTATTATCGCAGGTGGCTGGAAAATTATGCCCTACGAAGTTGAAAAAGCACTTTTAGAATCAGGAGCAACTGATGCTATAGTATTTGGATATGATAACGTATACGCTGAAGTAGTAGGAACTGTTAATAAAGAATTATTAAAAAGTAAATTAGCATTTTATAAAATACCTCAAAAAATATTTTATGTTGATAATATTCCTCGTAAAGGTCAAGGTAAAATTAATAGAAAAGAATTATTAAATGAATATATCAAAAATAGAAAAATTTGATTGGTACGAAGATTATATTGTCCATTGGCGGCCAACAGATATGTGTAATTACGACTGTAGTTATTGCGATCCAAGTAATCATCTTGCAATCAATAAAGCAAAATTACCAGATGTTAATAAGTTAATTGCAGCATCTAAAAAAATTAGAGATGCTGTTCCTGCTGATAAGTCGGTGTTAGTCTATATAACCGGCGGCGAACCATTCTTAGTTAAAGATGTGCATAAATGGCTTAATTGGATGGGAGAAAATAAAATGCGTGTTGGTATTTTTACTAACGGTAGTTTACCTTTGCGTGTATACGACTATAGTAAAGATTCATTTAAAAACATTAATATTAAAATTAGTTTCCATCCTGAAAGTGCAGATGTTGATAAAATTGTTGATTTTGTAAATATGATCAAAGACAATAATGGAAATGTAGAAGTTCGAGCAATGTTAGCACAGGGGCTTTTTGATAAAATATTTGAGCTTGAAGAAAAGTTAAAGGATGTTCCTGTCTTAAAAATACCAGTGAATCCGTTGTACAACAAAATAACAAAGAGTACTAATCAAACTTTTGAATCTAGCAGAAATTTAAAAGGATATCGTCAGCGTCTAGATAATGGTGATCTAAATTACTATACAACGGAAGAATTAGAATTTATAGAAACACTAGAACAGAAAAAACCAGCTTACTTAAACTTTATGGTAAACGACACAGTCGAAATTAATGCTATAGATTTCTTGCAAAAAAGAACAAACAAATTTCAGGGATGGAAGTGCGGTATTACTAATAAGAAAATTTTAATACAAGCTAATGGTGATGTTCAGTATGGAACATGTGCCAATACTGGTACTATTGGCAATATATTCGAAGATAATGTTGAACTTTTTAATACAGAATGGACTATTTGTGGTAAAGAAGTTTGTACCACACTTGATGAAATAATGATTACTAAGTTTAAATCAAGTTGACCCACGCACCGTTTTCGTAGCCTTGGAATTTGTTATCAGTAGAATTGTAAATAACCATTCCGTTTGCAGCAGTCAATGCATCACGTTCCGTTGTAGTTAAGCTACCAAACTGCACAAACCCATTAACTTTGGCATTTCCGTTTACATGTAGTCTTTCATCCGGTCTTGTTAGTCCTAACCCTAGTCTTCCTTGACTGTTAAAAATTAGCAAGTTTTGCAAACTTCCAGCTGAGTTTGCGGTAATAAACATAATTCTAGCCGGAACAATACCAGGTGATACTGTTGAATCAAGGTCAGCTGCAATACGAATAATACCAGAAGTTGTATAGTCTACACCGTCATAACCGAGTCCTCGAATATCCAACATGCCATCACCGTCACTACCACCGACAATTGCTATCGGAGCATCTACTGTGCCTTTTGAAGATCGACTAAGAATTTGTGGCCCTAATGCCCCAGGCTCTGCTATACCTGTTTGCTGATATCCGCGATTGGTAAAATTAACAGTAACATCAATTCCTTGTTTAGTATCAATTTGTCCAACGATTGAACTTCTAACGCCGTCGATTAAAAGTGTACTATCGTCTGCAAACACACTACCAGTTACGTCACCGTCAAACGTACCTGAAAAACTACCAGTTAGTGAACCGACACTATCTGCTGCTGCTTCCCACTTATTGGTTCCGCTATTAAATTTTAGTACATCGTTATTTAATGCGCC
>Ga0222648_1001020_pt1 | contig 11261 bp, 10 predicted proteins | sample AntAcemetagen335_FD_181021 | JGI IMG/M metagenome (GOLD analysis project Ga0222648, IMG submission 181021) | Saline water microbial communities from Ace Lake, Antarctica - #335 | ecosystem: Environmental > Aquatic > Non-marine Saline and Alkaline > Saline | place: Antarctica: Ace Lake... | reverse complement strand
GCAACCCCCAACCCGCCGGAACCCGTGACGACGACCCAGATCCCGGTGACCCTCCCGGAAGAAGCGCCTGAAGAGACGCCGCCCGCGAAACGCAACGTGGTTTCGAGCCCCGGCGCGGGCGTCGGCGGCGACGCGAGCGGCAAGAGCGGCGCCGCGGTGTTTGAACGCGGCGTGGGTATCGCGGCTTGGCAAGGTTTGGAGATTGGGCACAAAGTGGATGTCGTGCTGGAAGTCCCAGGAGGGTTTCGCAGTGTCGCCGCGGAGGTGCGTGTTGTGACCGTCCCAGCGGCACCGACGCCGGCGGCGCGCGAGAAAAAAATATGGTTCGCGCAGCCACTCATGTCCGCACCGCGCGCGGGGCGGCAGACAAGAAGCGGGGCTGCTATTTTTAGGGACGGGGCTGGTTTCGTGACTTTCAGAGACGCGGTGTTTGACATTGGTTTGGTGGCGCAGACGCCCTTCTCTGCCCCGGCGCTGGAAAGAAAAACAGTCGCGCTGAGGGATGCGCGCTGCGCGAGCACCGGCGGCGTGGCGTTTTCGGGCGCGGGGTTTGGCGCGGCGAGTTGGCGGCGACCGGCGGAACCGCGATTGGCGGACGCGCCGTCCAGCGCAGGCGATGCTGCTTTGAAACCGTCCACAGATTTCGCAACCATCGCGGTGTGGGTGGTGTGTGGTGTGCTTTTCGCGTTTAAGGTGCTGATCAACACGGCGTGATACGCGAACGGGGGGTGACGGGCTTCTTTCTGTAACACGTACTTCTAAAAAAGAAACAAACCATCGCTCACACAAAAACAAATCACTTCCCCGGAACTGTGAGCGTCGCTTGCAGAAGGATATGATCCGAGGGTTCTGTTTTCGACGGGAACGGTCCTTTCACGTCGTCCCGGTGCGGCAACTGCGCCACCTCCTTGACCGTCACCGTGGGCGAGACGAAGATGTAATCCAGCGTGTCGACGAACGGCTCGTCATCCTTGATTCGCGCGTGGTTCGTAAAGTCGGGTTCTGTGCCGAGCGCAACCTTGTACGCCGATCGCATCGGGTACCTCAACGCGGTGTCCCATGTTTCCCCTTCAGGCGCCACCGGTGCGGAGGCGTGCGTGCTGGGTATGTCCCCGGTGGTGATCAGGTCGTACCCGCCGTCCCCGGGCTTCAAGTTGAAGTCGCCCATCAGCACGTTTGGAAGGTCGCCGGCCATGCGCTGCGCGTACGCCGCGGCGAGCTGCGAGTGAATGGTCATCACCCCGGGGTTGCGGAACATGCACGGCATGTGATAGTTCGCCACCCCGAATTCCACGCCACTTGTTTTGCACTTCAAGGACGCGTACATGATCGTGTTGAATCGGTTACGTGCGAGTTGCCAGTCCGTTTGCGGCGGGCGCTTCCCCGTGATTTTCTCCATCCAGGTTGCGATGAACTTTTTCACGCCGCTCGGTTTGGGTTCGCGCGGCAACTTCTTCGTGTCGCTACACCGAGAGATGTCCACCTTCGTCACGTCGTACGTCCCGAGAGGCACGGCAAGGGCGATGCCCATGTACCCGTTGAACGGCTTGCCGTACAGCGAGCACACCAGGTGGTATCCGCGCTCGGCGAAAAACACGTGCAGCCGCCCCGCCCACTGCTGCGACACTTCTTGTAGCCCGATCACCGCCCCGGCGGCGATCTCCGCTTCGAGCTTGACGAGCAGCTTTTTGTACCTGTTGTCCGGGTCCAGATCCTCAGGCGCGCAGTGCGTGAAGTACGTCGGCTCGCACAGCGAGCTGGACAGCACGTTGTACGTCACCAAGCGCGCGTCGTGGGAAGACGCCATGGCGGTGGTGGCGGTGGCGAACGTCCGAGCGCGAAGCACGCGGTGGGTCGTGGGGAGCGTGGCGATCCCGCGGCCGAACAGCGACGCTCTTGACGCGACGAATGCGGCTGCAAACGCGGCGACGGGGGTCGATCGGGGTTCGGTGAACCCAAGCGGCGCGACGTGCCCGTGCTGGTGGACGGCGCGAGTGTGGGCACCCGGGGTGAACGCTCTCTTGGAAGAGACGAACGCGGACGACGAGCGAGGGGCGAACGCGGGGGCCTGGCGCTGAAGCAGTCGAAGGGCAACTGGCTGGACGACAACTGACATCCGAGTCTCGGGGACGTGGCGTGAGGCGCGCCGTCTCCAATGACGCGCCACCGTTCGGTCGGTAGGTTTGAATGGTCGGCGCCGTAGATTCAAATAACCGGGATTGTGACTGGAGCCATTATCAAGCGCACTTTAACCGGTCGTGGCGCACTCTTCAGTCGCGCCGTCGCACGTCCGGCGAGAGCACATCGCTCCCTTCGCCCCTGCCAATGAGCTTGCGACAGAGGCGCGCCGTGGTCCCTTCGCCGGTGTCTCCGGAGCCTCAAGAAATGGCTCGGCACATCTCGGACAAAACGCATTCGAGCAGAGATCCGTGGGCACAGCGGAACTCGGCCGCGACGGAGGCTTTCGGGGCGGCGGTGGTGAACGCCACGGTGGTTTTGCCCATGGTGCTTTGGGGAGTGGTGCTTCTCGCGGGCACGGCGTCGTACCGCGGTCCTGAGCTAGCAGCGCAGGCGAACCTTCCCCTGGCGTGGTACGACGCCGTGTTCGTGAGGTTCGGGCCTTTTTTTTTCCTCGCCCCGCTCGGCTTAAGAGCGTTTTCAGACGTCGCGGACGAGGCGTCGTCGCCCACACCGGCGAGGGCGCTCGTGGTGTACTTGATTTCTGGGGCGGTGCGTTTAGGGGTGTACCTAGTAGGTTGCGCGCTTGGGAGCCGCGCGATGTCGGACCACCTTTTCCTCGGCGCGAGCGTGGTCGCCGCGGCGCACGGCGAAGCCATCGCGTGCTCGGCGACGGCGACTCGCCTGGTTGCCACGGCGAGAGGTTCATCGCGAGGCGGGCGGTCCAAACTGCGAATAACGGTCGCGCTCGTGGCGGCCATCACAGGCACAGCAGTGGCCACGGCGACGACGCTTTTGCAGTGCGCGGATGCGTTTTACACGGCGGCGTATTTTCACGCGCCGAAAGAAACGCTCGTCGCGGGCGTAGCGGGCGTAGCGCTCGTCCCGATCGCGCTCATCGGCTCGATCCTGCCTGCGTCGCGGAGCTTGAGCCAGGCGTTGCTGGAGCTGTAGCTGAGACGTGCGTGGTGCGAGTAGTACGTATTGGCGCGATGGAAATTGGTAGTAGTAGTACGTGTTGTGACATAATAGATATCAAATGGTGCGTAGTGCGTTCCGTCGTGAGGTACGTCCCTCACGCGTACCGGTGGTTGAGATACGCGCCGGGCGGAAGCTTCGCGTCGCGCGCGTTGGCCGCGCGTCCAGCGGACAACGGGTGCCCCCACGTGGACGTGGGACGACCCCACGTGTCTATCAAAACGGGAGTCGCGCGTGACGTGACCGTCGCTGCGGCGCGTCTGCGCGGCGGCGTCGCCGTGGACGCCACCCGCGACTCCCTCATCGCGCGCGTCGCGCTGTGGCTACCTCTGTCGCGTACATACGGCGTCGCCGCGAGCGCCGCGAGCGCCGCCTTTGCGGGTGAAACCTTCTGGGCGACTGCCGAGACGCCGCTTGAGGAATCGGCGCGGCGTCTTCTTGTCCGATTCGCAGCCGCGCTCGCTTCACGCGCGGACGCGGCGACCGCGGCGAACGCCTCCGACGCAAGAGACACCCCGCACTCCGAATCAGAAACCTCGCTCCTCACAAACAACGAACGCGGCGGGCTCGGGTCGCGCTCCAGTTCGCGCCGCGCCTCGCGACGACTCGAGGTTTGCCGGCGCGCTGGCGCCGGCGCTTCGCGCCCGCCGCGCCCCGTGCCGCGCCCGCCGCGCCCGTTCACAAACATAACATCGCCCTCGTCCTCCGTTTCCATGCGCACCACGTCGTCATCCTCGGACGAGCTGCCGCGGTGCTCTCCGGGTCCCGCGAGCGCGTGCGCCGCGTGCCGCGCGTCGAGCGGGTGCGTCGCGACGCGCGTCAGGCCTTTTCGTCCGCTGCCGCGATTTGTCGACGTGAGCGAGCGCATTGTTTCGGGGTGCAGCGCAAAGGCGACGCGCGCGTCGCTGGTGTCCCTGCGGCGCGCCATTTTTGACTCCAAAGGGACGTCGCTCGCGGTGTCATTCTCGTCGTCGTCCGAGGTCATTTGCACCACCGTCACCCCGACCGGGCGCACGGGGGACTCGAAGCTAGCGTGCGGTTCGTCAAACAAGCTCCCGTGCGGCGTCGCGGTTGGCGACGGCGCGACGGGGCGGGCGTGTTGCACGCGCGCGACGCGCGCGGAGGGGAACCCACGCGTATCTCGTCTGCGCTGACTGCTGCTCGACACGCGCATGGATTCGCGCAGGGCATCCAGTTCCCCGCGAGCGGTAAGCGCCTCCGCGCGCGCCTGCGCCAGGGACTCCGCCGCTTCCATCTTCGCCTCTTCACCGGCTTCGAGCGCGGCGAACGCGGCGCCCGCCTCCGCGGCGAGCTCCGCGGTGCTCTCCCGCTCGCGCATCAGCTCGAGTTCCCGGATGGTTTCCGCGCGTTCACGTTGCAGCTCCGCGACACGGACCTCCACGTTCGCCTCGGCTTCCATCGCCTCCGCGGCGCTCGCCTCGGCTTCGGCCATCTTCGCCTCCGCGACCGCCGCCACGCGGCGCGCCTCGGCGAGCTCTTTGTCCTTGGCGTCCTCCACGCGAAGAATAGCGCGCGTCGCCGCTTCCTTGGCGTCTATCACCAGGGCTTCCGCTTCGTCTCTTCGCGCTTCCGCGTGCGCTGCGGCTCGACGCGCCTCGGTGAGTTTCTCTTCCCATTCCTTCTCCGCTTCAAGCGCGTCCCTCTCGCGTTCGGGCTCCGCCTCCACCACGCGCTTCAGCTTGCCGCGCGCCTCCGTGGCTAACCGTTTCGCTTCGAACACTTCGCCCTCCCATCGCTCTCTCGCCGCGCACTCCGCCTCAACGTGCGCCATTTCAGTCGCGGCGCGGATAGCGTCTTCCTGATTCTCCACGGCGATCTCTCGTGTGCGAATCTCGAGCAAATCGCGCTTCGCGGTCTCGCACTCGTGCTCCAGCGCGAGTACGCGACGCGCGGCGCGCTCAGCGCTCTCCTCAGCCTCGGTCACGGCGAGCTCGCTCTGCGCGAGCTTCATGGCCCACGCTTCGTTGTTCCTGGAAAGAGCCGCGTCAATCGCGGCGGGTGAGGTGGCAGACGCAGCAGCGGCGGCGGCGTGCTGTTGACGTTGGAGGAAAGCTTCGTTCGCCTCGCGAAGACGCGCGACGTCGCGGCGCGCTTCTTCAAGCGCGTCGTCGTTCGCCTGCGTCTCCACCGTGGCCGTCGCGACCGCCGATGCGGGCGCGGGGTTTTTATCCGAGGAAGCCTCCTCGTCGCTGTCCAAACCAAGCGCGTCGCCCCAGTCGTCGTTTGTGGCGGACAACTTCGTCTCAGCGTTCGCCGCAACAAGACGCGCTTCGAGCTCGGCAACCTTAGCGCGAAGCCGCGTCTCCGCCGCCGACGCGTCAGCGGCGGCGCCGTCGGTTTCCCCGGCGTCACCGTCAGTCCTGGCGGCATCAGCAAGTTTCGCTTCGAGCTCACGTCTCGCCGCGCGTTCCGCCGCGAGCGTGTCCGCCGCCTTGGCGGCATCCGCCGCGAGCTTCTCTCGCAAACGGCGAAGCTCCGCGCCGTACCTCGCGCCGGCGTCTGCGCCCTCGCCTTCTTCGAGCTCGCGCACGCGCTGTTGCAGCCAGACGTTGTGGCGCACCGCTTCTTCTTCACTCGCCGTCGCGGTCTCTGCAGCCTCTCGTGCCTCCTCTGCCTCCGCGGACGCGCGCGTTGCGATCGTATGCGCCGCGTCTCGCTCCGCCGACGCGCGTTTGCCGAGGTCTCGCCATTGCGTCGCCTCGGCGTCAGCCGCCGCGCGCTCAGACTCGGCGACCTCGCCCGCCTCGCGCGCCGCCGCGGCGTCTCTTGACTCAGCCTGCGCGCGGAAGCGCGCCTGCGCCGCTTCGAGCGAGAGGGCTTCCACCTCTGCGCTCGCGGCGGAGACCACGGCGGCGGCGGCGTCTTCAGCGCGTCGAAGCGCGTCGACGGCGTCGAGCGCGCGAGTCTCAGCCTCCGCCGTGGCGCGCGCCGCCTCTTCCAGTTCCTCTGTGGCTTCGTTCAGAAGCTCGCCTCTGAGCAGATCGAGCGTGCCGTCGTGCAGGCGTGCGCCAGAAAGCGCCTCAGCGCCCTCCAGCGTCCACACTCGCGCGCGAAGCGCCGCGGCTTCAGACTCCGCCTCGCTCCTGGACGCCTCGGCGGCGTCAAAGCGCGCGCGCGTCTTGTCCAGCGCGCTCTCCGCCGTTCGCAGCGCCAGGCGAAGCTCCGAGACACGCCTGTGAAGCGTCGCCTCGTCCGCGCTTGGTGCGAGCGAGGTGAGCAACGACGCGTTCGCGGAGAGCCCGGGGACCACCGCGCTGGAGACGCGTCGGCGGCGAAGCCAGCTGCTCGAGTCGTCGTCGTCGTGTTCGTCTTCTTCGCCGTCGCCGGTGGAGGCGAAGGACATGGAGACGCCGACTTCGACGTCGTCTCGAGGGGCACGCGTCGAGGCGTCGGCGGTGCGGTGCGCGATCGGAGACGGGGCGATTGATGTTGTCGTGTTGTCGTAGGACAGGCTGGAATCCACGCTGTTGTCGCCGGCAGCCGTCGCTTCGCTCAAAACAGAAAGAGGACTAAACACGTTGTTCGGGGACTCGCGCAGGACAGTTGGCTTGGACTTGGACATTGGCGTGCGTTCGGTACCCGTCGCGTCGACGGGCTCGATCGCGTCATCGGTCCGGTCGAGCGGCATCTGTGAAGATTAGTGTTCGGGGTCGAGATGGGTCAGCGGTGGGTCGATCGCGCGCCGGTGGCGCGCGGGATGAACACGATCGGATCGAGTCTTGGAGAATTTCGAGGGTGAGAAAAAGTGGCGGCAAAACGAAGTGGCCGATCCAGACGCGCCCGGGGGCAACGAACGCAGTTGACGTGATCTCACCTTCTCTGCGAAGCTCGTGGCATGTGTAAGATCCTTCGGGTCGATCCCGTGCACGCCGCCGATGCCAAACGCGAGTCGGTGGCCTGCGGTGTCCATCTCACGCGCGTACGCGCGCCTAGAAGCCACGACGTCCACGCCGGTTGAGGTGTGTGTTTGGCTTTCGGCCAACACGGACGCGAGTCCCATCGCAGAACAAAGCGCAGGCGAGCCAAGGTCTCACCCGTGCTGACGTTACCTTTACTCGCGTTCTCGCACCTGCGCCGAAAGCGGGGTGTGCCGCGCGGTGCGGGTATGCGCACCAACGCGCGTCGGCTTCGTTGTTTGGAAATCGCGCCAAAAACTCGTTGTTTGCTCGGCGCGCCAGCGCTTTCAAATTTTGCTGACACTTCGAATTTCAGCGGACGAGACGAACGGACAGAAGGCTCGAACTCGAAACGAGAGGCGCGCTTCGTCATTGTGTTTCGCCCGCGCGCACGTCCGCCGCGTCCCCCGCGCTTGCGCCATGGCGGACATCGTGACGCAGCTGCAAGATTCCGTGAACGAGATCAACGGTTTGTTTTACAACTGCGCTGGTGTGTTGCAGAGGGATGCGCGGCCGGCGAGTACCACGAACGGCGAGCTCGGGGATGGGTTGGGTGCGGGGGGTGTGGACGAGAAACAGATTGCGGAGTTCGCGAGCGCGGTGGTTTCGAGTTCGCGGAAAATAGACACCCTCGCGTCCGCGCTTCCCGAAATAGAGCTCGATTTGGAATCGCAGCTTGCTCGGATAAAAGCGCTGCAGCAACAGAACGACGCTGTGGAGTTGGAGTTGGTGGCGGAGTTGCGGGTTGCGGATGAAACGCTGCGACGCGCGACCGCCGCGTTTGAAGCCACCACGAACGAAAGCCTGGTGTCCCTGGATGACCCGGGAGATGCCACGACCGCGTGAAGTCCGCTTGGGTCGGGTAAGGCGAACACGCATGGTGGGTATATGGTACCGACATAGTTATTAGGCACGGATAGGGTAACCCATGGTGAGACGCGAGTACATAGATAGCTTTTTTCAATTCTCAAAAAGATAGGGTTGACGTCTCGCCCACGCCCGCGCCGTTGGGCCACAAGTCACGCCCCAGCCTATTTGAGCATAGCCGCGATTTCCTTCTCCACGGCCTTCTCGTCCATGCCTTCCAACGTGGTGCTCTTCTCCACCCCGAAATCTGTGACGCGCGGCGCGGGAACGACGGTGAGCGGGAAATATTTTATTTTCATTGAGAAACCGATCGATCGATCGAGCGATCGGGAAGGACGTTGGGTTTGGTCGTGTCGAGGCGCACGGTGAGGAGTTGTTTAGTAGGGTAGGGTTAGGAAAAGTTTGAGCGCAGCAGTGACTAGTGGCCACACAGCAGCACGTGACTTACCGTACCGGGCCGTCATGCCACCCCGCACGCCGCTCGCTTCCCGGATCAAGATGGGCGTCGCGGGGCTCGCGGCTTTCATCTTCTGGTAGCTCTTGAGCAGGAAATTCCGCACCCCCTCGCTCCCCTTTGAGGTCTGGCACAGGTGGAACCGAATCTCCTGCACCGCTTTCAGGCCCGCGAACGCGGTCTTGGACATGGCGCGTCGAAGACGGCGCGGTGCGCGCGGAAACGGTGTCGCGACGCGGGCGTGATGCCTGCCTGAAAACACGTGACCCACGAGTTATACACCTCCAAAACACGTCCCATAACCTTGCCTGTCATCGCCTTTGGCTTTCGCTGGAGCTTTGCTTCGCGAGTATTTCAGCGCTTCCGATTTGCCGCAGGCTGCGCTCTCGGCAGACACGTCCAGGCACGAAGCACGCCTCCCTTACGGACGCGTAGCCACCATGTCGAGCACCTCATGCACCCTTCGCACGCGCAAGTTCATGACTAACCGTCTCCTTGCCCGTCGCCAGTTCGTAAGTGCCGCGATCCCGAGAAGAGCGTCGCGCGAGCAGAGAGCGCTTCGCGAAACGTTTCCGCGACGCGACGTTGCCGGCGACCCGCGAGGGTCGCGCGTTCGTGGGCTAAACTAGCGTAACGCGGCTCAATACTGACCCAGAACCCCCCAACCACTGCCTGCCCGCCGCAGATCCTCGATGTGCTTCACCCCGGCCGCGCGAACGTGCCCAAGGTTCGTCTCCGCACGACGCAAATCGCGCGTCGCGTGTTAGGGTTTTGTTTTGTCAGCTCGTTTCAGCGCGCGGGGGGGGTTCCATCCATCCGCGCGCCTGCGTCCGCTGACCTCGCCCCCCCGATTCCCCCCGAAAACCCACAGAAAGAGCTCCAGGACAAGCTCGCGAAGATGTACGACGTGTCGGACAACGCGTGCGTTTCCCTCTTCGGCTTCCGCACGCAGTTTGGCGGTGGCAAATCCACCGGGTTTGGGCTCATCTACGACACCGTGGATGCCATGAAGAAATTCGAGCCCAAGCACCGCGTGCGCCGGCAGCTCGAAATCGCCAAGGTCACGAAGTCGCGCAAGCAGATCAAGGAGAAGAAGAACAGGGTGAAGAAGCTGCGCGGCGGCGCGAAGCGCAAGGTTCTGTGATTTGGGGTTTTGTGCGGGGCGCGGCGCGGGTTATGGACAGCCGCCGCGGCGCGCGCGTCGCGCGCGTCCGGTTGTGCTCGTGTAGTCGAGTAGCGGAAAGATGTAACGAGACGAGGCGACGTGACAAACACGACGAACGAACCCAACGGAAACGAGTGTCCGAAGAGCCCGTGTTTCTGCATCGCAGACCACTGAACGAGCAGAACCGATCTTCCCGCGTGACGGGGCTCCATTTTCGGTCTCAAACGCGAAGCGAAGACGGCGGCGCGCCAATCAACCAACTACTTCGCGTCTCGATTACAAAACGCGGTTCCCTGTACGCTTCGTGTACGCTTCAAACTCTCGCCGCCTCTTGCCTCTTTAAACTCTCGCCGACTCTCGCCCTCGCGTTTAAAAAAGCACCCCCCCCAGTTCCTGCGCGCGCTCCTTTTCGAAGGTTTCGAAGTACTGGTAGATGATTGTCACGGCCAAAAGGATGCCGGTGCCGCTTCCTATTGCGCCCATGAAATCCGCAATCACGGTGAGCATCCCGATGCACATCCCCCCGAACGCGGCGGCGGTTGGGATGTATCGGTTCAGCTCCTTCGTAAGGGAGCTCTCCCGGTGACCCACCATGAACATGCCTTGCTGTTTCAGCTGCTTCGCCACGTCCCTGGCGCTTGACCCGCTGACTTCGATCCAGGTTTTCGAAAACAAAGCGCACGCGCTTAACATGAACGTCAGGTAGAACACCGCGTGAAGGGGGTTCGCGGCGATGTCGGACAGCGAGGTGGGTGGCGAGATGTAGTACGCCAGCCCCCCGACGGGGATGAACTGCCCTGACCCTTCCGCCTCCTGCCATCGCCCCAACAGCTGCACCAGGAAGTTCCCGCCGTACCGCTTGAAAAGAAGCTGGCTTATGAAGTACAGGTTCGAGACCAACGCGGATTGTAGAATAATAGGCATGTTGCTCGTGTAGAACAGCTTGATCGGGTAGCTTTGCTGCATCCCCCTTCCCCTTTTCGAGGAAATGGGTAAATCAACCCGGAAGCCTTGGAAGTAAATCACCACCAGGAAGATCAGGATGGTCGCGAGAAGGTTGGTGATGTTGGGCATGTTCGGGCGGTAAAACGCTTCCTTCAGCGCGCGCATCTTGTCGCTTACGATGGGTAAAACAGAGTGTCAGCCTTGTGTGGGAAAAAGGGCTTGTAGAAAGGGCTTGATGGCGCAGGTGACTTGTGGATAACACAGCAGGAGTCACAGGCAAAACAAGTCGTCGATAATTTGGGAAACGCAACACGTGACGTACGTTCGCGTGATGAGCAGGTGGAACGCCGCGATGACGGCGCCTTCAAACTCCGCGCCGCGGCCGGTGTTCACGGTGGTGGGCGAGAACGCTTTCCAGATGATGCTCTCGCACTGGTTCGTCGCGATGAAAAGAGAAATACCGGACCCTAGGCCGTAGCCTTTGGTGAGGAGCTCGTCAAGACAGATGACGATGATGCCGGCCTGAGATTGTACAAAAAAATGTCAGTCTCGTATGGGCAATCAGTCGGCGGAATGTGGTGATTGGGAAATACGCGCCATGAACAGCTGGAGGATGATCAAAATGGCGTTCCCGGCGCCGAGCTCGCGCACGTCGCCGTAGATTCCGGAAACGACGTACGCCACGGCTTCGCCGATCGTAATGAGCACGGCGAGGAGCTTCTGCGCGCCGTTGCTGTGGGTTTTTTTGTGGGGGGGG
>Ga0222648_1001001_pt1 | contig 11364 bp, 5 predicted proteins | sample AntAcemetagen335_FD_181021 | JGI IMG/M metagenome (GOLD analysis project Ga0222648, IMG submission 181021) | Saline water microbial communities from Ace Lake, Antarctica - #335 | ecosystem: Environmental > Aquatic > Non-marine Saline and Alkaline > Saline | place: Antarctica: Ace Lake | collected... | reverse complement strand
TGTTGGAGAAAATGTATTTACCCAAACCGCTGGCATTCACGCTGATGGTGACAAAAAGAAAAATCTGTACGTTAGTGAATTATCTCCCAAACGATTCGGGAGAAAACGAACCTATGCGTTAGGAAAAACGTCTGGCAAAGCCAATATTGAACAGAATTTACAGGAATTAGGCATAACACTTTCCCAAATAGATGTCAAAAAAGTAACACAGCGGATAATCGAATTGGGAGATAAAAAACAAGTTGTTACGCAAGATGATTTGCCTTATATCATTTCCGACGTATTAAATAATGACATTGCCGAAGCAAAAGTAGAGATACTCGATTACGTCCTTACACACACCAAGACACTACGACCTTCCGTTACGATAAAAGTACGTATTCACGATAAAACTTTCGAGGAACACGCTCAAGGAGATGGACAATACGATGCCTTTATGAACGCTCTACGGAAGATTTGTGAACGAAATGGCATTCCTGTTCCAGTATTAACAGATTATGCCGTACGGATTCCTCCGGGTGGCAAGACGGATGCACTGTGTGAAACTATTGTATCATGGAAGCTTAAAAAGAGGGAATTTAAGACCCGTGGTCTTGACTCCGACCAAACTGTTTCGGCAATTAAGGCAACCGAGAGAATGTTAAATATAATTTAGAATCCATCTGCTGTAAGCAGATTAAAGTAATTAAAAATAGAGCCTTGAGCATTTTGCTTTCGGCTTAAAGCAAAACAAGAAATGAATTTAAACCTCGCAGTATTAGCCGGAGACGGCATCGGACCTGAAGTAATTGATCAAGCCATTAAGGTGGTAGACGCCATTGGTAAAAAATACGGTCATACCATTAATTACACGCACGCCATAACTGGAGCCGTTGCTATTGATGAAGTAGGAAATCCGTACCCGGACGAAACGCACGAAATTTGCATGAATGCAGATGCAGTACTCTTCGGAGCTATTGGCCACCCAAAATTTGATAATGACCCTTCGGCTAAAGTTCGTCCCGAACAAGGACTTCTGGCCATGCGGAAGAAGCTTGGACTTTACGCTAATATCCGCCCAACACTGGTTTTTCCTTCATTATTACATAAATCTCCTTTGCGGAGAGAACTGATCGAGAACGCCGATTTCGTTTGCATCCGGGAATTAACGGGCGGAATTTATTTCGGAGAAAAAGGTCGCAACGAAGCGGGTGATAAAGCGTGGGATGTGTGCGAGTACACGAAGCCGGAAGTTGAGCGTATTATTCGTTTAGCCTACGAATATGCCATGCAACGAAGCAAAAAACTTTGCATCGTTGATAAAGCAAACGTGCTGGAGACCTCCCGTTTATGGCGTGAAGTGGGGCAGTCTTTGGAAAAAGAATACCCTGAAGTAACAACTGAATATTTATTCGTTGATGCCGCCGCCATGCGAATTATTCAATGGCCAGAAGGTTTTGATGTAATGGTAACAGAAAATATGTTTGGTGATATTTTAACCGACGAAGCCTCCGTAATTTCCGGTTCGATGGGACTAATGCCGTCTGCTTCGATTGGTCTTCATACGTCCGTTTTTGAGCCAATTCACGGTTCGTATCCACAAGCTACGGGCAAAAATATCGCTAATCCACTCGGAACGGTACTTTCTGCCGCTATGATGTTTGAATACGCTTTTAAATTAATGGACGAAGCTCAAGAAATTAAAGATATAGTGAATAAATCGCTTGAAGAAGGTATTGTAACCATCGATATTGCCGACAGCGGAAAAGCCTATTCCACCTCGGAAGTCGGAGATTGGCTAGCAAAACAGATTAATTAAACCCGCTTATCGCAAATTTATTCGTGTCGCAATGGATGGAACTGTATAAATTCCATCCATTGCGGGACGTATGATACCTTCTTAAAATATGCAGTACAGGCGTTTGTTTCGGAATACCTAACAAAGCCGCCGTGTGTTGATTGCAAGCTACCGCCCGGATTTCCTGAACCATATCTACTACGTCAATTCCGAAGTTAGTATAAAGTGTCCTGAATAATGAACCTTCCAACAATGGTTCTTTCTCAAAGTTGAGTAAATCAATGGCAGACACGTAAGTCTCTTCCACCATAATGGCCATGTTATCAACACTTCTTAAACGCTTCATATAGTAAAAGTCATTACTCTCATCTGCTTCCATCATTATGTGTTGAAACGTTGAAGTATCTAACTTACGTAGACTTACCTTTTCAATCAGTTCGGTATTTCCGTGCTTATTTGATCCAGCTACTACGTCTGTCCAACCTTTGATGGAAAGTAAGCCCAATGATTTCCGAGTTGACGAAACGATGCTGCCCTTACCTTGTTTACGGTAAATATAACCGTCTTGCACCAATTCCTGCAACGCTTTTCTTACGGTCATCCGTGTTGAACCGTATGTATTACATAGCTCATTTTCAGACGGCAATAAATCTCCTTCAACATAGTTACCCACAGTAATTTCACCCTTCAATTGCTCGTAAATCTGTACATAGATTGGTTTATCATTCATAAAAAATGGTTTATACGCAGAAAGGCATTCAGGAAACCTGAACGCCTTTCTGCGACAAATATATTCAAATATCGCTTGCTCCCCATAAGCACAAGACAAACTACAAACAAAAATGCCTCACCATATAACTGATGAGGCATTTTAAGTTTATTTATCCTGAGTTTTATTTCACGTACTCACGTTTGCGTGGTTCCGGAAGTTTCTGCTCATCTTTTGATTCTGGCAACTCTTTATTTGGTCCGATAAGCAAATTCTGATACATCCGCTTACCTGTACCCGCTGGTATTAGGTGACCTACAATTACGTTTTCTTTAAGACCATCCAACGTATCCATTTTACCATTAACGGCTGCTTCAGATAACACTTTAGTTGTCTCCTGGAACGAAGCCGCAGATATAAATGAATGCGTACCTAATGAGGCGGTGGTGATACCTTGCAAAATTGGTGATGAAACAGACGCTTGTGCATCTCTCACTTTCATTTGCTTCATATCTTCACGCTTCAAACGGCCATTTTCTTCACGGAACTCCCGGTTAGAAATAATTTGGCCAGGCTCGAAACCTGTTGAATCTCCAGCGTCCATCACAACTTTTAAGTCAAGGATGCGGTCGTTTTCAATTCGGAACTCCCACTTATTTACGGCTTGCATCTCAAGGAAGCTGGTGTCACCAGCATCAATGATTTCTACCTTCTGCATCATTTGACGTACAATGACCTCAATGTGCTTATCAGAAAGCTTCACACCCTGCTGACGGTAAACGGCTTGCGTTTCGTTTACAAGATATTCCTGAACGGCAGTTGGCCCTTTGATTCGTAGAATATCTGCTGGAGTAATAGCACCATCAGAAAGTGGCTCACCCGCTTTCGCGTAGTCACCTTCTTGAACAAGAATCAGTTTCGATAACGAAACCATATACTTCATTTTAGTACCGTCTTTTGCTTCTACGAAGATTTCGCGGTTACCCCGCTTAATTCCTCCAAAACTTACTACTCCGTCGATTTCAGAAACAACCGCTGGGTTAGATGGGTTACGAGCTTCAAATAATTCCGTTACACGTGGAAGACCACCTGTAATATCACGGTTCATGTTAATAGCTCTTGGAATCTTAGCAAGTGTTTGACCCGCGGTGATTTTAGCTCCGTCATCGACAAGAATACGAGCACCAACTGGTAAGTTATACGAACGAGTTTCTCCGTTTTTCAAGTTTACCAAAATTGCTGGGTTCATGGTACGGTCTTTAGAGTCCGTAATCACTTTATCACGGAAACCTGTTTGACCGTCAGACTCCTCGCGGAGTGTAATACCTTCAACTATTGCATCGTACTCAACAGTACCTTCCAAATCAGAAATAATGGCGGCGTTGAACTGATCCCAATGGCAAATCTCTGTTCCTTTTTCAACCTTGTCTCCGTCTGTAGCAGTTAAGATAGCACCGTAAGGAACATTATTTGTAATTAAAACAACGTTGGTTCCTTCTTCGATAATACGAACCTCACCACGTCGTCCAACTACGATAGTTGCTTCTTTACCGTCTTTATCAAATCCTAAGACTGTACGAACATCTTCCATTTGAATAATACCATCAAACTTCGCTTTCAAGTTAGCATCAACCGAAATATTCATGGCTGTACCACCTGTGTGGAAAGTACGAAGCGTAAGCTGCGTACCCGGCTCTCCAATTGATTGAGAGGCAATTACACCAACGGCCTCCCCTATATCAGCCATGCGGCCTGAAGCAAGGTTACGTCCGTAGCACGTTGCACAAACACCTACCTGAGTTTCACAAGTAAGAGCCGAGCGAATTTCTACCGTATCAATTGCAGAATGATCAAGAGCGATAGCGATATCCTCCGTGATTTCTTCACCTGCTTTAATGATTAGTTCTTTTGTACGTGGATCAACCAAGTCAAATACCGAAGTACGACCTAATACTCGCTCAGATAACGGCTCAACGATTTCCTCGTTGTCTTTCAAAGCAGATACTTCAATACCTCTTAATGTTCCGCAATCAGTTTCGTTAATTACAACGTCCTGAGCTACGTCGTGCAGACGACGAGTTAAGTAACCCGCATCGGCAGTTTTAAGAGCTGTATCGGCAAGACCTTTACGAGCACCGTGCGTTGAGATAAAGTACTCAAGTACATCAAGACCTTCTTTAAAGTTAGAAAGAATCGGATTCTCAATAATTTCTCCAACTGATCCTGCAATGTTTTTCTGCGGCTTAGCCATCAGACCACGCATACCACCCAACTGACGAATTTGCTCTTTAGAACCACGGGCTCCTGAGTGCATCATCATATATACTGAGTTGAAACCTTGATCATCGTTTTCAAGCTGAGTGAGTAGTGTCTCTCTCAAACGAGTGTTTACACGCGTCCAAATATCAATAATTTGGTTATAACGCTCACGTTCTGTAATGATACCAATCATGTAGTTGCTCTGAACAGTTTCCACTTCGCCACGAGCATTTTCTACTAATTGAGGTTTTTCCTCAGGAATCATGATATCACCTAAGCCGATAGATAAACCACCGGTAAAGGCTTTCTGGAAACCAAGCGTTTTAATATCATCCAAGAACTTCGCCGTACGGGCAAAGCTCACTTCTTTGAATACATTACGGATAATTGTCTGAAGTTTCTTCTTCGTCAATAATTCGTTGATATAACCAACCTCTTCTGGTACAAACTCATTGAAGAGTACGCGTCCAGCTACGGTTTCTATAATTTTTTGTTCAAATTCACCGCTAGCGTTTTTCAGTCTTACACGGCATTTAACAAATGCGTGTTGTGAAATAGAACCCTCATTCATCGCGATGATGACTTCTTCCGGCGAATAAAATACTTTATCTTCTCCTTCGATTTTCTCGTTTTCTGTCGAACGCTTTCCTTTCGTCACATAGTAAAGACCCAATACCATGTCTTGTGATGGTACAGTAATTGGAGCACCATTGGCAGGGTTAAGGATGTTGTGCGACGAAAGCATCAATACAGAAGCTTCCAAAACGGCTTCGTGTCCGAGTGGAACGTGAACCGCCATTTGGTCACCGTCAAAGTCAGCGTTAAAAGCTGTACAAACTAACGGGTGTAATTGAATCGCTTTACCTTCAACCATCTTAGGTTGGAATGCCTGAATACCTAAACGGTGAAGCGTAGGAGCACGGTTAAGCAAGACTGGGTGACCTTTCAATACGTTCTCAAGGATATCCCAGATGACAGCATCTTTGCGGTCAACTATTTTCTTCGCTGACTTTACGGTCTTAACGATTCCTCTTTCAATCAGTTTTCTGATAATGAACGGCTTGAATAATTCTGCCGCCATATCTTTGGGTAGACCGCATTCATGCAATTGTAGCTCAGGACCTACCACGATAACCGAACGACCAGAATAGTCAACACGCTTACCTAATAGGTTTTGACGGAAACGTCCTTGCTTACCTTTCAGCATATCTGAAAGTGACTTCAAAGCACGGTTACCATCCGAACGTACTGCGTTTACTTTACGTGAGTTGTCAAATAATGAATCGACAGCCTCTTGTAACATTCGCTTCTCGTTACGAAGGATTACTTCAGGAGCTTTTATTTCCAACAAACGCTTTAAACGGTTGTTACGGATAATCACACGGCGGTAAAGGTCGTTAAGGTCAGAAGTTGCAAAGCGACCACCATCTAACGGCACTAATGGGCGTAATTCTGGAGGAATAACTGGTACCATTTTGATTATCATCCACTCAGGACGGTTCTCAATACGGGTTTTAGCATCACGGAAAGCTTCAACCACACGAAGACGCTTTAACGCTTCAGTCTTACGCTGCTGTGATGTGTCAGTTGATGCCTGATGACGTAGCTGATTAGAAAGTGTATCAAGTTTTAGACGAGATAAAAGCATTTCTAACGCCTCCGCTCCCATTTTAGCGATAAACTTGTTGGGGTCCTCGTCAGGAAGCATTTGGTTCTCGCGAGGCAGTTTATCCAAAATATCTAAGTACTCTTCTTCCGTTAGGAAATCCATGTACTCAATACCATCTTCACCTTTTACACCCGCTTGAACTACAGCGTAACGCTCATAATAAATGATTTGATCAAGCTTCTTTGTAGAAAGCCCTAACAAATAACCAATCTTGTTTGGTAAACTACGGAAGTACCAGATATGAGCAACTGGAACCACCAATTCGATGTGTCCCATACGCTCACGACGTACTTTCTTTTCGGTAACTTCTACACCACAACGGTCACAGATGATACCTTTATAACGAATACGCTTATATTTTCCGCAGTGACATTCCCAGTCCTTTACAGGCCCGAATATTCGCTCGCAGAAGAGACCACCCATTTCGGGCTTGTACGTCCGATAGTTGATGGTTTCGGGTTGCGTAACCTCTCCAAACGAACTCTCTAGAATTGACTCCGGCGACGCCAAACTAATGGTTATGCTTTGAAAGTCACTGTTGAATTTTTTGTTTTTTCTTAGAGACATTTAAACTATTTTTAATAGTAAACAAAAAGTGAAAAATTTTAACTGCCGTGCCGAACGTTCCAGACAATATCTGTGCTGGAATAAGTCGGGACACCATTATTGTACTTGCAAATTATCAATTCATAAACCCCTTCTTCAAGATTAAGTTTCGGAATAAACACATCGAACTCATTGCTGAAAGCAAATGGGTTTCGGCTTTCCAAGACTTTCCGCTTGGGACAATATGCGTACATTTTATCGTCAGAGCGTATTAGGTAGTAAGTACCATCTAATACCTTTCCTCCGGCATTTTCTTCGACTAAGTACATTCCAGACTCAGTCTGATTATAGGTAATCGAATAGTCTTGGTTTTCGTTTAATGAAAAATCATCTATCGAATTCCATTTCTTATGTATTTCGGTTGCTGGAAAAACGTAAGCACCACTTTCCTTCAATGCTTCATCAATAGTCTTCTGAAAAACGTAGTAATCAGCGTAATATTGGTGTTTTTCGTGCAATCCATTTTTATAATGATTGAACTTTCCCGTTGCTAAAAGTTTCGCTCGGTCAGATGCTGATTCAGTAAACCTGAAAATACTCAGGACATAAACGATTACTATTCCAGCCAAAATAATTCTTCGCTGGAACGAACTCAATTTATCTACAAACCAACCGTAAACAATTGCCAAACCAATGAACGAATAATACCGATGGTTTGAAACGAGCATAGTATACTCTGGATTATCTCCAATTCTACTTATCGCAATTACGGCGGTGGTAAAGAGTAAAAACCCAGTGACACCTAACGTAAAAATTGCGGTAACGTCTGTGCGATTTTTTATAATAACCAAGAGTGCTTTTATCGCAACCCAAATTACTAATCCGGCGGTAATTATTCCAGCTATCATCGGTACGGTATTTAACCAAAACTTAGATGACGAGTAAAATAAATCAGCCCAGCCACCCCACACGTACAAAAACCCGAGAATAACATCTGAAGTCTTGTAAAACAGGTTATTTAATGAACCTTCAGAAAGTGTTTGTCGATAGTTAGTGAAGTAAACCAAGAAGATTACCCCACTAAACGCTAACCAGATGAAGAAGAATTTATACGACTTCTTGATTAGTAAAACCACCATTCCGAACAGTATTCCGAATAAGCCACTTCCAAAAGAGAAGGCACCTAAAAATCCGGTCAAGAAGGCTATATTCCGCAGTTTCTTATCATCTTGAGCTAACAAATACATGGTTAGTAAACTGTAGCACAAAGCAGGAAGATACTGGCAAGACGCATTTGCCCAAACAATTATTATATAAATGTGCAACGGAAACATTAAGTAGAGTATCGGAAGCAGTTTTTTATAACCTCGTCCCCGACTAAACACATAAAGCACCAAAGCACACATTCCGAAAACAGCTAAGTTGCCATACAGCGGATAGTAATTGAACTTGATTTCACCAAACAAATTATACTGAAGGATACTCAATGAACTTAGAATCGGAAAGCGGTATTCATTTTGTTGCGAAAAAATTACTTTAATCGTTTCACTAAATGAATCGGCTTTTAGATAACCCGCAAATGGGCTTCCAATCATATTATAGTCATCAAGCACGATCAGGTTTTGTGCGAATGTCCCAACGAAAACAATGAACACTACGGGCGGTATTAACCAAAAGATTATTGTTAAATATTTGCCCAGCTTATCTAACAACATTTACTTTCTAATTTTACTTACTTTAGTAATAAGTATGTACATCGGCTTTTCGTAAAACTTATGCAGTATTACGGATACCATTATCATAAAAATTACTGCAACTATGTATGCAATCTTGATTATCTAGTGTAAACTTTTTCAAATTCACAACCCCAGATTTCGTAAGTTGGCGTGTGAAATAAATACAACGCACAACTTGCTTTGCCGAGTAGTACTAAGAACTTCTTCTAAAGCTGAACACCAACCACCGCTACTACTAGTGCGAAAGCTACCCCTAAATAAAACCTTCAACTTATCACTCTGTGATAGTTTTCGGCAAACTACGGAAGTACTTTCACCAAGAAAGACGGAGTATTTACTAATGGGGGCAAGTGCCGAAACAAATCTCCCAGAAACAATACTACGACTAACAACGTGCTGCCGCCATCGATTCGAATACAGGCTAAGGTATAGATGGATAAATCCTCGCTATCCTTCCTATGAAGTACTTTCTAAATACTCTGCTTTATCATTCTCAAATTTATCATGATATGATAACCTGAGAACAAATCCTGATAATACGAAAAAGAACGTAACCGCAAAGCCGTAAAAAAGTGGATTAAACCACGCATCGTCAACAAATCAACTCGGTTTTATGTGGGCTACCATAATGATAAACACCACTATAAACCTTGTAAATATTAGTTGTTCGATTCTATTACGTTGGGCCATTACGTCCTTTTTCGCAAATCTATTTATTGTTACTTAAGTGTAATCTCCAATGCCAATCCACGTAATTCGTGAATTAATACGTTGAACGATTCCGGAATATTCGCTTTCGGAAGGTTTTCACCTTTCACAATTGCTTCGTAAGCTTTCGCTCTTCCGATAACATCATCTGACTTTAACGTCAGGATTTCACGCAGGATGTGCGAAGCACCGAATGCCTCTAATGCCCAAACCTCCATTTCTCCAAACCGCTGACCACCAAATTGTGCTTTACCACCTAACGGCTGCTGCGTAATAAGTGAGTAGGGTCCGATAGAACGCGAGTGCATTTTATCATCAACCAAGTGACCTAATTTCAGCATATAGATGATACCAACTGTTACCATTTGATCAAACTCTTCTCCGGTAAGACCATTGTAAAGTTTTGTGCGACCGTTTGCGGGCAATCCAGCTTCAACTAATTCAGCATCAACTTCTGCCGATGTTGCTCCATCAAAAATGGGCGTTGCGTAACGACGACCAAGCTTTTGACCTGCCCAGCCAAGGGCTGTTTCGTATAACTGCCCGATGTTCATACGAGATGGTACACCAAGTGGGTTAAGTACGATATCAACAGTCGAACCGTCTTCTAAGAAAGGCATATCTTCATCACGCACAATACGGGCAACAACCCCTTTGTTACCGTGACGACCCGCCATCTTATCACCAACTTTCAACTTACGCTTCTTAGCAATGTAGACTTTAGCTAATTTCACGATTCCAGCAGGCAATTCATCACCTACTTCAAGTACAAAGCGGTTACGCTTAAATACTCCGATAATTTCGCTACGGCGACTCAAGTAGTTCTTCACCAATTGAATCAACAAATCATTAGTATGGGCATCATCAACACAACCTTCAAGAATGATATCACCAAGTAAATTGGCTTCTTCCGGTACGTTATATGAGCTTTCGTCAACGTAATTATTCTTTTCAGGGAATAAGTTATTGCTAATGTTTGAACGGTTGAATTTCACTCCTTTTGAGATTAATTCGTCGCCAAACTTATGCTTAATTCCTTTACTAGTTTTGTTTTCGAGTAATGTGACCATCTTGTCAATCATTTCTCCTTTGAGAGCTGTCAACACACGACTGTGCTGAACCATTAAGACCTTAACTTCTTCTTTGTGCTTCACACGCTCTTCTTTCGATGGGCGGGAGAACAATTTAGTATCAATAACGACACCACGAAGTGAAGGAGAGGCTTTCTTAGAAGCATCTTTTACATCTCCGGCTTTATCACCAAAGATTGCACGAAGAAGCTTCTCTTCCGGAGTTGGATCAGATTCTCCTTTCGGAGTAATTTTACCAATCAGAATATCACCTTCTTTAATGTGCGTTCCAGTGCGAACGATACCGTTCTCATCTAAATTCTTAATCGCATCTTCCGATACGTTAGGTATTTCAGAAGTTAATTCTTCCTGTCCACGCTTTGTATCGCGTACTTCAAGGTCGAATTCTTCAATGTGGATTGACGTAAAAATATCTTCACGTACTACACGCTCAGAGATTACAATCGCATCCTCAAAGTTATACCCTTGCCACGGCATGAAGGCTACCATCATGTTACGTCCTAGAGCAAGTTCGCCACCTTGCGTAGCATAACCTTCTACTAATACTTCCCCTTTAGAAACGCGTTCGCCTTTCAAAACAAGCGGGCGTAGGTTAATGCAAGTATCTTGGTTTGTACGACGGAATTTGATTAGGTCATACGTTTTGAAATTTGTTTCAAAGTTGACCAAAGTCTGCTCATCTGTCCAATCGTATTTCACGATTACTTTATCAGCATCTACGTACTCAATAACTCCTTCGCCTTCGGCAACTACCAATGTACGGGAATCACGAGCCAAACGACCTTCCAGGCCAGTACCTACTACCGGAGCTTCCGGACGAAGTAATGGAACTGCCTGACGCTGCATGTTAGAGCCCATCAAGGCACGGT
>Ga0222648_1001000_pt1 | contig 11366 bp, 10 predicted proteins | sample AntAcemetagen335_FD_181021 | JGI IMG/M metagenome (GOLD analysis project Ga0222648, IMG submission 181021) | Saline water microbial communities from Ace Lake, Antarctica - #335 | ecosystem: Environmental > Aquatic > Non-marine Saline and Alkaline > Saline | place: Antarctica: Ace Lake... | reverse complement strand
CGCGCGGCGGTTGCGGGAGGAAAGCTTGGCCAAATCGAGTGTCACTAAAAACTCCGACGCGACAAAAACAGGTGACTCAATACCTAGTGCGCAAAACCTGAACCAAGTGGGTAACCCCTTCGACTACGCCCCCGCCTTGGTCGGGTTCGATTTCCGCAGGGGGGGTGTCATGACCCCCAAGTTCGACGGCGTGGTGGTGCTGGGCGCGTGCGAGGAGTTGCTGCGTTTGGAATGGTCGGCTTCGGAGAAAATCAGAGGTGCGGGGCTTTCCCAAATCCAGGCACACTGTTTTATCTCTCATCTGGTGACTGTTGTCCATACATCGCGATATACTCGTCCTGCGAAGGGCGCATTCCCGGAGGACTGTTACCACGACTGTTTACGTATACCGTGGAGTACAGGGCCTTTCCTTTCCAATCCCGGTTATACACGCGCCCGACCGACTGACGCTTTCTTTTCACGATAGTCGACGCCGAACTGGAGACTGAAACCCGACGCGCCGACCGCAGATGGCGCGTTTTGCTCAGCGCGGTTTGGACCCGGGTTTCGTTGCGGGAGGAGTTCTTCGATGGTGGGGACACGAATGGCGGACTAGATACGCCAATGGGGGATACGCATACGGGTGGTAAGCACGCGCCAGTACCAGAAACCGCGCGCGGGTTCGAACCGAGCAACGGATTAGCGTCGGTACCCAAAAAGATCCGCCCCGGGTTCGTTCCAATCGCGCGCGGCGGCGCTTTCGCGGCGGTGGAGGAAATGTGACACGCGTTTTTTTTAAACGACGATACTTGCGATACTAGAATGCTCACGAGATACGTAACAACTCGTACTAACACGCGGTCTAACACTAGTACGGTACTAGTACTAATACGCCGTCTCCGCCGCTAAATCGCGGCGAAGACACGAATGTCGGTTTCTGAAACCGAACCCAATTTTGTATTTTTGGAACGGGGCGTCGGATTCGTTTCTTCCAATCTCCGAAACAATCATCCTCCCCAGATCCGTCACGACCCTTCCCTCGCGCCCCCCATCTGCTCGTACTGCGCCTGGCCCCAGCTCGGGCGGCTGCTCATGGTGCCCTTCTTGGTGCGCGCGTGCGCATCTGCGGGGAGGGGGGGGGTGAAGGGTCAGGGTCGGGGTCGGGACGATGGGGGCGGCAAAAGACAGCCGAGTCAGCACGTTTGAAAATCGCGTCATCGAAAAAGAAATTGGATTGGATAAACCGCTGCGTGGAGAGAAAAGAAAGCGAGGGGACGTCCTCTCCTGGACGGCGACGTACCTATGGTAAAAACAGCCGTGCTCACACCTTCCTCCCCACCCTCCATCCTTTGGCCTTCGTCCAAAACGAAACATCCCGCCATCAACGCGCTGGTGGATTCCCGCTTGACGATATCCGGGTTGTACCCCGCGAAGGTAAATTCGGTTTCCTCCGGAATGCCGTAGTTATACCCGTCGATTCGCAAGTGCTTCGGGGGAAGGTACCCCCGCAACGCCCACCGCACTTCGTTGCGTGCCGCGGCGTGCCCTGGAGGGACGTTGTACTCCGAGTGAAACAACGCTTCCTCGGACGTGACGCGGTGAAGATCCGCGGTCTTCTGCGCGAGAGCCAACGAAACGCTCATCGCACACCACCACTAATCTTCTTTTTCTCTGGGGTGCCACGTAACCGGGACGAGTCGGATTAAAGCAGGCTGGCGCGTGTTTGTCGTGGCGCGCGCGGTCGGGCGTGATGCGCGGTCGGGTCGGGCGCAATGACAGGTGGAACGCAACTACTAACACACACAATCACCGGCCGGTCGTGTTATCGCGCGTGTATCGGTGCCGTCTCGACGCGTCGCGCAATGGAGGCCCCAGTCTGTGCTGCAACGAGAGTCTGCGGTCCACGTTACACTCCACGTCCGCAATTTTGGCGTTTCCGTGTCCGTATCAGATTTGTCACTCACCGGCAGCGGAAGGGTGCCGCTGCCAATGAGCGGACGAGCCTGGAATCGATCAATCGAAAGTTCCGAAGGTTAAACGACGGCGAGTTATGACTCTCCGAATAACGTCGAAGCGTATTTTTTTTCCAAAAAGCCACTTCTCGATTTTCAGTTTCATTCTGTTCGCACGCCACGGCTACCCCTGCTATTTGGCTAATTCGCGTTTTTCAAAGGTAAACACCACGGTGTCACTGCCACACCACTTTGCACGTGACCCCAACCGAAGGCGGTTTCGGTACCCACTGTTTCGCTTTCAGGGCGAACCGTTTCTGAAGCGACGCGAGCGAATCCGTCGCGCTTTCGTGATTGCTCCCTTTCTTTTTTTGTTTCTGTGAATGAAGAAAAAAAGTGTCAGTCTTGTATGGGTGAACTAGAATCGGGGTTACTGAAAGGTTTTCAGCGGCTCGGTTGACCGGATTACCCTCAATACGAAAGCGTATTTTAACAATGGGAACACAGTCGTTGGATTTGGGAAATACAACACGTACAGACGAGGAATCCTTTCTACCATCGCCGTCGCTCCCAAAACCCCCTCCGAACATCTGTCGCTCCGTGCACATGTACGCCTGCAGTTCGTTCACTACTAACTCGAGGTCTTGCGTGTTGTATTTCAGGTCGGAAAGAAAAGTGGTCCAGGTTTTCTTTTCCTCATCGGTGACATCATTTTGCCAAAACTCGTAACACCTTTCGGCAAACTCACCGTCGCCGTACCAAATCATATGCATCGCTTCGTGAAGCACCGCGTTTCGCGTTTCGGTTTTGTCGCTGGATCCGGCGACGGCGGCGATGACGTACCCACTTTCATTGGCGATTGGTGAGTAGTCACCGTATTCACCGTATTCGGAGCCGTACGGACTTTTCGCGGAGTGACTATATGTACTCCCGTTTTTCTTTCCATCGCAATTGGAGGACGCCGCCGCCGAAAACTCCCCGGTAGTTTTATCAACACGCATCACGTTGGCTTTTACTAAACACTCCACCAGCGCTTTCTCGGCGTCGTTCGTGTCTTTCCCTCCTGGCGCTTGAACGCGCAAAAGATTCAAAAACCGGCACAAATCGGCAACACGCATGTTGTGTCCTGAATAGTTCGCCACCCCGCCTCTCTGTCCCGTCGGTATGAATTCCACGATCGTCCCGTGCAGATCCAGATCTTCCAGAAACAGCGAACACCGTCCCATCGCGTCTTTTTGCGCAGCCCCTGAGGCGAAGTGCAGGAGATACACGTTCGAATCGTCGCTCCACTGGGATACGGAAACCGTACTGTTACTGAAACATGTGCTGCTCTCAGGGTCACCACTCGTGGGTACCCGTGCTTTCCCAGAAGAACAGACGCACAGCGCTTCCGCGAACTGCTCCAACGTTACGCGCGGAACGCCCCCGCCCCAACCGGCGCCGCCGCCGTCCGACCCGCCTTTGCTCTTGCCCATGCGTTCCGTAAACCTGGGGGCCTCAGGTCTTTCCAAAAGCGACCCGGAAGCGCGGTCGGGAGTGAGACCCGAACCTAGAGGCCTGAACTGTTGAAGTGAAACAGAGTGCCGAGTATTTTATTTATAATCCTCGATCTACCGTCCGTCCCCGCCCGCTTCGTCGGCACACCGAAATGCGCGTCCTCGCCTCACCAACTCCCGTCCGTCTCGGGCCACAGCGGGGTCGCACTGTGCCCCGTAGCAGGCACGTGAACGCCGTTGCCCGCGCCGTTTGCGTCGCGGACAAACGGGTCCGGTGCCGTGTCGATAAACTCATCGTCGCGGCGTCGACGTCCAACCATGATGAAAAGCGATCCAGCACTACTCGCAACCGACGGTCGGTTCTTTTCGGTTTCGGCACCGCCGTCGCGAGTTTCGGGTACGCGATTACCTCCGGAGCCCGCCCCGCGACCGCGGTGACTCCCCCGCCCACCCCGGACGCGAACACGTCCCCTTACATCAAAAACCTCCTCGCCAGGACCGAGGCGAACAAAGGTACGTAAACGTAATGCATTGCGCATGTATTGCGCGTTTCCCAAATCCAACGACTGTTTACTGCCCCTGCGTGACTGTTTACTGCCCCTGGACGACGTCCAGTAGTCATTAAAGGAAGTGTACTACATGCATCACGAGTGCACTGTTTGCGCATACAAAACACCCATACATCGCCCAACACGAGACTGACCCTTTTCGGCGAATCCCAGATTTCCGCAAAGCGGAGCTTTCCAACAAAAACTGTTTGCGGCAGTCGGCGATGGGCATCGGTAAGTATTTCCATTTACCACATTCCGCTGACTGACTGCCCATACAAGACTGACATTTATTTTTACAATCTCAGGCGATTGCGCCGGGTTACCCGAGGACGAGCTGGTGAGGGCGATGGCGGAGAGCAAGACGAAACTAACGCTGAAGCTGGCGAGGGAGAGACAGGAAATGGAAACGTTGGCGCGACAGGTCGAGGCGTACGAAGCGCGGCTTTCCGCGGAACCGAGTTCGGAGCCGGTAGCGGATGCGGCGAACGCGGCGGAGGGTATTTCCGAGGACGGCGAGTAGATGCGTAGTAATGCCCTGGCGATTTCGTTTTAAAGAAGGTCGCGCACTGCGCGAGTATTACTTGATCAATGTCTATGCCTACGTGCTACATTTGTTATCCCAATACTGGCTCGATATTCCAAACGAGTTCCGGTGGTCGCGGTAGTGGTGCGTCATGTGTTTGCTTTTCAGGACGCCCAACTTTGGAGTAATTTTGCGTAATCGCGACGCGTCGCAGACGTGAAACGCGTAGTGCGTCATGTCGTACACGACGTACGCGGATAAACACCCGGCGAATAAAAAACAAGACACGAAATACGCGTCCGTGGCTTTCACTAGTAAGGACGCGACCGCTGCGAACAAGTTTTTGAACAAAAACACGAGCGGCGCGAAGGCGGTCGGCGGGAACGTCAGCCGTCCGACGTCCATGGGCGCCTTGTGGTGACAGCCGTGCATGGCGAAGTGCGCCTGCGCTCCCCACGCACCAGCGTAGATGTGGTGAAACACACACCGGTGCGTGAAATACTCCATGAAAATCCAAAGACGCCAGCCGAGCGTAAACGCGGCGACGAGCGCCAAGAGGCCAAAAACCGTATTTTCATTTTGAATCATGTTCCGCCGCCCTTCGTACACGGCGTGCGCCGCGACGGGCACCCACACTGCCGGTACCGACCACCACGGCGAGCGCGACAAGGCTTCGACAAGATCGTTGTCGAAGAATCGCAGCGGCGTCGTGTTGGAACCATTAGATTTTAGGGAATCGGGCGTAGGAGTATACACCCAGGATTCGTATTCTCCGCGCGCGCCTAAAACTCCGACTTGTTTCCACAGCGGTTTGGTCATGTCCACCGAGAACTGCGTGTGTTTAGTACCTTCTTTAACTCCTTCACTCGTGTTACCATCACCGCCATCCTCGCCGTCGTCAGACCCGACCGAGGACGGGGCGTGTGTTTGAGCGCGAGGTTCAGTGAGGTCAAGGAACACTCTCTCTCTCCTGTACGTAGTTTTGCGTCTCGATGTTTCATCGATGACCTTCTCATCATCATCGCAAATCACACCCACCTTCAGTCCATCCAACATCCGCCGCGCCCCTTCGCTGTGCGCGTACCGCCTTTTGTCGTCAGCCTGTTTGCCCCCGAAAAGCGTCGTCACGTCCGTCCCGTTGTGCTTCGCCAAAATCGTTTGCCCTCCCGGGTGCGCGAACCCGGTGAGGTCGATCACCACGTGGTTCACGACGCACAACATAGCGCCGTTCGCCGCGCGCGCCGCAACCTCAGCGCGCGTGAACCGGGCCGGCGTCTGGTCCGTGGTACCAGCCCCACCACACCGATGTGTGGCCGCCGTGGCCATCGCCCCGACACACCACCCCGCGCGCGTTCCCGCGTCCCCACGCGCGTGGCCCAAGTGGCAACAACGTCTCTGAACGTTTTTCCCACAGACTGCTCGAGAGAACGCGCTCGGCACGCGCGTTCGCTGACCGGCGTCAAAGTGGACCGCCAAGGACGACGTCCTTTGAACCGCAGTTTGAAAAGACGCGCACGCTGTCTTTTACTCGTCATTGATGCCCCTTCATCACGCTTTGCGATCGAGCAAACAGTCGGGAACTCGTGCGCCTTTTCGGATAGAATCCCGCCTGTTTTCTGGGCACGTGTGCCAACTTCAAAAATGCGTCCGTCTCCTCACTCGAGGTGGCGCTCGAGAGGGACGGTGTTTACCGGTGGCGATGCGTCTCGGTGCGGTTTGCGCGGAGCCCAACGCGGGCGGGCGTGCCCGGCCGTTGCGCACGCGCGCGTCCCAAATTCGGGGCCTGTCACGACCGCCTTTGTCCCGAACTTCGCAAATCTCACAAGTTGCCACCGGCGCGACGACGTTCTTAAACGACGATGCGTACGACGGAAACGACGCCGACCCGACGTGTTTCCAATCCGACAACGTCCTCTTCGCACGCCTGGAAGCCGCGACGCAGTCGCTGCTCGCGTTCACCGCGATTGCGGAAGAGGACTTGGACGCGAAGGTTCCGACGCACCGACCGCCAAGGTTGAGCAAATTGGTAGACGTGGTGGGGAGCGTTCCCGAGTTCGACTGGCACAGCGCGACGGCGAGCGACGCGTTAATGACCGAGTTAATCAACACCCTGCGAAACGGAGACAGCACGTTACGCGAGCCTGTTATCCTTCGCGGCGCCGCGGACGGCTGGCCGTGCGTCGCCGACGGTACCAAAACGTGGACCTTGACTAACTTAGTCAAGAACCACGCCGATTTTGAGGGCGAGACACGCGTGCGAAATAACGAAAACTCAAATACCTTAAGTCAACAAGAGTTCCAGTACGTTGAGGGAAACCACCCCGCGGTGAAGAACGGGACCTTCAAAGCGCCTTCTCGGGTGGAACAGCTCACCATAGCTGACGTCGCGAAAAGAATGACAGGCAAACAGTCTGATGGAAACATTTCTGGAAACGTTTACATGCAAGCCGCTTTGTCGCACGCGTTGGCGCAAGACGCCGGGATTGACGAAAAACAATTACAAGAGCCTTGGCTCAGTTTCCAGGCAGCGGGCTGGGTTGAGACGCAAGAGCCCCGGATTTGGCTGTCACAAGCGGGATCCACGTCTTCGCTTCACTACGACACCTCCGTCTCGGTGCTGGCGCAAGTCAACGGATTGAAACGGATGTTACTGTACCCTCCGAGCGCGTTGAGCAAGGCGTATCTGTACCCGGACTGGCACCCGCTCCGCCGGCGAAGCGGCGTCCGTTTGGACCAAGACAGCAACCGGAACGACGCCGCGCACTGCGCTTTTCCCCGGTGGTCGGGCAGTGACGTTGGCGTGGATGGGCGGGCGCAGGAGGGGCACGGGAGGGACACGAGAGGGGCGGAAAAGGAAAACGCCGCGTCCGTGAACAAATCCGGAAGGACGTCCTCGAAACCTCCCGGGGCGTGGGAAGCGGTGTTGGGCCCAGGGGACGTTTTGGTGTTCCCGCCTCGGTGGGCGCACTACACGGAGAGCGTTGGGCCGCGGGTTGCGAGCTCGGTGACGAAGCGTTACAAAGTTCCGAAAACGAACGACGATATGCGGGTTTCGGAAGCGTTGCAAAAGCTGGTCGCTGGAAACGAAAACGAAAATGAAACCGACGCAAACGAAACCGAAACCGGAACCGGAACCTCCTCGAACGCAAACGCGCACTCCTCCCAAGTCGCGCGTTTCGCGCGGTGGCAAAACCGCAAAGGCGGCCCGTCACTCGGCACCCGGGACCTTGGCCAGCTCGAAAGAAGTGGGGTGGTACGGGCGATGCGTCAGAGAGTTTTGCGTTTGGACGAGCGCGGGCGGGTTTTGCGCGAGGACGTCGCGTATCTTTCACGGTCCGGAAACAAAAGCGGGACAAACTATTTATCAGGCCGAGGGGGTTTGGAACAGTTCAGGGAACAGTGGCGCTTGTGCGCCGAGGACGCGGCGTGTGTCGCGACGAGCGCGCTGGAAGGGTATGGCGTACACACGCAGAGTAGTAACACTTCGGCGGCGCCGAACACGGGTGAGGGGCGGGTCGTCGGGGTTTATTTAAGAGGAAGCGCGGCTCGGGGCGACGCGATCGCCGGCGTGAGCGACTTGGACCTCGTCGTGTTGTGCTGGGACGACGGGTCGACGAGCGCGAAGACGCTCAAAAAAGCGCTGCGCGAATCGTTCACGCGCCGCGCGAATGACTCTGGAAACTCGGTACGTAGCGCAAGTAACTCGGGTAGCTCGAGTAGTTGGACATCGCGGTGGCAACACTTAGCCACCAAGGCTGACACGAAGCTGGTGCTGGTGCCTCCGCCCCCGCACCCTGCGGGGGTCGCGGTTGTCAACGTTTTGGACGGAGTCGAGTCGCACACGAAATCGCAGTTTCTGTTGTTCGAAGCGCTGGCGCTTTGTTTGGGGAAGGAAGGTGAGTATTTCCCACTCACCACATTCCGCCTCCCTGATTGCCCATACGAGACTGAACTTTCTTTTTTATCTCTCAGTTTCCTTCGCGCTTGCGGTGGAAAGCGTGACGGTCGCGGGGGCGGACTTGCCAAGAACGCTTCCGGACGCGTGTCGGACCCCACCCGTGCGGTGCGCCTCCACGTTACGCGCGGACGTAGTGGAGGCCCTGGCGGATGGCGGCGAGCGCAGTTTGAAGGTACGGCCGGACGGGGCTTTCCCAAATCAGGCGGCTCAGCGTTTTACCTCTAACGCTGGTGACTGTTGTCCATAGATCGCGATACACTCGTACCAGAAGGGACGTCTTCCCTCTGCCCTGACTGTTTACTCATACGTCGCGATACACGAGACGTTGACCACTTTTCTTTCGTCTTAAAAAGTGGGCGCTGCGGCGGGTACTCCGCGCGGGGTTCGAGTTGGAGTCGGGGGTTGCTGGAGTTGGAGGTGTTGGTGGAGGTGGAGGGTCGTGGGTTCCCGGGGTTGAAGAATCACGTCCTTGGATCGATTCCGACGGAAGTATTAACCATCCCGACGGGGGAGTAGCCGGGGCGTCGAGACTAAGTACTCACAATCACGATTCCGACGGAAGTGTCGGCCCGGGCGCGAGACGAAGTACTCACACAAAGCACCCGTACTACACTCGAGATTTATTCAGGTGCGCGAAGTTAATAGCCTCACAGCGGCCTGAGCTGGGCGAGGACGTCGCGACAGCGCTGGTCGCGGCGGTGCACGGCCCGAAAACGGTGTACGGCGCATTGTGGTACGCCGGCGGGAACGCGTTGGCGTCGCGATTGAGCGACGCGCTTGTGCGAGACGAAGAGGAGTATTAGTAGTGCCTTGTGCGTAGTTATGTTTAGACCCATTTGTACGTATTCGTTGTAGAAGCAGTGCCGTCCACGTAACCAGGCGTCTCACCGTCGTCGTTGACCAAAAGCTTATTCGCGCCGTTGTGCACCAGCCAGTCCGCGATTTTGGTGAACCCGAACCTCGAATGTAAAAAAACAAATGTCAGTCTTGTATGGGCAATCAAGGAGGCGGAATGTGGAAATGGGAAAGGCCCTTACCTACTCGCAAAGTGAAGCGCACTGTTTTTCTTCCCGTTCACGCAGTTCACGTCCGCGCCTTTCTTCAACAGAAACTTCGCCACGCGCCCGGAACCGGCACCGACCGCGGTTAGGAGCAACGTGTTCCCGTGTCCGTCTCGCAGCGCGTTCGGGTCGACGATTCGCTTTTTGAAAAGTATCTTGACCCCGTCGTACTCGCCTCGGCGCGCGTGCTTGAACAGCAACCGGCGCTCGGGTGAGGTGAGGGGAACGCGTCCCGGGACATCTGTGTGATGTCCTCCGTCCGTACCGTCCGTGGTCGTGCCAACCGAACCGTTGCCAATCCTGGCAACAACCGATCTGCCAGGCGGTCTTCCCTCGGTACCGTCCGTGGAACTTGAAATATATCCAGGCGGTCCTGCCGTCGGTTTTCTACCCGACCCGGCCGGCCGCGCTTCCTCCCGTTTGCCAACGAAACTCCCTTTCAACGAAATGTTTTCCCTTTCAAAGATCGCAGTTTCAACCACCACCTCGCCGTTGCTCAACCCGACCCGCTCCGTCACCCGCGCCGCGGCGAGCGTCGCGACTTTCAAACCCGTGTTGGAATCCAGGTGGTGGCCCACGGGGGCGCAGCGGAGAACGCGATAGGTTGACGACTCGTGATCGGGGGTTTGTTTCGGTTCACTCACTTTTACCTGACTAAATACTGGTACCGGGAATACAGGTACTGGGAATACAGGTATCAGCGAGCGTGGGTAAACCCTACGCCCAGGCAGCGCGGTGTCTTCGCCGTTCCCGAACGCCGCGAGCCTCGGTTGCGCGGCGGCGGCGGCGGGTACGGGTTGGGCGTTTTCTTTTCGGTTCTTTTCGGTTCTCGGTTCGGTTTCGTCGTCGGTATCTTCAACAGGACCCATGGTAGTCGCGTCGGTTCCCAATCGCAAACCAAACACACCCACCCGCGTTTGGTGATGTGCCACGTGCGCGGTGTCACGGACTGGAAGCCGGGTAGCGGGTTCCTCGGTTCGCGGGAGGATAATAGTTTCATCGGAACTTTTCAGTACCGCGGAATTTTTCAGTCCCACCGGCGCGTCCGCGTCCTCTCTCAAGTCCTCGTTTCTGGAAGGAAACCCACGTTCGCCTCGCCCCGGGTCGTCGCGTCCCAACCGTTCCGTCCGGTAACAGTCGTCAGGGCCGGGCATGCGTTTCAGGAGATTCAAGCCGTAACGACGGAACGTGGGTCCGTCTCGGTACGGGTCGTTCTCCGCGAGTCCAACGCGTGGTTGGCCGATTCCCGCTCTCGTCCCGCTTCCGAAGCGACGCGTCGTTGGTCCATCCATTTGTTTCGACGTTGGGACGTTCTGCACCGACATACTCCGTCCCGAAGTACCCACCGCGAAACCCGCGCCTCGCGGCGCCAAACACGGCTCATAAGAAAACGTCCCAGGCACGCTTTCCAGGTTAACCCTGATTCCGGTGATTCCACCGATTCCGCCGTTAGCGGTTCGCTGCGGCGACGCCAGGTACAAGTCATCAAGCTCCTCGGAATTGAATGAGTCGTCGTGGTCGTCGTCGTCGTCGTCGTCGTCGTCGTCGTCGCAACCGTTTCCGTCGTCGCGCGCCGTGCGTTCATCGCGCTGCGTAACGGTCGCGTTCTGGTTTCCTTCTGCCGCCTCTACCGCAGACGTCGCGGGTTCTTCGTCACTACGCCTTGACTCGGTGGATTCGTGGTGGTGGTTGTTGTTGTTGGAACCAACGCCGGTCATGGCAACGGCCGCGGCGTGAACGGCATCCGCCGCCGCGCGCGCCTCGTCGACGGGCGGACCGGCGGCGGGAGGTCGATGCGGTTGGACTGTTTGCCCATACGGTACCCTCCGCGCTGGCTTTGGAAAGG
>Ga0222648_1000988_pt1 | contig 11432 bp, 9 predicted proteins | sample AntAcemetagen335_FD_181021 | JGI IMG/M metagenome (GOLD analysis project Ga0222648, IMG submission 181021) | Saline water microbial communities from Ace Lake, Antarctica - #335 | ecosystem: Environmental > Aquatic > Non-marine Saline and Alkaline > Saline | place: Antarctica: Ace Lake | collected... | reverse complement strand
TGGGCTAGTTTGGCTTTAACAGTGGCTCCTCGAACTGGGCTCGAACCAGTGACCTACGGATTAACAGAAAGCCAGGCTCGTCAAAAGTATATATAAATCAATGAGTTATAGACAAAAACGGCAAACGTGTAATATTTCGTGTAATTGACCAAAAATTGCAAATTACAATTTTTCCAGCACTTTCGTACATTTTGCACTCAGCGCTGTCACTTGGCACGCGAAAACTTAGTCACTTGGCATGGGGCTCGAACTAAATTTTCTAAAAGTTCGACTTCGTAAAATGCACTCGAATATTTTTATCGCTTAGCTTGAATGTTTTGGTTGTGCATTTGAGTGTCTGAAACAAAACTGTAGTCATTCAATCAAAGAAGGACGCAGCGATGAAAAAGTTTGACCCAACGCAACTGAGCTATTTCACTGGCACTGAAAAGTACTACCAACTCAGCGACGCAACTCCTTTCGGCCAGACTCCACCATTGCGACAGAACAAGCTACAAGCCCCAGCTTATTTGACATGTAGCTTTCTGAGTCTAAATCAAACACCTAAGTACGTTTGAAGCGCATATAGACTTGCCGTATTAGGGCCAGTGACAGGCTATGCATAAATAGTCCTGTGCGCGTTATGAGTACGTCCCCTGCAATGTCTTGAGCGCTTTGCTTCGCTTCTTTTGATCGCGCTACTGCCCACCGATGTGAACGACAGGGTGCGTGTTCGGGCACTGGCGTGGATCGCTTTGTTTTGAGGGAGCGTTTGAGTAAGGATATGTTGATGAGTGACCAGGAAAAATATTATTTCGTTCTATCTGTCGCATCCCGGACGATTGAATTGATTCAAAACGGTATCCGCTGTTCATGGCCAGAGAAATCATGCGGGATGCGACAGCTAAGTAGGGTCAGCAGAGACTAAGACTCCGACTGAAATAATGATATCTGCTGCAGACTGAATGTCCGCCTCAAGCGATTCTCGAGCAGCCTTCGAATCGTGGCGCAAGATCGCATCGACCAAATTGCTGTGGTGAGTTAATGCCGTGCGTTGCCCTACGCGCACTGAGCCGGAACGTAAGTCGTAACTGAGGATTGGGCCTATTCTTAACCACAAGGCCTCGATAAGCTGCATCATCATGGGCATTGCTGCTCCTCGATAAATCGCGAAATGTAGCTCTTTATTCAGCATGATTACGCGAGCACCTTCTGGAAATTCTTTTGAAATTTCCTCTGTAAAACTGTCATGCCAAAAAACAATTTGGCGAATTGCGTCCTCTTCAAGAATCACTGCAGCAGTTGCTGCCGCCAAACCCTCGAGATTTTTACGAATGCTGGTTATTTCTCGAAACTGACTTACCGTCATTTGAGGTACACGTATATGACGATTAGGGGTTAGTTCTAACGCCTGCTCCGCAGCTAGCCTGTGCACTGCTTCTCGGACTGGCATCACACTGACACCAAGTGCCTCTGCCATGCCGCGAAGTGATATTTGCTCGCCAGGCATCATACTGCCGCTGATCAGCAGGTCTTTAAATTGCTCATACACAATGGCGCTCAAAGTCTGTCGTTTGAGTGGGGTTACTAGCAAAGATGCAGTCATATGGTCCTGGTTTTTTTGTGCACTAATTTTAACTGCCCAGATTACCAATATGGTGACAGGGTAATCACGTATTTGTAATATGTGATCACATATTTAAGATGTCGTTGAAGCCAAATTTAGAAGGCTTCTGAACCATCCGTTTTTATTTGAACAATATGGAGACTTTTAATGACTCGACAAAATCAAACCACAGACTTGACTAAACGCAAGTTGATGGTGGGCGCAGCTGCAACTGTTGCAGCAGGCATGTACGCACCATCGTTGGTCAGGGCCCAAGCTAAAGCAATCAAAATTGGCCATTTAACCCCTCGTACTGGTTTCTTGGGGCCAATGGGCGAATACGCAATGATGGGGGCAACTCTCGCCATGGAAGAAGTGAATGCTGCAGGAGGAGCATTGGGCCGCCCCTTAGAGATCATGTTCGAGGACAGCGTGAACCCAAAAACCGCATCTTCTAAGGCACAGCGTATGGTGGAGCGTGACAAAGTCGACTTTTTAGTCGGCGAAATCAGCTCGTCGTCTGGCCTAGTAATTTCTCAAGTAGCTGCACGAGCCCAGACTATGTTTTTGCAAACCGGCTGTAACTCAGATGAGTTGCGCGGCAAAAACTGCAGCCGTTACATGTTCCATTTGGAAGCCAACAACAGCATGTACGTCAACACCATAGGACAAGAAATGTTACGACAAAACATGGTCAAAGGTAAAAAATGGATGGCTTTTACTGCTGACTACGCATTTGGTCATGACCTTTTTGAAAAAACAAAGCGCTTTATGGACGCAAACGGTGCGATTTTTATCTCCAACGATATGGTCCCGACCGACGCCACAGAATTCAGCGCTTTGATTCTTAAAATTCGTCAACAAAATCCCGATTTAGTAATGAGTAATCTTGCAGGTAACTCAACGACCAATTTCATGAAGCAATACAAGGAGTTCAAGATTTCCATTCCTTTAGCGGGGGCAGACTTGAATGCAGTCAGTATTTGGGGTGCTGGTGAGGGAAGCTTCCAAGGCGTGTGGCCAATCGTATGGACACATCAAGTAAATGCACCATCAGCAAAAGTCTTTACCAAGAGCTTTACACAGCGCTGGGGGCGACCACCTGATAACCAAGCTGTGGGCGACTACCTAGCCATCAAGATGCTTACTCAGGCAATGGAGAAAACAAAATCGACTGACACTGAAACGCTGATACGGTATTTTGAAAGCGGCGTCAAATTTGATGTACTTAGACAACGCGAAGGCTATTTCAGAGCATGGGATCACCAACTGATGTTTGAGATGTACACAGTGCAACCCGTAATTGGCAAGCCTACAAGCCAATGGGATGTGATGCAGACCAGTGCCGCAGTTCCTGGACCCACCGTGGACTTGGAAGTACTGGCACCCACTAAACAGCAAAACGCTTGTAACTTCGGTTGATGTTTGTACCACTGGGCACATTATGTGCCCAGTTTTTGTATTTTTTTGGGAATGACTTTGGCCACCGAAATTGTCTTTTTACTTGAACAGATACTGAACGGCCTGCTGATGGGCGTTTATTACCTGCTGATTGCCTTAGGGCTGTCTATTATTTTTAGCCTAGGCGGCATAGTAAACCTTGCACACGGTGCTATGTTTGCAATTGGCGCATATCTAATGGTTCAGATTACCGATCTAGCCGGATATGGCATCGCCTTCATCAGCGCCCCCTTGTTAGTGGGTGCATTAGGTATGTTGGTAGAGCGCCTCTTTTTGCGTCGTTTTTACAAAGCTGATCCAGTACTCAGCTTGCTTTTCACCTTCGGTTTGGCGCTAATCATTGAACAAAGCCTACGCATGATTTATGGCGCGTCGCCTTTGCAGTTCAACATACCAGAATTTGCCCGCGGCCTGCTAGTTTTAGGTGATTTTATGTATCCATACTATCGTATTGGCATGCTTAGTGTGGCTTTGATAGCGTTATTTCTTACGTGGTTTTTGCTCCATAAAACACCTTTCGGCAAGGTTGTGAAGGCAGGTGTGTCAGACCCCGACATGGTGAGAGCACTTGGAATATCGCTTACGCCAATTCTCACCGCCGTTTCTGGAATTGGCATCGGATTGGCTGGCTTAGCAGGTGTGCTGCTCGCACCTATTAGTGGTGTACATCCAGCCATGGGTCAAGAAATTTTGACTGCTGCCTTTGTAGTGGTTGTTATCGGTGGATTGGGCAGCTTTTGGGGGGTGGTTTTAGCTGCTTTGCTTGTGGGGGTTATCCGAGGACTCACAACTTATTTTTACCCTGCCGCTTCTGAGGCATCACTTTATGTACTGATGCTTGCTGTTTTGTTGCTTCGCCCACGAGGTCTAATGGGTGAGCGCATGGACAGGTTGGAGTAAAAAAGAATGACCCAAAATACTGAAACAATCAACACACCTACAGCGCCAAACTCGCAGCCTGACTTCAGCAACGACAACAGAACTGCGAAACGAGAACTTCTTACACTCGCAGGCTTGCTCTTAGGCGTGGCCGTATTGCCATTTGCGCTTATTGCCGGCGGTTTGACTATGACCTCGGCGGTTGACTGCGTGGTACTTGCCATGGTCGGCTTAGGTCTAAACCTTCTGTTAGGTCACACAGGTCTGGTCTCATTTGGTCACGCCGTTTGGTTTGGCGTGGGTGCTTACGCAATCGCCATATTTCAACTCAGGTTTTTCCCAAACTCTGTTCTTTTACCTCTGCTACTTGCCCTGGGATTGGTAGCCATTCTCGCCTTGGTTTTGGGAGCTGTCATTCTTCGCAGAAAAGGAGTTTACTTCTCCCTCTTGACATTGGCGTTGAGCGCTCTTGCCTTCACAGTTGCCTACCGATGGACAGCGCTTACAGGGGGCGAAAATGGGCTTGGCGGTATAGAACGCAGGGAAATATTGGGCTTTGACTTAAACGACCCTTGGATCTTTTACGTCTTCGTATCAGTCGTAGCGCTGCTAGTAGGTGCTTTTATGTTGCGTTTGCTAAATTCACCTTTTGGCAAAGTGTTGCTAGCAATTCGAGAGAACGAGCAACGCGCCCGTTTTATCGGTTATCCAGTTCAGAGTTACAAGCTCATAGCCTTCGTAATATCGGGAAGCGTGGCCGGACTTGCGGGGGCCATATCCGTGCTTAACCACCGTTTTGCATCAGCTGAAATGCTTTCAGTTCAGTTCTCAGGCGAATTATTGGCTATGGTCTTGATAGGCGGCATGCGCAGTTATGCGGGACCTCTCATTGGAGCTGTGTTCTTTTTGCTGTTTCGTGAATACCTGTCTCAGTTAACTGAAAACTGGTTGCTGTACTTTGGCCTAGTGTTTGTTGGCTTCATCTTGTTCTCGCCTTCCGGACTAGTTGGTATAGGACAAAAAATAATGAACTGGATTCGGCCACAAGCTGTCACCGATGGCGCCATGTCGGCGCGCAGATTAGAAACAATTGCTAAACCTTTTCCGTCTTTCTTACCCTACACCAGTGACAAAAATTTAGTTGTCGGTAATGTGAGCAAACATTTTGGTGGGGTTAAAGCTGTTGACGAAGTTTCGCTGAATGTACAGGCTGTTGGGTTACATGCTTTGATTGGTCCTAATGGTGCAGGCAAAACATCACTTTTTAATTTGGTTTCAGGCATGTTCGCACCCGACTCAGGCCGAATTGAATTGGGTGGCAAAAAACTAATGGATAACGATCCAGCAGCAGCATGTATGGCCGGCTTGAGCCGGTCCTTTCAAATCACCAATCTGTTCAAAGGTCTGACTGTCAGGGAGAATCTACGTCTATCGGTCATGGCAAGAGATAGAAAACGTTTTTCGCTGATTCGCCGAGCTGATGCTCTCAGCCAGACCGAAGCTCAGACCCATGAGTTAATAAATTTTTTGGGTGTAGCAGGAATGGATGCAGCGTTGGCTGAAGACCTCTCTTACGGTGGACAAAGGTTAGTCGACATGGGCCTTGCCCTGGGCTCTGCACCGTCTATATTGTTACTTGATGAACCGTTAGCTGGATTATCTGCCAACGAACGTGAGCGCATCAGTTTGTTAATTAGACAGCTGGCTAATAGGGTAGGTGTGCTGCTGGTAGAGCACGATGTAGATCGTGTGTTCGAACTCTCAGACCGCATTACTGTGATGAGCCAAGGCGGAGTTTTGATTGAAGGTGACGCCCAACTTGTTCGCAGTGACGCACGGGTTACCGAAATCTATATTGGCTCTGGTACAGAAGCGCTTGCACGCAAGGTAATCCCTAGCCAGTTGGGTGAAAAAATTTCCCTCAGCGTGAAGGGTTTAGAGGCGTTCTACGGTAAAAGTCATATTTTAAGTGGAATAAGTTTTGAAGCACGCGAGGGCGAAATACTAGCCGTATTGGGACGCAATGGCGCAGGTAAATCAACCTTGTTAAAAAGCCTGATAGGTATGGCTCAACTAGGCGATGGGACCGTGCATATAGACGGCCAAAATATCAGTCACCCCGTACCCGAAGTTATGGCGCGTTTAGGCATTGCCTTTGTGCCTCAAGGGCGGCGTCTTTTCCCAGGCTTAACAGTCAAAGATAACTTGATGCTTGGCCGCTTAAAGCGCACTCAAAGTGGTTCAGACGCATGGAGCGACGAGCAGATTTTTGAAGTCTTTCCTCGTCTCCGAGAGCGATACGACGTTTATGTAGAGTCACTCTCTGGCGGGGAGCAGCAAATGGTTGCCATCGCACGAGCTCTGGTTGGACACGTTAAAGTGCTGCTGCTTGACGAACCGTTCGAGGGTCTATCACCATCTATGACTGAAGAGGTTTTCAATGCTGTACTCAAGTTGAAAGGTAAGGTCACGATGCTCATAGTCGATCACAATCTTGATCTTGCACTAGCTCTGTCGGACAGCGCGATTGTGTTAGATCGCGGACACGTTTCACACCTCGGGCCAGCCGAACCTTTACTGAAAGATCTCAGCTATCGCCGCGAAAAGCTTTGGATTTAAGTCAATGTTATTTCTTGCAAGAATATTAACAATTAATAACCATATATGCTAAAAGACCCCTCTCATGCTGATTTAAAAGTTCTAATAACTGCGGGCGCTAGCGGTATTGGTTTGGTGATTGCGCAAGGATTTCTAGAGTCTGGCGCACGCGTTTTCGTCTGCGACGTCGACGATATCGCATTAAAGCAAGCCATCACAAACCACCCCGGTTTGAAGGGTTGTTTAGGGGATGTGGCCAATGAGGCTAGCGTCGCATCTATGGTCAATCAAGCCCAAAAGGCAATGGGTGGAATTGATGTGCTTGTAAACAACGCAGGAATCGCTGGACCAACTGCACTTATTGAGGAACTTAATTTAATCGATTTAAAGCAAACATTGGACGTAAATATAACTGGTCAATTCTTGTGTGCCAAATACGCAGTGGCGCATTTACGTCAATCAGAACATGCCAGTATAGTGAATATGTCATCTGCTGCAGGCCATCTTGGTATGCCAGCTCGTTCTGCCTATTCTGCTTCCAAATGGGCTGTAATTGGTTTCACAAAATCGCTTGCAATCGAGTTAGGCAAAGAAGGTATTCGATGCAATGCTGTTTTGCCAGGTGCCGTAGACGGCCCAAGAATCAGGGCTGTGATAGAAGCCAAAGCTCAAATCATGGCTAAAAGCCTAGAAGAAGTCACCAGTAGTTATGAAAATCAAGCGTCACTTGGTCGAATGGTAACGCCTCAAGAGGTGGCAAATATGGTGCTCTTCGTGACTAGCGAAGCTGGACGTAGCATTACTGGACAAGCGCTCGCTGTTGATGGTCATACCCAAGCCTTGAGTTAAAGGAGTTTTATTTTGGAACATCCGAAAAAAATAGCAGTTGTTGGTGCTGGTCTAATTGGCCAAGCATGGACCTTGGTTTTCGCCCGTGCTGGATGCGAAGTTCGGCTCTGGGACTGCGATACGACCGCGCTTAGAAAGGCCATGCTGATGGTGGCCGATTTGGCGGCAGAACTTGAACGAAGCGGGCTAGTCGACGATGCCGAGGCTTTGATTGGACGTGTGAATGGATGTCAAGACCTAGGCGAAGCCCTTAGTGGAGTGCAATACATTCAAGAGAACATTCCTGAAATTCTTGCAACCAAACAAGCTTTTTATACCCAACTAGACATCCTAGCTCCAGCAACGGCAGTCATTGGTAGCTCAACTTCCAGCATACCTGCCTCGACCTTCACCGAAAAACTAATAACCCGTTCGCGCTGTCTTGTCGCGCACCCTGTCAACCCTCCCTATCTGATCCCGATTGTGGAAGTGTGCGGCGCACCTTGGACATCGCCAGAAGCTGTGCAGAGCTGTATGGATCTAATGCTTTCGGTACATCAAAAACCTGTGCATGTGTTGCGCGAGCTGAATGGATTCATACTAAATCGCCTGCAGGGGGCCTTGTTGCGCGAAGCGTTCCGATTAGTTGAACAAGGCTACGTTGACATGGATGGTTTGGATGTCACCGTCCGCGAAGGCTTAGGATTGCGATGGTCCTTCATGGGTCCATTCGAAACGATTGACCTTAACGCTCCTGGCGGCTTAGCTGATTATTGCGAACGATATGGCAGCATGTATCAAACCATTGCCACCGATCAGGTATCCACAAGCGCCTGGACGCCGGAGCTGGTTGCTCAGTTGCATCAAGCCCGACGAGAATGTCTACCTACTGAGGCACTTGAGGGGCGAAGAAGTTGGCGAGATCGACGCCTGATGGCATTGATAAAGCACAAAAAAATCTTGAATCCGGCCCTTTAACTTTAGTCAAATATGAATAAAACCAACAAAGTCATCATTACATGCGCGCCTACAGGCGCTATACACACTCCCAGCATGTCTCCTCACCTCCCTGTAACTGCAGACGAAATTGCGAGCGCTGCTATTGCCGCGGCGCAGGCGGGCGCGGCCATTCTTCACTTACATGCGCGCGACCCCTCAGATGGCAAACCATCCCAGAACCCTGAATTATTTGTTCCAATTTTAGATCAAATCAAAGCGAGTACTGAGGCCGTGATCAACATCACGACTGGAGGTAGTCCGCACATGACAGTCGAGGAGCGGATGCTTCCAGTGATGCGTTTTAAGCCCGAATTAGCATCTCTCAACATGGGCTCGATGAACTTTGGGCTTTTTCCAATGCAAGATAGATTTAAAAATCTTAAGCATGAATGGGAACGAGAGCACCTAGAAAATAGTCGCGACTTGGTATTCAAGAATACCTACAAGGATATTGAAACAATTTTACGAAAAGGAACTGAAAACGGGACACGGTTTGAGTTCGAGTGCTACGACATTAGCCATTTGTATAATTTAGCTCATTTCCTTGATCGAGGTTTGGTCAAGGGGCCGCTTTTTGTGCAATCAGTTTTTGGGATCTTAGGAGGTATCGGGCCGCACCCTGAAGATCTGATGCATATGCGTCGCACTGCTGATAGGCTTTTAGGCGATCAGTATCAGTGGTCCATTTTGGGGGCGGGGAAAGGCCAGATTTCTTTGGCGAGTATCGGAGCCGCCATCGGATCGAATGTGCGGGTCGGGCTCGAAGACTCTTTGTGGATCGGTCCTGGCCGTTTGGCAGAGTCAAGCGCTGAACAAGTTCGTCGAATCCGTACTGTCTTGGAGGCTTTAAACTTGGATATAGCAACTCCTGCAGAAGCTCGCCAGATGCTGCAACTCAAAGGCGCCGACAAGGTAGCTTTTTGAGTGCCAATTCACAGCAGTTGTTTAAACTCAATGGGCGCATTGCACTCGTTACTGCCACTACCTGTCTGCGCCGATTGAATTCTGACCCACGGGGGTGCAGCGTAAAACTTGGACTGGTTTATGCTGCAAATGCATTTCTGGTGAGCCTGCCAGTTGGACCTTACGGCGTGCTGGCTCTCATCATGTTGGGCTATTTGATTTTGGGCGCGGTGATGGATGAGCTAGCAATGATCTTGCTTACCGTGCCAATTGTTTTTCCTGCCATGATGCACCTCGGTTTTGATCCGGTCTGGTTTGGTGTGATTGTGGTCATGGCCGTGACCTTAGGCATGATTTGTCCGCCTGTAGGTATGAACGTCTTTGTTATCAACTCTATTGCCCGCGATGTACCGCTCGGTAAAATTTACAAAGGCACCATGCCTTTCATAGCTGTTGACTTGATACGTTTGGTGATTCTTTGCGCGTTCCCAGCTATTTCGCTTTGGCTACCAGGTTACGTCCAATAACGCGTTGCGGGCCATTGCGATGGTGCGCATGCGAAGCGTCGCCCGTGCACATAAATATTTAGAGCGACGCACAGACAAAGGGCTGTCAAAAAAATTCATCGCTACTTGAAACGCTACGTCGTTCGTGAGTTGTGTTCTCTTGTCCTAGATGATTTGAAGTAATCTACTAGGTAATCCCCCCATTCTGAGAATTGACGCGACTGTCATTGGAGTACACCTTAGACCGACTTAAACTTCCGCGCACATCAGGTCAGGTTGAAAAACTGATGCAGCAATACGCTCATCTCAAGCCTTTTTCAGAAAATTTGGCTGTGCTTCAAAAGATCAAAGCCATGGGACTCACGACGGCCACTCTCTCAAATGGCAGCTTGGATATGCTGACTTCAGCAGTCACAAGCGCTGGGATGGATAATTGTTTAGATCACCTCATATCATTCGATTCAATTCGTCTGTTTAAGACCTCTCCCGAAAGTTACGGATTGGTCGAGCGAGTCATTCCGGTCAAAAAAGAGGAAGTGCTGTTCGTGTCCAGCAATGCATGGGATGCGTTGGGTGCTACTTGGTTTGGATTTATAACGTATTGGGTTAATCGGCAAGGTTTGCCGTTCGAGGCGCTATTGCCAACACCGCATTTTTCTGGTGCTGACCTCAATTCAGTTGTAGCTTCTCTTGCTTGAGGATATTGGTTCCACATCAAATTCCTGTCTCAACATTTAGAATTGGCGTTGAACAGCAGGGCCTAGATTGTTGTGCCCGTCAAAAACTTAGGCGGTTTATGGTGAGGTACGTTTTGCTCCGCCAAAACCTAGGTTCACAACTTGCTCAGCGTTGTTGTGACCCCGCCAGAGCCCCGCACCACGCGGGGCTTTGCGCTTCTGGCTCCGAACCTCGCCCCCGTCGCTGGGACGAAAAAGCCGTCTCAAACCCCGTTTGTCTCAAAACCTCATGACTTTTTTGGCGTAGGTTCGGAGGTCGGGGCTTTTGGATTTTGGGGGAAAAGCTCGGAACCCAGTTGAAAGTTTTTCGGCGGTAGAGACACCAACGACTTGCTTAGCAGGTGCTGGTTGCCGTGTTGCGGACAAATTAGATGAGTGATGATTCATGAATTAGCAATCGAATCGCAGTTCAAGTCAGTAACTTACATATGTCCAGCGCACCCAGGTGCGCGCCTCAAAAATGCCGATCAAGTGCGTGGCTAAGTCTAAGCCTTCCTTTGACGGTTTCCAGTAAACAGGGAGGCCGTCAGCCGACTCGATGTTGCGCAGATTGATCGTGATGGCACCATAAGTTTTGCCGTCAACGTAAGCCCGTCCGACGTGAAGCTGCTTGACAGCCACCTTCTCGCCGAACGCGGCGTCCAGTAGGGGGGCGTCCTCTCGTTTCTTCGAGCCGAGAAAGATAGCGATGGCCGCTTCGCGGTCGTAATTCAGCCATACCGCTTCATCTGAACCATCGTCGTTCTCCTGCGAGACGCGAATTCCATCCAAGTGCCCTTCGGCTAAAGGCCCCAGAATAAACATCAGATCTGGCCACTTCACCCTCGCGATGATCGATTGCCACAGTTCCTCTGGACACCCTTTTTTGAACTGATCGATGGCGGCTCGTGCTTCCTCGAATCCAGCCAAAGAGGCTCTAAGCAAGTTTGCTGCTCC
>Ga0222648_1000984_pt1 | contig 11446 bp, 10 predicted proteins | sample AntAcemetagen335_FD_181021 | JGI IMG/M metagenome (GOLD analysis project Ga0222648, IMG submission 181021) | Saline water microbial communities from Ace Lake, Antarctica - #335 | ecosystem: Environmental > Aquatic > Non-marine Saline and Alkaline > Saline | place: Antarctica: Ace Lake... | reverse complement strand
CTCTCGATCGGGTTCGTGGTCCGGATATGCTTCCAGTGCTCGGCCGGGAAGTCATAGAAGGCCAGCAACTCGTCGCGATCTTTGACCAGCTTGGCCACGGCCTTCTCGTACTTCATGCCATAGGTTTCGACGAAGAGATCGAAGGCGGCATTCGCTTCCTTCTTGGTCTCGGCCATCCAGATATCCTGGAGATCAGACTTCGCTTTCTCATGCAGGGATTTGGGCAGCGCCCCCAGCACGTTGGCAGTCTTGTGAACCCAGCATCGCTGCTCGCGCGTGTCGGGAAAGACATCGCGCAGCGCTGTCCAGAACCCAAGTGCCCCGTCGCCGATGGCTAATTCAGGCGGCACCTCCAGCCCTCGCTTCTTCAACCCCTTTAACAGGTCGCGCCAGCTGTCAGCGTTCTCACGGAACCCGTCAGCGATGGCCAGAACATCTTTTTGACCATACTCATCCGCACCGATAATCACCAACATACATTGACGATCGCCATCCAGGCGCGGTGTGAAGTAGACACCGTCCGCCCAGATGTAGACGTAGCGCTTGCCTGTGAGGTCACGCTTGCGCCAGGTCTCGTATTCTTCCCACCACGCCGCCTTCAGGCGCGTGATGGTCGAGGACGACAGCCCCTCAGCGTCCGGTCCCAGGAGCGCCGCCAGCGCCTCGCTGAAGTCCCCCGTCGAGATGCCCTTCAGATAAAGCCAGGGCAACAGCTCCTCGACAGACTTCGCCTTGCGCAAATACGGCGGAACCAGCGCCGAGCGGAACTTGATCTTGCTCCCATCATCGTTCTGGCCGCGATCCCGCACGCGCGGCACTTGCACGGGGACTGTCCCGATCCCGGTCATCATCTCGCGCTCAGGCAGAAAACCGTGACGCACCAAACGCTGGCGGCCTTCTTCATCAAGCAGATGCGCGTGCTCGCCGATGAATGCAGAGACCTCGGCTTGAACCGCCGTTCGAAGCAGCTCCTTGGCCCCAGCCTGGATCACTTCAGTCAGCGGATCAGGTGAAAATTCCGATGGCAGTTCGAACGGTACAACAGTAGATTTGGCCATGGTGGCATATCCCTTTCTCTCTGAGAATTGACGGCGCGTTAGCACCGCCATGATATGCCGCCTACTTCAGGCCATCACCAACTTTCGGGCATAACTCGCGTTACTATGCCAGTCTGTCATGTGCGCAGTGGATAAATGGTTCTGCTATATTTAACTTAAATTTGCTCAAAAAACCCCATGCAGTGCGCTTTTGGTGGTGTTAGCTAACTTGTGGATATCACGGTCCCATTACGACATTCTCGGTAGCTTTTAATACATTGGCACGTGCAACCAGCGCAGGGCGCTTGCACAGTCAATTTCTGCGCATGCAGAAAGCAACCATTGCGTGTATTGACTACTGGACCTGCGCCCCACACCGCAATAAGAAAAGGCCAGATATTGTTGTGACATCGTCATGAGAGGCGCGATTGCGATGAAGATTGCCATGATCGGTACCGGATATGTCGGGCTGGTATCTGGGGTCTGCCTTGCAGATTTCGGCCACCAGATCGTCTGCATCGACAATGACGAGGCCAAGCTTGCCTTGCTGCGCGACGGCAAGACCCCGATTTTCGAGCCGGGTCTGGACGCCTTGCTAGCCCGTAACATGGCAGCAGGGCGGCTGTCATTTACCAGTGATCTGCGCGCCGCGATCGACGGGGTTCAGGTGGTGTTCATCGCCGTCGGCACGCCAAGCCGGCGCGGCGACGGGCATGCCGACCTCAGCTATGTTTTTGCTGCCGTGCAGGAACTGGCGGGGGTGCTGACCGACCATGTGGTGATCGTGACCAAATCGACCGTGCCGGTCGGCACCAGCCGCAAGGTGGCGGATCTCATGCGCGCGACCAATCCCGCGCTGGATTTCGACGTGGTGTCGAACCCCGAATTCCTGCGCGAAGGTGCGGCGATTGACGATTTCATGCATCCCGACCGTGTTGTCGTCGGCGTGCAGACCGACCGTGCCGCCGCTGTCATGCAGGCGATCTATCGCCCGCTGACCGACCGTGGCTTTCCGATGCTGGTCGCCGATCTGGAAACCGCCGAAATGGTCAAATATGCGGCCAATGCGTTTCTGGCGACCAAGGTGACATTCATCAACGAAATGGCGCTTTTGTGCGAAAGAACCGGCGCCGATGTCAAAGCGGTCGCCAATGGCATGGGGTTCGACCAGCGGATCGGCCCCAAGTTTCTGCAGGCTGGTCCCGGCTATGGCGGGTCATGTTTTCCCAAGGATACCCGCGCGCTGGCACGGATCGGGCAGGACCATGCAGCGCCCCTGCAAATCGTCGAAACCGTCATCAAGGTCAATGAAGAGGTCAAGCGCGTCATGATCGACAAGATCATCGACCTGTGCGACGGCCATGTCCGCAAAAGGGCGATTGCGGTGCTGGGTCTGACCTTCAAGCCCGGCACCGATGACATGCGCGATGCGCCGTCGCTGACAATCGTGCCCGCGCTGGTCGGACAGGGGGCTGATGTGCGCGTCGTAGACCCGCAGGCGTTCCGCGAGGCGGAAGAGCTTTTGCCCGGTGTCACATGGCATGACGATGCCTATACCGCCGTGCAAGGCGCTGATCTGGTGGTGATCCTGACCGAGTGGGACGACTTCCGCACGCTCGACCTTGCCCGTCTGGCAGGCAGCATGGCCGAACCGCGCATGGCCGATCTGCGCAATGTCTATCATTGCGATACTGCGTTGGCGGCAGGCTTCAGCTATTACACCGGCATCGGCCGCAAAAGCGTCATGCCGCCGGTCTGATCCACGGTCAGGCTTGCGCGACGTCCAGCGCGGCAAGTGCGGCGCGCAGGTCTGGCGTCGCGCTGTCTGGCATCGGTAGGATCGGGCGCGGCGGCAGGGCTTTCGTCAGCCCCAGCATGTGCGCGATGCCATAGGCCACACGCAGCCCGCCATGCGCCCGAAACAGCGCCCAAAGCGCGTCGAAATCGGCGTTCAGCTTTGCTGTCAGCGCCGCGTCACCCGCCAGTGCCGCCTGCGTCAGGCGCAAGGCCGGTTCCGGCAGGATGCCCGCCACCACGCTGTACCACGTCTGCGCACCGGCCAGCAGGGCCTCGGCGCAGCCCCAGTCACCGCTGTAGCCGATGACGAAATCCGCAGGCAGATGGTTGTTCAGCGCCGCGAAATCATCCGTAACAGTGCCTTGCGCCGGCAGCGGCATCTTGACAGCAGTGATCGTCGGGGTCGCGGCAAGCCGGACCAGCAGGTCGATACTGAAAGTGAAATGCGTTGTGCCGGGGGTGTTGTAGATGCTCAGCGGCAGATCGGTCGCCCCCGCGACCGCCAGAAAATGCTGATAGACCTCTTCCTGCGTCAGCGGTGTATAGGACACAGGTGCCATCAGCAGGCCATCCGCACCCGCCTTGGCCGCATCCTGCGCCAGTGCCACGGCGGCATCGGTGCGCAAGGCACCCACGCTGACGATCAAGGGCACATCGCCCGCCAATGTCTCGGCGGCGATGCTGACCGCGTCCCGCCGCACGCTGCGGTCCAGATAGGCATAGGTGCCGGTGCTGCCCAACAGGCCGACCGAATCCACGCGCGCCGACTGCAGCCGCAGCAACATGCGCGCAAGGTCATCCGCGATGATCTGTCCGTCCGGCGTCGCGGGTGTGATCGGAAAGGCGGACAGGCCGTGGAACAGGGTCATTGCACGTTCCTTACAGTTTTCCGGTCTGGAACAGCCAGACCTTCAGCCCGCCATGCGGCACGGGCGCGCCTTTGGATTTGAACGGCAGTCCGGTCGCATTGGCAAGGGCTGCATCACTGGTCACGATGCCGACACGCCAGCCTGAAAACTGCGCCTTCAGCGTCTGCCCAAGCGTCGCATAAAGCCCGAACAGCAGCTTCGGATTACCGATCCGGTCGCCGTAAGGCGGGTTGCAAATCACCAGACCGGGCGGGCCGTCGGGCCGCATCAGCGCATCGACGGGCAGCGTGTCGAATGTGGTCAGGTCCGTCACACCCGCGCGGTCGGCGTTCTCACGGCTCATGCGGATCGCACCGGCATCGCGGTCGCTGCCGCAAAAGCGCAGGTCGGTCGGCGTCGGGCTGTGCTGGCGCATCGCGTCCCATGCAGCAGGATCGAAACTGGCAAGCTGTTCAAACGCAAAGCTGCGGCTGCGTCCAGGGTAGAGCCCTGCCGCGATTTCGGCGGCCTCGATCACAAAGGTGCCAGACCCGCACATCGGATCGAGCACAGGTTCGGTGCCCTGATAGCCACAATCGCGTAGGAACAACGACGCCAGCGTTTCGCGCATGGGTGCCTTGCCCACGCCTTGCTTGTGCCCGCGTTTATGCAGGCTTTCGCCGGATGTATCCACGCTGATCGTCACACGGTTGTCGTCGATCCGCAGTTTCACGACCAGTTCCGCCTCGGCGCTGATCTGATAGCCGTTCGCCTTCAGCGCGGTCTCGATCCGCTGGGTGGCGGCACCGGCGTGATAAATCTTGGACTTGCGGTTGGTCGTGACCTCGACCCGCAGGGGGATATCGGTGCGCAGCACATCTGCCCACGGGAATTTATGCGCCCGTTTGTCCAGCTGCGCCAGATGGAATGCCATGAAACTGCCGATCCGCACCAGCACGCGGGTCGCGCCGCGCAGCACCAGATTGGCGCGCCAGACATCGGGCCAGCCGCCTGTCATGGTGACGCCGCCTTGGGTTAGCTCACCGATAAGGCCCGCTGCCTCCGCCTCGGCCAGCAGGGCGGATTCGAATCCGGGCGTTGCGGTCAAAAAAATCTCGAATGTTTGTGTCATCCTCTCCGCTTAGGGCCTTTGGCGCGGACAGGCAAATATCAAACTAGTCTGACGTGCGCGCCGATTCCGGTTTGGGCTGCGGTGCGGTGATCCCTTCCAGCGCCTTAAGGGGGCGGCGCACAGCCTCTTTCAGCCCGGGCCGTGTTGGGGCGGCGGATTGTTTGGTGACTTCGACCATCAACACACCGCCCGCCGCGATCACCGGTATTTTGGGACCAACCCGTTCGAACATGGCTGCCGACCTGCGCCAGAACCGGCTGCGTGACGGTGGTTGAAACAGGGTAGATAGGGTCCGTTCGGTGACAAACCGATGCTTGCGCAATTGCGCATCAAGCTGGGTCAGCGAATAGGGGCGGCCATAGCCAAAGGGGGTCTTGTCTGTCCGCGACCATAGGCCCGCGCGGTTTGGCACCACAACGACCGCGCGCCCACCCGGCCCCAGCACGCGCCACATCTCATCCAGCAGGGCGGTGGGGTGTTCGGATGTTTCCAGCCCGTGCATCACGACTAGCTTGTCGATATGCCCCGTCTCGATTGGCCAGAGCGTGTCTTCGCATAGAATACTGACATTGCGGCCTTCGGGTGGCCAGGGCATCACGCCCTGTGGACCCGGCATCAACCCGATCACGCGCCGCGCGTCTTTGAGATAGGGGCGCAACAATGGCACGGCGAAACCGAACCCCGCCACGACCTGCCCCTTTGCCTCGGGCCAGAGCGCGACAAGCTCGTCACGGATCACCTGTTGCGCCGCGCGTCCCAGCGCGCTGCGATAGTAAAAGTTTCGCAGGTCCAGCACATCAAGGTGCATTGCGGTTCAGACCTCCTTGGACGACACTTTGCAAACAATACCAAGGAAAGGACGGTTTGCCATGACAAACGCAGCATCCCCTGTCGAACTGGTCACCGTCGCCTGTCTGCGCGACAATTATGCCTTTGTGCTGCACAATGCCGCAACTGGGCAAACCGCCCTGATCGACGCACCAGAGGCATCGCCGATCAAGGCTGTGCTTGCGCAGCGGGGCTGGCAGCTGACCGATATCCTGCTGACGCATCACCACGACGACCATGTCGGCGGGCTGCAAAGCCTGCGTGGCGACGCAAGGGTGATCGGTGCGCGGGCAGATGCGCACCGTCTGCCGCCGCTGGATCTGGCCGTTGCAGAAGGGGATATGCTGCATATCTGCGGGCAGGCCACCCATGTGATCGACGTGTCGGGACATACTATCGGGCATATCGCCTTCCACATGCCGGATGCCGGGTTGGTCTTTACCGGCGACAGCCTGATGGCGCTGGGCTGCGGACGCCTGTTCGAAGGCACGCCTGCGCAGATGTGGAAAAGCCTGCTGAAATTGCGGGCGCTGCCCCAGCAAACCATAGTCTGTTCAGGGCATGAATACACGGAATCGAACGCGCGCTTTGCGGTGTCCCTTGACCCCGACAATGCAGACCTTAGGTTACGGGTCGGGGCGATTGAAATGGCGCGTGCGGCAGGCAGGCCGACAGTGCCATCCGGGCTTGACGAAGAACGGCGCACCAACCCCTTTCTGCGCGCCGATGATGCGGGTCTAAAGGCGCATCTGGGCATGCAGAACCAGCCCGACGTAGACGTGTTTGCGCAGATCCGCGCAAGCAAGGACAGATTTTAACCACGAATAGACCGGTACGTGACGAAAACCGGGCGTTGTTTCGATCTTCACGCGATTTGTGAAGACCAGAATAAAAAAAGTCCTTGAAGGTTGGGAAATAGAACCAAACTTTAAGAGTTAGAGGCCAAGGTTGGACCAGCGCATGTTGGCCGACCCCGATGTGAAGGAGCACAGACGTGCCATCATTTTCAACGACACTCGAGCAGTCGATCCACGGTGCGCTGGCGCTGGCCAACGAACGCAAGCACGAATTGGCCACGCTGGAACATTTGCTGCTGGCCCTGATCGATGAACCGGACGCTGCGCGCGTCATGCGCGCCTGTTCGGTCGATCTGGACGACCTGCGCAAGGATCTGGAAGATTTCATCGACGATGACCTGTCCACTTTGGTCACAGATGTCGAAGGGTCCGAAGCCGTGCCAACGGCAGCCTTTCAGCGCGTGATCCAGCGTGCGGCGATCCATGTGCAATCCTCTGGCCGGTCAGAGGTGACAGGCGCGAATGTACTGGTCGCAATATTTGCCGAACGCGAAAGCAATGCTGCATTTTTCCTGCAAGAACAGGATATGACCCGCTATGACGCGGTGAATTTCATTGCCCATGGGGTAGCCAAAGACCCCGCATTTGGCGAAACCCGTCCTGTGACAGGTGCTGCCGACGAGACTGAACAAACCACCGGCGCAGACCCCGAAAAAGAAAGCGCGCTGGCGAAATATTGCGTCGATCTGAACGCCAAGTCGAAAAAGGGCGATGTTGATCCCCTGATCGGCCGCGCGCATGAGGTTGAACGCTGCATTCAGGTCCTGTGCCGCCGCCGCAAGAACAACCCGCTGCTGGTAGGTGATCCGGGCGTGGGCAAAACGGCGATTGCCGAAGGTTTGGCCTATAAGATCGTCAACAAGGACGTGCCGGATGTTTTGGCCGGTGCCACGATCTATTCGCTCGACATGGGCGCGCTGCTGGCAGGGACGCGGTATCGCGGTGATTTCGAAGAACGGCTGAAGGCCGTGATGACCGAAATGGAAAATCACAAGGATGCCGTCCTGTTCATCGACGAAATCCACACGGTGATCGGTGCCGGTGCCACATCGGGCGGTGCGATGGATGCGTCCAATTTGCTGAAACCCGCCTTGCAGGGTGGTAAACTGCGCTGCATGGGGTCAACGACCTATAAGGAATTCCGTCAGCATTTCGAAAAAGACCGCGCCTTGGCGCGCCGGTTCCAGAAAATCGATGTGAACGAACCGTCCGTGCCGGATTCGATCAAGATTTTGATGGGGCTGAAACCCTATTTCGAAGAACATCACCACATCAAATACACAGCCGAGGCGATCAAGACCGCCGTGGAATTGTCCGCGCGCTATATCAACGACCGCAAATTGCCCGACAAGGCGATCGACGTCATCGACGAGGCAGGTGCAGCCCAACATCTGGTCGCCGAAAGCAAGCGGCGCAAGACCATCGGCACCAAAGAGATCGAGGCCGTCGTGGCGAAAATCGCCCGTATTCCGCCCAAAAACGTGTCCAAAGATGATGCTGAAGTGCTAAAAGACCTTGAGAAGAGCCTGAAACGGGTCGTGTTCGGTCAGGACAAGGCGATCGAGGCGCTGTCATCAGCGATCAAACTGGCCCGCGCCGGTCTGCGTGAACCCGAAAAGCCGATTGGCAACTACCTGTTCGCCGGTCCGACAGGCGTCGGCAAGACTGAGGTCGCAAAACAACTGGCCGATACGCTGGGTGTGGAACTACTGCGCTTTGACATGTCCGAATACATGGAAAAGCACGCAGTTTCGCGGCTGATCGGTGCGCCTCCGGGCTATGTTGGTTTTGATCAGGGTGGCATGCTGACCGATGGTGTCGACCAGAATCCGCATTGCGTGCTGCTGCTCGACGAAATGGAAAAGGCGCATCCGGATGTCTATAACATACTGCTGCAGGTCATGGACCATGGCAAGCTGACGGACCATAACGGCCGCACCACGGATTTCCGCAATGTGATCCTGATCATGACATCGAACGCCGGTGCCGCTGAAATGTCCAAGAATGCGCTTGGTTTTGGCCGTGAGGCCCGGACAGGTGAAGACACCGCTGCAATCGAACGGATTTTCACGCCGGAATTCCGCAACCGTCTGGATGCGATCATTAGCTTTGGTGCTTTGCCGAAAGAAGTGATCATGCAGGTCGTGGAAAAATTCGTACTGCAACTCGAAGCGCAGCTGATCGACCGCAACGTGCATATCGAACTGACGCAGGCTGCCACCGAATGGCTGGCCGACAAGGGGTATGATGCAAATATGGGCGCGCGACCGCTGGGTCGTGTGATTCAGGAACACATCAAGAAACCTCTGGCCGAGGAATTGCTGTTTGGTACCCTTGTCAAAGGCGGCATCGTCAAGGTCGGCGTCAAGAACGGCGAACTGGACCTGACTTTTGAGGCCCCACAGCAAGGCCGCATCACCGGCAGCAACAAACCACCGCTGCTGACGGCGGAATGACAGTTTCATCTGGCCCCGCCGATCACCGTGGGGCCAGATGCATTGCAATCACGCTGCGCGATCTTGCATGTGTGCCGTTGTTCAAACCACACCCGCCGATTGGCGCGTGCCGGACCAGTGGGCCTTCTGTCGGATGACTGGCCAGCGGCAGCGTGAGCGGCACAACGGCCCGAAAGAAACGAAAATTTGCGACGGTTAGATGCGACGGGCGCATTTTGGTTTCATGCCTAAGAACTGCACATGCTGGCGTTGCAACCTGAATATACCCATAGGGCTGAAGCAAATCTGAGGGTCATGGTACCCAGGAGAGGGCGTGGTGCGTCTATAACTATCGAGCAGATATAGGAGCTTAGCGATTACTTTCCGATTGGAAATCGTACTGAAAGCGGTCCCGATTTTGGGCATCATACGTCCTGAGTGAGGTGCCCCCCGAAAACTGGAAACTGACATAAGCTCTAATTTGCTGTCTGCTGATCTTCACCACGAAGGAGATCGAAGATGTCGAAACGAAAGCAGCATGCGCCTGAGTTCAAGGCCAAGGTGGCACTCGAGGCGCTGAAGGGCGAGGCGACCGTGTCGGAACTGGCGAGCCGGTTCGGTGTGCATCCAACAATGATCAACCAATGGAAACGTGCGCTGCTGGATGGCGCGTCCGGTGTCTTTGAACGGGGCAGCCGCAAAGCGGCGGTGATCGATGAAGACCAGGTCCGGGATTTGCATGCCAAGATCGGAGAGCTGGCGGTGGCCAACTCTTTTTTGGAAAGAAAGCTCAAGCCTTGGGGCGGGAAGTGAGGCGCGGGATGATCGAACGCGACCATCCGGACCTGTCCATCGGCCAGCAGTGTGCGCTGCTATCAATCCCGCGGTCGTCTTTCTATTACACGCCGAAGGGCGAGGCGCAGGAGAACCTCGATCTGATGCGGTTGATTGATGTCCAGTTTCTGGAGACGCCATTCTTCGGCGTGCGTCAGATGACCTGGCACCTGCGCAACGATAGCCATGCGGTGAACGAGAAGCGCATTCGTCGGCTCATGCGGCTGATGGGCCTTATGCCGATCTACCAGAAACCCAACACAAGCAAGCCGACGAAAGGGCATAAGACTTACCCCTATCTGTTGCGCGGGCTGCGTGTGGACAGACCGAACCAGGTCTGGTGCGTGGACATCACCTATCTGCCGATGCGTCGCGGGTTCCTTTATCTGGTGGCGATCATGGACTGGCATACCCGGAGGGTTCTGTCGTGGCGGATCTCGAACACGCTGGAGGCCGACTTCTGCGTCGAAGCACTGAACGAGGCGATCTATCGGTTCGGACCGCCCGACATCATGACCAGCGATCAAGGATCCCAGTTCACGTCGTTTGCCTGGACAGATTGCCTGCGCAGGTCCGGCATCCGCATCTCGATGGACGGCAAGGGTCGTTATTTGGACAACATCTTCATCGAACGCCTGTGGCGCACTTTGAAATATGAGTGCGTCTATCTGCACGCTCGGGACACCGGATCGCAGGCACGCGCCGGTATCCGCAACTGGATGGAGTTCTACAATAACCGCCGCCCGCACAAAGCACTTGGCGGCCGACCACCGGCAGTGGTCTACTCACTGCAAGTCGAAGCAACGCAACCCGATCAGCAGGAGCAAATCAGAGCTTGAAATACGCCAGATCCTGTCCAAGGAATGGGGAGCACCTCACTTGTCCACGCACGTTGGAAAGCTTGCGCCTGATCTTCCGATAAAAGCTCATTGCTTTTGCGCAGGATTAAGTCGGGCATGGCGTCTAATGGAACGCTCAGATGTGTAATATCCAAGTCAAAGACACCTGCGCAATCCTGCAGCATGCCCCAGTAACAATGCTGATCGGCAAGACGTCTTACCTCCTCATCCAACAGCTTGGGCAGGTGGCTGAGTTCAATTTCTAGCGTCTCCATCACTTACCTCCCGCAGTTTTATGAGTAGCGCAGGGCGCGGACATGGGCTGTGTCGGCACTGTTGTAAGCTTGGTCATCATACGCTGCAGACGAAACACATAGTCCTCCATCCAGTCATTCAGACTGCGCCCACTGCCCACAAATCCCGTTAGCAGCGTTTGCGCCTGTGCAGCCGTTATCGGAATTCCCTCCGCACCTAGCACAGACACCACACGCGGCACCCATTGCGCAACAGTGGGATAATCCACAAGCACCGTTCGAAAGCGGTCTTTGAGCGGACCATCGATGAGATGCAGATTGTTGGTAGTGGCAATGATCATACCCATTTCGTACTGGTCGATGAAGGCTCTGAGCTTGTGCTGCATGGGCAACGTGAACTGGTCAAGCTCATCGATTACTGAGCAACCAGTATGCGCACCCATCGCCAGCTGCCAGTTCCACTGCATCAGCAGCGGATCTAAGAGTCTGATTCGAAACTAACTGAACTTTCTCAATCCCTTGCGAGATGCCGTGTGACGCGTCTGATGTGTGCGATGAGTATCCACGCTTCAGCGCTGGCGATGG
>Ga0222648_1000976_pt1 | contig 11471 bp, 5 predicted proteins | sample AntAcemetagen335_FD_181021 | JGI IMG/M metagenome (GOLD analysis project Ga0222648, IMG submission 181021) | Saline water microbial communities from Ace Lake, Antarctica - #335 | ecosystem: Environmental > Aquatic > Non-marine Saline and Alkaline > Saline | place: Antarctica: Ace Lake | collected... | reverse complement strand
CAGGAGAGAAAAAGCGACGAGATTGTCATCACACTAACGCACCCTACACTCCCTCTTAATTACTCACTCCACGGCCACAGTTTGCTTCTCCATCCCCAGCGTCGCATCTTCCCAGCTCGCTTGCATGGCACAGAGTTTTTTCACCAGCGGCAGCACGTCCGTGTGATGAAGCCGCACTTGCTGCGTCGAGTCCCGCTCGCGCACCGTCACCGTGCCGTCCTCCAAGGACCGGTGATCCACCGTGACCGCAAACGGCACGCCGAGTTCGTCCGTTCGCGCGTACCGTTTACCCACCGAAATAGCCGTGGTGTCGAGCTTCGTGGAGACGCCGTCGGACGAGAGGGTTCGCGAAATCATGTTCGCGAGGTTGTTCATTTTGGCGTCGTTTAGGAGGGGGAAAATCGTACACTTAATAGGCGCGATGATTGGCGAAAACTTGAAAACCGTCTTCTGTGTGTCCTCCGGGCGGACGTAGAACGAGTGCTCGAACATGCAGTACATGATCCGCCCGATACCGAAGGAGGGCTCGATGACGGAAGGGGTGAAGTTCCGTCCGCTGATTTTCTTGGTCTCCATTTTGATGGAAACCATCCCTTTGACGAGCTCCTTATCGCCGACCGACGTCGCGATCGTGGCTTTGCCCTCCGCAACCAGTGTACCGTCCAGCGCAAGCGCGTCCTCCACACAAAGCGCCTCGAGCGCGTCAACCACAGCCTTGGCGTCTTTCTTGAACGCCTTGCCGAAATCTTTCTTGTTGGGTTCCACCACCAAAACCTCCTCCATCCGCGGTTCGGGGAACCGCTCGTGCGCCACGAGCTCCACGCCGCTCTTCGCGCTGTGCGCTTTCAAGTCAAACGCGCTCCGGTCGGCGAGGCCCACGCACTCCACCCACCCGTACGTGCACTCGATTTCCGCGTCCCAGCAGTCCTCCGCGTAGTGCGCCATTTCGTGCTGCAGGTGCTGTCGGAACCGCAGCTTTTCGGGGTTTATGCCAACCTTCAGGAGGAACAACTGCGTGCGCGCTACGAAGTACGCGAGGGTTTCGTTGGCGATGATCCCCTTCGCGACGGCGTCGCCGCACGTCATGGGGAACGGCTTCTTCACCGTGGCGAGCTGCGCGTCTCGGGAAAACAGACTCAGCACAACGTCAGCCACCTCTGAAAACCGCGGATGCTCTTTGTGCTCGGGGTGCACGAAGTGCTCGATCTCCGCTTGCGTGAACTCGCGCACTCGGAGCAACCCCTGTTTCGGGGAGATCTCGTTGCGAAAGCTCTGCCCGATTTGCGCCGCCGCGAACGGAAGCTTGCCCCCGTTGTAGTAAAGCAAGTCACGGAAGTTGACGAAGATGCCTTGCGCGGTTTCCGGGCGCAGAAATCCTTTCGCGGCGCCGCTGGGGCCGATTTGCGTGGGGAACATCAGGTTGAACGGGTACGGCGGGGATAGGTCGTTTTTGGTCTCCGGCGCTTTCAAGCCGAGCTCGACGATGGCGGCGCCCATCTGTTCCGGTGTGAATTCCTCAAGGCGCGCGCGCATGTCCTCCAGGTGCAGTCTTTTTTCGGGGCTTAGCATCGGGTCTGCTAGGATCGCCGCCAAATTTTCCTCCACCAAGTGATCGGCGCGGTAGCATTCTTTCGTTACCACGTCGTTGACCATCAAATCGGTGAAGCGCTCGACGTGCCCGGACGCCGCTAACACCACCTCGGGCGTCACCGCGGGACACTCCACTTCCAGCATCTGCTCGTTCAACACGAAGTGCTGCCTCCAGTAGGCCTGCAGGTTTGATTTCACGGCACACCCGGGTGGGCCGTAGTCGTAAAACCCCGCGACGCCTCCGTAGATTTTGAACGAAGGCATGTAGAAAAGTCGCTGCTCCAGCGCGCTTGCCATCTTGGTGCGGAAGTTTTCCTTCGCCTGCAGCGCCTCATCGCCCGCCGCCATCGCGGCCTTTACTTCGACGTCCAGGTCGATTTTCAGCTGCTTCAGCTTAGCAATCGCGCCGTCCACGGCGGTTTTCTCGGCTTTCTCGGCCTGGGAAACGGAGAAGGAGACATAGGAGAGGACAGGTCAGCACGACGAACGCACACGCGAGGTTCCGTGCATTTGCGCGATCGGGGCGAAGAGAAAGATCGACCCTTGCGGCGGTGGCAAGAGCCCGTACCTTGAGCGCGCGAACGTCGTTCCCCGCGTCCGTCACCGCATCCTGCATAGCCTGCAGCTTCGAGGCGTTGTCGGCCATTTAGGGAACGAGTTTAGGGCGGACCGGCGAACCGGCGCGTGCGATGAAACAAGTGCGCGATGGATCGCGTCGCGCCGACTCTACGCGGCGAGCTTGATGTCGACTGCCGACAAAAGCCAGCAGCAGCAGCCGGGTCGCGCGATCTCTAAACGTCAAAAAAAGCGCAGAGCGGAGCGACAGGTGGACGCCCTCAACGCCTTTTGATTCGCCACGGCGGACGCGAGTCGTTTAACCCGTCGTGTTCTTGAGTTACCGTTCGGAGTCGTTCAAAAACCGCTTCGGAAAAATCGTCCTGTTTGCGCTTTTCCAAGCCGTTGTTATTTGAACGCATCGCGCAACAGATGTGCAGAAGCCCTGCGCTCAGAAGCGGCAGGCTTGCTCGACGCTCTGTACAGAACCGCGTCGCGTACGACTGACCGAGTCGCGAAGGACTCGACACTTTCAGGATGGCGTCGTTTACCGCCGCGCCCGTTTTCACCGGCTCCAGGAGCGCGATGATGCGCAACGAGCCGAGTGCGTCGTTGCGGTCCGGCGGCATCGCACCGTTGCAGCGAAGAGCGGTGGTCTCGCGCCGGGTCTCCCGGCCGACGCGCGCCGCCGCTTCAGGCCCCAACAACACGCCCAACACGTGGTCATCATCCCCCAACCCTCGCTCGTCGCAGTACTCCCCCACCGGCGGGAACCTGGGCAACACGCGCGACTTGTACGACGGCGCGACGGGCCTGGACGTGCTCGCGATGCAGAAAGATCTCGTCGCGGAAGGTTTCCTCGGACGCCAACACGCCACCGGGTACGCGCCCTTTTCTTCGATTTTTCCCATAAAACCTGGCACGTGGCGCACGCGCGTGCCGTCTTCCCCGCGCCGCGTCTCGCGCGTTCCGCGGATCCTTCTTCAAGAACAAGCGGCTCGCTTCAAGCCGCCCGTTGCTGTTTTCATCTTCTTTCTCAAACGTAAACGTTGGACTGACGCATCCCCGCTCTGCGATCCCCACACACAGCGTGTTCACCACCGCCACGCGCGGTGCCGTGGAGAAGCTGCAGCAGCAGTACGGCCTGCCCATGACCGGCATTTGGGGCGGTCTTGAGAGGTCCGTGTTTGACACAAACGCGCGCGTGCAAACCGCCCCGCCCGCGTCCGCGCAGGCGCTGCTGCCTCCCGACTACAACCGAACCACCGCGAACGTTTACCAGAAAGCGGTCCCCGCCGTCGCGGCGCGGCAAATTTCGCCCCCCGCGAACCGCGTCTCCTCCACCTCCACGGGTTTCGCATCAGGTTTGGCCGGAGACGTCGCAGGCATCGCCATGTGCGCCAGCGCCGGGTTGCTCACCGCGGCGGTGCTGAGCAAGGCGAACGCGAAGCGAAGGCAACACCAGACGCGGCAACCGCCGCGGGGCGTGGGCGGCGAACGGCAACCCACGAACGCCCGCGGAGGCGCGGTTGGTTCCGCGATGAACAACATCGTCGCCGCCGTGCGCGGGCTTACGGGGTCATTGTCCAGCAACACACCCCAAAACGGCGGCGGCGGCTGGTACGACCAGCAAGGGTACTTCCACGAAACGCCGCCGAAGCGGGCGCCTGTTACGCACGCAACCGGCGGCGGTGACTGGTTCGCGGGAGGGCAACAACCCCTTGACGAGCGTGACCGCGTGGAGGACGACATCAAACTCTTCGGAGGGTACCCGGCGCCTCGGGATGGCGAATTCAGTGCGCGCGGGCCGGTGCGTCCTGGGGATCGCCGGAAACAGGACACGGTGGCGGAACACGCAGTGCCACCGCACGCCCGGGGGTACCACCCCGCGTTCGCCAAAGGAGGCCCAGCGTACGACCCGGACCGAGTCGCGTCGCCGCCGCCGCCGCCGTCAACGCCGCCGCCCGCGGGCGCCGGGCACCGCGGGTACGGCTCTCGGAACGCGCAGCACCCGGCGTCGCACGTGGCGCGCGGGTACGGCGGGTGGGGCGAGGACCTTGACGTGATGCGGTCCGACGGTCAGCACCGGGACGCCGGGCAAAACTCCGCGCGGGAAACTCGGCGCCCCGGCCATTTGGGAGCCTCTGAGCCTGCCCCTCCCATGGCGCAAGGGTTCAGGTCAAGCAACGGCGCCCCTGAACCGGCTTCGCGAACCCCCGCGTCCGTGCCTCCGTTTGGTGACTGGGGCGGCGGCGGCGGCGCGTTCGGCGGTGACTCGCGCGCCAGAGCCGGGCCTGCCGCCGTTCCCGAGTACGGCGCCTCGGACTCAATCCGAGGTTTGGGCGCCACCGCGGGGATGCCCAACCTCGCCGGCGGTGGCGGGGGGTTCACCGGGCCGATGGCGGCACAGTCCGCGGCGACCGCGACCATCGCCAAGCCCGAGCCTCCGTCCGCGCGCCGCAAGCGCGAAGCCGAGAAGCTCAAGTCCCCGGGTTTCCTCGGCGCGATCGGCGACGGCTTGAAGGCCATCGCGGGCGCGCCGGCCGGCGCGTTCGACACGCGCGAACAGTCCGAGTTCACCGCGCGCGCGCAACGCGAGAGGGAGCTTCTGGCGCAGGTGGAGCAGGCTAACGAGTACGCCCGTGTGGAGCAGAAGAAACGGCAGCAACTGGAGGCGGCATACCAGAGCACGCGCAACGCGTTGAAGGAAGCGCAGAGCGCGCGGGAAGGTTTGAAGGCTCAGGAAAACGTACGCAAGGAAATGGACACGAAGATGGAGGAGCTGGAGCGAACGCTGAGCAACACCGCGCCTTCTGCGTTTTCGGGAGACGCGACCGGCGGGTTGCTCGCCACGCGCGTCGCGGCGCTTGAAAACGCCCTCGCCGCGGCGGCGTCCGGCGCGACTGGCGGCGGCGTCGCCGCGGCGGCGATGAGTCATTTGCAGGAGAAGGTCAAGGCGCTGGAGGTTGCTTTTTCGTCGCGAAACGCGAGCGCGGATGCGTTCACCTCCGCGGTCGCCAAGGTTGAGAAACTCGCCGCGCAGGTTGCGAAGGACGCGGCTGGGGTTCCCGAGCTGCAACGGCAGATGCACGCGCTGCAGGCCGCCGTGGCGAAGACCCCCGGCGCCGCCGCGGCGGGTGGCACGATGGCGGTCAACGCCAACCTCCAAGAAGTCACCGAACGAATGGTCGCGCTGGAACAATCCTTAGAGCACCTACGCGCGAACCCCGCGTCCCTGGACGTTTTGTTCGCCAAGGTGAGCGCCGTGGAGGAGGGCTTAGCCGCTACGGCGAACGGGTCGAGCGCGAAAATCAACGAGCTGCAGCGAAAGATCAACACCCTGGACGTCTCCCCCGCCCCACCTGGGGCGTGGGGTAACACCCCGGTGCAAGCCCCGGGGGTAAACAACGTGGTCACCGCGTTCCCACCGGGAGGGACGAAAAAGAAACCCACCCCCCCGCCCGGGTTCAAGCCGCCGCTGCCGCCGGCGTCGACCCCGACCCCGCTCCCGAACTTCGCGCCCGCCATACAAATCAAAAACGTCAACGCGGCGCCTGCGTCCGCGACGCCGCCTAGCTGGGGTGCTTCTGCCCAAAGCGCGGGCGCCCCGGAAAGCGTCCAGAACAACACCGTTCGTGATACCTCCAAGCTTGGTGCTGATTACAAAATCGAAGAAGGAACCCTTCCCCGCATCGCGACCGGCCGGGAAGTGATGATGCAGGGTTTCAACTGGGAGTCGCACAAGTTCGACTGGTACAAGCTTGTTGGCGACAGGGCGCAGGAGATTTCGGATATCGGCGTTACGCAGATCTGGCTCCCGCCGTGCACGGACTCACTGGCGCCGGAAGGTTATTTGCCCCGGGACCTGTCGAGCCTGAACAGTAAGTACGGCGACGAGCAGGGGTTGCGGGGGTTGATTGGAACGTTACGTTCCAAAAACATTCTCCCCGTTTTGGACGCGGTCTTAAACCACCGGTGCGCGACGCACCGCGGCGCGGGTGAGAAGTGGAACAAGTGGGAAGGATGCGGGTTCATGGACTGGGGGGAGTGGGCGGTTACGAACACGCAGCCTGACTTTGCAGGCCAGGGCGGCGGCGCCACCGGGGACGAGTTCCACGGCGCCCCCAACATCGACCACCGGAACGACAAAGTCCAGGACAGCATTTGCAGGTGGATGACGTGGATGATGGACGACGTGGGTTTCGGCGGTGTGCGTTTCGACTTTTCGAAAGGCTACGGCGGCGAGTTCGCGGGGCAGTACACAAGGGCGTGCATGCCCGAGTTCGCGGTTGGGGAGTACTGGGACACCCTGAACTACGGCGAGGGTTTGGAGTACGACCAGGACGACCACCGGCAGCGTATCGTGAATTGGATCGACGAAACCGGCGGTATCGCGACGGCGTTTGATTTCACCACCAAGGGTATTCTCCAAGAAGCTTGCGGCAAATCCGAGTTCTGGAGGCTGGTGGACAAGAAAGGACGCGCCCCAGGTGTCATCGGGCTGTGGCCTGGACGAGCCGTGACGTTCCTTGATAACCACGACACCGGGAGCACGCAGTCGCACTGGCCGTTCCCGTCGAACAAGGTCGGGATGGGATACGCCTACATCCTAACCCACCCCGGCACGCCGAGCGTGTTCTGGGACCACTACTTCGACTGGGGTGACGACTTGAAGAAACAGATCGCTGGGTTGTTGAAAACGCGAGACGACGCCGGGATTCACTCAAGGTCAAAGCTGGAAATCGTCGCCGCCACGGACAACCTGTACGCCGCGCACGTGGGCGACCGGCTGGCGGTGAAGCTGGGCGGGGACTGGGCCCCGAGTGGCGCGGGGTGGGAAAAAGCCGTCTCGGGGGACGGCTGGTGCGTGTGGATCAAAAACTAATAAGGAGGATGAGGCTGAGGGTTGCTACGCAAGTCATGCGATCATTCGAGTAGAGGAAGTAACTTTCAAGAGTTACCGTCTCTAACGTCTAAGCAGAGGAGGGAAAGAAAGAAGAGGAAAGTATCGAGACTGGAAAAATCTCAACGCCGACAACGGCTGCACCTCGCGACGCGGAGGCGCGGGGTGTGTATCAGTAGTAAAAGTGAAATAAGGTATTCTTAAAGTATGAGTCCTGTTCAAAGCGTATACGCAATTACCCTCGACTCCAAGTCTTACTCGGGAGTGGTCTGATCAACAACTACTATCATCTAATTCCTACTCATCAACAATCGTCTATTTTCCGCCTCATCAACTCGTTGGAAACACTCGCCCCGCGCTCCCCATCAGCGCCAAAAACGCCAGCGGCACGAACGCGTTGTCCATCTGCTCCGTGGCAGATTCCAGCCACGCGGACCCCAGGCTCGCGACGGCTATGGGTAGAACCGGCGTCTTGGGCGGCGGCGCTGGAAAGTCGTCTGTTGCACGAAAGGTGACCCTCCACGCCGCGTACGACGACAGCGCCGTGGCGAGAAAAAACGCAAACGCGCCTTCCCGCGTTTTTTTGGACCCGCGACAAAACGCGTTGCGCCCCCATCGCGTGCCGACAACAGACGCGAACGTATCCCCCAACCCGATTGTTACGACCCCGGCGAGCGGGCCCAGGACTTGGACTGGAGTGTGTTGTGAGGTATCCGGAATGTTTTGGAATGGAGAGTACTTTGTGGTATCCGGAGTGGGTGTCGCAATACCGGTACCCTCGAAGTCAAACGCCGCACCGAAATCCTGGGTAAACCCAAGCGCCCACAGCGGCGCCGCCACGGCGAGCAGCAGCGAGACGTGGCAAAGCACCAGGTTCGTGCCGCCCCTGTCTCGGTGGTCCAGGAACATATTGAATGCCAAGTCTAGTTTCGCGCCGACTGGAACGCGGAACAACACGACCCTGCGCGTGCGGATTACTTCGCAGGCGGCGAAGATAAAAAACGCAGAAGCGTACGCCACGGCGAGCGTTTCTTTGGACACGAAGGGATTGTTTTTATTTTTACGTTCCGCGTTTGTTCCGAACCGACAAAAAACGAGCGGCGGCGCAAACAGCACCGCGGCCAGGACGTGGAACTTCTTCCTGTGCGTAGTTACCGAAACTGTCGCATTTCGTGTCAGTAGGTTCAGTAACGACGTTCCGAGAAAAGCGCTCGTCCAAAGCGCGAGTGTGTTTCTCGTCGCGTTTCGGTCGTTTAGTAACATTTTCCGCAACGTTTTCGTGAAAGCGTCGCCGCCGTTCACCCCAACGACGAACCACGCGCACGTGACAACGATGAGCAGGGAAGACACGAAAACACGAGTGTCCCCTCCGTCAAGAAAGAAGCGCGTAAAGACGCGCGGCCACCGATCTTGTTGTGCGTTTTTCATTTCTGGAGACTGCTTTTGACGCGTCGCCGCCGGCCCGAGCTTTGCGTGCGTTTGTTTTACCAACACGTTCGCCGGCGGCGGCGCGGCGGCGAACAAAGCGCACGCCGTGAGGGTCGCGAACAACACCAGGAGTTGTGCGTCGTTTTTTTTATCGAGAAAGTGTGTCGGGAGCCAGTCTATTTTTTTTGTCGTGGTGACGTGTTGGGCGACTGCCGCCGCGAAGGCGTCGCCCACGGCGAGAACCGCGGCCTGCGCCGCGAGCGCGGATTCGGCCCTTGACAGGATGTTCGGGAACAAGCGTGGGAGTCGGGACGCGAGCGCGACCGCGGGCAGGGCGTGAACGAGCACGCACGCGGCGAGCGCGGCGTGGACGTGCATAGATGACCTCTCCCTGTTTTCAACGAGGCGCAAAGACGCGGCGGCACTGCTAAAGAGGGCGACCGTCGCGACGACCACCGGGCGCGACGCATCTGCGAGAACGCGCCTCGGGGTCGCGTCTCTTGCCAGCCCCACCGCGCCTGCCACGAGTAAGGTCCACAGTGTGAATTTGTCACGCGAGGTCAAACCACCTGCCGTGCGTGCTGCGAACGTCCAAGGCAGAACGAGCACACTGAGGGTGGCGCTCGCGTCCACGCCCGGCCGTGCGCCGGGCGCGGGGGCCCAGGCAAGGAGCACGTCCGCGGCGATTGAAGCGGCGCCGAGACCGACGAGCGCGAGCGCCTCGGGTGCGTGCGTCTCACGCAGCGTCCAGGCTACGAAAACAGTGACGAGGGCGACGATGCAAATCTCAGGCACGCGAGATGGGGCGTCGCGCGCGACGGCGCGACCGCGGCCGCCCATGCGCGCCTAGGACTGGTGTTTTGTTCACAAAAAAATGAAGGTTAAAATAATATCACAAAAGACGCTACGCGAGGTTCCCCGCGTTGTTACTCCTGGCCGCCATCTGGGCCTGGATCACCGCCATGCGCGCCCGGATAGCACGTTCCTCACGAGCCTTGGACTGCGACTTCGCTTTGGCCTGGTTCAGGGCCACGGACGAGGGCCGCTCGCCAACCGACGCAACCGCGGCGGTTTCGGGCGCAACCGTTTCCGCAACAGACGCGGACTCGTATGGTTCGGGGGTAGCTTCAGAGGCGGTTTCCACGGACGGTCGCGAACTCGCCACAGGCACGGCCTCTGAATGAAACTCAGGCATCGCCATCCCCGCGGCTTGCGCCGAAATAGCGTTCGCGACTTCGATACCCGCGCTGCGCGTTTCGGCCAGCTTGTCCTTTTGCGCGACGGCAGCGGCTTCGTCAAACTTGCTCACCACCGTAGCCACCTTGGCGTCCCGGACTGTGTTCTGCTTGACGTTCTCCACCTCGGTCGCCGCGGCCGTGGCGGTTGACACGGCGCCTGATACGTCCGCCATCGCCCGAACCGCGGTCGTTTTCTGTACCTGCGACTCGTACTCCGCGGCGCGCGCGGCGAGGATGTCGTACTTCAAGCGCTCGCGCGTTTCCCGGGCCTTGGAAAGCGCGTCCCTAGCCGTCGCCAGTGTGATGTGCGCCGACTCCAGCATATCCTTCGCTTTCTTCCCCGCATCCGCAGCCGCGGTGGCGTCCTTCGCGGCCAAATCAGAGGCGTCGATGAAGGTTTTCTGGTTCGCGTTGGATGCGAGTTTCAGCTCGGCGTTTCTCGCAAACTCGGCGTCAAGAGTTTCGCTCACCGTTTTTTCAACAAGCGCCGCCTCGTCAACCCGCCGCTTCGCGTCCGCCGCCGCGATTTTCAAGTCCCCCGCCTTGATTTCGAGCGTCGTCGCCGCGGACGTTATCTGCGCCACTTCCTGCGACCGCGTAACGCCTTCCAGGAACGTCTCCTCCCCAACCACCGCGGCGTTTTTAGTCGCGACTAAATGTTCCCGCGCCGCAACCGCCGCTGCGTCCGCCGCCGTTTTCGCCGCATTCGCGATGCTCAGAGCGGTTTCCCAGTTGCTCTTCGCGTCTTCCGTGTTTTTCGTAGCGCTCGCGAGCTCGTGTTCTCGGATACCCACAAGGACGGTGCTGGCTTCGTACTCCCCGCGGGTCAAAAGGTACGACCGCTTGTTCTCCGCCAACCCCGCGGTTTCAACCTTCGCCGTGTCCTCCAACGTCTCCGCAAACGACCCACCTTGCGCCTCAACCGCGGCGTTCCGCACGGCAAGCTCCGCGGCTTGCGTTTCGATTTCTTTGCGTTGCACGTCCTGTTCCGCTTTGTTGGACTCCGCCTCCGCAAACGCCAGGCGGTCGGACGCGAGGTTCAGCGCCCGGACGTTCGCGGCGAGCGCTTCTTTGGCGCCTTCGTTTTCGATGTACGCCCCCGCCTCAGCAACCGCCGCGGATGAGGTGTGCGTCTGCGTCACCAACGCGCGGAAAGGCTCCACCACGGAAGCGGAGGCGTGGCCGGGTGTTGGGTTCGTGGGGGCGGAGGTTGAGACCGTGCCGGAAACCGCTGCCGAAACCGGGACCTTAGACGCATCCTCCATGGGCGCGGTCGTGGCGGTCGCCACTTGGGGAGGCTCAATGGCGGCCGGCCGGGCGTCACCGGCACGCACCAGCGCCGCAGTGTCCGTCGCTTGCCCTAACCTCGCGGGAAGCCCAACGAGTGAAGTGCCGTTGGGGTGCACCGCGACGACGCCGACGCAGGCCACGACCGCGAGGGACGCGGCGGCAGCTGCGAGGGGAGGACGGGAAAAGAAACGTCAGCGTTGGTGTTACACGGTGTGGAAATCACCTCGTCACGAGCGCGCTGCGGAGCCGACGAGCGTCGACGGTTTCCACGTCGCGTTCGCACGAAACGCGCATCGCCCGCCGGTGCTTTCGTGAGCCCACGACATCCGTGGCTTTTTTCGACGCGGTGCAGACCCCGACACTCGACGACTCGGTTTTGTATCACCGCTGGGCGATCTCGGTGGGTGGGTGTTTAGAAATCGGGAAGACGCACCCGCGAACCTCAGCGCGCGACGCATGGACGTGCG
>Ga0222648_1000970_pt1 | contig 11493 bp, 10 predicted proteins | sample AntAcemetagen335_FD_181021 | JGI IMG/M metagenome (GOLD analysis project Ga0222648, IMG submission 181021) | Saline water microbial communities from Ace Lake, Antarctica - #335 | ecosystem: Environmental > Aquatic > Non-marine Saline and Alkaline > Saline | place: Antarctica: Ace Lake... | reverse complement strand
CCCCCAAAACAGATCGACCTCCGTCCCCACGACAGCAAGAACGAGCTGAAACGCAAGGTCTCGGTGAAAACGCTTGTACCGATGGAACGCCTGCGCATGCGTTTAGGCCCGTTCAACGAGGTGCACCTTTTCGACAAACAAAGGTGAGTCAATAAAAGGAATCGCACTACCAGGGACACTTACCGTGCGACCGTTACGACTACGTTAAGCACAAGTTCACTGTTTTACCTCCAATGCTGGTGACTGTTCAGACCGATTACCCTGACTGTTGTCCATACATCGTCCTATACACGCGCAATACAACACACCTGCAGACTCGGGACTGACCTTTTGCTTCACCGTCAACTCAGTTCGTGTATCCTTCCGCGGTCCAACGGCATATCGGTCGCGATGCGCGATCCGAACCTTCCCCTCGCCCCGCAAGTTTCCAACTTCGGCGCCAAGGACACCGACCTCGGGCTGGTAAGTATTGTATGGTATTCCCCAAAGCCCGCCTCCACGTTTTCCCACACAAGACTGACACTTTTCTTTTATTGGTATCAGGGCGAACACCCGTTCGCGCGGTGGAAGCAAACCTGGGAAGACGTAGAGCCGCACCTGGTGAAGTAGGTAGTCTATGTGAACGGACTTAAGTAGGTATGAAGGACTTGAGTAGGTACCCCGGGGGACTTGAGTACCGACGCGACTAGATTGCACGTCGATTTTTAAAAAAGTGAATTATTTTGACCCGACAGAGAAGCAATACTCAACCTCATTCAACGACTCAATCCCTACATCATCATCACGCCATCGCTCCCCGCAGCGCGGCTTGTTCTTCCGGCGCCAGCTGCGCGAACGCGTTGCCCAGTTGTTCTGCCATCCCGCTCTGCATTTGCGCGAGCAGGGCTTTCATCTTGGAACACGTTTCGGGGGTGCACAGCTGCAGCTTTTCGGAAAGGTTCGCCGTGGGCATCGCCACGGCGAAAACCTTCACGACTTTCCCCAAGTGTTCGTTGTTTTGGCCCATCAAGTGCGGATCCCCACCCTCCAGCATCCGCACCAGCTGTGCGTGCACCACTCTGGCTTCCACGCAATCCTCGGTGAGGGGTAAACAGGACAGCCACTGCGGCACAACCTGTTCCGCCCCGGGAATCGCGTTTCGCTGAAACTCACACAGCTTGCCCAAAGCGCTCACCGCGTTTTCGGTGGCGTTGAGGTTCTTTGGAGTTTTAAAGAAAAGTGTCAGTCTTATATGGGCAATCAGGGAGGCGGTGTGTGGTAAATGGGGAAATACTTACCTCTTCGCTTCGGGCGTCGGGGGCTTGGATCACCTTCGCCAGCGCCTGCAGCGCTCTCGGGACGTGGTTGGCGAAGTGCGTCCCAACCGCGGCGGCCATGACCCCCACACCGTAAACTGAGGCTTGCCGTACGTCGCAATCCGGGTCGTCGCACCCGGCGAAACAAGGCCCGACGAACCCGTCAAGGTACCGCAAACTGGCGCCGCCCGCCGAGGCGTGTTCGAACACGTCGTCGAACACGCAAACCGCGATTCGGCGCTCTTCGGGCGAGCGGTCCGGGGACAGCATTGGCGCGACGTACTGCGCCAACAGAGGTTCTATTAACGGCAGCACAGGTGCGTTTAGGCTTCGCAACAAACTCCCAACGCACTCCGCGAACTGATCGAAAACCTCGTCCTCCGCGGCTTGTTCGTCCTGAAGCGCTTCGTGCTCCTCGGCGTCGAAATCTGGGCGAGAGAAATAACCGAAAGTGTCAGTCCCGAGTCTTGTGTTGGGCGATTTATGCACAGTGCGCAAACAGTCTTGTACTGTGGTGCACTTGTTGTAGTGGTAAGACGTGCGTGACTGCACTCCATACAGGTCACCAAACAGTGTGTCTGGATTGGGAAAGCCTTCAAAACGCGCACCTTCGTCGTTCGCGCGTTTGTTTCGCTCCGCCCGGCGCTCTAAAGAATTGCTCAACGTCTTTTGGAACTGTTCAATCATGGCCGTGATGTGTTGCGAAATCAACTCGCCCGCGACGCCGGCGCAGTCCGCAAGGGACTCAAGCATCGCGGCCTGGATTTCGGTTTCGGGTTCCTTGGAAAGCGCCGCGACTAAAGGCGGCACCACGTAATCCACAAGCGCTTTGAAGTAGTTCGGGTCGGTGGTTTTGCCCGTGGTTTGCGCCGCCTTGAGTGTGAAAAAAAAACGTCAATCTTTCTTATCGTGAGTGAGTAATTACGGGCGGACAGTCGGCAAAACGTGGAGGCGGGATTGCAGGGAAACGCGCAAGGCCGTACCTTGCCCGCGCGTAAGATATCGGGCAGACTCGCCACCGCGGCTTTCCGGACGTCTTCGTGGAAGTAAAAGTCAAGCAGCGGCACCTTGAGATAAAAGCCGAAAGTGTCAGTCTCTCGTAATGTGTGTGAGTAAACAGTCAGGGCAATAGTCCCTTCTGGTACGAGTATGGGCAATCGCAGAGGCGGAACGTGTTGGGTGGGAAAGGCGCTTACCATTGTTTCCACGGTGGGCTGGATGTACGGAAAGAAACCTTCTTTCAGCTCGTCCACGTAGCAGCAAAGCATGTTACACGCGGTGGCTTTTTCTTCCAGCACGCTCGTTCTGATCGCGATGCGCTTGTCCCCGACGGAGATCACCTCGACTTCGTCGTCCTCGTCGTCGTCCCCGGGGCCGTCGTCGACGTCGGTGATCTGCACGTCCGGTTTCAGCCCCGCAGATTTCAACAAACTCGGCATCACCACGGTTAGGTAGGGGATGAAATCCTCGCCCAAGCACTTGCACAGTCGCGTCCAGGCTTGTTGCATGTACGAAGTCGTGGCGTCGTCGGCTTCGAAACCGCCTTGCTGCAGGGTCATTAACAAGTCCATGACCTCCTTGGCGTCGGTTAGGAACCGCTCCTTACCAACGGCCATGCCGACAAGCGAAATGCACTCCACCGCCTTCGCGCGTAACATCCGGTGTTCCTTACCCTCGGCGCTGATCAGAATTTGTTTCAGGAAGGGTAACACGACGCTGTAGTACTTCGCGAACGCGGTTTGCGCGTTATCCGCGACGCTCGCCAAAGCGGTCAAGGCGCCTTCCTGGACCATCTTGTGCCCCCCCTGTAACATACTCATGAGCTTGTTCATCAAGCCATCAAGGTAAAGCGCCATGTGCTCGGGAGGGCACCCTTCGCTAAAATTGACCATCGCCGCGCTGGCGTGCGCCTGTACGCGGTGGCTCTTGTCCTCCATGGCGCTTAACAGCGCGGGCAAAATCTGCGCGTGCGCTTTCTCCTGCAGCCTGGGTCCCAAGTCAGTGCACAGCTGCCCGATGGCGTTCACCGCGGCCCACCGAACCCTGGGGTGAGGGTCACTGACACAGGCTTGCAAGCAAGGACCCACCGCCCCGGCCACGTCTTTCAACATGCCTTTTGAACACCCCTCCGCGATTTGCGCCAGGGCGACTAAACCGGCGTGGCGCTTGCGCCAGTCACTTTGGTCGGCTAAAAGTTGCGGAATCAGCTGCGCGGCGCACGGCAACACGCTGTTCGCCCCCAGCGCGATTGCGATGCGATCAAGACACTCCTGGCCAACCTCGTACCGCTCACCGAGCCCGGAATCGCCGTCCTCTTCTTTTTCGCAAGTGTGCCACTCCGGGTCGTCTTCCACGTCTAGGAGGAAGGTACACAGCGCGGTGAACAGTCGGGGCACGAAGTTCGGTAACTTCCGCTGAATCAAAAAAAAGAAAGTGTCAGTCTCGTATGGGCAATCGCAGAGGCGGAACGTGGTGATTGGGAAATACTTACCATCATACCGGGAGCTCTATCTCTTGCTTCAGTCAACGTGACCAAGAACTCAGTCGCCAGCACGCGCGTGCCGTCCTCCAAGTCGTTGTGTTCCGTGATGGTCATCATCGCGTCCACGACCTGGCTTAGGTGTTTCTGAGATAAATAAAAGAAAGTGTCAGTCTTGTATGGGCACACAGTGTTGGGATTTTGGAAATGCAAGACTTACCTTCACGAACCGCGGGTCGCTTCCCGCGAGCTCCACGAACAAACCGAGCGCCTCTTGCGCGTCGTCTTCGTCGCCGCCGCTTAAAGCCCCACCGAGTGTCGCCAGCATAGCAGGCAACAGGTCCTGGAACTTCGCGCGATCACTGGGGTTCTCCAGGGACTCCACGAAGCAGCAGCACGCGCGAAGGGCGGCGAGCTGGATCGGCCGGTTCGCGTCCGCGAGGGACTGCCGCAGGATGCCGTGTAGCATCGCCAGATGAGGCACCAGGGCTTCGCCGATGTACTCCGCGAGCTGCGCGAAGATGTTCAGGGCGCTTTCTTTCAGTGTGGGGGTGCCGTTGGTGACGCACTGGAACAGAAACGGCAGGAGTTCAGGCCACTTGCCTTCCTCCAAAATACCCGCGGCGAGCTCACAGACGATGTCGCAAACCTTTCGCGTGATGCTCTTCGTGCCCTCTTCGGTTAACGATTTCAAAAGTTCACTTTTCACCCCGTCCTGGGTTTGCAGTTGCAGATTAGCCCACAAACTGACCTCGTCCTTGGTTAGCACTCGCCTTAGCAAAATGCTGGCCATCTCTCTGGTTTCAACCGCGCCCGAGGTGCGCATAGCTCGGACCAACTGCAAACACAACAAATCCGGCTGTTTCTTGGTTTCGTTGAAAAGAAGTTCGTACTGCGTCCGGGCGGTGTTGTCGCTTGAACTCAACCCACCGAGGAGCTGCTCGAACGCGGTTAGCGACTGCATGTCGAGCACCGCGGCGACTTGCGCGGGGGGGACGGCCATGATGTTGTTGTTGTTGGATGTTTTTAAAAAATCAAACGAAGTCGCACTCGCGCCGACAGATGCTGCGCGGCGGCGTGCGGACGTGGTTACCCGAGCACTGAGTAGTTACCCTGACCGAGTATTTACCCTGACCACGAAACCTTGCACGCGACAAAGGCTCGTAGATGTACTAAACCTTGCGCGCGTCACGAGGACGGCGGCGGTGGAAGTGACGGAGCGAAGCGCGGCGGCTTGGATCGAGGCAGATCGTGTTTGCCAGAAACTACACTTTTGATTTGTGCTGTCAGACGGCGCGGCACGCCGAAAACCGCTTTCGTATGCGCATTCAGTCTGCGCCGTTGCCACGGATGTGCCCCTCGAGTCCACACATGCACCAGAACGCACGCAAAAGCGCAAAAACCTGCGTTTATCTTGTGGCTCACAGCGCGTTTTCGACGGTTCGAAGTTCCTTCTCTTCCTTCGGCGCGGCGGGATGTCGGCGTCGGCGCTTGCATGGCGCGTTTCGGCGAGTGCCGGGGTGACCGGGCGGGGTGGCATTGTTCACTCCATGAACACGCGCGCGTTGGCGGGTTCCGCAAACACCCAAGACTGGACGAACGGGGGTGAGGGAAGGAGGACCCGGGGTGGGGCACGAGGCGGGGGCCATTACAAAGCACCTCGCGGTCGGCGGCGAGGTTCATCATCCCCAACCACAACAACCCCAAGGGCGATGCTTTCCTTCGACGAGAACGATTCCGGGGACGATTACGAGTTCGACCCGAACTTCGCTCTTCAGAACCCGAAACGCGAACGCGTGGCGTTTCAACAGGTGGAGTGGCACGCGGATTCGTTACAACGACGGGCGAAGGACATGCTAGACAAAGTCGACAAAAGCGGGGTGTGGATAGTGAGCACCACGGGCGGCGCGCTGTTAATCACCGCGTTCGACTCGCTGTTCGACACCGGAACCGTGGACCCCGTGGCGCTTTCGAAGCTAGCCCCGGACTGGATAACCAACTCGTTCGTACTGGACCTTCTCGCGAAAGTATGCGTCGACCCCGACGCGGTGACCAGCGCGGAGGCGACGCTGCAGGTACGTGTCGTGTTGGACAAATCAGGCGGCACTGTTTGATGCCACGTATGGAGTGCAGTGACGCAAGTCTTACCACCACGATAAGTGCACTCCTGAGTACAAGACTGTCTGTTCACTGTACGAAAATCGCCCAACATGAGACGGAAGGGACTGACCCTTTTCGTGTAACAACCGCAGGGCATCTTCCTGTTCGAGTTTTGTTTACGCGCCTGGGCGGAGCGCTTCAGCGTTCAGTATTTGAAAAGCCCCGTGGCGCTGGTGGACTTCGCGTCCATTTTGCCATCAATAGACACGCTGTTTGGAGGCCTTGGAGGCGCAGCGGCGTCCGCGTCGTTACGGCCGCTACGTCTTTTCCGATTGTTAAGACTGCTAAGGCTGCTTGACGACGGCAAATCCGGGCAAACCGCCGACCGACGCATGACGGACAAAGTCACCTCCGTCGCGATCGAGTTCTTGTGTCTTTTTTTAATTTCAGGCGAGCTGTTTTACGACCTGGAGTACCAGGTACGCGTGTTGCGCCTTTCCCAAATCCCGGACGACTGTTTTATCTCTCAGCTGGTGACTGTTTGTCCATACGTCGCCCAATACGGGACTGACACTTTTCAATCACAACCGCAGTACAACCCGAACATCTCGGATATCGGGGATGCGCTTTACTGGTCGTTCCTCACACTAACGGGTATTGGGCAGCCCTTCGAGGCGGTTACCGCGGCGGGGCGCGTCGCGACGGTGGGTAGCATTCTAACCGCGCTGGTCGTGGTACCCCTGCAGCTGGCGAAAATCGTGGGGAACCAGGACGGGAACGGGGGGGGGGGCGGTATGTCCGGAACTATGCAGGGAGGGATGCTTGGTGGCAGTACCCTCGGTGGTGTTTCTCTTGGTGGCGGCGGCGGCGGTGGCGGCGTCGTTCAGAAAACGCAATCCAACGCGTTCGCGCCGCGTCTCGCCGAGGTAGAAACCTCGCGACTGTCAAATCAACCGGGAACATCGCAACCCAAATCGCCCCCGCAAAACTTGGAAATCTACGAAACCTTCGACTCGTCAATCTACGAAACCTTCGACTCCGTGGACGAGGCGTACGCGGCTGAGGTTTTTAAGCTTGCGCCGGAGGAGCGAGGGGCGGCGGCGGTGAATACGTCCGCGGCGTACGAAAGCGTTTGGACGGAACTTTTAGAGACGCGGGTTCGGTTACGAAAGTTCGAGACCGAAATCGACGCGCTGCGAAACGAAAACGAACAACTCCGTTTGGTCGTGACGCGCCGAACAATCAAAGCCAGCGCGGAAAGGAAGGCGTGAACGTGAACGTGTTGCGAACGGGTTGATTGTTAGATATACACGAAAAACGAGTTGAAAACGCAGCCCAGCCGTGTGTGATGAAAACGCGGCCGTCTGACTCTTCTTATTATAGTGCGGCCGTGATATATCGCACGCCCGCGTACGCACGGGCATTACCCCACAACTCACTCCCCGTCCGAATCCGGAAACGGAATGGAATTCACCTTGCCGTCGTCGATTAAACCGCCCCGGTACGTGCTTCGTTTCCGTTTGTTTTTTTCGTGCCTGAACCGGTCGCCCTTTTTTGTAAAAGAAAAGTGTCAGTATTGTACGGGAAAACTGTCGGCGGGATTTGGGAAAAAGAATTACTCACCTTGACCTGCCCCAGCACCGCCTGCGCTTTCCACCCCACGCCGCCCTCACCGAAAGTCCCTGAGATTGTAAAAAATAAATGTCAGTCCCGTATGGGCGATTGCAGAGGCGGTGTGTGGTGATTGGGAAACCCCGTACCTTCGTACGTGTTGTCCCAGCTCCCCTTCTTGCCCATCCACTCCTCGACGTTGACTCTGTGTTGGTTGGGGTTAACGAGATGAATATGAATATGAATAGGGAAGGTACTGGTTAGTTTTTCGTGTTCGGGGCGTTCAGGGGTAACGCGGCGGACAAACATAAAAACAAGAAGTACGTTTAGATTATCCGAAATCTATCTCTAACCTACCTCTGGAACGGTTTGTTCTGTGCTTTGCCACCCTTCGTGGTGGTCGCCGCCGCCGCTTCCGCCTCCTCAGCCTCCGCCTTCGCCTTCGCCGCGCGCGTCATGCGCACCGGCGCTTCCGCTTCCTTTTTCTTGTCCGATTCGCTGTCGGACGACGACGACGACGAAGACGACGATTTCGATTTCGATTTCGAAGCGCTCTTTGATTTGGACTTACTTTTCGAGTCCGAATCGCTGTCGCTGCCGGATTTGGAGTCGCTGTCCGAATCCGACGAAGACGATTTCGCCTTCGTGGCCGCCTCCTTCTTCGCCGCGGGTTTCTTTACGTCTGAATCGGAGTCGGAGGACGATGACGACGAGCTGTCGTCCTTCTTGTCGTCGTCCGAGCTCGAATCAGGCTTCGCCACCGCTTTGTCCACGTCCGTGGCGGCGGGTTTGGAGTCCGAGTCCGAGCTGCTGCTGCTGCTGGACTTGGACTTGGACTTAGACTCAGAGTCGCTGTCGCTGTCGCTGCTCGAGGAGTCCGCCTTCTTCGCCGCTTCCTTCTTCTCGCTCTTGGACTTGGACTTGGAATCCGAGTCGCTGCTCGAGGAATCCGAGTCGCTGCTGCTCGAGTCCGCCTTCTTCGCCGCCTCCTTCTTCTCGCTCTTGGACTTGGACTTGGACTTAGAGTCGCTGTCGCTGTCGGAATCGCTATCACTGCTGCTCGAGTCCGCCTTCTTCGCCGCTTCCTTCTTCTCGCTCTTTGGCTTGGACTTCGAGTCGCTGCTGCTGCTCGAGGAAGACGAGGAGGACTTGGACTTGGATTTGGACTTGGAGTCGGAATCGGAATCCGAATCCGAATCGCTGTCCGAAGAGCTCGAATCTGCCTTCTTCGCCGCTTCCGCTTTCTTCTCAGCGCTCTTGGACTTCGACGACGACGACGAGGAAGAGCTGCTGCTGGACTTGGACTTGGACTTGGACTTGGATTTCGACTTTGACTTTGACTTAGAGTCGCTGTCGGAGTCGCTGTCAGAGTCGCTGCTCGACGAATCCGCCTTCTTCGCCTCTTCTTTCTTCTCTTCCTTCTTCTCGCTCTTGGATTTGGAATCCGAATCGCTGCTAGAGGAAGACGAGGACTTGCTCATGGACTTGCTCTTGGATTTCGAATCGGAATCGGAATCAGAGCCGGAGTCGGAACCCGAATCTGACGACGAACCGGACGCCGCCGCCTTCGCGGACGCCGCCGGCTTCGTCGCCTTCTCAGCGCTCTTGCTCTTCGAGCTGCTCGAGGACGATGAGGAAGAGGAAGAGGACTTGCTCTTGCTCTTGGACTTGGACTTGGATTTCGAGTCAGAGTCGGAGTCGGAGTCGGAGTCGGAATCAGAACCGGAGCTCGACTTCGCCTTCGCCGGCGTCGCCTCCTCCGCTTTTGCTTTCTTCGCCGCCGGCGCAGTGTCGGACGACGACGAGTCATCCGAGTCGGAGCCGGAGCCGGATTTGGAATCCGACGACGCGGGGGCGTCGCGCTTGATACCCCTGTTTATACACGAACACAGACAAGCAGGCGGCGGGTGGGGATGGGTTTTGTCAGTCAATAAGACATGTGATTTTTTCCAGTTCATAAATCGGGTCGTCTTTCGAATGCGTGTTTCGAAGTCGCCCGTGTCCCCGTCCCCCCGTGGCACCGCACGGCTTTGCGGCTTGCTTGTTTACACGCCCACTGCGTAACCGATGAAACAACCCGTAAACGATACTCGGGTTGGAAAAGCACGTAAAGCAGGCACCGCGCGGGTCACCTCGAGACTTGCGTGGGGAGTCTGGAAAAAAAAGCACCAGCTAAGAGGCGGCGGCGCGTTTCGGGCGGCGGATTGCGCGCGTACCTCGCTTCCATGAACACGTCCGCCATCTCGGTCAGGTCGACGCTGAGGTCCTTGGCCTGTGGTAATCAGCACAGATAATAGTCGGGAAGGTCAGGGATTGATTCGTTGTTTCCGCCGGATGCGCACACCCGCGCCGGCGGCGGCTCCTGCAGTCGAATGGGAAACACTCGATGCGATGTCGGTGGACACAATCTTCACACTCAACAGTCACCCCACGTACCGTCTTGCCCGGCGTGAGGTTCTTGCGCTTCGTCTCCGCTTTCATCGCGGAAAGAGTTTCACTTAAACCGTTCGCGGCTAAGTACTTCTCCACCGCGGGTACCAAATCCGCGGCGTTGGCACGGGAGGCGCGCGTGGAGACCATCCTGTCCTGCTGCTGTTTTTTCGCGCCGCAACAGTGTGGCAGGGCGGAAGAAGCGCCGGCCGCCAAAAGCTAAAATAAAAGCCAAAAGAAAAATGAAGCCGGTCTCGTTTGCGCCAAAAGCCCAAAACCTTGGCTTACGACCGCGCTGTGCACCTGAAAGCACCTACGTGGCCTTCCCACAGCACCGCATTCCCCCAAAAAAACTCGAACTCTCGTCTCTGCGTCTCTGTGAGCCGGAGAAACTTTTTCGCTTTTTGGCTTTATTTTCGGTTCACGACTTCACGTGCGGCGCGTCGTACGTACCCGCCACTGTTTCACGCGCGTCATCCCACCTGGATCGACGTCGCACCCACCTTTGTTTCAAGACTAACCAAACACACCCAACAAGATGGCCGCCGCCGGATACGAGCTGCGAGGCAGTTACGGCACCGAGCCGTACTGGCCCGAGAAGAAACTCAAGATTTGCATCACCGGCGCTGGAGGGTTCATCGCGTCGCACCTCGCCAAGCGGTTGAAGGAAGAAGGACACCACGTCGTGGGGTGCGACTGGAAAAGGAACGAACACATGCCGGTACGTACTTCGTGACTAAAACTTGCTCCGAGACTTTGTTGTTTGGATCGCGTCGGCCGTGATGATCGTGTGGGATCGGGACACCACCGACGTGGCGATCTCGTGGCAGCTTTGTGTTCGAAACGCGCGAAAATTGGATAATCTTCGGAGGTTTATGACTCCTAAATGCACTCCAGACAGGCCACAAAAAGGTTTTTGGCTGTTTTTCTCGCAGTCGCGCGTCTCGCGTGGTAGTACGCGTGATACTGTTAAGTACTGTTACCAGTAGTACTGTTACCAGCCGCACTGTTACCGGTGCTGGAACGAATTACCAGTGTTACGCCGCATTTCTGACCCACCAAACCCCGATAAACCCCAATAAACCTCTCCCCACGACGCAGGAAGAGATGTTCTGCGACGAGTTCATCCTTTCCGACCTGCGGCTGTTCGAGAACTGCCAGAAAGTCCTGAAAGGGTGCGACCACTGTTTCAACCTCGCCGCTGATATGGGGGGCATGGGTTTCATTCAAAGCAACCACAGCGTGATTTTCTACAATAACGTCATGATCAGCTTCAACATGATGGAAGCGTGCCGGGTCGAGAAAGTCACCCGAGTTTTCTACGCCTCATCAGCGTGCATCTACCCCGAAGGCGCGCAGCTCACCACCGAGTTATCCGCCGGGCTCAAGGAAGCGGACGCGTGGCCCGCGCAGCCGCAAGACGCGTACGGCCTTGAAAAGCTCGCGTCTGAAGAAGTGTACCGGCACTACCAGATGGACTTTGGTACGGGGCTTTCCCACGCAACACGTTCCGCCTTCGCGATTGCCCATACGAGTGCTGCGAAGGGACGGTTATTACCTCTGCCTGTTTACGTAATT
>Ga0222648_1000969_pt1 | contig 11497 bp, 9 predicted proteins | sample AntAcemetagen335_FD_181021 | JGI IMG/M metagenome (GOLD analysis project Ga0222648, IMG submission 181021) | Saline water microbial communities from Ace Lake, Antarctica - #335 | ecosystem: Environmental > Aquatic > Non-marine Saline and Alkaline > Saline | place: Antarctica: Ace Lake | collected... | reverse complement strand
GTATAGCATTATTTTGTTGGCTCTTGCTACTGCGGCGCCGTCGGTTCTGGTCGGCGCGGCATTTTCTTCCAACACGTCTAAGTACTGACCCGCCATGACTTCAAAGCGCATCTTGCCAAATTCGTGACGGCAATTGGCTTCGGCTTTCTCGTTGGGAGCGTGCAGCAAGGCTTCGCCGAAAAGTTCAGAGCTCCAAGCCAGCATTAGATCGCCAACTAGCACCGAACCGGCCAAGCCAAAACGCTCTGCCGATCCTGCATAGCCGTGGTGCTTGTGGAGGTTTTCGAATCTCTTATGAATAGCGGGGGCTCCGCGACGAGTGTCTGATTGGTCCAAAAGGTCGTCGTGAACCAACGCCGCGGCATGAAACATTTCTAAGGCTGCGGCAACTCCTACAATTGGGGAGTCGAGGTCTAGTTCCGCACCATTTGTTTCGGAATCCAAAGTCGATGCAAAAGACCAGTAGCAGAACAGCGCTCTGAATCTTTTTCCACCGGATAGCAGGGATTGCGTAAAATCAATTAGGGGAGTTAGGTCCTCGGATATGCCAGAAAGCTCGTCTCTTTTCTGATTGCAAAACGAGTCGAGTTTGTTCTGAACCAGTTCTAACAGGAAATCTTGAGCCACGCGGAATAGCTTAGCGGCTGAAAGTTGTTTACACTTAGTAGGGAATGGAGTAAACCGATGGCATTATCAGACCGAGAGCAAAAGCTACTTGAAGAGATGGAACGTAATCTCATCGAGGAGGACGCTGGCTTTGCCAACCGTGTTCGCGACGTGGGCTCGTCCAATAAGAACAGCAAGAAGCTTGTGGTTGGAGTGATTACCATGCTGGTGGGCCTGGTTCTTCTAATCCTTGCCGTTTCACTTCAGGTCGCATTTTTTGGCGTAGTAGCTTTCATGGTTATGGTCATCGGCCTAGTAATTGCCACGAGTAATTTTCGAATCCCAGGTTTAGGCAAAACCCCAAAGTCACCAGGTAGTTCTTCATTTTTTGAAGATCGCTGGAACCAGCGGTTCAATAACGACTAACTGGAAATAGCATCTCGTAATCAAACTTCGCTTCGGCGGGGTTTTTTTATTTAATTAATTTTCAAAAAAATATCGAAAACAGCTTGCAAAAATATACCCAGTGGAGCAAAGTGGAGTAAAGTGGAGCAAACACGATGCGGAAGGGGTGGACATGCTTTTAGGCACGCATACCCCAAAGCTCGATGAAAAGAGCCGACTGATCCTTCCCGCCAAGTTCCGGAGTGAGCTGGAAGACGGTGTCGTGATAACGAGGGGCCAGGAACGCTGCCTCTATGTTTTTTCGGCAAAGGAATTTCAAGCAGTCCACGAAAAGATTCGCCAAGCTCCGGTTACCTCTGAGGAAGCTAGGCGTTACTTGAGAGTTTTCCTTTCTGGCGCTACCGATGAATCTCCAGACAAGCAAGGTCGAGTGCTCCTTCCTCAACTACTGAGGGACTACGCGGCGCTCACTAAGGATCTAGTCATAATCGGTGTTGGCTCCAGAGCTGAAATTTGGGACGCCAAGGCATGGGAGCTGTACCTCAAGAGCAACGAAGACAACTTCGCTCAACAGGCACAGGAGGTGATTCCGGGACTGTTCTAATTTCCTGCACCTCGGTCCTTGGCCGTACCGGCTTACTTCCCCTAAGTCGGACCTGCGAAAACCAAGCTCGAAGACGGACAAGGATCCAGGTGTAGGAAATGGTTTCCCAAATAAAAGATGAATAATTCAACCTCAGATCTTCATCGCCCGGTAATGCTGCAGCGTTGCATGGAATTATTGCGATCCGGTATTACTGGTGATTCACCGGTTGTCATCGACTGCACCCTTGGTCTTGGAGGCCACACCGAAGCTCTTTTAAGCGAGCACCACAATCTAACCGTTGTTGGCATTGATAGAGATCCGGCAGCATTGGCGCTGGCTAGTGAAAGACTCGAGCCTTTCGGCTCCAGGTTCATTCCAGTGGCTGCTACCTACGATGAAATTGCCGAAGTCTTGGTGGAGATTGGTTTTGCCCAGGTTCAGGGGATCCTGATGGATCTAGGTGTGAGTTCAATGCAGCTGGATGAGGCAGGGCGCGGATTCTCCTACGCAAAGGATGCGCCTTTGGACATGCGAATGGACCAAGCCTCAGGTGAAACCGCAGCCAAGTTATTGTCGGTGTTGACAGAAAAAGAGCTCACAAAAATCTTCCGAGACTACGGCGAAGAGCGATTTGCGGCATTGATTGCCAAGCGAATCGTTTCGGAGAGAGCGACCTCGAAGATTCTTACCAGCAGTGACCTGAATAAAATCGTGACCGCGGTGGTGCCAATGCCGCCAGGTCGTGCCACTGGTCACCCTGCCAAGCGGATTTATCAAGCGCTTCGAATAGCGGTGAACGGTGAACTCTCCGGTCTAGAGGCAGCATTGCCACAGGCAATCGAAGCTCTGTCGGTTGGGGCGAAGTTAGTTGTGATGTCGTACCACTCGCTGGAAGACGGCATAGTGAAGAGTGCGATGCAGACAGCCGCAGTCTCATCGACTCCAATCGGCATGCCAATGCAACTACCTGGAACCTCGCCAGCGCTCAAGGTAATCACCCGTGGTGTCGAACGCGCCACCGAGCTGGAACTTTCTCAAAACCCCAGAGCTGCCTCTGCAAGGTTGAGAGCTGCCGAAAAACTGGAGGTTTTTTAGTGAGCGTTTACATGGTTTCGGAAAGAGATGCCAAAAAACTCAAACCAAGTCTGAGCGCTGGGCTTATTTTTGTGCTGGGTATTGTCGCAGTCCTGATTGGTCAGATTTCACTAAACATGGTCCTTACTCAAGATGCCTATCAGCTGCGTGCATTAAAAATTGAAAAGCAAAGCTTGGCTACTGACGTGCAGATTATTCAGGAGGAAGTTTCGTCGCTTTCTTCACCTCAGAACCTCGCGGATGCTGCAAATATGCTCGGAATGATTGCAAACCCAGCTTCGGTAATGCTCGACATAGACAGCGACAAAATTTATGGGAAGCCAAGCCCGGCACGAGCCGAGGGGTCCGCAGTAGCAAGTGCTAACTTGGTTGCAAATTCCGCTTTGGGGACAGTCTCTGAATTCTCGATGGCCACAGTGGCTGCCGGAGAACTTGAGGTGAGTGTTGCAACCTCAAAATTGGCAACTTCGGGCCTAGTTTTGAAGTCTGGACTGATTCCAGCATCACCTACCAGATAGGTCCAAAATGGGTACGCACGCGAAGTTGAGCCGCCGCCTCGGCGCCTTTGCCGTGATTCTGTTTCTAATGGTTGCCGCTCTAGGATTTCGCCTAGTTGACTTTCAGGTGGTTCGGGCGGCCGAAATCCAGAAGACATCTTTGGAAACCAGGAAACTAACCCAAACAATTTCTTCGCTTCGCGGCGACATCTTAGATTCCTCGGGTCAGATTCTTGCCAAAACCGTGCTTCGCTACGACGTAAATGCCGCACCGAAAAGAGTGGGTCCGGTTTTCCAGACCATAGACGGTGTCCGCATCGAACGTTCGGTCGATGAAATCGCTCTTGATTTGTCCCAACTGCTCGGGCTCGATTACGGAGAGCTGATTTTGAAGCTCGCCGGTGACTCGGAATATTCAAACCTCGCCAAAACCGTAAATGCCGAAATCTACAACGCCATACGAGGGATGAATGTCCCCTGGATCTTTTTCGACCAATTCGAAGATCGCCTCTACCCAATGGGAGCGGTAGCGGGAAACGTGCTCGGCTTTGTCGGTAGCGACGGCACGCCACTGGCTGGACTGGAGCGTCAATACAACACCTGTCTGGCAGGCATTGATGGCCAGGAGACATTTGAACGAAGCTCAGACGGCGTCCGAATTCCAACTTCTAATCTGACCACTCAGCCAACCGAAAATGGCGGAGCACTCAATCTGACAATCGATGCCAACCTTCAGTTCTTTGCCCAGCAGGTGCTGGCTGACACCGTAAGTAGTCTTTCCGCCCAATGGGCCTCAGCCATCGTGTTGGATGTGGAAACCGGGAAAATCCTTGCCGCCGCCGAGGCGCCGACCGTTGACCCCAATGATCCTGCCGCCGTTGTCAGCGCCGACCGTGGTTCGCGCATTTTTCAGGCAGCCTTTGAGCCAGGAAGCATCATGAAGGCACTTAGTGCTGCAATGGTGCTGGATACTGGGACTGCCAGCGAATACGACACTGTGAATGCTCCCGACAGGATGCAGCTGGATTTCGATAATGAATACATCAAAGACAGTTTTTCTCACGAAGATTACACTCTCAGCCTGGCGGGCGTTCTTAGATACTCCTCCAACACCGGCATGACCAAATTCGCTAGTCAGATTGATCGAAAAGTTCGCTATGACTACTTGCAAAAGTTCGGATTTGGCACCGTTAGTCCGCTGAGGTTCGAGGGTGAGAGCTCCGGCATTCTGCACCCGGTGTCAGAGTGGGACGAAATGACCAACCTGGTAACTACATTTGGACAGGGTATTTCTGTTACTAGCTTGCAGATGGCATACGCCTACCAGGCAATCGCCAATGGTGGAGTCAGACTCGACCCACTATTGGTTGAGAGCTGCTTGAACGAAGACGGAACCATTGCCTTTGCACCGACTCAAGAAGCGACCAGGGTGGTATCAACGGCCAGTGCGAACCTTGACCTCGAACTTTTGGAGAAGGTAGTTGAGTTTGGTGGCGTCGGAAAGACCGCGGCGATACCCGGTTACCGAGTTGCCGGCAAGACTGGAACCGCGCAGCTGAAAGCTGGGTCCGGCTATGGTGAGGAATATGCAATTTCCTTCTACGGCATTGCACCCGCGGAAGACCCTAAATTTGTTGTGGGAATCACCATCTATAAACCGGAGGGCGTATCTAATTCGGCAGGAGCAACCCCGCCGTTTAAAGCAATCATGCAGCAGGCACTGAAGCATTACCGCATACCTCCTTCTACGACGGAATCAAGAAGTGTTCCGTCTAATAAATATGGTGAAGTAGATGAGAACGACTAGTGAAATTGCTGAAGCATTTGGTTTAGAACTGCTAGGCCATGAGCGACTAGGCCAAGAACAAGCGGCTAAAAATCGAGTAGAGATTTCATCTGTTGCCATTAGTTCGATTGATTGTCAGCCTGGTTCGCTGTTCATTGCTGTGCAAGGCCAAAATGCCCACGGCATCGATTTTCTTGCTTCGGCCACAGCCGCCGGAGCGGTTGCAGTTCTAAGCGACCGAGCGGTTCAGACAGACCTTCCACTTTTTATCCACCCAGACCCAAGAATAATTGCTGGTGCGTTGTCGGCATTCGTCATGGAGACCATGGATCTTGGACTGCAGATTTTTGCAGTCACCGGAACCAACGGTAAAACTTCGACCGCATTTTATCTCCATCAGTTGCTCCTTCAATTGGGCGTTCAGGCAGGGCTTTCCTCCTCGGCATTTACTCAAATCGATCGAGAGAGAGTTCAAAGCACATTGACCACCCCGGAGGCGCCTCGGCTTCACTGGCTGCTGGCGCAAATGGCAGGCGCTGGCGCAAAGGCTGCGGTTATAGAAGTTTCTGCGCAGGCTCTGGTAAAAAATCGGATTGATGGCGTTGTTTTTGACGTGGCGGGTTTTACTAACCTCACTAGAGACCACCTCGATGATTTCGCCTCAATGGAGAACTACCTAGCTGCTAAGGCCCTGTTATTCAAAGGCCAATTCTCTAAATGTGCCGTGATAAATGCTGAGGATGACTTAGGCGAGCGAATGCTCAACCTGGCAAACAAGCAGTCGCTGGAGCAATTGGCAAGCATTGGGGACAACCGCGACTACGACTTCGAACAAACAGATGCCGGCATCAGAATTTTTGGAAAACAAGAAGTTTTATTAGTCCGTGACCTGGGGCCACTAATGGCAAAGAATCTTGTGTTGGCAGTGGTCATGCTTCTCGAGGCAGGCTATAGCGGCAGAGCAATAGAATCTGCCGTGACCGCTATCGAAAGTGTTGTGCCAGGTCGAATGGAATTGGTCAGTGAGGCCGAGCCTCATTTTTATCTTGACTATGCCCACACTCCTCAGGCGGTCGAGCTAGCAGCCCGCGAACTCAGTGAAAAATACCCAAAGCTAGTAATAGTGTTGGGCGCATCCGGGGACAGGGATCCCGGAAAGCGCATAGAAATGGGAAGAGCTGCCGCCAAATACGCAAGCCACATCGTTGTAACTGATCAGCATCCACGAAATGAAGAGCCTTCAGCAATCAGAGCTGCAATCATCGCCGGCATTTTAGAAACGAAGCCCGCTGAGTTCGTGACCGAAGTTGGCGATCCGGTACTCGCAATTTCTCAGGCGCTGCGGCTCCTAAGCCTCGGTGGGGCAATCCTTTGGTGCGGTCCGGGTCATTTAAAGTATCGCGAAGTAAAGGGTAAAAAGCTGCCCTTTGACGCTTCGCTCGAGGCAAGAAAGGCATTGAACCTTGATTGAAATGACTCTTGCCGAAGTCGCTTTAGCGATGGCTGGGCAAATTTATCGTGGGCAGCCTACATCTCTGGTTTCCGGGGTTTCGACCACGGATTCCAGGGAGATTTCAGCCGGGGATATTTTCTTTGCAAAATTGGGCGCCAACGATGATGGTCACCGATTCTTGGCCGAAGTGGCCTCTAAAGGCGCGGTGCTTGCAGTGGTGTCAGAACCCAATGATTCAGTGCAGATTGATCAGATAGTTGTTTCGGATACCGTTGAGGCGCTGAGCGCTTTGGCTTCAGTGGTGTTGGCTTCGGTTCGATCCAGATCGAGTTTGATAGTCATCGGGATCACTGGCTCCAATGGCAAGACCTCTACTAAAAATATGCTTCGCGAGATTTTGAGCCAGGCTGCGGTAACCGTTGCGCCAAAGGGCTCCTACAACAACAACGTTGGGCTTCCAACCACGGTCTTGAGGATAGATTTTGACACCCGCTACCTGATACTCGAATACGGGGCAGCCGGCCCGGGTTCGATTTCTAAACTTGCAAACTGGTCCAAACCTGATTTATCTGTGATTTTGAAGGTCGGATTGGCTCACGCCGGTGTCTTTGGTGGAATCGAGCAAACCGCAATAATCAAAGCGGAACTAGTCCAGCACACCACAAAGCACGTGGTGTTGAATTTTGACGATCCCGTTGTTAGAGATTATCGGCCCGCTAACGATGTAAGTGTCTCCGGCTTTGGCTTTGACCGAGATGCCAACACTCGAATCATCGACACCGAGATAACCCTCGAGGGCACTGTGGTCAATCTTCAGCTAGATAAGTTCGAGCGCCAGTTACTTCGGCTACGGATTTTGGGTGAGCACCAAGCTATGAATGCCGCAGCAGCCTTAGAGGTTTGCGCGTTTCTAGGCTTAGATCGAAAGCGAAGTTTCGAAGCTCTTGAAAAAATTGAGCTTGCTGAGCGCTGGCGAATGCAGCTAAGCAAGACCTCAGCGGGTGTTTACGTCATCAACGATGCCTACAACGCATCCCCGGATTCAATGCGGGCAGCCCTGCAAACTCTTGCCACCATCGGTCGGAGTGGTCACCGAACTATCGCAGTGCTGGGTTCAATGGCCGAGCTTGGTGACATCTCAGATCAGGAGCACCGCGCCCTCGGGTTACTGCTTGTTCGATACAACATTGACAAGTTAGTAGTGGTGGGTGAGGACGCCAAAATTCTGCACCTTTCGGCTACCGCGGAAGGGAGCTGGGATGGCGAATCCGAATTTTACGGCACTGTCGAAGCCGCTTTGTCAGCAATTCGTGGAATGCTATTGCCAGGCGACGTGGTCTTAGTGAAGTCGAGCAACGTTTCCGGACTTAGATTCTTGGGCGACGATTTGGCGGGTGTTATATGAGAGCTTTGCTAGCCGCCGGAGGTATTTCGCTCTTTATTTCTCTGGTTGCCACTCCCGGTTTTATCGCGTTATTCCGGTCTCTCAACTGGGGCCAGTTCATCCGAGACGACGGCCCTAAGGCTCATCACACTAAACGCGGCACTCCCACCATGGGTGGAATAGTAATTTTGTTGGCAGCGGTAGTTGGCTACTTCACCGCGAAGCTAATAAACGGTGAGACGCCATCTGCCTCCGCACTCTTGGTGCTTTTTATGATGGTCAGTTTGGGCCTAATAGGTTTTATCGACGATTACTTGAAGGTGAAGAATCAACGGAGCCTAGGCCTTGGCGGTTGGGCAAAGATAGCTGGCCAGGGGGTAGTGGCGGTTGCCTTTGCAATTTTGGCATTGCAGTTTCCAGACGAGAGAGGCCTGACGCCAGCCTCTACTTCAATTTCGCTCTTTCGTGATTTACCGCTTGATTTGTTTTTTTGGGGCAGCTTCATCGGCATGGCGCTTTTTATCGGCTGGGTGTATCTATTAGTTGCCTCGGCTTCAAATGGCGTGAACATCGCAGACGGCTTGGATGGTCTCGCTTCCGGATCACTGGTTATTTCAATGGGCGCCTACGTGGTCATTGGCTTCTGGCAATTCAACCAAAGCTGTGCAACCGTTACTCAAAACTTTGCTTCTTGTTATGAGGTTCGAGATCCACTGGACCTTGCGGTTGTGGCAACCGCAATCGTGGGAGCTTGCATAGGTTTTCTTTGGTGGAACACCTCACCGGCTCAAATCTTTATGGGGGATACCGGATCATTGGGGCTTGGTGGTGGCCTAGCTGCCCTCGCAATTGTGTCCCGAACCGAGTTGCTGTTGGTTCTAGTGGGTGGAATATTCGTGATTGTGACCGGTTCGGTAGTTATCCAAAGGGTGTTTTTCAAGATAACTAAGCGGCGAACCGGTGTTGGAAAAAGAGTATTTTTAATGTCGCCGCTGCATCATCACTTTGAGCTAAAGGGCTGGGCTGAGATTACCGTTGTGGTCCGATTCTGGATTATTGGCGCGCTCTGTGTGGTGTCAGGAGTTGGCCTGTTCTACTTCGAATGGATCTACGGAATATGACGCTGCCTGAATCCTGGTTCGGTCCTTGGTCGGGCCTGAAGGCCATAGTCATCGGTCTCGGCAAATCTGGATTTTCAGCTGTCGACACGCTCATAGAGCTCGGCGTTCAAACTGTGGCGGTCGGTAAGTCCGCGAAGCCTGAGCTTGTGGACTTGGTGAGCGTGATTGGCGGAACCTTTTACCCATCGGAGTCTCCAGAAGTTCTGTCCGAACTGGGGTTTGAGCCGGATTTTGCAATTGTTTCGCCCGGGTTCAGCCCGAATCACCCGCTGGTAATAGCTCTGCAAAAAAGAGGTATTTCCGTACTTGGAGACATCGACCTGGCATGGCGTCTTCGAGACAAAACCGAGCTTATTGCCAAGTGGATCGGCATTACCGGGACCAATGGAAAAACAACTACCAGTGAAATGACAACAGCAATGCTGCTGGAGTCTGGACAAAGAGCAATTGCCTGCGGCAATATCGGGGTTCCAATCCTCGATGCGATTCGGGATCCGATTGGGTTTGACTACCTAGTGGTGGAGGTTTCTAGCTTTCAGCTGCACTACTTGGGGGAGGTTCAGTTCCAGATTGCTGCATTTTTGAACATTGCTGAAGACCATCTGGACTGGCACGGTGACTTCGAGCGCTACTTGGCTGCCAAGGCCAAAATTTACCAGAACACTCTAGAGTTCATAGTTTTTAATGAGCAGGACACTAAAACCCTGCAGGCAGCGCAGCAGGCGGCAGTGGCTGCGGGTTGCAGGGCAGTTAGCTTCAGCCTTGGGGCGCCTGCGATGTCTTCGGTCGGTTATGTCGAGGAATACCTTGTCGACAGGGCGTTCTTGGAAGACCGGGCCGATCGGGCGCTTGAACTATGTGAAGTGTCGGACATTGAACATATCTCGTCAGCTTCGAGTCATCTGTTGGCAAACAGCGCCGCAGCTGCAACCATCGCTAGGGCCTGCGGAGTAGAACCGGATTCAATCCGGCGGGCCATTAGGGCTTTTAGGCTGGCATCTCACCGCGCTCAATATTTAGGACAAGTCAATCAAGTTGGCTTTGTGAACGACTCCAAGGCAACAAACGCGCACGCCGCCGAGGCATCGCTGGGAGCTGCCGAATCAATCATTTGGATTCTCGGGGGCCTGTTCAAAGGAGTGGACCCGGAGCCAGTGATTATTCGCCACGGCTCGAGGATTCGTGCCGCTATTTTGTTGGGTAGTGACACTAAATTACTCGAAGAGCTCTTTAGAACCCTTTTACCGACCGTGCCGGTTGTGGTGGCAGATAAGAACGATCCAATGGGAGCTGCAGTTCGGTCCGCGTTCGAACTTTCTAACCCCGGCGACACTGTCTTACTGGCCCCAATGGCAGCTTCGATGGACCAATTTATCGACTACGCCGAGCGTGGCGATAAATTTGCCGAAGCGGTTAGAAAACTGGGGGCCGAATGACCGATTTTAGGCAGCTGACCAGGCCAACGTTCCGGGCGCAGTCCAGACAGTTCTACCTTTTGCTTGGGCTTACGATCTTGACAGTGCTTTTTGGTCTAGCCATGGTCGCGAGTGCGTCGGCGGTGGATAGCTATAAGGAAACTGCCAATGCCGGTAGCACGTTCATGAGACAAGGCGTCTTCGCCGTTATCGGGATGGCGCTGATGGCTGTAATTTCGAGTTTGCCGGTTGGTCTTTTTCGTCGCACTGGACTGGTTGCACTCTACATAACCTTGGGTCTGCAGTTGGCGACGGTTTTGTTTGGAGTCGAGATAAATGGAAATCGAAATTGGTTAGACATCGGATTCACAAGCATTCAGCCGTCTGAGTTTTTGAAGCTGGGGCTAATTCTTGCCTTTGCTAATCAGTTGGCTCAGCTATCCGATGACCCCATCCGAAATCGTCAGATCTGGGTTCGCGTCTTTGTTTATTCGGTTTTTGCCTTGTTCTTGGTAGCGCTCCTAGGAAAAGACATGGGCACCGGAGTGGTCATGGCAGTCACGCTAATTGGGCTTTTCCTGATTGCTGGGATGCCTTGGGCTTACTTCTTTGGGATAGCACTGGCCGGAGTTTTAGCGGCCTTTGTGCTGGTGATGGCCACACCTTCGCGCCTTATCAGATTTAGTGCTTGGCTAAACCCGGGAGCTGCTGATCCCCTGGGGGTCATGTGGCAGTACGAAAAAGGTACTTGGGCACTGGCTTCCGGCGGTATCTGGGGCACTGGGCTTGGAAGATCCAAGCTCAAGTGGAGCTGGATTCCGGAGGTGGAGAACGACTTTATCTTCGCGGTAATTGGCGAGGAGCTCGGACTAATTGGAGCAATGTTTGTCATCCTGTTGTTTTTTGCATTGGGGCTAACTATGTTCTCAATTGCCAAGAGACAGAACAATGAATTTAGCCGAAACTTGGTTGTCGGAGTGATGCTCTGGGTTGTGCTGCAGGCCTTCATCAATATTTCTGTGGTTCTCGGTTTGTTGCCGGTTCTGGGAGTTCCACTGCCGCTTATCTCAGCTGGAGGGTCTTCACTAATTGCCACCCTTGCCGGCATCGGAATTGTCCTGGCCGTTGAGCGTGATCGGACCCTGAAAC